>Ga0136846_1240750_pt1 | contig 12725 bp, 10 predicted proteins | sample HopSoiMetagenom2_FD_96841 | JGI IMG/M metagenome (GOLD analysis project Ga0136846, IMG submission 96841) | Grasslands soil microbial communities from Hopland, California, USA - 2 Assembly 2016 (version 4) | ecosystem: Environmental > Terrestrial > Soil > Grasslands | place: USA: Hopland...
CAGGCGCTGCTCGCCCGGCGCATGGGCAAGCCGCGGGTGATCGCCGAGACGGGCGCGGGCCAGCACGGCGTGGCCAGCGCGACCGCCGCCGCCCTGCTCGGCCTGGAGTGCGCGGTCTACATGGGCGCCGAGGACACCCGGCGCCAGCGCCCGAACGTCCAGCGCATGGAGCTCCTCGGCGCGACCGTCGTGCCCGTCCAGACCGGGACGCGGACGCTCAAGGAGGCCACCTCCGAGGCGATCCGCGACTGGGTGACCAACGTCGCGACGACGCACTACATCATCGGCTCGGCGGTCGGTCCGGCGCCCTATCCCTCGATCGTCCGTGACCTGCAACGCGTGATCGGCGACGAGGCCCGCGCGCAGCTGGTCGAGCGCACCGGGCGACTGCCCGACCGCGTCGTGGCGTGCGTCGGCGGCGGTTCGAACTCGATCGGCATCTTCACCGCCTTCGTCGACGATGCCGGCGTGGCGCTGGTCGGCGTCGAGGCCGGAGGGGAGGGCCTCGACAGCGGCCACCACGGCGCCCCGCTGACCGTCGGCGGCCGTCCCGGCGTGCTGCACGGCTCGCTGTCCGCACTGCTGCAGGACGACGAGGGCCAGGTCGTGGAGGCGCACTCGATCTCCGCGGGGCTCGACTATCCGGGCGCCGGGCCGGAGCACGCCTGGCTGCGTGACACCGGCCGCGCCCGCTACATCGCGGTCACCGACGACGACGCCCTGCAGACCTTCCAGGCGGTGGCGCGGCTGGAGGGCATCATCCCGGCGCTCGAGACCGCGCACGCGCTGCACCACGTGCTCCAGCCGGCCGACTCGCAGCTCGACCTGGTCTGCTCCTCCGGCCGCGGCGACAAGGACCTCGCCGAGGCCCTGCAGCGCCTCGGCGCCGCGTGAGCAGCACGGCGACCAACGCCGGCGCCGCGCGCATCGCGGCCGCCTTCGCCGACCGCGCCGGCCGCGCCGCGCTCATGCCCTATCTCATGGCCGGGTTTCCGGACCTGCCGACCTCGCAGGCGATCGGCGCGGGCTACGCCGACGGCGGCGCCTACCTCGTGGAGCTGGGCCTGCCCTTCAGCGACCCGCTGGCCGACGGCCCGGTGATCCAGATGGCAGGAGCGCAGGCGCTGCGCGCCGGCACGACGGTCGACGGCGTGCTCGAGGTCGCGCAGGCGCTGTCGGCGCGGCTGCCGGTCGTGCTCATGGGCTACGTCAACCTCGTGCTGGCGCGCGGGCCCGAGCGCTTCGCGGCCGCCGCCGCCGCCGCCGGCGCGAGCGGCCTGATCTTGCCCGACCTGCCCTTCGAGGAGGCCCCGTCCGTACTGCAGGCCTGCGACGACGCGGGCCTCGCGCTCGTGCCGCTCGTCGCGCCCACGACGCCCGAGGACCGCCTGGCTATGATCGGTGCGCGGGCGCGCGGGTTCGTCTACACGGTCTCCCTGACCGGGACGACGGGCGAGCGCACCGTCCTGGCCGACGCCTTCGCCGCCGTCGTCGCGCGCACGCGGGCGCACACGAGCGTCCCCGTCGCGCTGGGGTTCGGCATCTCGACCCCCGAGCAGGCCGCGGCGGCGGCCGCCGGCGGGGCCGACGGCGTCATCGTGGGCAGCCGCCTCGTGCGGGCGGCCGCCGAGGCCGATCGGCCGGCGGCTGCGGTGCGGGACCTGGTCGCGGGTCTGGCCGCCGCGCTTCGATAACGTCTCGCCCATGGGTTTCGCCGCCGCCACCACCGCCGGCCTCGCCCTGTGGCTCGTCCTGTGGGCGACCGGGGCCAAGCCGATCGACGCCTTCCTGCCGGCGGTCGTGATCATCCTCGTGGCGGGCACCCTCCGGCTCGTCGCCAAGCGCCAGCAGGGGCCCGAGAGCTGAGGGCCGGGAGCTGGGCGGAACGTCCCGCTCCGGCGTCCGCGCGCCGGGATCACGCGCGTGCGCGGCGAGCACGGGCCCTGGCCGCCTTCGCCTGCCTGCTGGCGACGCTGACCTGCGCGCTGTCGGCCTGCGGCGGCGGTGGCGGCGGCGCCGGCAGCGCCACCGACCGCTCCACCAGCACCGGGTCGACGCGGCTGACGATCTACTCGAGCCTGCCGCTGCAGGGCGACTCCCGGGGCGAGGCGCAGTCGGTGCTCGACGCCGAGAAGCTCGCGCTCGAGGAGGCCGGGCACCGGGTCGGCCGGTTCACGATCGACTTCGTGAGCCTCGACGACGCCACGTCCGCCGCCGGGAAGTGGGACCCGGGCACGACCTCGTCCAACGCGCGCCGCGCGGCGCACGACACCCGGACGATCGCCTACCTCGGCGAGCTCGACTCGGGCGCCACCGCGGTCTCGCTGCCGATCCTCAACCAGGCGGGCATCCTGCAGATCTCGCCGGCCAGCACGGACGTCGGGCTGACCCGCGCCAGCGCCGAGCCCGGTACGCCCGACCGCTACTACCCCGCGGGCACCCGCACCTTCGGCCGCATCGTCCCGGCCGACGACGTCCAGGCCACCGCGCAGGCGACCCTGCAGAAAACCCAGGGCTGCACGCGCACCTACCTGCTGACCGACGAGGAGGTCGGCAGCAAGGGCCTCGGCGAGCAGTTCGCGAAGGCCGCCGAGGGGCGCGGGCTGCGGATCGTCGCCGACGCCGGGGTCGACCCCAACGCGACGAACTTCCGCTCGCTGGCCGGCGACATCCGGGCGTCGGGGGCGGACTGCATGTTCTTCGCGGGCGTCACCGAGAGCAAGGCGGTCCAGCTGTTCACGGACGTCAACGCCGCCAACCCCACGATGAAGCTCTTCGGCCCCGACGGCGTGGCCGAGCCCGCGTTCGCGCGGCGGCTCAACCAGGCGACCCAGAAGATGACCTTCCTGACCGACCCGGCGCTGGATCCGACGGTCTACCCGCCGTCGGCCCAGCAGTTCTTCGCGGCGTTCAAGCAGCGCTACGGCCGCCAGCCCGCGCCTTATGCGATCTACGGCTACGAGGCGATGAAGGTGGCGCTGCTGGCCATCCACGGCGCGGGCGAGCGGGGCAACGAGCGCCAGGCGGTGATCGACGCATTCTTCGACGTCAAGGACCGCGACTCGGTGCTCGGCCGATACTCGATCGACGAGAACGGGGACACCACGCTGTCCGAGTACGGCGCCGACCGCGTGGAGAACGGCCGGCTCGTCTTCGACGACGTCATCGGGCCGCGGCCGGCGTCCTGACCAGCGCGGCCGGGTGGTAACGCGGGCGCGCACCGGAGCGTGGGGCTCAGCCGTGGGATAGGTTCGACCGCGGGCGGGCGCGCGGGGGCTTTTTAGCCGCGACGCACCCGCATCGAGCAAGGGAGGCCGACATGTATCGCATCACCGCCGCCGCATGCCCAGCCGTCGCGTCCGTGCTCGTCCTCGCCGCCGTCGGGCCGGGCATCGCCGCCGCCGCTCCCGCGACCGACGCCGCGTCTCCGGCGGACATCGTCCGCCACTACGCCGTCCGCGTGAAGCCGGGGGTCCTCGCCGGCGGCAGGACCGTCCGCACCACGGTCGCGGTCAAGAACCCGGTCGCCGGCGTCCGGACTTGGTGGAGCAGGCGCACGGTCGCGCGCGTCGTGCGCAAGGGCGTCAACGGCGGCTACGAGATGCCGTACGCGAGCCAGGGCTTTCGGTGCACCCCGTCGGTGACCGGCGGGACGGCGAGGTTCACCTGCACGCTGCGCGGCGCCGACGTGCCGACGACGGTCAAGCTCAGGTTCAAGGCCCGCTACGCCGGCGGCTGACGGCGCGAGGGGGCAGCGGCGACCGCCCCGCGGTCAACGCGGGCGGACCACCATCGCGCTGCCGCCGCCGCGGCGCACGGGCTCCGCGACGGCCTGCGTGACGCCGTGGCCGAGGAACTCGATCCCGGTGGCCGCGCCGATCTCCGGGACCTCCGTGAAGGCGTGGCCGCGCGCCTGCAACGCGTCGACGATGTCCTGCTGGGCCAGGAAGGCCGGCTCGGCCTCGGTGGCCGCGACGTTGCGCTGGCTGGCCCGCGGCGCGGCGATCGCGTCGGGCAGCGACATGCCGAAGTCCAGACGGTCGACGAGGATCTGCAGGACGGTGGTGATGATGGTGGCGCCGCCGGGGGAGCCGAGGGCCAGCCGCGGACGGTTGCCCCGGAGCACGATCGTCGGGGCGATCGACGACCGCGGCCGCCTGCCGCCCTGCACCGCGTTGGCCGTGCCCGGCGTCGAGCTGCCGTCCGGGTTGAGCGTGAAGTCGGTCAGCTCGTTGTTGAGCAGGAAGCCGTACCCCGGCACGACCATGCCGTTGCCGCCGGTCTGCTCGATCGTGAACGTGTAGGAGACGACGTTGCCGAAGCGGTCGCTGATCGTCAGGTGGGTGGTCGACCCGCTGCGGGCGGCCGCGACCTGGTCGGTGGGCGGCAGTGGACGCGGGTCGTCGGACGGGTCGCCGGGCGCGACCGGGCTCGTGAGCGCCCGGTCGCCGACCAGCGCCGCGCGCTCGGCGGCGAACGAGCGCGAGAGCAGGCCGCGCAGCGGCACGGCGAAGAAGGCCGGGTCGCCGACGAAGGCGTTGCGGTCCGCGTAGCTCAGCCGCGAGGCCTCGAGGTAGTAGTGCAGCGCCTGCTCCCGCGGGAGCCCCCCGAGCGGCGTCCCGGCGCGGCCGGCCAGCGCGGCCAGGATGTTCAGCGCCTCGCCCACCGTCGAGCCGCCGCTGGACGGCGGCGCCATTCCGTAGATGCGCAGGCCGTGGTAGGCGATGCGGGTGGGGCGGCGCGAGCGCGCGCGGTAGGCGCCAAGGTCGGCGCGTGTCATGAGGCCCGGCCGCACGGCGCGCGTGGCGCCCGGCCGCAGCGGCGGCCGGCGCACGGTGCGCACGATCGCCCGGCCGACCGCGCCGCGGTAGAAGACGCGCGGGCCGCGGCGGGCGAGCAGGCGATAGGTGCGCGCGAGGTCGGGATCGCGGATGACCGTGCCCACGTCGCGCGGCGTGCCGTCGGGGTCCAGGTAGAGCGCGGCGGTGGCCGGGAAGTCGGCGAAGATCGCCTTGGCGGCATCGGTCTGGTCGAAGAAGGCCTGGTCGACGACGAAGCCGCGCTGTGCGGCGCGGATGCCGGGCCGCAGGAGGCGGGCCAGCGGCAGCGTGCCGAAGCGCCGCAGCGCGAGCGCCCAGCCACGGACCGTGCCGGGGACGCCGACGCTCATCCCGCTCACGCGCTGCTGCTCGAACGTGGTCAGCTCCGTGAAGCTGTCGGGTCCCATCGCCGTCGGGGCGGTCTCGCGCGAGTCGATGGTGCGCACCCGGCCCGTGCGGGCCGAGTAGATCGTCATGAACCCGCCGCCGCCGATCCCGCACGAGTAGGGCTCGACGACGCCGAGCGCCGCGGCGGCCGCCACGGCGGCGTCGATCGCGTTGCCGCCGGCGCGCAGCGTGTCGATGGCGGCGCCCGTGCCGACAGGGTCGACGGTCGCGGCGGCGCCGCCCGTGCCCAGCGCGGTCGGCTGCTTGGGTGGCGCGGTCGCCGCGACGGCCGCGGCGGGCAGCGCGAGCGAGGCGGTCAGCGCAAGGGCGGCGAGGGTGACGCGCATGACCCGCCGGTACCCGCGGCGTGCGCGCACGACCCCTCCGGTGCAAGAGCAACGGCGCGGGCGACGGGCGGCGCTACTTCAGCGCGCGCCGCAGCGCGTCGTCGAGGTCGGCCTGCGTGAAGCGAAAGCCGAGCGCCCGGGCGCGCGCGGGCACCGCACGCTGGCCCGTGGTCACGATGTCGGCCATGTCGCCGTAGAGCACGCGCACGGCGAGGGCGGGCACGGGCGCGAAGGCCGGGCGGCGCAGCGCGCGCCCGAGGCGCTTGGAGAACTCGGCGTTCGTGACCGGCTCGGGCGCCGCGCCGTTGAACGGGCCCGACCAGGCATCGCCGTCGAGGGCCGCGAGGTACAGCGAGACCAGGTCGTCGATGGCGATCCAGGGCAGGTACTGTCGGCCCCCGGCGACGGGACCGCCGATGCCCGCGCTGAAGAAGGGCAACATCTTGGCCAGCGCCCCGCCGGCGCGATCGAGCACGACGCCGGTGCGGACGGTGGCGACGCGCAGGCCGAGGTCGGCAGCCGCGCCGGCCTCGCGCTCCCAGGCGACGCAGACGCGCGCGAGGAAGTCGTCGCCGGCCGGCTCCTCCTCGGTGATCACCTCGTCGCCGCGGGCGCCGTAGTAGCCCACGCCGGACGCCGAGACGAGCGCGGCCGGGCGCGGCTCGGCGGCCCGCAGGCCGGCCACGAGGTTGCGGGTGCCGACCTCGCGGCTGTCGGCGATCCGGCGGCGCGCGTCGTCGGTCCAGCGCCGGCTGACCGGCTCGCCGGCCAGGTGGACGACGGCGTCGCGGCCGCTGAGCGCCTCGGCGGGGGCCGGCTGCGACGACGCGTCCCAGGCGCTCGCCGGGACGCCGAGGCGCGACCGGGCGCGGTCCGCCGACCGCGAGAGGACGGTGACCTCGTCGCCGCGCTCGCGCAGCGCGCCGACGATCTTCGCGCCGATCAACCCGGTCGCGCCGGTGACGGTGATCCTCACGCGCGGGGTACGGCCGATCGGCGGCTTGCGACCACGGGCGGCGCGCGATCAGTGGTCGACGGCGGCGAAGCCGATCGTGTGCTGCTCGGCGGGCGCGGCGCCGGTGGCGCGCGCCTCGCGCGCGACGGCGGCGGCGACCGCCGGGGCGACGTCGCGGTCGAAGACCGACGGGATGATGTAGTCCTCGCGCAGCTGGTCCTCGCGCACGATCGCGGCGATCGCCTGCGCGGCGGCCGTCTTCATCGGCTCGGTGATCTGGCGCGCGCGCACGTCGAGCGCGCCGCGGAAGATCCCCGGGAAGCACAGCACGTTGTTGATCTGGTTGGGGTAGTCGGAGCGGCCGGTGGCCACGATCCGCGCGTAGCGCGCCGCCTGCTCCGGCGCGACCTCGGGCGTGGGGTTGGCCATCGCGAAGACCAGGGGGTCCGGGGCCATCCGGGCGAGCGCCTCCGGCGGCAGGACGCCGGGGCCGGACAAGCCGACGAACAGGTCCATGCCGTCGATGATGTCGGCCGGCGCGCCGGACCGGTGCTCGGGGTTGGTGTTCTCGGCGTACCAGCGCTTGACGGCGTTCATGCTGCCGTCGAGGTAGTCGGGGCGGCGGGTGTGGACGGCGCCACGCGAGTCGCAGCCGACGATGTCGGGCACGCCGGCCTCCATCAGGATCTTCGTGACGGCGACGCCGGCCGCCCCCAGCCCCACGACCAGGACACGCAGGTCACCCAGCACCCGCCCGGTCAGCTTGCATGCGTTGAGCAGGGCGGCGAGCACCACGACCGCCGTGCCGTGCTGGTCGTCATGGAAGACGGGGACGTCGAGCGCGTCCGCGAGGCGGTCCTCGATCTCGAAGCAGCGCGGCGCCGCGATGTCCTCGAGGTTGACGCCGCCGAAGGCGGGCGCGAGGTGCTGCACCGTCGTGACGATCTCGTCGGTGTCCTTCGTGTCCAGGCAGACCGGGAAGGCGTCGACGCCGGCGAACTCCTTGAAGAGCATCGCCTTGCCCTCCATCACCGGCATCGCCGCGCGCGGGCCGATGTCGCCGAGGCCGAGGACGGCGCTGCCGTCGGTGACGACCGCGACGGTGTTGCGCTTGATCGTGTACTGGAACGCCTTGTCGGGATCCGCGGCGATCGCCTCGCAGACGCGCGCGACGCCCGGCGTGTAGGCCATCGAGAGGTCGTCGCGCGTGCGCAGCGCGCGCTTGTTGCGCATCTCGATCTTGCCGCCGAGGTGCAGCAGGAACGTGCGGTCGGTGACGTCGACGACGCGCGCGCCGTCGACGCCCTCGATGGCGTCCACGATCTCGCGCTGCGCCTCGGGCCCCGTCGTGGCGACCGTGATGTCGCGGATCAAGCGCGCGCCGACCTGCACGAGGTCGATCGCCCCGATCGTCGCACCCGTCGTACCGATCGCCGTGGCCACGCGCCCGAGCATCCCGGGTCGGTCGGCGATCTCGACGCGCAGGATGAGCGAGTACTGGGCGGAGGGGATCGCGGACATCGGGGTTGGCGAGCATAGCTCCGCGCCGGGGCCGGTCGTCGGCGGCGAGCCGCACGGCGGCCAAGGACGCGGACCGACCCGGCGCCGGGCGGTCGCGAGCGGTACGGGCCGGTGCCGGTCGGGCCCTGCGGACGCGAGGACCGAGGCCCGTGCCCACGCTCTAGGGTGGCGGTGATGGCGCAATCGCAGGACGGGCAGCCGCGGGAGTTGTTCCTGATCGACGGGAACTCGCTGGCCTACCGCGCCTTCTACGCCCTGCCGGAGTCGATCGCGACTTCGACCGGCGAGCCCACGAACGCGATCTTCGGCTTCGCCTCGATGCTCGTGAAGATCCTGACCGAGCACGGCAACCGCCCGACGATCGTCGTGTGGGACGCCGGCGCGTCCGGGCGCAAGGAGGTCTACGCGGACTACAAGTCCCAGCGCCGCTCCCGGCCCGACCTGCTGCGCGAGCAGTGGCCGCACCTCGAGCCGCTGGTCGACGCCTTCGGCTACCGCAACGTCCAGGTCGACGGCTATGAGGCGGACGACGTCATCGCCTCCATCGCCGAGCGCGCCCGCGGCGAGGGCATCCCCGTGACGATCGTCACCGGTGACCGCGACGCCTTCCAGCTCATCGACCCCGACTCGCGCGTGCGGGTGATGGCCACCTCGCGCGGGATCACCGACACGAAGACCTACGACTACCACGGGGTGCTCGAGCGCTACGGGATCCCGCCGGAGCTGATCCCCGACTTCTACGGGCTGAAGGGCGACACGTCGGACAACATCCCCGGGGTCCCGGGCATCGGCGACAAGACCGCGTCGCAGCTGCTGCAGAAGTACGGCGACCTGGATGGCGTCCTGGACCACGTCGACGAGATCTCCGGCGCCAAGCGGCAGCAGAACCTGCGCGAGCACGCGCAGAACGCCCGCGTCTCGAAGCGGCTGGCGACGATCAAGCGCGACGTCCCGGTCGAGATCGACCCCGCGCACGAGGCCGCGCGCGAGCCGGACCGCTCGCGCCTGCGGGACGTCTTCCGCCGCTTCGAGCTGCGCGACCCGCTGCGGCGTCTGGAGGAGGCGCTCGGGTCGGCTGACGCCGCCGCGCCCGCGCCGGTCGCCGAGACGACCGTGAGCGCGCGCGTGCGCGAGGGCGGCGTCGGCGACCTGGCGGCCCTGCCGCGCGACAGCTGGGTCGCCGTGGCCGTCCACGCGCCGCTGGTGCCCGAGGGCGAGCTGCTCCCACGCGAGGAGCCCCACCGCTTCGCGGCCGCTCTCGACGTGCAGGTGCTGGTAGGGCCCTGCGCGGGCCCCGAGCAGGTCGTGGAGGCGCTGGGCGACCGCGCCGTCGTCGCCCACGACGCCAAGGCGCTGGGGCGCGTGCCGCCGAACCTCGTCCACGACACGCTGCTGGCCGCCTACCTGCTGGAGCCGGCGCGGCGCGGCTTCCCCTTCCGTGAGATCAGCGAGGAGCGCGGCCTGGCCGCGGACGTGTCCGACGCCGCGGCCGTCGACGCCGTCCTGACGCTCGCACTCGCCGACTGGCAGCGCGAGCAGCTGCACGAGCGCGGCCTGCAGCGCCTGCTGGACGATGTCGAACTTCCGCTCGTCTCGGTGCTGCGCGACCTCGAGATCGCGGGCGTACGGCTCAACACGCAGCGCCTGGCCGCGGTCGACCACCGCGTGCGCGACGAGATCCACGTGCTGGAGCGCGAGATCTGGGACCTGGCCGGCCAGGAGTTCGTCATCGGATCGCCGCAGCAGCTCGGCGCCGTCCTCTTCGACGAGCTCGGGCTGTCGAGGAAGCGTCGCGGCAAGACGGGCTTCTCGACGGACGCCCGTGTCCTGCAGGCCATCCGCGACGAGCACCCGATCGTGCCGAAGATCGAGCGCTGGCGCGAGCTCAACCAGCTCCAGAAGACCTACCTCGACGTCCTGCCCCAGCTGACCGACCACCAGTCGCGCATCCATACGACCTTCGTGCAGGCGGCCGCGACCACCGGCCGCCTGGCCTCGATCAACCCGAACCTCCAGAACGTACCCGTGCGCACCGAGCTCGGCCGGGAGATCCGCGGCTGCTTCGAGGCGGCGCCCGGCCACGTGCTGCTGTCGGTCGACTACTCCCAGGTCGAGCTGCGCGTCCTGGCCCACGTCGCCGACGAGCCCGTGCTCGAGGAGATCTTCCTGCGCGGCGAGGACGTGCACACGGCGACGGCCGCGCAGGTCCTGCAGAAGGACCCCTCGGAGCTCACGCCCGGGGACCGCTCGAAGGCCAAGATGATCAACTTCGGGATCGTCTACGGGCTCAGCGACTGGGGCCTGGCCGACCGGCTGAACATGTCGCGCGAGGAGGCCAAGGCCTTCATCGATGCCTACCTCGAGCGCTTCGCCAAGGTGCACGCGTTCATGCGGGGGACGATCGAGCAGGCGTCCGAGCAGGGCTACGTGACGACGCTGTTCGGCCGGCGGCGCCAGATCCCCGAGCTGCGCGCGCGCAACTGGCAGGTCCGGACGCTGGGCGAGCGCCTGGCCGTCAACACGGTCATCCAGGGCACGGCCGCCGACGTTCTCAAGCTCGCGATGATCGGCGCCCACCGCGCGCTGCGCGAGGCCGGCCTGGCCACGCGTCAGATCCTCACGATCCACGACGAGTTGCTGTTCGAGGGGCCGCCCGGCGAGATGGACGAGGTGCGGGCCATCGTCCAGCGCGAGATGCTCGCGCCGTGGGGCGACCGGACGCCGCCGCTGGCCGTCGACGCCGGCCTGGGGCAGACCTGGCTCGAGGCCAAGTGACGCTCAGACGGGCAGCGACTTGAAGCGGCGCACCGCGTCGGCGATCGCGACCTCGGCCGGAAGGCGCTCCATGCTGGAGGCGCCGAAGAACCCGGCGACGCCGCGCGTGCGCCCCAGCACGTAGGCCGCGTCGGCGGGCTCGGCGATCGGGCCGCCGTGGCACAGCACGATGACGTCGGCGTTGGCCGCCTTGGCCGCGTCGTGCATGGCCTGGATCAGCGCGACGCACTCGTCGAGCGTCTTGGCGGTGCGGGCGCCGATGGTGCCCTTCGTGGTCAGCCCCATGTGCGCCACGAGGACGTCGGCGCCGGCCTGGGCGAGCGCCACCGCCTCGTCGACGTCGAAGCAATACGGCGTCGTCAGCAGGTCGAGCTCGCGCGCACAGCGGATCATCTCCACCTCCAGCGCGAAGCCCATCCCGGTCTCCTCGAGGTTTTGCCGAAAGACGCCGTCGATCAGGCCGACCGTCGGGAAGTTCTGGACGCCGCTGAAGCCGAGCTCCCGCAGCTCGCGCAGGAAGGCGGGCATCCGCCGGAACGGGTCGGTCCCGCACACGCCGGCCAGCACGGGCGTGCGCCGCACGACGCCGAGCACCTCCGCGGCCATCTCCACGACGATCGCGTTCGCGTCGCCGTAGGGCATGCAGCCGGCCAGGGAGCCGCGGCCGGCCATGCGGTAGCGGCCGGAGTTGCAGACGACGATCAGGTCCGCGCCGCCCGCCTCGGCGCACTTGGCCGACAGGCCGGTGCCTGCGCCCGCGCCGATGACGACCCGGCCGGCGTCGACCTGCTCGCGCAGCGCGGCCAGCGCCTGCTCGCGCGTCACGCCGACGGCGCCGCGAGCGGCTCGACGCCGAGGTAGCGCCGCTGCGCGTCCTCGTCGGCCTGCAGCTCGGCCGCCGTCGTCTCCAGGACGATGCGGCCCGAGACCATCACGAGGATCCGCTGCGCGAGCGCCGTCGCGACGCCGAGGTTCTGCTCGACGAGCAGCAGCCCGATGCCCTCGGCCACCAGCGTCTGCAGCGTGGCCACGAGCTCCTCGACGATCCGGGGGGCGAGCCCCTCCGACGGCTCGTCCATGAGCAGCAGCCGCGGGTTGGTCAGCAGGGCGCGTGCGACGGCGAGCATCTGCTGCTCGCCGCCCGAGAGCTCGGTTCCGCTCACCTTCCGCCGGTCGGCCAGCTGCGGGAAGAGGTCGTAGACATCGGCGATCGACCAGCGCCCGCGCCGCACGAGCCGCGGGCTGATCATGCGCAGGTGCTCGTCCGTGCTCAGCGATCCGAACAGGTGGCGGCCCTGGGGGACGTAGCCGATGCCAGCCTCACAGACGCGGTAGGAGGGGCGGCCGGCGATCTCGCGCCCCGCGAAGCGGACCGAACCGGTCACCGCCGGCGGTTGGATGCCGACGATCGCCTTGCACAGCGTGGTCTTGCCCATGCCGTTGCGGCCGATGACCGCGACCGGCTCCGCGCCCATCGCGAAGCTCGCGTCCTCGACCGCCAGCGCCGACCCGTAGCGCGCGTGCAGGCCGTCGACCTCGAGCAGCGCCTCAGCCGCCGCCATGGCCCCTCCCGAGATAGAGCTCGTGCACGAGCTCGCTGGCACGGATCTCGGCGGGCGTGCCCTCCAGCAGCAGCTGTCCCTGGTGGAGCATGGTGACGCGCTCGGCGACGGTCAGCGCGACGTCCATGTCGTGCTCGATGATGATCAGGGTCACCTGCGGATCGAGCTCGAGGAGCATCCGCGTCAGCCCGACCCGCTCGGCCCGCGAGAGCCCGGCGGCCGGCTCGTCGAGCATGAGCAGCCGCGGCTCGGGAGCCAGCGCGAGGCCGACCTCGAGCTGGCGCTGCTCGCCGTGCGACAGCGAGGCGGCGACGGTGTCCACGCGCTCCCCGAGGCCGACGCGCTCGGCGACCGCGCG
>Ga0136846_1223595_pt1 | contig 12723 bp, 9 predicted proteins | sample HopSoiMetagenom2_FD_96841 | JGI IMG/M metagenome (GOLD analysis project Ga0136846, IMG submission 96841) | Grasslands soil microbial communities from Hopland, California, USA - 2 Assembly 2016 (version 4) | ecosystem: Environmental > Terrestrial > Soil > Grasslands | place: USA: Hopland...
CGCCTACAACGTCCTCGCGCATTCCATCAACCGCCACGCGAAGGCGCCCGTGTCCATCGCGCCGGTGATGTTGAGCCAGCTCGAGGGCGTGTTCCGCCGCGAGAAGAACCCGCTGCAGTCGACCGAGTTCTCCTTCTCCCGCTTCCTCGTGCCATGGATGTGCGACTACCAGGGCTGGGCGATCTTCATGGACTGCGACATGCTGGTCCGCGAGGACATCGCGAAGCTCTGGGCGCTGCGCGACGAGCGCTACGCCGTCCAGGTGGTCAAGCACATGCACGTGCCCAAGGAGGAGGTGAAATTCCTGGGCGCCGTCCAGACCAAGTACGAGAAGAAGAACTGGTCGTCGGTGATGCTCCTCGACTGCGCCAAGTGCCGCGCGCTCACGCCGGAATTCGTGAACCAGGCGAGCGGCCTGGAGCTGCACCAGTTCAAGTGGCTGGGCAACGACGCGCTCATCGGCGAGCTGCCCTCGAGGTGGAACCATCTCGTCGCCTACGACCCGCACCGCGCCGACGCGAGCCTGTTGCACTACACGATCGGCGGCCCGTGGTTCAAGGAATACGAAGCCACGGACTACGCCGACGACTGGTTCGCCGAGCGCGACCTGATGCTTACGGCCACGCCTCGCCCGAAGGTCGCGGCCGCCTCCTAGGCCTCCATGGCCCATGTCGCGGTCCCGCAGGCAGGCGCCCGGCAGTGGGCTTGGCTGCTCGCCTCCTTCACGCGCCGCGAGATCCTCAACCGGTACGCCGGCAGCGTCTCGGGCCTCGCCTGGAGCCTGCTCCATCCCCTGGCCCAGCTCGCGATCTTCGCCTTCGTGTTCAGCCAGGTGTTTCGCGTCGCCGTGCCGCCGGGCTACCCGGGCGCAAGCTACGTGGCGTTCGTGGCGGTCGCCATCTGGCCGTGGATCATGTTTTCCGAGGGGCTCACGCGCGCAATGGGGTCGGTGCACGCGAACGCCGGGCTCATCAAGAAGGTCGCTTTCCCTCACGCGCTCCTGGTCTACTCCTCGGTGCTCGCGTGCTACGCGGTGCATGCCGTCGGATTTCTGGCAGTGATGGCGGCGCTCAAGTTCTTCGGGGAGCCGATCCGGTTCGCGGGCCTTCCGGCGGCGGTGCTGCTGCTGGTCCCCTACATGCTGTTCGCCGCGGGCGCGGGCGCCCTCATTGCCGCCCTGCATACGCTGCTGCGTGATGTCGAGCACGTAGTGCAGGTGCTGATAACGATCCTCTTCTACGCCTCCCCGATCCTCTATCCCGCGAGCCTCATTCCGGCGTCGATGCAGGCGTTCGTGCGCTACAACCCGCTCGCGTACTTCTCCGAGCGGCTGCGACAGATCCTGCTGCAGGGCGCGGGGCTCGTGCCCGCCGACGCGCTCGTGGCCCTCGCCTGCCTGGCGGTATTCGCCGCGGGGATGTGGGTGTTCAACCGCCTGTCGCCGAGCTTCGAGGACTTCCTGTGAGCGTGGCGGCGCCGTCACTGGTTCGCCTCGCGGGCGTCACGAAGGACTACCCCAAGGTGTCCACGGGCGGCGATCGCCTGCGCACCCTTGCGTCGCTCCTCTTCCGCCGCGCCGACCTGCCGCACTTCCGTGCCGTGGAGGACGTGAGCCTCGAGGTCCTGCGAGGGCACTCCGTCGGCATCATTGGCGAGAACGGCGCGGGCAAGTCCACGCTGCTGAAGATCATCGCGGGCGTGGTTCGGCCCAGCCGGGGCACGCGCGAGGTCAACGGACGCATCGGCGCGTTGCTGGAGCTGGGAAGCGGGTTCCACCCCGAGTACACCGGCCGCGAGAACATCCACCTGTCGAGTGCGCTCATGGGCCTCACGCGCGAGGAGGTGCGCGACAAGCTCGACGCCATCATCGAGTTCGCCGACCTGGGCGAGCACATCGACGAGCCGGTGAAGCATTACTCGTCCGGCATGGTGGTGCGGCTGGGCTTTGCCGTGGCCACGTCGTTCGCCCCCGACCTGCTCATCACCGACGAGGTGCTTGCCGTCGGGGACGAGTCGTTCCAGAAGAAGTGCATCGCCTGGGTCGAGCGCTACCTGGCCCAAGGCGGCACGCTCCTCTTCTGCTCGCACAGCATGTTCCACGTGCAGACACTCTGCCGCAGCGCGTTATGGCTGCACCACGGCAAAGTGCGCGCCTCGGGCCCTGCCTTCGACGTGACGCGCGAATATCTCACGTACCACCACGAGAAGAGCACGAAGGAAAAGGCGGCCGGGCGGGCGAGCGTGGCGGAAGGCCCGCGTGTCGTGGAAACCTGGACCGAAGACGCCGCCGGCGCGAAAGTCGGTACGTTCCGCCGCCGGGACACGCTGGTGCTCAAGGGCGTTGCGAGCGAGCCCGACGACCGCCCGCCGGTGATGCTCTTCGGCATCGTGCGCGCGGATGGGACGGCAGTCTACGGCTCGCATTCCAACGAGCGCGGCTACGTGCCGGCGCGCCTCGAGCGTGGCCGCTACGGCTTCGCCGTGAGGTTCGAAGGGCTGGCCTTGCTGCCCGGCAAGTACACCATGCGAGTACATGCCCTGGACACCGAGGGCCTGCGCCTGCACGACACGCTCGAGTGCGAGTTCGTGGTGACCGGCGACACCCGCGACTACGGCGTCGTCGAGCTGGACCACCAATGGCTGAACCCCTGAGCGACAAGGCGCGGGTCCACGAGGCGCGCCAGCACCACCTGCGCGGTGATTTCGCGCGCGCGATCGCGATGTATGACGAGGTCCTCGCCGCCAACCCGTCGCTGCCGGACGTTTGGCACCTGAAGGGCATGGCGGAGCACCAGTCCGGCCGCCTCGAGCAGGCGCTCGAGAGCGCCGCGCGCGCTCGCGCGGCCGGGGGCGAGAAGGCGACCTACCTGCTCCTCGAGGGCGGCGTGCTGCAGGATCGTGGCGACCTCGCGGGCGCCCATGAGCGTTTCCAACGCGCGGCGACCGCCGCGCCGGATTGGGCCCCCGCGCACATCGAGCTCGGCAGCTCGCTGCTCGACCAGGAGCGCGTGGCCGAGGCGCTGGAGAGCTTCCGGAAGGCCACGCACCTGGATGCCAAGAGTGTCCGGGCCTGGAACAACCTCGGCGTGGCACTGCAGTCGCTCCACCGCCTCGACGAAGCACTGCGCGCGTTCAACCATGCGCTGTCGCTGAATCCGAATTTCGCGCTCGCGCACTTCAACGCCGCTCGCCTCTACAACCTGCGCTACGACCACAAGCTCGCGCTGCAGCATGCCCAGGCGGCGGTGAAGGTCGATCCGAAGCACGTCGAGGCATGGCTGCTGCTGGGCGACATCCAGCGCCGAATGCGCGACCCCGCCGCGGCACTCGCTGCTTACACCGCCGCCGCGAAGGCCGCCCCGGACAACCTGAAGGCGATGAACGTCGTCGCCGAGATGCTCGCGGAGATGGGCCGTTTCGACGAGGCGCGGCGCGGCTACTGGAGCATCTGGCAACGATTCCCCGAGAACTTCAAGGCGGGCCTGGGCGCGAACCTGCTGCTGCCACAGGTGTACGCGTCGCGGGAGCACATGGACATCGTGCGGCGGGAATTCGGCGAGGGCCTCGAGCGCCTGCATGGCGCCGCCGATGGCTTCCGCTTCGCGCGTCCCGAGGCGGCGCTCTCCGAGGCGCGCTGGACCAACTTCTACCTCGCCTACCAGGGGCGCAACGACCGCCACCTGCAGCGCCGCTACGGCGACCTGCATGAACGCGTGCTCAAGCGCGCGGTGCCGGACTTTTTCCGCCCCAGGCCGAAGCGAGCGGGCGGTGACCGGCTGCGCGTGGGATTCTTCAGCCACTTCTTCTTCAATTGCACTGCCGGACGCTACTTTGCCTCGTGGATCACGCATCTCGACCCGAAACGTTTCGAGAAGTACGTCTACTACACGAACGAGTGGGTGGCCGACGACACGCGCACCATCGCCGCGGGCGCGCAGGTGTTCCGGCACTTGCCGGGCCGTAACCTGCACACCGTCGCACGCAACGTGCTCGGCGACGAGCTCGACGTGCTCGTCTATCCGGAGCTGGGCATGCACCCCGAGACCTTCACGCTCGCCGGCCTGCGCCTCGCGCCGGTGCAGGTCTCGGGCTGGGGGCATCCCAATACGCCGGGGCTGCCCGCGATCGATTGGTTCTTCTCGTGCGCGGCGATGGAGCCCGTCGACGCGGCCTCGCACTACTCGGAGCGACTCGGGCTCCTTCCCGGGCTCGGCACGCGCTACGCGATCCCGAAGGCCGACGACCCGCGCACGCGCGCGGACTTCGGATTGCCCGAGGACCGCACGCTCTACCTCGTGCCGCAGTCGCTCTTCAAGATCCACCCCGACAACGACGACCTCATCGCGCGCGTGATCTCGCAGGACCCGAAGGGCATCGCGGTGCTCTTCGCGTCGAACCACGATCCGGTGACGCAAGCGCTCGGCGCCCGGCTCGGCGCCGCCTTTCGCCGGCACAAGATCGATATCCACCAGCGGGCGATCTTCCTCATGCCCAACCTGCCGCACCCGGCGTACCTGCGCCTGAACGCGCTGTGCGACGTGATGCTCGACACGCTGCATTGGTCCGGTGGCAATACCTCGCTCGACGCGCTCGCCTCCGGCCTGCCGGTGGTCACGCTGCCCGGCGAATTCATGCGCGGCCGCCAGAGCCAGGCGATGCTGCGGGCCCTCGGGGCGGCGGAGCTCGTGGTGAAGGACGCGGACGATTACGTCTCGACGGCGCTGCGACTGGGCCAGGATCTGGCGCTACGCCGGGACATTGCCGAGCGCATTGCCGCGAATCGTCTTGCGCTCTTCGAGCGGGAAGAGCCGATCCGCGCGCTGGAAGACCTGCTGGAGCGCGCCTGGCGCGAGACGCCCGGGGGCTAGGCGAGCTTCCAGCCGTGGCGCGCGAAGAAGCGCCACGCCGAGCGCACGAACCACGCCACGTGGCGCCAGCCCTTGCGCGAGGCTTCCCCGCCGTGGTGCAGGATGCGCGCGCGCGGCACGTACGCGACCTGCGCCTCGCGTCCCACGCGCAGCGACAGGTCGTAATCCTCGAAGTACATGAAGAAGCGCGGATCGAAGCCTCCGACGCGCGCGAGCAGCGCGGTGCGCGCCAGCATGAAGCATCCGCTCGCGAGCGGTACGCTCGGCACGAACCGGTCGGCGATCACGTCGCGCATCTCGTAATGCTCGATCGCGCGGGCGAAACGCCGGCGCAGCATCGCGGGCGCGAAGCCGCGCAGGAACAGCACCCACACGGACGGATAGCGCTTGCAGAGGTATTGCAGGTGGCCATCGTCGCCATACACGGCGGGGGCCAGCATGCCGACCTCCGGATGCGCGCGCGCCGCGGCGAGCGCTTCCACCAGCGCGGAGGGTTCCAGCTCCACGTCCGGATTCATGATGAGGTGGAAATCGCTGTGCACCCGCTCGATCGCAAGGTTGTTGGCGCGGCCGTATCCGACGTTGCCGTGGCCGGCGAGGATCTCGAACGGGCCTGCGCTGGCGGGCCATGCGGCCATCGCTCCGGCGACGTCCCTGCGCGTCTCGGGCGGGCCGTTGTCGATGATGACCAGGCACGCTTCGGAGAGCTCGCCCGCGCGGCGGGCGACGTCGATTCCCGCGGCGAGCGAGGCGAGCGCCCGCGCGAAAAGTTGCGTCTCCGTCTGGAAGGTGACGATCGAGGCGGAAAGCGTCGGTGCCGGCATCCCCCGCAGGGTAGCGGGGGGCGGCGGCGGGCTCAAGGCCTCAATAGGGCTGGCGCTGCATCGACTTCGTGCCGGACACGCCGTCGATCGAGTAGCTGAAGGTGCCGGTGGCCTGGCTCGCGAAGCTGAGGGTCGCGGTGCCGACCTGGCGCACCTGCACCTGGTTCGTGTCGAAGGACTTCGTGTAGCCCGGCCCGCTCGTCACGTAGAGCGGACCCGTGTATGTCGTGGGCGACGTCCACGAGCCGTTGGGGATGATGTACCAGATGCGCGTCCCGTCGGACTCGTACGTGTACCAGACTCCGAAGATGACTTTGGTCGGGTGCTGCACCAGGTTCAATCCCCAACCGGACTCGCTCGGGTTCCACCACAGGTCGGTGTAGTCGTACGCGGGCGCGACGCTCGTGGCGAGGTACGGCGCGAGCTGCGAATACGCCTGGTCGAAGCGCGAGAAGTTGTCGGTGCCATTGGTGTTGGTGCAAAGCGCCGTGCCACCCCACAACCCGCCGCGCAGGAAATACTGCCCGCCCGCGGAGGTCCAGATGCCGCCGCCACTGCTGCCGGGCTCCGTGGTGCCCGAGCTCCACAGCACCTCGATGAACGAGCTGGAACCACCGGCCACCCCGGGCGAGCCGAAGCCCACCACCGAGCCACGCGAGACCTTCTTCAGGTCGCCCTGCGGGTGGTGAATGCCGTAGACCGAGGTGTTGCGCGTCAGCGCGTTCGCGTCCCACCCCGAATAGAACGCGCCCGCGGGGGGCGAGGTGTTCAACCGGATGAGCATCACGTCGCTCTGGGGATTGCTGTAGATGTATGTCGCGCCGCCGTTGAGCTGCTGCCACGTCGAGGTGGGCGATTGAGAGCCGCACGTCATCGCCTGGAAGTCCCAGAGGGTCGAGAGCGTGTTGGCGACCTGCTGCATCTGGGTGGGCGTCTTGTACGGCGCCGATTCGTTGTCGAAGCAGTGGTTGGCGCTGTAGAACCAGGGCACCTGGGTTCCCGGGTCGCTGTCGGCGAGGAGCGATCCCGTGCACAGGACGAGGAAGCCGGCGTCGTTGAACACCATCTGCGCGACCGAGGACACGACATTGCGGAATGCCGGGTCGCTGTTCAGGCTCGAGCACGCGATGTCCACCTCGCACGACCCGGACGAGCCGATGTCGGCGATGCGCTTGCTGAAATGGCTCGAAGGCGTGGTGAAGAGGTGCGAGGCGCGCAGCACGCGCAGCGCGAGCTTGGAGGGATCGTAGATCGACGGCACGAAGAATTCGACCGTCTGCGTGTCGCCTTCCGTGAGCGGCGACCACCACGGCGCCGTGCGATCCGGGACGTCCGCCACGCGGACCGGACCCTCGATGCGCGACGGGATGCCCGACCCCACGAAAACCATTTCCAGCTCCGCGGGGGCGCCGGCAAGATCGATCGACATGCGCATCGACCCCGCTTCCGGGGAGTTCACGGCGACCTGCGCGGCATAGCCGTTGGCCACCCGCGCCCAATGCAGGGTGGCGGCGGTGGCGATGACGGTCGGCGTGGCTTCCGTAGTGCGCTCGACGCCGACCACGATCCGCCGTGCGGACTGCTTCGTCACATCGCGCTGGTTGGCCGCGCGTACCGAGGCGAGCTCCGCTTGGGTCACCGGGGGGAGATTAGCCCGCACCACGGGCGTGCCAGCCGGGAGGCGGATCTGGCCGGCCGGAAGCGATTTAGGGGTGAGCGCGGGCTCACCCTTGATCATGGGCAGCTGGGCAGCCGCCGGTGCCACCCCCAGCGCGATCGCTGCGGCGGCCAGTAAGATGCGGAGAATCATGTACTTCTGGACTGCCCCCTCAAACCCGAGTTCATGAAATCAACGTTCGGAAACCCCCTCCGGTTGACCCTGTGAGCGACCGCTCCACTGCCGCGATCACCCCCTCCAGCCCGATGGCATGCATGCACCGGGGCTGCCCGCATTGTGCCGGGGTTCGCCCGCACCGGCGTACCCAGTCCAGGTTACGTCCGAAAACAAGCCGCTGGTCCCGGCAGGGGAAGGGATCCTCGGTGAGGGCCGTCCAGGGGGTGTCGCGCCAGAAGCCGCCCTTTCCGGCCAACACGGCGGAACCGGGGCCGAAGAGGGCCACGGTGGGCGTCCAGGCGGCCCGGCCAAGGTGGGCGATGCCGGTGTCGGGCACGACCAGCAGGGCCGCATGCTGCACCAGCCGCCAGACCTGGGGCAGGTCCAGGCGGCCGGCATAGGATGGGTAGCGGCCCTCCGGATCGCAGGTCCGGACGAATGCTTCCTCGCCCGGTCCGCCGCTCCAGAGCACCTGGAGTCCCATCCTCTCCAGGTGTTGCGCCAGCGCCATCCAACGCTCCGGCAACCAGAATTTGAGCGGGGTGCTCGCCCCGACATGGAGAACGGCATAGCGCCCGGACGGAAGGTCGAAGTCCGCGCACGGCGGCGCTTCCCAGTCGCCGCGCGCGAACGGGCGCGGCGCAGGCCCCGCGACGAGGTCGGCCATGATGTCGCCCCATGCGGCCGGCGCGTCCGGATAGGCATGTTTCTCGTCCACGAACCACTCCTGGGAGAGCGGTCGCGGCCCCGCATGCACGACGATGTGCCGCGACCGCATGGCCGCCGCGAGCCAGCTGTAGCGGTTGTCGCCCGGGATGAACGCCAGGTCGAAAGGCGCCTCTTCGAGCAAGGCGCGCGTCGTGGCCGAGCGGGACGCAGAGAACGCAAGGGCGCGCACGCCATAGGGGCGCGCGGCATAGAGCGGCACCAGCCCGGGCGCCGCGAGGAGCGCGATCTCGGCTTGCGGATGGCGCTCGCGCAGCTTCGCCACGAGCGGCGTGAGCATGAAGGTATCGCCGAGGAGCAGGTTGTGCGCGATGAGGATGCGGCGTACGTCGCGCACGGCTTTCCGCGGCGCGAGCCGCGCGGCGATCGCACGCGGGACGATGAGGCTGCGCGTGCGAGTGCGTTCACCCACGCGCGGCCACCGCTTCCCGGAAAACGCAAATCATCCGCTCCACCATTCGGTCATCGCCGAAACGTTCGCGGGCCACTTGCGCCGCGCGGGTCCCGAGCCGCGTTCGCTGCGCGGCATCGCCCAGCAGCTGCGCGATCGCGGCGCGCAGGCGATCGGCATTTTCAGGCGGGACCAGCAATCCGGTATCGCCGTCGGCCACGATCTCCTCGATGCTGCCCACGGGCGTCGAAATCACCGGCAACCCGCAAGCCATCGCCTGCATGAGCGCTTGCGGGACGCCTTCGTTGGCGGACGACGGCAGGCAGAAAAGGTCGAGCGCCTGCATCCATGGAGCAACGTCGGCCTGGTTGCCGGCGAAGGTCACGCGCGCGGCGAGGCCGAGCTCGCGCGCAAGCGACTCGAGCGCTTCGCGCTGCGGGCCGTCGCCCACGACGGCGAGGTGCACGTCGTCGCGGCCGAGCGCCGCCATGGCCTGCAGCAGGTAGCGGTGACCCTTCCAGCTACGCAGGGTCGCCACGATGCCGATCAGGGCCACGCCGACGGGCAGTCCGGTCGCCGCGCGGGCGGCCGCGCGATCGCCCGGCCGGAAACGCGCGAGCTCGATGCCCGTTGGGATGGAGACCACGCGATCGGATGCCACGCCCGTTTCGCGCAGCATCTGCTCGCGCAGCTTCTCGCCGGTGGTCACGATCCGATCGGTGGCCCGCGTATAGAGCCAGCGCGTGGCGGCGTTGGCGGGCAACGGCGCCGAGATGTGGCGCGTGCGGACGATGGGCGGCGCACGCTCCATCGAACGGCAGGCGAGCGCGGTGAGCCATGTGTCGGTGGAGCTGTGCGTGTTCACGATGTCGAAGCCGCGCGTCGCGAGCAGCTTGCGCAGCGCCAGCGCGCCGCCCAGGCGCTTGCGGCCGATGGGCAGCGCCACCGATGCCACACCGAAGCGCGCCGCCTCCTGGTAAATGCGCGATTCGGCCGGCGCGGCCAGGGTGACGGCATGCCCCTGGCGCGCCACGCCGCGCGCTTCGGTGAGGATGCGGATCTCCTGGCCGCCCCAGCCGAGCGAAGCCTCGGTGTGCAGTACGCGAAGCGCCGCGCGCGGCGCGGTCATGCGGCGGCGAATTGCAGCCGATGCAGGCCCGCGTACATCCCGGCGCGCGACAGGAGCTCGCGATGGTTTCCGGACTCGACGATGCGCCCCTCCGAGAGCACCACGATGCGGTCGGCGCGCTCGATGGTCGAGAGGCGATGCGCGATCACGATGGTCGTGCGTCCCTTCATCAGCTCCTCGAGCGCGGCCTGGACCGCGCGCTCGCTCTCGGTGTCGAGGGCCGAGGTGGCCTCGTCGAGCAGCAGGATCGGCGCGTCCTTGAGGATGGCGCGGGCTATGGCGAGGCGCTGGCGTTGCCCGCCCGAGAGCTTGGCGCCGTTCTCGCCGATCTGGGTGTGCAGCCCCTGCGGCAGCCCGCCGATGAACTCCATGGCATGGGCCGCCTCGGCCGCGCGCACGATGCTCGCCTCGTTCACGCGCTCGCCGCGGCCATAGGCGATGTTGGCGGCGACGGTGTCGTTGAAAAGGACCACGCTCTGCGAGACGAGCGAGACCTGGCGGCGCAGGCTTTCGAGCGTGAGCGACTCGAGGTCATGGCCGTCGACGGTGATGTGCCCCGACTGCGGATGGTAGAAGCGCGGCAGCAGGTGGATGAGGCTCGATTTGCCGCTGCCCGAGGGGCCGACGAGGGCCACCGTCTCGCCCGGCTCGATGGCGAGGCTCACGCGATCCAGTGCCGGTCGCGACGCGGCGCGGTAGGTGAGGGAGACGTCCTCGAAGCGGATCGAGCCCTTGGCGCGCTCGAGCGCCACGGTGCCGCGGTCGTCCTCGCTTTCCTCGTCCACCAGGCCGAACACGCTCTCGGATGCGGCGAGTCCCTTCTGGATGTGCTCGTTCACGCCGGTGAGGCGCTTCAGCGGCTGCAGCAGCATTCCGGTGGCGGCGATGAACTCGATGAAGCTGCCCACGTCGCTCGAGCCGCCGAAGGCCTGGCCCGCCGCGAAATAGATGATCGCGGCGATGGCGCAGGCGACGATGAGCTGCGTCACCGGCACCGTGCCCGCCGCGGCGGCCGCGTGCTTCATCTGGAAGCGCCGGATCTTCTGGCTCGCCTCCTCGAAGCGCCGGGACTCGTACGCCTGGCCGCCGAAAACGCGCACCACGCGCTGGTTGCTGATGGACTCGTCGAGGACCTCCGCGATGCCGCCGATGGCCTTCTGTCCCTCGCGGCTCATCTGGCGCAGCCGCTTGCTGAACTGGCGCACCACGAGTGCCAGCGGCGGGATGATCACGAAGGCGATCAGCGTGAGCTGCCAGTTGGACCAGAGCAGCACCGCCATGAGCGCCGCGATGGTCACCGAGTCGCGCACCACCACGGTGAGCACGGTCGTGGAGGCGGCGGCGATGTTGTTCACGTCGTTGGTGAACTTGGTGACGAGCTGGGCGGTGGCGATCTCGTCGAAATACGCCGGTGGCAGGCGCAGGACCTTGCCGAACATCTCGCGCCGCAGGTCGAGGATCACCTTGTTGGCGACCCACTGGTTGGAATAGCCGGAGACGAAGCTCGCCAGTCCGCTCACGACGAAGACCGCCACGATGGCGAGCGGCATCAGCAAGGCGAGGCTGCGGTTCTTGCGGACGAAGAGCTCGTCGATGAGCGGGCCGGTGAGCTTCACCAGCGCCGCATCGGCGAGCCCGCCCACGACCATCGCCACCACGCCCGCCAGCAGCACCCAACGGTATGGGCGGACATAGCGGAGCAGGCGGGCGTAGAGGTCCCGGCTCGACGGCGCGGAGTTCATCCCGACATTATCGGCGAAGCAGCCGCCGGTAGAGGTCGAGGTACTGGCGCGCCATCGCGGCCGGCGCATGGGGCTCGACCGCCTTGCGGGCCGCCGCACCCATGCGACGCGCCACTCCGCCGTCGAGCCGGCCGAGCGCTTCCGCGAGGCCGGGCACGTCGAGTGCGTCGCGCACGAAGCCGCTCTCGCCCTCGGCCAGCAATTCCGCCGCCCCGCATTTCGTGGTGGTGACGATCGGCAGCGCGCAGGCCATCGCCTCGAGCACCGCGTTGGGTTGCGGGTCGTAGAGCGAGGCGAGCATGAAGCTGTCCGCCGCGGCGTAGTAGGGCCGCACGTCGGACACGGCACCCACGAAGCGCACCCGCTCCGAGATGCCGAGGCGCCGCGCGAGCGCGGTGTAGCGGTGGGCGCGCTTGTCGCGGCCCACCACGATGGCCCACGGCTTCGTCGAGGCGCTCGCCACGGCCTGCAGCATCGCGCCCACGCCCTTGCGCTCGAAGCCGGATCCCACGTGCAGGGTGACGTTGGCGTGCGCCGGCACTTTGAGCTGCTGGCGTACCGACGCACCCATCTCGTCGCGAAGCCCAGGATGGAAAATGTCGCCGTCGACGGCATTGCGGATCAGCACCAGCTTTTCTTCCGGCGTGCCGAAGCGCGCGGCGATCTCGCCGCGAACCATCGCCGAATTGCAGATCACCGCCCTCAGCCGCGGGCTGGTGAAGAGTGCGCGCTCGGCATCCAGCACATACCGATGATGCGGGCTCGACGCAGTCGCCAGGCGCGCGAGCGGGCCCTGGACGCGTGCACGTTCCGCGAGCCACTGCGCGTGCACCCCGTCGCCTGCCCGGTACACATCGCAGCAGGCGATGCGCTCGTGCGATTGCACCAGGTCGAAGCGCCGGCGGGCGAGCTCCGCGCAGGCGGCCCGCGCGAAGCTCCAGTCGCGCCACAGGCTTCCCACGTGGAAGGGGTCCAGCACGATGGCGGAGCCGTCGTGGTTGGGCCAGTGGCGGGTCACGATGGTGAGGCTCGCGCCTTGGGAGCGCAGCGCGGCCATCGCGTTCTGCACGAATCGCTCGGCGCCGCCGGCCGGATCGTAGCGCCCGCGGACCAGCGCCACGCGCGGGGCGAGGCCGGCGCTCAAGGCTGCGCCAGCAGCTCGTTCACCGCGGAATGCACCCGGTCCACCGGCAGCTGCGTGAGGCATTC
>Ga0136846_1230393_pt1 | contig 12723 bp, 11 predicted proteins | sample HopSoiMetagenom2_FD_96841 | JGI IMG/M metagenome (GOLD analysis project Ga0136846, IMG submission 96841) | Grasslands soil microbial communities from Hopland, California, USA - 2 Assembly 2016 (version 4) | ecosystem: Environmental > Terrestrial > Soil > Grasslands | place: USA: Hopland...
ACGGGCGGCGTGCAGGGGATCACGCTCAACAAGCCGGACGCTCCCTTCGGATTGCCCTTGGATCCGGACCAGTGGCTTTACTTCTTCACCTTGGCGGTAACGCTGGTCTTGTTTATCCTCGGCTGGAACCTGCTGCGCGGGCGCATCGGGCGCGCGCTCGTAGCGATCCGCGACCAGCACATCGCATCCGAGGCCATGGGCATCCACAACGCGCTCTACAAGTCGCTCGCCTTCGGCGTCTCGGCGATGTATACCGGCGTCGCCGGCGCGCTGGGCGCCATCGCGGTCCAGTTCGTGGCCCCTGACAGCTTCAACATTTTCCTCTCCATCATCTTTCTCGTCGGCATCGTGGTGGGTGGCCTCGGCTCCATCTCCGGCGCCGTCTACGGCGCGCTCTTCATCCAGTTCGTGCCGAACATCGCCGATGAACTGTCGAAGGCCGCGCCGTGGGCGGTGTTCGGTATCCTCATGATCGTCTTCGTCTACCTGATGCCTACCGGCGTCGCAGGCGCCCTGCGCCTGATCACCGCAAAGAGGAGAGCACCATGAAAGCACTGCTGATCGCAGTCATGACGGCGGCACTGGCTTCGCCCGCGATGGCGCAGAAAAAGTACGACCCCGGTGCGAACGACAAGGAAATCAAGATCGGCAACACCAACCCGTACAGCGGGCCCGCGTCGGCGTACGGCCAGATCGGCAAGGCGATCGCGGCGTACTTCAAGATGGTCAACGACCGCGGCGGCATCAACGGGCGCAAGGTCAACTTCATTTCCTACGACGACGGCTATAGCCCGCCGAAGACGGTCGAGATGGCGCGCAAGTTGGTCGAGCAGGACCAGGTGCTGTTCCTCTTCCAGAGCCTCGGCACGCCGTCCAACACGGCGATCCACAAGTACATGAACGGCAAGAAGGTGCCGCAGCTCTTCGTCGCCACCGGCGCGTCGAAGTGGAACGATCCGAAGAACTTCCCCTGGACCATGGGCTGGCAGCCGAACTACCACACCGAGGGCCTGCTCTACGCGAAGCACATCCTGCAGACCAAGCCCGATGCGAAGATCGGCATCCTCTACCAGAACGACGACTACGGTAAGGACTACCTGAAGGGCATGGAGGACGGGCTCGGCGCGAAGGCGAAGTCGATGATCGTCGCCAAGGTGTCCTACGAGGTGACCGATCCCACGGTCGACTCGCAGATCGTGCAGCTGCAGGCCTCGGGCGCCAACGTCTTCTTCCAGGCGACGACGCCGAAGTTCGCCGCGCAGGCGATCCGCAAGGCCTACGACATCGGCTGGAAGCCGGTGCAGTACCTGAACAACGTGTCGATCTCGATCGGCTCGGTGCTGACGCCGGCGGGCCTGGAGAAGTCGGTCGGCATCATCACCGCGGGCTACCAGAAGGAGAACGCCGACCCGCGCTTCGCCAACGACGCCGGCATGAACAAGTGGCGCGAGTTCATGAAGAAATACATGCCCGACGCCAACCTCGACGACAACTTCAACACCTACGGCTACGGCGTCGGGCAGACGCTCGAGCAGGTGCTCAAGCAGGCCGGCGACAACCTGACGCGCGCCAACGTGATGAAGCAGGCGGCTAGCCTGAAGAGCGTGCAGATCGACACGCTGCTGCCCGGCATCACCGTCAGCACCGGGCCGAACGACTTCGCGCCCATCGAAGCGGTCCAGCTGCAGCGCTTCGACGGCAAGCGCTGGGAGCTCTTCGGCGACGTGATGGCGGCCCAGTAAGCCGTGGGGATAAACTAAACCGCGAGGAGGCGCCCATGCTCGGCTTGATGATGGATCAGCAGCTTCTGATCAGCACGCTGATCCGCCATGCCGACCGCCATCACGGTGCGGTCGAGATCGTCACGAAGACCGTGGAAGGCTCGATCCATCGCTACACCTATCGCGATGCGCATGCGCGAGCGCGCAAGCTCGCCAACGCGCTGAAGAAGCTCGGCGTCGGCCCCCGGGATCGCGTCGCCACGCTCGCCTGGAACACGTTCCGGCATTTCGAGGTGTACTACGCGGCCGCGGGCAGCGGCGCGGTGATCCACACCATCAATCCGCGCCTCTTCCCCGACCAGATCAACTACATCGCGAATCACGCCGAGGACAAGGTGGTGTTCTACGACACCACCTTCGCGCCGCTGGTCGAGAAGCTGAAGTCGCAGGTGAAGTGCGTGAAGCGCTGGATCGCGCTCGATGACGAATACGAGAAGCTCCTGCAGGCCGAGAACGATCGCTTCGACTGGCCGATGTTCGACGAAAGCACGGCGGCGTGCCTTTGCTACACCTCGGGCACCACCGGCAATCCGAAGGGCGCCTTGTATTCCCACCGCTCGACCATCATCCATGCCTACGGCTCGGCGCTGCCGGATGCGCTGAATCTTTCCGCGCGCGACTGCGTGCTCCCCGTGGTGCCGATGTTCCATGTCAACGCGTGGGGATTGCCTTATGCCTGCGCGCTCACCGGCGCGAAAGTGGTGTTCCCCGCGCAGCACCTCGACGGCAAGAGCCTGCACCAGCTCTTCGAGCAGGAAGAGGTGACGATGAGCGCCGGCGTGCCGACGGTGTGGCTGGGGCTCCTCAACTACATGAAGGAGAGCAAGCTCAAGTTCTCCACCCTGAAGCGAGTGGTGATCGGCGGCTCGGCGTGCCCGCCGGCGATGATCCGCACCTTCCAGGACGAGTATGGCGTGCAGGTGCTGCACGCCTGGGGCATGACCGAGATGAGCCCGCTCGGCACGGTGACAACTTTCAAGGCCAAGCACCGCAAGTGGTCGCAGGAGGAGCGCACCCGGCTGCAGAACAAGCAGGGCCGCGCGATCTACGGTGTCGACATGCGCATCGTCGGCGAGGACGGCGAGGAGCTGCCGTGGGATGGAAAAGCCTTCGGCGACCTGCAGGTGCGCGGGCCGTGGGTGATCAAGAGCTACTTCAAGGGCGAAGGCGGCGACCCGCTGCGCGATGGATGGTTTCCGACCGGCGACGTGTGCACCATCGACGCGGACGGCTATATCCAGGTCACCGACCGCTCGAAGGACGTGATCAAGTCCGGCGGCGAGTGGATCAGCTCCATCGACCTCGAGAACATCGCGGTCGCGCACCCGGCGATCGCCGAAGCGGCGGTGATCGGCGTCAAGCACCCGAAGTGGGACGAGCGGCCGATCGTCGTGGCCGTTAAGAAGGCCGGCAAGGACGTCTCCAAGGACGAGCTCCTCAAGTTCTACGAAGGCAAGATCGCCAAGTGGTGGATGCCCGACGACGTGGTCTTCGTCTCAGAGCTGCCGCACACCGCTACCGGCAAGCTGTCCAAGCTCACGCTGCGCCAGCAGATGAAGGACTACAAGCTTGGTACGGGCTGAAACCCAAAACCGCATCGCCCGCATCGAGCTCGCGCGGCCCGAGAAGAAGAACGCCATCACCACCGAGATGTACGTGCAGATGGCCGAGGCGCTCGCCGCGGCGGATGCCGACCGCGACGTGCGCGCGGTGCTCCTCCATGGCGCCGCCGACTGCTTCACCGCCGGCAACGACCTCTCGGATTTCCTGCAGCGTCCGCCGGGCGCGAAATCGCCGAGCTGGCGTTTCTTCGACGTCCTGCCGTCGCTGTCGAAGCCGATCGTCGCCGCGGTCGGCGGGCCGGCCGTGGGGATCGGCACGACGCTCCTCCTGCATTGCGATCTGATCTACGCCACGCCGGCCGCGCGCTTCCAGCTGCCGTTCGTGCAGCTCGGCATCGTGCCGGAGTTCGGCTCGACCTACCTGCTGCCGCTCCTCGCCGGCTACCAGCGCGCGGCCGAGCTCCTGCTCCTCGGCCAGCCGTTCACGGCGGAGAAGGCGTGCGAAGCCGGCATCGTCACCGACGTCGTGCCGGAAGCGGAGCTCCTGCAAAGAGCGCTCAAGGCCGCGACGCAGCTCGCCGAGCTGCCGCCGGAATCGATCCGCCTCACCAAGCGCCTGATGAAGTCGGTGCACGGCGAAGCGGTGAAGCGGCAGGTCGGCGAGGAGAGCCGCCTGTTCGTCGAGCGGCTGTCGTCGCCGGAAGCCAAGGAGGCGATGAACGCATTCCTCGAGAAGCGCAAGCCCGATTTCTCGCGCTTCTAGGAAAACGAGGATGCGCTTCGCCTGGCTCCTCTTGTGGCTGCCTTTATCGGCGCACGCCGACCTCTATCGCTGGATCGATCCCGCGACGGGGACGCCGAAATACTCGACCCTGCCGCCGTCAGATCCCCGGATCGAGCCCGAAGTAGTGCAGTACAAGGCGCCGCCGCCGCCCAAGCCCCCGCCTGCCACCGCCAAGCCCGCGGCGAGCGCTGAGCTCGAAGCGCGCTGGCGCTCGCTCGCCGCACAGCTCGCGAGCATTCCAGCCGAAGAGCTGAAAAGCGGCTCCGATCGCGTGCGCCAGCACGTCCAGGCCCTGGAAGCGGCGCGCACTGAGCTCGACCGCCTCGATCCGGCCGGCGCCAGCCGCCGCAGCGCCGAAATGGCTGCGATCATGCAGCGCTCGCTGAACAGGCCCCCATGACCACCATCCGCGACCTTGCTTCGCGCGTCGGCCAGGAAGTCGGCGTCTCGCCCTGGGTGGAGATCACCCAGGAGCGCATCGACACGTTCGCCAAGGCGATCGAGGACTTCCAGTGGATCCACGTCGACCCGGCGCGCGCCAAGGCCTCGCCTTTCGGCGGCACCATCGCGCACGGCTTCCTCACGCTGTCGCTGCTTTCGCATCTCTCGGAGCAGACCTTCTCCTTCTCCGACCGCCGCATGGGCATCAACTACGGCTTGAATCGCGTGCGCTTCACCTCGCCCGTGCCCGTCGGCTCGCGCGTGCGGGCGCGCTTCACGCTGGCGAAGTTCGAGACAATCGAAGGCGACGGCGTGCAAGTGACGTGGAACACCGTCGTCGAGATCGAGGGCGCGTCGAAGCCGGCGCTGGTGGCTGAATGGCTGGGTCGTCACTACTACTAAAACCAAAAGGGGGTCAGATCAAGATCGCTGGACGACGTGATTAATCATCGTATCCACGAATGTTGATCTGACCCCATTTACCTATGACCAAACGATGGCAGCAAAGGCCCCCGGGCTCCAACTGGGGCGACTTCGGCCCCGACGACCAGCGCGGCCGCATGAACTGGGTGACGCGCGAAAAGGTGCTGCAGGGGATCGCCGAGGTGAAGGAGGGCATCACCTTTTGCTGCTCCTTGCCGCTCGACTATCCCGGCGGGCAGGTGCTCAATCCGCGGCGCGCGCCGCCGCGCCTCGCCGCCACGCAGCGCGACGGGCGCCAGTTCTTCTGCCGCCCGATGTCGGAGTTCAACGAGAACCTGACCGACGTCATCTGCGACGACCAGGTGCTCCTCGCGCTGCAATACTCGACGCAGTGGGACTCCTTCGCGCACGTCGGCGGCCGCTTCGATGCCGACGGCGACGGCAAGGCGGAGCTCCTTTTCTATAACGGCTTCCGCGCCGGCGAGGACGTCGTGCCGGCGCCCGACCGGAAGGGCGAAGGGTGGGAGCGCTTCGAAGGCACGCAGGCCAAAGCGCTCGGTATCCAGAATCTCGCCGAGCACGGCGCGCAAGGCCGAGGCGTGCTGGTCGACTTGCATCACCACTTCGGCCGCAAGCGCCTGGCGGTGGGCTACGACGACTGGATGCGGGTGCTCGAGAAGGACGAGGTGAGCGTCGAGCGCGGCGACATGGTGTGCATCTACACCGGCTTCGCCGACGTGCTGCTCGAGATGAAGAAGGCGCCCGACCCCGCGCTCGTCAACAATACCTGCACCGGTCTCAACGGCCGCGACGAGAAGCTCCTGCAATGGATCAGCGATTCAGGCCTTTCGGTCCTGCTCGCCGACAATTATGCGGTCGAGCTGATCCAGACCGCGCTCACCGATCCGCTGCCGAGGAAGCAGCCGTGGCTGCCGCTCCACGAGCATTGCCTGTTCAAGAACGGCATCCACCTCGGCGAGATGTTCTATTTCACCGAGCTCGCGCGCTGGCTGCGCGAGCACAAGCGCAACCGCTTCCTCTTCACCGCGCCGCCGCTACGCCTGCCGGGCGCGGTCGGCTCGCCGGCGACGCCGATCGCCACCGTATGAAAGTCGCCATCGTGACCGGAGGCTCCTCGGGCATCGGTGCTTCGACCGCGCGGATGCTCGCCAAGCGAGGCTGGGCCGTGGCGATCAACTATGCGCATAACCGCGCTCCGGCCGAGAAGCTGGCGAGCGAATTGGGCAGTGCGATCGCAGTCCAGGCAGACGTGTCCGACGACGCGCAGTGCCGCCGCCTCGCCAAGACGGTGCTCGACAAGTACGGCTCCATCGATGCGCTGGTGAACAACGCCGGCACGACGAAGGTGGTGGCGCACAACGATCTCGAAGGGCTCGCCGCCGAGGACTTCCAGCGCATCTTCCTCTTGAACGTCATCGCGCCATTCCAGATGGTGCGGGCATGCGCCGAGGCGCTGAAGAATTCGCGCGGCGCGGTGGTCAACATTTCCTCGGTCGCCGCGGTGCTCGGTACGGGCTCGTCGGTTGCCTATGCATCGTCCAAGGCCGCGCTCGAGACGATGAGCCTTTCGCTCGCGCGCTCTCTTGCGCCCGAAGTCCGCGTCAACGTCGTCGCCCCCGGGCATACCAATACGCCGTGGCATCCGGCGGTGCGCGGACCCGAGCGCGCGGCGGAAGTCGAGAAGCGCTACTCGTCGGTGGCGCCGCTGAGAGCCGTGAGCCAGCCGGAGGACGTCGCGGATGCCATCGTCTGGCTGATCGAGGGCGCGAGGAACGTCACCGGCGAGACCATCTACGTCGATGGCGGCATGCACGTCGCCACGCCGCGTTGAAGGAGTTCGATTACATCATCGTCGGCGCGGGCTCGGCCGGCTGCGTGCTCGCCAACCGCCTCTCCGAAGATCCGCGCACGCGGGTGCTTCTGATCGAGGCCGGGCCGCGCGACACCAACCTTTGGATCCATGTCCCGCTCGGCTACGGCAAGCTCTTTACCCGCAGCGAGGTGAACTGGGGCTACGAGTCCGAGCCCGAGCCGACGCTCAACGGCCGGCGCATCTTCACGCCGCGCGGCAAGGTGCTGGGCGGCTCCTCGTCGATCAACGGCCTGGTCTACATCCGCGGCCAGCCCGACGACTTCGACGGCTGGCGCATTGCGGGCTGGGACTGGAAGTCGCTCCTGCCGTACTTCCGCAAGTCCGAGAACCAGGTGCGCGGCGCGAACGAATGGCACGGCACCGGCGGGCCGCTCGAAGTGGGGGACCTCGAGCGCCACGAGCTTTGCGATGCATTCATCGCTTCGGCTGCGGCCACTGGCATTCCGCGCAATGACGACTTCAACGGCGCGACCCAGGAAGGCACCGGCTACTACCAGGCGACGACCTGCCGCGGCCGGCGCTGCAGCACGGCGACCGGGTATCTGCGGCCGGTCGAGAAGCGCCCCAACCTCGCGGTGGAAGTGAACACGCTGGTCACGAAGGTGGTGCTCGAGGGCCGGAAGGCGGTCGGCGTGCAGATCGGCGATCGCACGGTGCGCGCCACGCGCGAAGTGATCCTCGCTGGCGGCGCCTTCAATTCGCCGCAGCTCCTGCAGCTTTCGGGAATTGGCCCGCAATCGCTGCTCGCGCGGCTGGGCATCCCGCTGGTGGCGGACCTGCCGGTGGGTGAAGCGTTGCAGGACCACTTCTACGCGCGCTCCTTCTGGCGTTGCAACAAGACCGTTACGCTGAACGATGACATGCTTTCCCTGCCGCGCAAGATCGCCGTCGGATTGAAATACCTCCTGCATCGCCAGGGCCCGCTCACCATCGCGGCGGGCTATGCGGCGGCCTTCGTGCGCACGCGACCGGAGGTCAAGCGGCCCGACGCGCAGATCTACTTCATCAATTTCTCGACCGCGAAGCGCGGCGGCGTGCTGCATGCGTTCTCCGGCTTCACCTGCTCGGTGTCGCAGCTGCAGGTCGAGTCGCGCGGCTCGGTGTCGATCCGCTCGGCGAATCCGCAGGAGCCGCCCGCCATCCGCTACAACTATCTCGCGACCGAGAACGACCGGCGCGTGATGGTCGACGGGCTCAAGCTCGTGCGCCACATTTGCAGCACGCCGCCGCTCAGCGGCTACGTCGTCGGCGAGGAATATCCGGGCGCCAAGGTGCGAAGCGACGACGAGCTGCTCGACTTCGTGCGCCAGGCGGGCGAGACGGTGTTCCATCCGACCTCGACGTGCAGCATCGGGCAGGTGGTCGACGAGAAGCTGAAGGTCAAAGGCGTCGGCGGCCTGCGCGTGGTGGATGCGTCCGTCATGCCGTCGGTGCCGTCGGGAAACATCAATGCCTCGGTGATCGCGGTCGCCGAGAAAGCCGCCGATCTCATCAAGGAGGCCTGATGTGGGAAGCGGCGGCCATCCTCCTCATCGCGCTCGGCGGCTTCCTGTGGGCCGACAGCCTGAAGGCGCGCGAGCGGGCGATCCGCGCCGGCCGCTCGGCGTGCGAGCGCTATCAGCTGCAGTTCCTCGATGACACGGTCGCTTTTGCGCGCATGCGGCTCTCGCGCGACGAAGAAGGCCAGGTGAAGATCTCGCGCACGTATACGTTCGAATTCTCCGACACCGGGAACAACCGCCGCCATGGCGCCATCGTCATGCTCGGCGCCGAAGTGGCCGACCTGCATCTGGAGCCCTACCGCATCCAATGAGCGACTGGCTCACGAGCAGGGTGATCGAGAACCGGCAGTGGACCGAGAGCCTGTTCTCGCTGCGCGTAGAGGGCGCCCAGCCTCGGTTCCGGGCCGGGCAGTTCGTGCGCATCGCGCTCGATATCGGGAGCGAGCGCGTGGCGCGCGCCTTCTCCTTCGTCAATGCGCCCGAGGACCCGATCCTCGAGTTCTATGGCGTGATCGTGCCGCAGGGACCGCTATCGCCGCGCCTGGCACGGCTTGCGGTTGGGGACGAGTTGTACGTGGCGCCGAATCCGGCGGGATTTCTCGTCCTCTCCGAAGTGCCGGACGCCGAGACGCTGTGGCTCATCTCCACCGGCACCGGGCTCGCGCCGTTTCTCTCCATCCTGCGCAGCGAGGCGTTGTGGCAGCGCTTCAGGAACGTAGTCGTGGTGCACGCCGTGCGCTACGCGAGAGAGCTCACCTATCGTGAGCGGATCGCAGCCACGCCGGCGAAATATGTTTCCTTCGTCAGCCGTGAACCGGCGCCGGGCTCGCTCGGCGGGCGGATCCCGGCCGCGATCACCGACGGGCGCCTCGAAGCGGCGGCGGGCGTCGAGCTCGCGGCCAGGACATCGCACGTGATGCTCTGCGGCAATCCGCAGATGCTGAAGGACGTGCAGGCGGTGCTCGTCGCGCGCGGCATGAAGAAGCACCGCCGCCGCACGCCCGGCCATATCACGGTGGAAAGTTTCTGGTGAGGATCTTTTCCACGTTTCTGCTCGTCGTCCTGCTCTCGGCGTGCAGCACGGTGCGACTCGCGTACGACAACGCCGAAACCTACCTGCGCTGGCGCGCCACCGATTACCTCGAGCTCGATGGCGAAATGTCCGATCAGCTCGATGCGGCGATCGCCGGCTTCGTGTCGTGGCACCGCGCGAATGCGTTGCCGCAATACGCCACACTTCTTGACCAGGCGGACGAGCGATTTGCGCGCGGACTCGGCTCGGCGGACCTGCTTTGGGGTTACGATGTTGCGATGGTGCAGGTGCAGGAAAGCCTGCGAGTCGGCGCGGAAAAAATGGCCCCGCTGCTCGACCGGCTGACGCCGCCGCAGATCGCGCATTTCGAACGCCAGCTCGCCGAAGACAACCGCAAGTTCGCGCGCGAGAACCTGCGCGGCGGGGAGCGCGAGCAGCGAAGGCGCCGCACCGAACGCAACGTCGAAAGACTGGAGGACTGGGTGGGGAAGCTCTCGCAGCCGCAGGTCGACCGCGTGGCGCAGTATTCCGCCCGCGCGCCGCTGCTCGACGAGATGCGCGACCGCGACCATAAGCGGCTCCAGGCCGAGCTCCTGCGCATGCTGCGAGCGCACCAGGCCCGCGAGCGGCTGGCAGAGCTCGCCGCCACCTGGCAGCGCGGCCGAGAGCCTGCGTATGTTGCCGGGCTCGAGGCAGCGCGCAAGGAATACTTCGGCATGATCCTCGACATCGACAAGAGCCTCTCGCCGCAGCAACGCAGCCGCGCGCAGCGCAAGCTGCGCGGCTACGCCGAGGACTTCCGCAAGCTCTCGAGATGAACGAGCCGCGTCCGCTCATGCCCCTCGATTCAGAGGCGGGCCTGCGGCCCGAGGACATCGGCTATGCGGGCCACACCCGCTACACGCAGCTCGAATACCAGGCGCTGCTGGACAACGCGTCCATCGGCATCGCCTTCACGCGCGACCGGCGTTTTTTCCTCTGCAACGCGAAATTCGCCGAGATGCTCGGCTACGAGGCGCGCGAGCTGATCGGCAAGGCGGGCGAGGTGGTGTACCCGAGCAACGAGAGCTACCAGGCGCTCGGCCGCATCGCCGTGCCGCTCCTCACCGCGGGCAAGCAGCTCGACGTCGAATGGGAGCTGCGGCGCAAGAATGGCTCGACCTTCCTCTGCCGCATCGTCGCCAAGTCGCTCGACCCGCAGAACCCGCAGCACGGCACGGTGTGGATCGCGGAGGACATCACCGAGCGGCGCCGCCACGCGGACGAGGTGGCGCGCCTCGCGCGCGAGCAGCAGGCGACCCTCGGCACCGCTTCCATAGGCATCGTCTTCATCCAGGACCGGCGCATCGTGCGCTGCAACCAACGCTATGAGGAGATGTACGGCTATGGTCCCGGTGAGCTGGAGGGACGGCCGACGAGCATGCTGTATGCGGATCCGGCCGACGAAGCCGGCGCTGCGGAGACCTACGCACACCTCGCGCGCGGCCAGACCGTGCGCCGCACCGAGCTTCGCCGTCGCAAGGACGGCAGCACGTTCTGGATGCGCATCGACGGGCGCGCCGTCGACCCGCAGGATCCGCACAAGGGATCGGTGTGGACCTGCGACGACGTCACGGAGGCGCGCAAGGCCTCCGAGCAGCTCGAGCGCGTCCTCGCCGAGCAGCAAGCGCTCCTGAATAGCGTGGTGGTCGGCATCGCGTTCTCCCGCGATCGCAAGGTCGCGCGCTGCAACCGCCGCTTCGAGGATCTCTTCGGCTTCGCGCCGGCCGCCGCCATCGGCGTGAGCTGGCGCGAGCTCTATTTCACCGACGACGAGTACGACCGGCGCGCGGAGATCTATGCCGAGCTCGACGAGGGGCGCACGCACTCGCGCGAGGCGTGGGTGCGCAAGCAGGACGGCTCGGGCTTCTGGTGCCGCATCTCGGCGCGCGCGGTGGAGCCGGGCGATCCGGCGCGCGGCTATGTTTTCCTGTTCGAGGACATCAGCGAGAGGAAGCGCGCCGACGAGGTGCTGCATCGGCTGCTTCGCGAGCAGGACGCGGTGCTCGAGAACGCGCTCGCCGGCATCATCTTCGTGCGCGACCGGCAGATCGTGCGCTGCAACCGCCGCTTCGAGGAGCTGTTCGGCTACGCGCCGGGCGAGCTGATCGGCCAGTCCACGCGGTTCATGTTCCGCACCGACGAGGAATACCTGGCCGGCGGCGACCCGGTCTACGCGGCTGTCTGGCGCGGCGAGACGCAGCAGCTGCGCCGCCAGCACGTGAGGAAGGATGGCCGCCTCATCTGGTGCTCGCTGTCGGGCCGCGCGGTGCAGGAGGGCGATCCGGCGCAGGGCTCGGTGTGGCTGTTCGAGGACATCACGCAGGAGCACGAGGCCGAGGAGCGCATCGAGCGCGCGCTCGCCGAGCAGGAGCTGATCCTCGACAACGCCACGGTAGGCATCGCGTTCGTGCGCAATCGCGTCATCCAGCGCTGCAACCGGTTCCTGGAGGAGATGGTCGGCGCGGGTCCGGGCGAGCTGGTCGGCAATCCGTCATCGGTGCTGTTCGCCGATGCCGACGACTGGGAGCGCGCGGCGTCCCTCGCCCACATGACCACTACGCCGGGCGGCACGCACGATGCCGAGTGGCGCTTCAGGCGACGCGACGGCTCGGTGTTCCGCTGCCGCACGCGCGGCCGGCGCATCGACGTCGGCGACGAGCTCCAGGAGTGGATCTGGAGCTTCGAGGACGTCACCGCCGAGCGCGAGGCCGACTATCGCGTGCAGCGCGCGCTCGCCGAGCAGGAGCTGATCCTCGACAACGCGACGGTGGGCATCACGTTCCTTAAGAATCGCAGCTATCAGCGCTGCAATCCGACCTTCGAGCTGATGTTCGGTTACGGGCCGGGCGAGCTCATCGGCCGCAGCACCGAGGAAATCTACTGCACCCGCGAGGAGCATGCGGCCGACGCGGCGTGGTACGAGCAGATGCGCGACGGGCAGACCATCACCGCCGAGCGCCAGTACCGCCGCCGCGACGGCACCGCGTTCTGGTGCAAGCTGGTCGGCAAGGCGATCAATGCCGGGAACCCGCGCGAAGGCTCGATCTGGATCTACGAGGACGTCACCGCGGAGCACATCACGCGCGCCACCCTCGAGGCCTCGCGCGACGCGCTCGAGCGCGCCGTCGCCGAGCGAACCGCGGAGCTCGAGGAGGCCAAGGCACGCGCGCAGCACCTCGCCGACCACGACGCGCTCACCGGCCTGCCGAACCGCCGCCTGCTCGAAGACCGCCTCACCCAGGCGCTCGCGCTCTCGCAGCG
>Ga0136846_1227575_pt1 | contig 12721 bp, 8 predicted proteins | sample HopSoiMetagenom2_FD_96841 | JGI IMG/M metagenome (GOLD analysis project Ga0136846, IMG submission 96841) | Grasslands soil microbial communities from Hopland, California, USA - 2 Assembly 2016 (version 4) | ecosystem: Environmental > Terrestrial > Soil > Grasslands | place: USA: Hopland...
CACGCCGACCCGGGCCGTCACCGCCACCCTCACCGGAATGACCACGCCCGGCCTCGCGGTGGTCGCCGCGGGCGCACCACTGGTCAGCTTCGACTCGGTGACCGCTCAGCTCCTGCTGCTCGGCAAGCCGGGCTATACATCGATCAGCGTCGCCCTCACGCCGGGCGCCGACCGTCTCGCGGTGCGGGACGCGATTGCCAAGACCCTCGGAAACACCGTGCAGGTCCGCACGGCCGAGCAGGTCACCGCCGACGGCGAACACGACCTGGACAACACGTTCGGCGGCTTCAGCACGGTGCTGGTGATGTTCGCCGGACTCGCACTGTTCGTCGGCGCCTTCCTGATCGTCAACACGTTCGCGATGGTCGTCGCCCAACGCTCCCGCGAGCTGGCGATGCTCCGCGCGATCGGCGCCTCCCGGAGCCAGGTTACCGGCATGGTCCTGTCAGAGAGCCTGGTGATCGGGATTCTCGGCTCGACGCTCGGCCTGCTGCTCGGGGTCGCCGTCGCGGTGACGATCCGGTTCATTTACCAGCAGCTCGACCTCCGGATCCCGACCGCGACGCTGCAGGTCAGCCTCACGACCGTGATCGCGTGTTACTTGATCGGCGTAGGCGTCACGGTCGCCGCGGCGGCGCCGTCCGCGCGCCGGGCCGGCAAGCTCCCACCGATCGCCGCGATGCGCGACGACGTGACGATTCCCGAGCGCTCACTGCTCGTCCGGGTCGTGGTCGGCGGCTTCCTGCTGCTGATGGCGGTGCTCTTCTACCTGATCGGCCTGAACGCGGGCGATCTGCCCGGCGCCGTCCTGATCGGATTCGGCGCCGCCATCGCCGTACTCAGCGTGGTGATGATCAGCCCGCTGCTCAGCCGGTACGTCGTTCGCGCGCTGATGTGGCCGTTCGGTCGGAAGGCTCCGGTCACGCTCGGACGCCGGAACGCCGAGCGGAACCCGCGCCGGACGTCCGCCACCGCCTCGGCCTTGATGATCTCGGTCGCGATGATCAGCGGCCTTCTGGTGATCGCGGCCTCGGCCAAGGCCTCGATCAACCAGAGCATCGCCGACACGCTCGGCAGCTCCGAACTGGTGATCACCTCCGACGGCCCTGCCAGCTTCAGCCCGCAGGTCGCCGACCGGACCGCGAATGTCCAGGGCGTCCAGTCCGTCCACCGGCTCCGGCGGGTGGACGGCAAGATCGGCAAGGCCACCGTCCAGGTCAGCGGCATCAGCGACGGCACGCTCAACGGACCGATCACCACCGCCTTCGACGCCGGTTCGGCCGACGCTCTCGCCAGCGGCCAGGCGCTGGTGCCGCGGAACCTTGCCAAAACCCTCGACCTGGGCGTCGGCAAGTCCTTCGACCTGGCGATGGCGTCCGGCACGCACCGGCTGACCGTCGGCGGCATCCTCGCCCCGAACCGTCAGCTGAACGCGATCGTCCTGTCGCTCCCGACGTACCAGGCCGTCGGCGGCCCGCAGACCGACACCGTCCTGTACGTCGAAGTTGCCCAAGGCACCCAAGCCGGGCCGGTCGGGTCGGCCGTCGCCGAACAACTCAGGGACTACCCCTCGATCCGGGTCCGCGACCAGCAGGCGTACGCCGCCAGCGCCCGGGAGCCTGTGAACGGCGTACTCGTCGGCCTCGGCTTCCTGCTGGCGCTGGCGATCCTGATCGCGCTGCTCGGCATCGTGAACACGCTGGCGCTGGGCGTGGTCGAGCGGACCCGCGAGATCGGTCTGCTCCGCGCGATCGGGATGGACCGCCGGCAGCTCAGCCGGATGCTCCGGGTCGAGTCGATCGCGATCTCGCTGCTCGGATCGCTGCTCGGGCTGGCGATCGGCGTCCTGTTTGCGTCCTCGATCCAGTCCGCGATGGCCGGCAACGGCCTCGGCGTGCGGGACATCCCGGTCCTGCAGCTCGTGATCGCACTGGCCGTCGCGATCCTGTTCGGCGTACTCGCAGCGGTCTGGCCGTCACGGCGCGCAGCGCGGCTCGACGTCCTGCACGCGATCGCGACCGAGTGAATCGCGGCCTAGAGCCACGTCGAGCTGCACCGGTAGCCTGCCAATGTGCCGGGCACTGTGCAGTCCATCGAGCGGGCAGCGGCTGTGCTGCGACTGCTCGCTGCCGCGCCGGACGGACTCGGTGTCGCCGACCTCGGCAACGCGCTGGGGCTGGCGAAGACGACCGTGCACGGCATCCTGCGCACTCTGCACCAGGTCGGGTTCGTCGAGCAGGACCACAGCGGCGCTCACTACCACCTGAGCGACGCGTTCGGCCGGCTCGGCGAGAGCTACCTGGATCCGAACGAGCTCCGCAGCCGCGCGATCAACTGGGCTGATTCACTCGCCTCCCGCAGCGGCGAAGTGGTCCGCGTCGGCCGTCTGGCCGAAGGCAAGGTCGTGATTGTCCACCACGTCTTCCGCCCGGACGACAGCGAGCAGGACCTCGACGTCGGTACGACGCTTCCGGCCCATGCGACCGCCATCGGGAAGGCCGTCCTCGCCTATGACACCAGCGCCGCCTCCCGCCCGCGGACGCTGGAGGCGTTCACCACCCGAACCATCACCGACCCGGCCCGGCTGGCCGAAGAGCTCGCCACCGTCCGCTCGCGCGGCTGGGCCGGCGAACTGGAGGAGCACACGGTCGAGCTCGCCAGCATCGCCGCACCGATCCGGGGCCTCGGCGGCCTCGTGGTCGGCGCCGTCGGCCTGGCCGGCCGCGTCGAACGCATCTGCGACAGCCGCCTGCGGCACCGCAGCGACCTGGTCAGCATGGTCCGCGCCACGGCCGAAGCCATCGGGCGTGACCTTCGGGACGACTCTTGACCGGCGGTGTGGGAGGGTTGGCGGGGGGTGGAGAGATGGCTGAGCAGTACGTCGCCGCGGTGGATCAGGGCACGAACTCGAGTCGGTGCATTCTGTTCGACCGGCGTGGGCGGCTGGTCTCGGTCGCGCAGCGTGAGCACCGGCAGCTGTTTCCGCGGCCGGGTTGGGTGGAGCACGACGCCGAGGAGATCTGGCGGAACGTGACCCGGGTGGTCCCGGCCGCGATCCGGCAGATCGGCGCCGCGCCGTCCCAGATCGTTGCCATCGGCATCACGAATCAGCGGGAGACCAGCCTGCTGTGGGACCGCTTCACCGGGGAGCCGATCAGCCACGCGGTCGTCTGGCAGGACACCCGGACCGACCGGCTTGTCGCGGAGCTGGCCCGCGACGAGGGACCGGATCGCTTCGCGGACCGGTGCGGTCTGCCGTTGATGACGTACTTCTCGGCGCCGCGGATCCGGTGGATGCTCGACCACACTCCCGGGCTGCGCCAGCGGGCCGAGCGCGGCGAGATCCTGTTCGGCACGATGGAGACTTGGCTGATCTGGAACTTCACCGGCGGCGCGTCCGGTGGCCTGCACGTCACCGACGTGACGAACGCCAGCCGGACCATGCTGATGAACATCGAGACGCTCGAGTGGGACGACGTACTGCTCGACGCTTTCGATGTCCCGCGCGCGATGCTGCCGGAGATCCGGCCGTCGTCCGGAGTCTTCGCCACGGCGACCGAGGTGCTGCCCGGCGTCCGGATCGGCGCGGCGCTCGGTGACCAGCAGGCTGCCCTGTTCGGTCAGACCTGCTTCAGCCCGGGCGAGGCGAAGTGCACGTACGGCACCGGCTCGTTCCTGTTGATGAACACCGGTCAGGAGATCGTCCGGTCGAAGCACGGCATGCTGACCACCGTCGCGTACCGGATCGGTGACCAGCCGGCGTCGTACGCGCTGGAAGGGTCGATGGCGGTCACCGGGTCACTGGTGCAGTGGTTCCGCGACGGGCTCGGGATGATCCATACCGCCGCCGAGATCGAGACGCTGGCCCGGACGGTCGAGGACAACGGCGGCGCGTACATCGTGCCGGCGTTCTCGGGTCTGTTCGCGCCGCACTGGCGCAGCGAGGCGCGCGGGGTGATCGCCGGGCTGACCGGTTACATCACCAAGGGGCATCTGGCCCGGGCGGTGCTCGAGGCGACCGGGTTCCAGACCCTCGAGGTGGTCGACGCGATGAACGCCGATTCCGGGATCGCGCTGACCGCGTTGAAGGTGGACGGCGGCATGACCGCGAACAACCTGCTGATGCAGTTCCTCGCCGATCTGCTCGACGTGCGGGTCGTACGGCCGATGGTCACCGAGACCGTTTCACTGGGCGCCGCGTACGCGGCCGGCCTCGCGGTCGGCTACTGGCCCGATCTGCAGGGGCTGCGCAGCAACTGGCACCGGGCCGGGCAGTGGGTTCCGCACATGGACCCGGCGCGGCGCGAGATCGAGTACACCAACTGGAAGTCCGCGGTGCAACGCACCTTCAACTGGCTCCGCCCCGAGGACCAGGAGCTCTAGCAACCCATCCAGGCAGCCGGCGGCGAGGCGCACCGCCGGCGGCCGGGAAACCTCAGGCCGGGGAGACGATGTCCGGAGCTCCCAGGCGGACCTTGTCGGCGGACTCGTCGTCGGGCTCCTCCTGGGAGTCGCGCTCGGACTGGACCCGCTGGAGGTAGAACGACACCTCGCGCTCGATCGTCGCCTCGTCCCAGCCGAGAATCGGCGCGATCAGCCGGGCCGCCGCCTCGGCGGCGCCGACGCCGCGGTCCCAGGCCTCGATCGAGATCCGGGTCCGGCGGGCGAGAATGTCGTCGAGATGCCGGGCGCCCTCGGCCTTGGCGCCGTACACGATCTCGGCCTTCAGGTAGTCCTGCGTGCCGGGGAGCTGCTCGCCGAGGGACGGGTCCTCCGCCACCAGGGCGAGGACCTCCTCGATCAGGGCGCCGTACCGGTTCAGCAGGTGCTCGATGCGGGCGACGTGCAAGCCGGAGCGCTGCGCGATCAGGTGCCGCTGGTTCCACATCGCGTGGTAGCCGTCGGCGCCGACCAGCGGGATGTTCTTCGTGACGCTCTTCGGCACCCGGCCGTCGAGCGCGTCCGCGACCGCGTCGATGGCGTCCTTGGCCATCACCCGGTACGTCGTGTATTTGCCACCGGCAACCACTACCAGACCGGGTGCACTGTGCGCGACGACGTGCTCACGGGACAGCTTCGAGGTGCTTTCGGACTCACCGGCCAGCAGCGGCCGCAGTCCGGCGTACACGCCCTCGACGTCCTCCCGCGTGAGCGGCGTGGTGAGGACCGCGTTGACGTGGTCGAGCAGGTACTCGATGTCCTTGCTGGTCGCGGCCGGGTGCGCCTTGTCCAGGTGCCAATCCGTGTCGGTGGTGCCGATCAGCCAGTGCCGGCCCCATGGGATGATGAACAGCACGGACTTCTCGGTGCGCAGGATCATTCCGGTGCTGGACTGGATCCGGTCCTTCGGCACGACGAGATGGATGCCCTTCGAGGCGCGCACGTGGTACTGACCGCGCTCCCCCACCATCGCCTGCGTGTCGTCCGTCCACACCCCGGTCGCGTTCACGACCTGCTTCGCGCGGACCTCGAACTCGCGGCCACTCTCGAGGTCCTTCGCCTGGACCCCGGTGACCCGCTCGCCCTGCCGCAGGAAGCCGGTGACCTTGACCCGGTTGGCCACGTGAGCGCCGTACTACGCCGCGTTCCGGGCGAGCTCCATCGTGTGCCGTGCGTCGTCCACCTGCGCGTCGTAGTACTGCAGCGCGCCGACCAGCGCGGACTTCTTCAGGCTCGGTACCAGCCGCATCGCGCCGCGGCGGGTCAGGTGCCGATGGAGCGGCAGCCCGGCGCCGAAACCCGAGCTGACGGCCATGCCGTCGTACAGCGCGACACCGGCACCGGCGTAGACCCTCTCCCATCCGCGGTGCTGGAGGGGATAGAGGAACGGCACCGGCTTCACCAGGTGCGGTGCCAGGCGTTGCAGGAGCAGACCGCGCTCCTGCAACGCCTCGTGCACGAGTCGGAAGTCGAGCATCTCCAGGTAGCGCAGACCACCGTGGATCAGCTTGCTGGACCGGCTGGAGGTGCCGCTGGCGAAGTCGCGCGCCTCCAGCAACCCGGTGGTCAGTCCCCGGGTCGCGGCGTCCAGAGCGGACCCGGTGCCGACCACCCCGCCACCGATCACCAGGACGTCCAGTTCCCGTCCGTCGGCCATCGCGTCGATCGCGTCGGCCCTTGCTTGCGGTGACAGTGCCACTACAGCCACTGTGCTTGTCCTTCCGATGTCGTGTTGTTGCTGTCCTGCTGAAACTGCTGTGTTGCCGGTCCTGCTCAGTCGACGTCGACCCAGTCAAGGGTGCGCTGGACGGCCTTCTGCCAGCCGGCGTACCCCTTGGCGCGCTGTTCGTCGGACCACTGCGGTGACCACCGCTTGGCCTCGTTCCAGTTCTGCACCAGCTCTTCCTTGGTCTTCCAGAAGCCGACCCCCAGGCCGGCCGCGTACGCCGCACCCAGCGCGGTGGTCTCCGCGACGACCGGCTTGCTGACCGGTACGCCGAGGATGTCGGCCTGCATCTGCATGGCCAGCTCGTTCGCCGTGACACCGCCGTCGACCTTCAGTACGTCGAGATGCACGCCCGAGTCCTTCTCCATCGCGTCCGCGACATCCTTGCTCTGGTAGCAGATCGCTTCCAGTGTTGCTCGCGCCAGGTGAGCGTTGGTGTTGAACCGGGACAGGCCGACGATCGCGCCCCGTGCGTCGGACCGCCAGTAGGGCGCGAACAGCCCGGAGAACGCGGGTACGAAGTACACGCCGCCGTTGTCCTCGACCTGCCGGGCCAGCGTCTCGGTCTCGCTCGCACCGGAGATGATGCCGAGCTGGTCGCGCAGCCACTGGACCGCCGACCCGGTCACCGCGATCGATCCCTCCAGCGCGTAGACCGGCGCCTCGTCGCCGAACTTGTAGCACATCGTGCTCAGCAGGCCGGCCTTCGACCGGACCAGTTCGGTGCCGGTGTTCAGCAGCATGAAGTTGCCGGTGCCGTAGGTGTTCTTCGCCTCGCCCGGGTTGAAGCAGACCTGGCCCACGGTCGCCGCCTGCTGGTCGCCGAGGTCACCGGTCAACGGCACCACGCCTCCCACCGGGCCGTTCGCGAGGGTCTCGCCGTACTTGTTCGGATCCGACGACGGCCGGATCTCCGGCAGCATCTGCCGCGGGATGTTGAAGAACGAGATCAGCTCGTCGTCCCAGTCGAGCGTCTCGAGGTTCATCAGCATGGTCCGGCTGGCGTTGGTCACATCGGTGATGTGGACGCCGCCGTCCGTGCCGCCGGTGAGGTTCCAGAGCAGCCAGGTGTCGGTGTTGCCGAAGACGGCGTCACCGGCCTCGGCCGCCTCGCGTACGCCGTCGACGTTCTCCAGGATCCACTGCACCTTGCCGGCCGAGAAGTACGTCGCCGGCGGGAGGCCGGCCTTCTGCCGGATCACGTCACCCTTGCCCTCGCGGTCGAGCGCGGAGGCGATCCGGTCGGTCCGGGTGTCCTGCCAGACGATCGCGTTGTAGTAGGGCCGCCCGGTCCTGCGGTTCCAGACCACCGCGGTCTCGCGCTGGTTGGTGATGCCGAGCGCGGCCAGGTCACTGGCCTGCAGACCCTTGGCGTTCATCGCGGTCCGGATGACCGAGCTGGTCCGCTCCCAGATCTCCACCGGGTTGTGCTCGACCCAGCCGGCCTGCGGCAGGATCTGTTCGTGCTCCAGCTGGTGGATGCCCACCTCGTTGCCGGAGTGGTCGAAGATCATGAAACGGGTGCTCGTGGTGCCTTGATCGACGGCACCGACGAAGTCAGCCATGGAAAGTCCTCTCCTCACACAAGCGTGCGGTGCGGTGAATCATGCTGCACTCTTCTCGTCCGGCACCCGGCCCGGCTCCTCGTCCACGTCGCTGACCGGCAGGTTGCGGCCGACCAGCAGGTCGTAGAGGAATGCGCCGATGAGCGCCCCGATGATCGGTCCCACGATCGGGACCCAGAAATAGAGATCCCCGAACTGGTCCTTGAACGCTCCCCCGTAGCCGGTCAGGAAGGAGGCCAGCCGCGGCCCGAAGTCACGCGCCGGGTTGATCGCGTAACCCGCCAGGGTGCCCCACGCCATCCCGATCCCGACGACCAGTAGACCGATGAGGAACGGGCCGAGGTTCGCCGCGGGGGCGGTGTTGCGCAGGTCGACGATGGCCAGGATGACCAACATGAGGATCGCGGTACCGATGACCTGGTCGAGGAAGCCGCCCCACACGCCGACCCCGAGATCGGTCCTGCCGTTGCCCGGCAGAGTGGAGAACACGCCCTGGCTCTTGATGGTCAGGCCGGGGTCGAACTTCTCCAGTACTGCGTTGTAGTTCCAGCGGACCACCAGTGCCGCCGCGAACGCGCCGAGGAACTGCGCACCGATGTACGGCAGCACCTTCCGCCAGGCGAACCCGCGGAACGCCGCCAGGGCGATCGTCACCGCGGGATTGATGTGGGCGCCGCTGATCCGGGCTGACACGTACACGCCCATCGTCACGCCGATACCCCAGGCCCATGCGATCGAGTCGTGATTCCCGATACCGCCCGCCACCACTTGAGCCACCACGCCCACACCGAACAGGATCAGGATGAACGTTCCGGCGAACTCCGCGGAACACTCCCCCAGAAGGGTTCTTGCCTTGACCGCTTCGGTCGTAGCCATGCCGAACCTCCCTTCCACGCCGTGACGACCACGGCTGGCTGGAATGTAGGGGCGAATACCGAGAGGTACAACGCCCGTCGTTCGACATTGTCGAACGTAGCCGTACGGTGACCTCGCCAGGACAATGGGTGAGCGGTTGGTTACTCCCAGAAAGTCGTCAACCGATCCGCGGCGGTCCGCGTCTGGCCTGTGGAGCTACTCGTGGTGGAGGATCGGATGAACGTGTCGCTGCTCGGCGGCTGGTTTCCCGCGGTGCTCGACGTGCTGGCGGCCGCGGTGCTGCTGGTAGCTGTGGGATGGCGCGATCCGCGGTGGCGTCGGCGGGTGGTGCCGATGGTCGCGGCTGGTGCGGCGTTCGGGACCTTGATCGTGGCGTATCCCGGAGCCAGGGTGTTCGGGCTCACGGATCCGTTGCCGTTCAGCGTCTGGTTGTGGTTCGGGGCCGGGCTGGCCGCGCTGATCGTGCTGGCGGCCGGGTGGAAGAGCGCGCAGTGGTGGCGGCGTGGGACGGCCGTTGCCGCGACCGCGCTCGCCGCGCTGGTGTGCGCCAACCAGGTCAACCAGTTCGTCGGCTACTACCCGACCATCGACTCGGCGGTGAACGACTGGACCGACACACCGCTGCCTGGCCAGGTGTCGATGTCGGGTCTCGCGCACGCGGCGGGTGCGAGCAGGCTGCCGTCGGCCGGACGGTTGGTCGCGGTGGATATCCCGCCTGCCTACAGCGGCTTCAAGCACCGGCAGGAGCTGGTGTACCTCCCGCCGGTGTGGTTCCAGCATCGGCTGCGGCTGCCGGTGGTGGAGTTGGTCGGTGGCGAGCGTGGCGGCCCAGGCGACTGGGTCCGCCTCGGCAACGCGGTCAAGGTGTCCGACGCCTATGCCAACCGGCACCACGGCTACGCGCCGATCCTGGTCTTCACCGACGCGACGGCGAACTTCGAGAACGACACGGAGTGCGTCAACGGTCCGCGCGGCAATGCCGCCGACCACCTGGCGGAGGACATCCCGCACTTCGTCGAGCGCACGTTCGGCGGCTCCAGCGACCCGCGGCAGTGGGCCGTCGCCGGGTTCTCGATGGGCGGCACCTGTGCGCTCGACCTGGTCGTCGAGCATCCCTCGGTGTTCGACCACTTCATCGACATCTCCGGAGACCTCGCGCCGAACAGCGGTAACCCGGCCCAGACCCTTCGTGACCTGTACGGCGGCAACGTCGCACTCGAGCACGCCAACGAACCGCTCCTGGTCATGCACGCCCACGGCCGGTATCAGGGCGTCAACGGTCTCTTCCTGACCAGCACGGCCGAGCTCCGTCACCAGCACGAGGCCGAGGAGCTCTCGCGGGCCGCGGCCAAGGCCGGCATCTGGTCCCGGGTCGACATCTCCCCGGGTAGTCACGTGTGGCAGTTCGCGGCCCCGGCGTTCGCGTCGGCATACCCTTGGCTCGTGGACCAGCTGACCCATCCCGCGAGGCCGTCGAAGCCCGCGTGATCCATCATCTGCGACGGCTCGGGACCGGCCTCCTCCTGGTCGCACTCATCGCGGGTCTGACCGGCGCCGACACCATCAGCGAGGTGGTCAGGCCGGCGCCGGTACCCGCCGGTCAGGTCCGGGTCGTGGCACTCGGCGACTCGGTCACCTCCGGCCACAACTGCAACTGCGCCGCCTTCCCGGCGATGTACGGCGGCCTGTTGCAGGACCGCACCGGCGCCGCGGTCAGGGTCGACAACCTGGGCGTCTCGGGCCTCGACTCGACCGGCCTGCTGCAGAGCCTCGACCGGCGCAACTCCCCGACCGAGGTGGCGACGGCCGCGGCGAACGTCGTACTGCTCACCATCGGCGCGAACGACTTCGGCGGCCGGCACGACGACATCACCAGTGGGCGCTGCACCGACAGCGACTGCGTTGCCGACGAGTTCGAACAGCTGACCACGAACATCGACCGAATCTTCGACCGCATCCATGCCCTGCGCCACGGGCAACCGACGACGATCCTGGCGACGGGCTACTGGAACGTCTTCAAGGACGGCGACGTCGCACGCCGGGCCTACACCGCGCCCGGGCGGGCCGCCGCGGACCGGCTCACGGTCCGGACCAACGACGCCATCGCCGCAGCGGCCCAGGCCGACGACGCGACGTACGTCGACATCTACACACCCTTCGAGGACAACGCCGACGACATCACCACGCTGCTGGCGTCCGACGGCGATCACCCGAATGCGGCCGGTCACGCCCTGATCGCCCGCCTCCTGCTCGCTGCAACGCCGCGCCAGCTGGCGACGTCCCCACATCAAGGCGGTTAGATCCACCGGGAGGCGACCAGATGGGCGAGTCCAGCGCATCCACCAAGGCGGCAAGCACCGGGCACAGCGCGCCGGCCTCCCGTGTCGACGGCATCGTTGCTGACGGCAACCGCCAGCTCACCCGCCGCCGCGCCATCGGTGTCCTCGCCGGCACCGCCGCGACCGCCGCCGCGGTCGTGGGCGGGGTCGCCGTCGGCCGCTCCGCCGGCCGCACGTCACTACCCGAACCGGCACGCCGGCCCACCCCGTTCACCGAGCGCCGGCCGACGTACGCCGTCGGCACCAGGATCCACTACGGCACCGACGTCATCTCCACGGCGGGCCACGACGTCAAGGCCTTCGTGCAGACCGCCGCCGGTTTCGTCTTCCTCGACGCCAAGAACACCATCTACGTCGCCAACGGCAACGACGTCCGCCCTCTCGGCAAGAGCGCCTGGGCCCTGACCGCGCCCGGAAGCGGCAGCATGGCCGGGTGGGTCGAGGGATTCGACGATCACTTCGAGTCCGTCGGGTACGACGTCGCAGCCGGACGTGAGCTCGTCCGGACCAAGCTCGGCAACAAGGTCCCGCGGAACGTCAGCCTGGCCATGAGCCCGCGGATCCTTGCCCTCGACAGCGACGCGGCGTACCTCAGCACGCTCGACGGTCTCTACCTCTGGGAGCTCAGAAGCGGCTCCAGCACGAAAGTCAGCACAGCGGCCGTCGGCGAGGTGCTGGCCGTATCAGCGGGCCAATTCCTCTACCGCAACCCCAGACGCCCGGGTTTCGCCGAGCCTGGCCTGATCGTCGGCCCAGAGCCAGGCAAGCCCGCGGGCCGCATCTATCCCGCCAACCAGGGCTACCTCTCCCCCAAGGCCACCTATCTGCTGACCGGGTCGACAGCCAGCCCACAGCTCGCTCCGCAGGCCACCGCCCTTGAGCTGTACGCCGTGCAGAGCGGAACCAAGCTCCCCCTCCGCCATCCCGGCTACGTCCGCCTGATCTTCAGCCAGTGGCTCGACGACACCACTTTCACAGCAGTCGGCGTCCGCGCCGGCAAGCATCCACCCGTGGACCTGCTCACCTGCTCGGCCGCGACCCTCAACTGCAAAGTCAGCGTCGCGGCCTTCTCCACCTACACCTTCGACCAGGCGCCGCCCAGGGAGACTCCGTTCGCACTCCCCGTGGGTAGTCGCATCCTGGAGCCGAACTGACTCAGACCGTCGGGTCCTGCTTCCTGGTCGACGGATCCGCCTTGGCGGCGGCCTGAGCGGTCGCCTCCTGCTCGCGGGTGGCGCTCTCCGGGAAGTGGCAGGCGGTCTGGTGACCGGGCGCCAGCTCGATCAACGGCGGTTCGATCGTCTTGCAGATCTCTTGGGCCTTCCAACACCGGGTGTGGAAGCGGCACGCCGGCGGCGGGTTGATCGGGCTCGGGACGTCGCCCTGCAGCCGGATACGTTCCTGCTTGGCCTTGCGCTTGGTGTCCGGAACCGGGACGGCCGACAGCAGGGCCACGGTGTACGGGTGCATCGGCTTCTCGTAGAGACTGACGCGGTCGGCCAGCTCGACGATCTTGCCGAGGTACATCACCGCGACCCGGTCGGACACGTGCCGTACGACGGACAGGTCGTGCGCGATCATCACGTACGTCAGGTCGAACTCTTCCTGCAGGTCCTCGAGCAGGTTCACCACCTGGGCCTGGATCGACACGTCCAGCGCGGACACCGGCTCGTCGGCGACGATCAGCTTCGGCCGCAGCGCGAGCGTCCGCGCGATGCCGATGCGCTGCCGCTGGCCGCCGGAGAACTCGTGCGGGTAGCGGTTGTAGTGCTCCG
>Ga0136846_1227778_pt1 | contig 12721 bp, 12 predicted proteins | sample HopSoiMetagenom2_FD_96841 | JGI IMG/M metagenome (GOLD analysis project Ga0136846, IMG submission 96841) | Grasslands soil microbial communities from Hopland, California, USA - 2 Assembly 2016 (version 4) | ecosystem: Environmental > Terrestrial > Soil > Grasslands | place: USA: Hopland...
GCCGGCGACGGAGCGTCCGTTGCGGTTGATGCGAGCCCGGACTCGTAGGCGGCGTTCGCTGTGCTGGGCGGTGATCTCGGACTCGGCGTACCGCAGCAGGTCGGCGTTCTCGCCGAGGATGTCGAGGCGGGTGCCGTCACCGAGGATCTCCAGCGCCTGCCGGACCTGATCGGCCATCCCCGCGGAGTCGAGTGAGGCGGTTGGCTGTGAATTCTGGTTGCTCATCGTCCTACCTGCACATTCCGGAAGCGGCCGGGTACGGTCCCGTGGCCGACATGGGCCACCTGCAGCGGTTCACCTTTGTTGCACGACGGGACGCCGTGCAGCCTCCACTCGTCCGGTCCGCCGAGAGCGTCGAGGCTCCCCCAGAAGGTCGGGGTATCGCTTTGGTACGTGCAGTTCTTCAGCATCCGGCCGACCTTGCCGTCCCGGATCTCCCAGCCGATCTCGGTCTGGAACCGGAAGTTCATCCGCTGGTCGTCGATCGAGAAGCCGCGGTTGATGTCGACCAGGATGCCTCGCTTGGTGCCGTCGATCATCTCCGCGAGCGAGGACTCCCCCGGCTCCAGGCAGATGTTGGTCATCCGGACCAGCGGCAGTCGTTGCCAGCCGTCGGCGCGAGCCTGCCCGGTCGACTCCAGTCCGAGCGCACCGGCGTACTCCCGGCTGGACATGTAGCCGCGGAAGATGCCGTCCTGTACCAACTGCGTGCGCTGCGCCGGTGTGCCTTCGTCGTCATACTTGAAAGAACCCAGTCCGCCAGGGATCGTCGCATCGGCGTACGCCGACACGATCGGCGTCCCCCAGCGGAAGTTGCCCCGCCGCTCGGGCGTCGCGTACGTACCGCCCGCCAGGCTGGCCTCGGTCCCGAGCGCGCGGTCGGCCTCCATCGGGTGCCCGGCGCATTCGTGCAGCACCATAGCCAACTGGTTGCTGCCAGCAACCAGCGTGGTGATCTCGTCCGGGCACTGCGGCGCCGACAGCAGCTCGACCGCCTCGGACGCGACGCGGGCCGCGTTCTCCACCAGGCCGAGCGAGAGCACGTGCTCGAAGCCGGCGGTCGCGAAGTCGCCCCGCTGCCCGCGGATCTGCCGCGGCACGCCTTGCGGGAAGGATCGGCGCTGTACGTCGTTGCCGTCCCCGGCGTTGACCATCAGGCCGCCGCCGCTCTCGGTCAGCGTCTGCTCGATCAGCGCACCCTCGGTGTTCGCGAACACCTTCTCGTCGCGGTAGAAGTCCATCGAGGCTTCGATCTGCTGGACCAGCGGACCGGCCGTGGACGCCTCCTTCACAGTGGCGGACAGCAGGTCGAGCTTGGTGGACAGCGGGACAGTGAACGGGTCGACGTCCATCGGCGACGACCAGGTGTTCCGGGTCGTCACCGGCGCACCCAGTACGACGTGACCGCCGCCACCAGCCGCGCGGGCCTGGCCGACGGCCTGCGCGACGACCGCGTCCAGCCCTTGCGGATCGAGCCGGTGCGTCGCGGCGAAGCCCCACCGGCCGTCGATCAGGACGCGCAGACCAAGTCCGAGGGAGTCGTCGTAGTTCACCTCGCCGGGACCGTCGAGCTCGACCAGCACCTGCTCGTGCGTCCGGCGGACGACGCGGATGTCGCCGTACTGGACGTCCGGTGGCAGCAGCCCGAGCACGATTTCGGCGGTGTCTCGCATGTGGAACCTCCGCTGGGTGGGATGAGCGCCTCGACAGCACCGTAGCATTTGCTACGAGAATCTGTGAAGACGTCATCATCACTACAGACAGGCAATCACAAGCGAACGACCCCGCACCACCGGTACGGGGTCGTTCGGCCAAGCAGGGAAGGAAAAGCGGTCGTCATCGCCGCTTCGGACGGACGTCGATCGCGAGGCTGACGCTGAAGCCGATCACGATCAGCGCACCGCCGAGCAGCGTCAACCCGGTGTCGCCGAACACACCGGCCAGCATCGCGACGAGCAGCACGAGGAGCGCGAGGACGACCGCGGCGGCGATCTTCCAGTCGTCACCGATGATGAAGTCGTACCAGAACTGCCCGAAGGCCTTGAGGAACTTCACTTCTGTACCTCCATTGCAACTGTGGCCGAGGGGACGGCGGGCTTGCGCAGCGCGGCGACGAAGATCCGGCTGAGCAGGAACCAGGCCGCGATCAGGACCAGGATCATCAGGTCGTGCCCCGGCCAGCCGAGGCTCTCGCGGCCGTCGCGGAAGATGCCGATGCCCTCGACCGCCCAGTACGTTCCGAACGACGCCAGCAACAGACCGACGCCGTACTTGAGCAGGTTCTCGTTGATCATCGACAGCGGCCGGCGCAGCGCGACCGCGATACCGAGCACGATCACCACTGCCGCGGCCGCACCGATGCTGGCGACCGGGATGTTGTTCGCGTTCAGGCCGAAGGTCAGCACGATGAAGACCACCTCCATGCCCTCGAGGAAGACACCCTTGAACGAGACCATGAAGGCGAACAGATCCAGGCCCTTGGTTGTTTCACCGGCCGCGCGGGCCGCCTCGACCTCCTCGCGGTAGATCGCATCCTCGTCGTGGACCGCCTTCCGTCCGGACGACCGCAAGATTGCCTTCCGCAACCACTGCAACCCGAAGATCAGCAGCAGACCGCCGATCGCGAGTTGCAGCGCCGACTCAGGGAGCCAGGTCGCCAGGGCGTACCCGGCGGCCACCGTCACGACCGCGAGTACGCCGAGTGCCGCGAAGGTCCCGATCAGGGCCGATCGCCAGCTCCGGGTGAACCCCATCGCCATCACGATCGTGGTCGCCTCGACCATCTCCACGAAGCACGCGACGAACGTCGCGATGATCAACCCCCACGTTGCCGCGTCCATCACTCACATCCTCACGTTCAGATGAAACATATGCTGCACGTAACGATAGTTACGTCGTTCGCAACGTGTCAACGAGCGGTCAGATGGTGAAACCCCCGTGAACAAAGGCAGGCCGAAGCGCCCGGGACGATCAGGGAGTCGCCTCGGGTGCCTCGGCCTCGGGAGGCCCAGCGGGAACTACGCCAGTGCGGCCACCAGGGTCCGGGAGGAGATGTTGCCGCCGCACGACACCACCGCGACGCGCCGGCCGGCGAGCTCGGTACGCCGGTCGCGCACCGCGGCGAACGCCATCGCCGCCGACCCCTCGACCAACTGATGCTCCGTGTCGATCACCATTCGCAGCGCGGCACTGATCGCGTCCTCGCTGACCAGCACCCAGTCGTCGACGAGTTCACGGCACAGGTCGAACGTGATGCTGCCGGCTTCGACACTGCCCGCCGTACCGTCCGACAAGGTCTCCGCGGCGTCGATCTGGACGATCTCCCCCGCGCGCACCGAGGCCGCCATCGCGTCGTCGCGTACGGGCTGAGCGCCGTACACCCCGATGTCCGGTAGGTGCTTCTTGAGCACCGAGGCCACCCCGCTGACCAGGCCGCCACCACCGACCGCGACCACCACCGCGTCGAGCGGTTCGCCGGCCAACTGCTCGAGGATCTCGACGGCGACCGTGCCCTGCCCGGCCACGATGTCAGGATCGTTGTACGGCGGTACGTAGGTCAGATCGTGCTCCGCGGCGTACGCCCGGGCCTTCGGCTCGAGCACCCCGGAATCGTTGCCCTCAGCCCGTATCTCGAGCCCGAGCCGGCGGAGCGCGGCCACCTTGCTCGGCGAGGCGTTCTCCGGCAGGTACACGATGCCGTGCCCACCGAGGGTAGCGAGCGCGTTGCCGACACCGAGACCGTGATTGCCGGTCGATGCCGTCACCACCCCCGCCTGCCGCTGCGCGTCGGTGAGGGTGAGGATCTTCGACATCGCACCCCGGGCCTTGAACGAACCGGTGCGCTGCAGATGTTCGCACTTGACCAGCACGTCGGCGCCCACCTCGTCACTGAACGCGTCGAACCGGACGAACGGCGTCGGCGGCAGGTGCGGCCGCAACTCGGGTGCGACCTGCTCAGACCGCTCGGCGACCTCCGCGGGAGTCAACGTCATGCGGTACTCCTCTCTACCCGGTGACGACGGACAGCTGCGCCCGCAGACCGGCGCGCAGCGGGATACACATCGGTTTACCACTCACAGGATGCGGCACGACCTTCGACTCCACCCCGAACACGTCCCGGATGATGTCGCAGGTGAACACGTCCTCCGGCGGCCCCTGGGTGATCAGCGTGCCGGACTTCATCACGAACACGTGGTCGGCGTACTCGGCCGCCATGTTGAAGTCGTGCAGCACCATCGCCACCGTCTTGCCCTGCTCCTGGTTGAGCTGGTGCAGCAGGTCGAGCACCTCGAGCTGGTAGGCGACGTCGAGGTACGTCGTGGGCTCGTCCAACAGGATCAGGTCCGTACCCTGCGCGAGGCAGAGCGCGATCCACACCCGCTGTCGCTGACCACCGGACAGCTGGTCCACGTGCTGGTGCCGCAATTCCGCCGTACGCGTCACCGTCAGCGCCCACTCGACGGCCTCCTTATCGGCCGCACTCGGCACCTTGAGCGAGGTCCGGTGCGGGTGCCGGCCGAACCAGACCAGGTCCTCGACCGAGATCGACTCCGGTGCGACCAGGACCTGCGGAAGGATCGCCAGCAGCCGGGCGACCTCCTTGGTCGGGGTGTCCTGGATCGACTTGCCGTCCAGGATCACCTGCCCCTTGGCCGGCGGCAGCAGTCGTGCCAGCGCGCGCAGCGCGGTGCTCTTGCCCGAACCGTTCGGCCCGATCAGCACGCTGACCTTGCCGTCCGGGATGGTCAGGGTCAGGTCCTTGGCGATGACCGCGCGGTCGTACGCCAGTTCGACGCCTTCAGCCTGCAGTCGCATGGCGGCTCTCCTACTTTCCGGTCTTCACGAGCAGGTACAGGAAGTACGGGCCCCCGACGACGGCTGTCACCAGACCGGCGGGGATCTCCAGCGGCGGCGCGAGACCGCGGCCGAGCATGTCGGCGGTCAGCAGCAGCAGTACGCCGAAGAGGGCGGATGCCGGTACCGACGCCAGGTGGCGGCCGCCGAACACCCGGCGAGCCATGTGTGGCGCGATCAGGCCGACGAAGCCGATCGTGCCCGACACCGCGACCGCCGCGGCAGCCAGCGCGACCGCGAAGAACAACAGCGTCCGCCGGGTCCTCTCCACGGGCTCACCCAGCCCCGCGGCCAGGTCGTCGCCAAGTCCGAGTACGTCGAGCTTGCGGGCCCAGACGACGATCAACGGCACCAGCACCGCGACCCACGGGAGGATCTCGAGGACCGAGCTCATCGACCGACCGAACAGACTGCCGGTCAGCCAGATGAGCGCCGCGCTGACATCCAGCGGGTTGCGCACCAGCAGGAAGCGGATGCCTGCCTCGAACGCCGCGCTGACCGCGATACCCACGAGTGCGATCCGCACCGGCGTCGCACCGCGGCGATAAGCGAGCAGGTATACCAGTCCCGCGGCGGCGAGACCTCCGACGAACGCCGCCGGTACGACGGCCACCACCGGGAGGCCGGGGATCGCCAGCAGCAACAGCATGCCGGCGAACCCCGCTCCCTTGGTGACACCGATGATGTCGGGTGCGGCGAGCGGGTTGCGGATGACGCCCTGCATCACCGCACCGGACACCGCCAATGCGGTCCCTACCAGCCACGCGAGCAAGACCCGCGGCAACTGGAACTGGACCACGATCTGTGCCGCCTGATCGCTGGTGTCGCCGATCACGGCCTTGAACACGTCACTCATCGAAACGTCGGTGGCGCCAACGCTGAGACTGTAGAAACTCAGCACCACCGCCAGCACCCCGAGCGAGCCCATCAACACCGCCGGATGCTTCCGAGCCAGCGAAGTACGCCGCACCCGCTGCGCGACAATTGTTGCGCTACTCATGAAGTCGTCACTTTCTGTCGGCGCGCCAGGTACACGAAGATCGGGGCACCGAGGAGTGCTGTGACGACACCGGCGGGGACCTCGAACGGCGGCTTGATGTAGCGGGACAGGATGTCGGCGTACAGCACCAGCGCACCACCGCCCAGCGCGGACAGCGGCAACAGGACGGTGTAGCTGGACCCGACCAGCCGGCGCATGATGTGCGGCACGATCAGTCCGATGAAGGCGACCGGTCCCGCGACCGAGACCGCCGCACCGCAGAGGACGATCACGAGCGCGGATCCGATGATCCGCGTGCGCTCGACGTTCTGACCCAGACCCCGGGCCATGTCCTCGCCAAGAGCTAGCAGGTTGAGCGGCCGCGCCATCGCGAACGCGCCGAGCAGTCCGAGCACCAACCAGGGCAAAAGATTGCGGACGTCGTGCCAGCTGGCGAAGTTGACGCCGCCGACGAGCCAGAACAGCACACTGTCGGTGGAGTTCTCGTCGAAGATGATCAGCACCTGGGTCAGCGAGATCAGCAGGCTGCTCGCCGTTACTCCGGCCAGGGCGAGCCGGACCGGGCTGACCCGGCCGCGGCCCGATCCGGCGAGCAGCATCACCGAGACACCGGCCGCGGCAGCTCCACCGAACGCCAGCAGAATGGTCGGCGCGCCCGATAGCGACGGCACCACAGTGATCGCCAGCACGACGACGAACACCGCGCCGGCGTTCACGCCCATGATCTCCGGTGCCGCCAGCGGGTTCGCCGCGACCGCCTGCATCAGCGCGCCCGCCACCGCGAGGGCGGCGCCGACGCACAGCGCCAGCACCACCCGCGGCAGCCGGATCGACTGCAGGATCAGCTCACCGGGCGTATCGGCCTTGACGATTGCCCCCGGCAACTGGGTCAGCGGGATGTGCTGACTCCCGATCGACAGCCCCCACACGGCGCCGGCTACGAGCAGGACCAGCAGCACCAGCGCCACCCAGGTGACCCGCTGCTTGTTGGTGACGATCTTCGGACGCTTGTGGGTGGCATCCACGCTGGGCTTGGGCACAGTGCCCACTGACGAGGCAGACACAGCCATGTCACTTCCCGTAGAGGAGCTTGACGGCTTCCTGAGCGACGACCTCGGACGCGATCAGTCCCCGCGAGCGGGACCATTCGTTCGGGTCGACGTCGTAGCTCGCGTTGTTGGCGACCGCCGGGAGTTGCTTCCACAGCGGACTCTTCGCCCAGGTGTCGCGCAGCGTCGGACCGTCGTTGGCGGCGATGAACATGATGTCCGGCTTGGTCGCGACCAGCGTCTCCAGCGTGAGCGAGACCGATGCGTCGGTGCCGCTGTCCGGCAACGCCGAACCGATCCCGATGGCCGACAGCACACCCGGGGTGTAGGCCTTCGGCGGGAACCCGGTGAAGCCCTTGTCGGATGCGCGCACGAACAGCGCCTTGCGGTTCTCGTCGGCGGGCGCCTCGGCCTTGTAGCCGGCCATCAGCTTGCCGTGCTCTGCCAGCCGTTGCTTCATCTCGTCGCACTTGTTCAGCGCGATCGCGGTCGACATCTCGCTGTCCAGCACCTGCTGGTAGTTGCCGTTCAGGCTGGCGTACGCGATGGTCGGCGCGATCTTGGACAGCTGCGCGTAGATCGCCTTGTGCCGGCCGCTGTCGGCGACGATCAGGTCCGGCTTCAGCGCGGTGATCACCTGGATGTTCGGCGTCGCCCGCAGGCCGACCGACTTGTAGGCGCCGACCTTGTCGCGCAGCGCCGGGATGATCCGCTTCGGTTGGTTGTCGTCGGCAACGCCGATCGGCGACATGCCGACCGCGACCAGCGCGTCGACGAAGGAATACTCCAGCGCCACCACTCTGGTCGGATTGCCGGTGATCGTCGTGGTGCCGAGGTCGTGCTTGATCGTTCGGGTCGGCTTGCTGCACGAGTCCAGGTTGACGCTGGAGCTGACGCCGGTTGCGGCGGCGGCACGGTCCGCGTTCGGTGCCGCCCCCGCGGCCGGTGACGAGGACGAGGCGGTGGCGCCGCAGGCGGTGAGGGCGGCCGCGGCAACCGTCAGGGCGAGGACGGCGACGCTACGCCGTACCTTGGTGGCGGAAAGGGACATGGCATTGACTCCTCGAGTCGAAGCTGCCTTGCAGGGGTGGGAGTGCGGATCACCTGGCGGCGGCGAGGGACGCGGCCGGGCCAGGGACGTGCGGACGGTCGTCAGGACCGGGACCGTCGTACAGGTTCCAGGGCGCCTGCTGGTAGCGGTTCGCGCAGGGCAGGCCGGGAGTGAGCCGATACGTGCCGGTGGTCAGATCGACCAGGCTGGACACGATCGTGGAGTAACGGTTGAGCTCGTGCCGGCGCGGGTCGACGTGCTGGCAGACGGCGTTCGGGTGGCCGAAGTGGTCGCTCATCGTGGCTTGCACGATGGCTTGCACCGCTTCCTCGGTGGTGCCGTCGGCGCGGAGGCTGGACAGGCCCTCCTCGACGCGCGGCGTCCGATAGAGCGAGTCGACCGAGAACGGCTTGTAGGTACGGTCGATCTGGGCCGGCACGAACGACTGGAAATGGTTGCCGTGCACCAGCAACCCGTCGGTCGGGTACATCCAGCCGTGCCGGCCGGGCGTGGTCTCGACGTCGATGGCGAAACCGTCGCGATGGGTGAGCAGCAGGTTGCTGGACAGGCTCTGCCGGACGCCGAAGATCGCGTCCAGGGCGTCGTGCATGTCCCAGCTCTCCAGCACCTTCCGGCGGACAAAGGCACCGGGGACCCCAAGTCCGGTGCCGAAGCCGGCGCCGAGACCGTTGGCGTTCAACGCGATCCCGGCGGAGTTGGCGCCGTGCCGGCCGACCTGGCCGGCCTCGACATGACAAATGATGGTGGGCTTGCCGGGCTGGGCGATCCGCAGTACGACGACCGTGTCGGCGATCGCGTCCCACAGGTCCCAGTTCTGGCCGGCCCAGACGTGCCCCAGCGCGTTCGCCTGCTGGAGCATCGCGAACGACGTGCAGCCTTCGTCGTCGGTACGGCGGTCCGTTCCGAACGGGTTGCCCTTGGTCAGTTCACCCCGGCTGTTCAGTGCGAGGATCTCCTCGAAGCTGCGGCCGGCCCCGTCGGCGATCCCGCGCAGTTCGTCGACGATCTCCGGCAGGTACCCCTCGATCACCGGCACCCAGGCGGGCGCCAGGTCGAGGATCTCCGGCCAGGTCAGCCCGGTCTGCCGGGTCATCGACTCGGTGTAGAACGCGAGCGAGGCGGCGATGTGCTCGCGGGCCGCCTCGCCGTACTGCCGGCCGCGTTCGCGGGCGTCGGTCGCCGAGACGTCGATGGTGAGGAGATCGGTCACGAGAGTCTCCGGAGGGGTGAACGAAGCGGGCTTCGTTGTGTTTGCTACGAATATTCCCCTGACGGTAGTGACTGCTACAGTGACTGTCAACGAGTCAGCGAAGCGTTTACCTGTCGGTGATCTGCGCCGACCGGGTGAAATGATTGCTACGTACCGGTAGGTCTCGTGCGAGGTGAAGGAGCCCGTCGTGAGTGTCGCCGAATCCAGGCCGCCCACCCTCCAGGAGCGGGTCGCCGCCCGGATCGGGACGCTCACCGCGACCGAACGCCGGGTGGCCGAGTACCTGTCGGCGCACCCGCAGGAGGCCGCGTTCTCCTCGGCGGAGGAGCTCGGCCGAGCGACCGGGACCAGCGACGCCAGCGTCGTACGCACTGCGAAGGCCCTCGGTTTTGACGGGCTGCCCGGGCTGAAGCGTTCGCTGCAAGGGCATCTCCAGAGCCTGCTGACGCCCGCGAACCGGCTCAGCGCCAGCCTGGAGACGGCTGGCGACGACCCGGAGGCCGTGCTCACCGCGACCTTGCGGGACCACATCGAGCGGCTGTCGCAGGCGGAGAGCTCGATCGACGGCGCCGAGTTCCGCCGGGCGGTCGAGCTGATCGGGAACGCGCGCGAGACGGTGATCTGTGGGTTCGCCGGCTTGACCGGCGTCTCGGAGTACATCGCCACCCATCTGACCCGGATCGGGCACCGCGCCCGCGCGGCCTCGGACACGGGTTACCGGCTCGCGGACCGGCTGCTGCTGCTGTCCGCCGAGGATGTCGTGATCGCGATCGGCCACAACCGGATCAACCGGGAGACCCGGGTGATCCTGGACCACTGCGCCGTCATCGGCACTCCGGTGATCCTGCTGACCGACACCCTCGGCGAGGCGCTGCGCGACGAGGTCGAGGTGGTGCTGTCCGCGCCGATGAGCCGGCCCGGGACGTTCACCAGTCAGGCGACCGTGCTGATCCTGCTCGAGGCACTGACGATGGCGGTGGCCGGGCAGAACCGCGAGCAGTCGCTCGACCACGCCGAACGGATGAACCAGCTCCGCGAGGAACTGAACGGCTACTCGCTCGCGGACGAAGGCTTGCTGACCCTGCCCAAGGCGAAACGTCCACCGCGCCGCCGGGGCTGACTTCCGGTCAGACGGTGCCCTCGGTCCGTTCGTAGACATCGGCCTCGAACTCCTCCAGCAAACGTTCGCAGTCGGCCACCTTGGCTCTGGCCAGCTCCTTGCCGTCGGCATCCATCCAGTCGCGGTCCTCCACCTTGGCAAGCCAGCGGCGGAGCTTCTCCAGGTCCTGGCGGATCTCCTCGGCCTCCTCGAAGGTGTAGTTCTCCCGGAACCGCTCGAACTCGATCTCCTTGACGAACTTGGTCTCGCACTCCTCGACGATCTCGGCGTACTCCTTGGCCGACTGGCTGCGGAAGCCCTCGACGAACTGCTCGCGGGCGTCCTCGTCCACGTCGGTCAGGGTCAGGAACACGCTCGAGCCGCCCAGCTCGGTGACCCGCTCGCGGACCTTCTCCATGCCGGTCCGCAGGTCGTCGCGGTCCGGCAGCACGCACACGGCCTGCTGGACGTAGAACCCGCCCAGGCGCTTGAGGTCCCGCCACACCGCCACCCGGGCCCGGGACGACTCGCTGGGCACCTTGTAGATGAGCAGCAGCCAGCTCTCGGCGTTCTTGGCCTTGGTACGTCGGGTCGCCATGCCGGACAGGTTATCCGCTGACATGTGCTCTCAGGCCGTCGACGAGGTAGGGCATCACCTCCTGCCAGTCCGCGACCAGGCCGACGTCGCAGTGCGCGAAGATCTCTGCGGTCGGATCGGTGTTGATCGCCACGACGGTGCCGGCCCGGCTGGCACCGGCCAAGTGGTTCAGGTTGCCGGACAGTCCGACGGCCAAGTAGACGCGGGGAGCGACGCTGCGTCCGGTGATGCCGATCTGGCGGCCGTGCGGCAGCCAGCCCTCGTCGGTCACCTTGCGGGTGGCCGCGAGCTCGGCGTTCAGCAGGGCGCGGACCGGCTCCAACTCGTCGTACTTCTCGGGTGGGACGCCACGGCCGACGCCGATGACGACGTCCGCGCGGTCAAGCGCGTCGCCATCGTCGCCCGTACGCCGCTCCTCGCGGGTGATCGCCGGGTCTGGCGGGACGTGCAGCACGCGCTCGGTCAGCCGGCGGTCGGGGCGGGGGCTTCGCAACGGGAGTAGACCGGTGCGCAGGGTGGCGATCTGCGGGGTGCCGTGGCTGACGATCTCTGCCAACGTGCCGCCACCTGACGGCTTGAGACCACTCAGTCGGCCGGCCTTTGCGGACAGGCTGACGAGATCGGACATCAACCCGGCATCACACGCGACTGCCAAGCGGGCCAGTACTTCCCGATCCCACGGCAGCGCCGCGCCCAGCACAGCCCACGGCCGGCGCTCCCCTATCCACTCCGCAAGACTCCGCGCCACCGCACGGGGCTCGTCGCCGTCCAAAGTGGCAACTTCATCAGCACCCCATCGCGCCAGCTCGTGATCGCCGGAGGCTGTTCTCACTGCTACAACCGATCCACCGACCTCGGCAGCAAGCGCGGCAGCCGCGCCGAGCAGAGCGCGGGTTCCTTCGACCGAACCTGGTCCGACCAAGGTCACCACGTCGCGCGCGGCTCTTCCGTCGGGAGGAAGGTCGAGGCCCTTAGCGCTGGGCTCCACGTGCGAGACCACCGGAACCGACGCGTGCGGGCCGGGCGCCGGCGGTTCGAAGCAGCCTCTGGCGGTCAGTTCGACCAGTGCGCGCGCGGCTTGGAATTCGGGGCTGCCCCGGAAGATGACGGGGTTCCGGGTGCGAGGCGCGGGGTGGACCTGGGCGACCTTGGTCGGGCTGGCTTGAAGTCCCCACCGCGCTGTCGGGAGGTCCCCGGTGGTGACCTGGCGGACAGCGGTCACAGCCGGCCAGGTCTCGGCGGGAGCCTTGGCGGGCGAACAAGAACGTTCGGCGCCGGCGACGACCGCGGGGAGGTCGACGGTGACCGACTCGGTGCCGGTGTCGTACTGGACGATCGTCCGGAGGCGACCACCCTCAGGCTCGAGCGCGAGGACCGGGCCGGTGAAGGGAAGACCGAGGAGCTCGGCGAGCATCGCGCCGACAGCGCCGGTGCTGCCGTCGACAGAGCTGGCACCGACCAGGATCAGGTCCGGCGGCTGGTCGAACAGCCCAATGGTGGCAGCGAGCGCGCGGGCAGTTACCAGGCAGTCCGATCCCGCCAGCGCGGGATCCGACAAGTGCAGGGCATCGTCGACACCCCACGCCAACGCCTCCCGCAGTACGTCGACTGCGGCGGGCGGACCCATCGTGATCGCCGTACTCCGGCCGCCTGCCTCGCCGGCCAGCCGGACTGCCTGCGCCACGGCCCGGCGGCACCACGGGTTCATCTCGGCCACCGCGCCGGCCCGCTCGAGCCGGCCGTCGGCGTCCAGACGCCCGCTGTGATCGCCCTTCGGCACCTGCTTCACCAGGGCCGTGACCCGAAGGCTCATGACAATCCGGTCCCGACGGCGAGGCC
>Ga0136846_1233066_pt1 | contig 12720 bp, 9 predicted proteins | sample HopSoiMetagenom2_FD_96841 | JGI IMG/M metagenome (GOLD analysis project Ga0136846, IMG submission 96841) | Grasslands soil microbial communities from Hopland, California, USA - 2 Assembly 2016 (version 4) | ecosystem: Environmental > Terrestrial > Soil > Grasslands | place: USA: Hopland...
CTTTGGTTGATGGTTCGCCGGCGGTTACGAGGGAGCTTTATCCTCTTAGTGTCGCTTGCGGTGTACCCAATGATTTACTATCTGACGTTCCCGCACGAACGCTATCGCCACCCGATTGAGCCGCTAATGGTGTTACTAGCGCTGCACCCGATAGCGGAAGCATTCGGGAGTCGGCAGATATCGAGAACGGTCGAACCAAACCATTGAAGCCTCCCACCTACAGCACGCCAAAAAAGATCTCGATCATCATTCCTGTTTTCAATGAGTGCAACACTATTGAGAACGTGGTGGCGACGGTGCTCGCGGTTTCTATCCCGCTCGAAAAAGAGATCATCATCGTCGACGACTTCTCCACCGACGGCACCCGCGAGATTCTTTCCACCATGGAACGGCACTACGCTGGCAAAGTCCGCGTATTGCTGCACGAGAAGAATCGAGGCAAGGGATATGCCATCCGTACTGGCCTGGCGCAGATCAGCGGGGACCTCGTGCTTGTGCAAGATGCCGACCTTGAATACGATCCCCAGGATTATCCCGTGCTGCTCGCGCCCATCATGGCCGGCCGTGCGGACGTGGTCTTCGGCAATCGATTTCATGGTGGCCAGCATCGCGTGCTCTACTTTTGGCACTTCCAGATCAACCAATTCCTCACCTTCCTGTCGAACCTGCTCACCAATCTGAACTTGAGCGACATGGAAGTCGGGTACAAACTCTTCCGCCGCGAGATCATCCAGAACATCAAGCTCACCTCCGACCGCTTTGGCTTCGAACCGGAAGTCACTATCAAGGCGGCGCGGCAGAAATGCCGCATCTATGAGGTCCCGATCTCCTACCACGGACGCACTTACGAGGAAGGCAAGAAGATCACATGGAAAGACGGTGTGGCTGCCCTGTATTTCCTCTTCAAGTACAGCATCTTCGGATGAAGCACGAGGGCGGAACAGAGTAGTGCTTTTGCATTTCCAGCTCCTACCTTCTGAATCCTGCCCTGCTTTATAATCAATATTTCTAGCAATCCTTTTGGAGTCTTCTGAATGATCCGTTTCCTGCAAACACCCACGCCCGCGAAGAGATTTGTTCTGGGATTCATCCTGGTCGCCTTTTGCCTCATCATGGTGATCTCTCTTGTCCCCAACCTCAACCAATCCTTGCTGGGTGGTCCCACAAACCCCAACGTTCTGGCTAGGGTCAACGATCAAGACGTGACCCTCGAAGAGGTGCGGCAGCGCGCTTCCAATATGGCGACCAATATGCAGTATCCGCCCCAGTTGGTGCCCTTCCTGATGCCCCGTGCTCTTGATGGCGTCATTTCGGAAAAGGCCATGCATGTGGAAAGTCAGCGCCTTGGCCTCAAGGTCACGGACGAAGAGGTGTTAGCTGCATTGAAGCGTGGTCAGCTGGGCGAGATCTTGTTTCCGAAGGGGCAGTTCATTGGCGACGACAAATACGACGCCTTTGTTGCCGAACAGTTCAGGATGGACAAGAAGCAGTTTGAGACCCTGGTGCGCGACTCCTTGCTGATGGAAAAACTGCGCGAATTGATCTCACAGGGCGCAACCGTATCCGATACGGACGTGCTCAAGGCTTTCGACGAGCAAAATTCAAAAGTTAAGCTCGACTATGCCGTGCTCACGTTGGAAGACGTGCAGCCGCAGGTGAAGGTGACTGAGGCTGAAGTAAAAAATTATTTCGAGACTCACAAAAACGTCTACCAGGCGGGGAACTCTGAAAAGAGAAAGATCACGTACGCCGTGCTACCGGCGGCAAAAATCGAAGGTGCGCAAATCACCGATGCAGACGTGCAGAACTACTACACCGGCCATCATGATGAATTCGCTGTTCCCGAGCAGGTGAAAGTCAGCCACATCCTCATCAAGACCATTGGCCCTGACAACCAACCCGATCCGAAGCTGGATGCACCCGCGAAGGCGAAGGCCGAGGGCATCCTGAAGCAGCTCAAGGTGGGTGCGGACTTTTCCGACCTGGCCAAGAAAAATTCTGAGGACAACGCCGGAGGTACCGGCGGTAGCGCCGCGAAGGGTGGGTCGCTCGGATGGGTACAGCGCGGCCAAATGGTGTCCGAATTCGAGAAGGCCTCATTCGAACTTCCCAAAGGCCAGACCAGTGATCTTGTGAAGACCCAGTTCGGCTATCACATCATTCACGTGGACGATAAGCAGGAAGCGCATGTTCGCCCGCTCGCCGAGGTGAAGCCGCTGATCGTGCAGAAGCTCACTGCCGATAGAACACAGCGCGCTCTGGGCGATGCTGCCAATTCTCTGCAGGCACAAGCCCGCAGCACGACTGTTGAGAAAGCCGCCGAAGCGAAGGGAGCGCAAGTGTTCCACAGCGACTTCTTTGGTCCTACGGATTCACTGCCTGGAGTGAACTACGCGCCCGAATTCATGCAGGCTGTTTTCAACACCGCTCCGAAGGCCCCTCCCGTCGCAGTACCGACGCAGAGCGGCGTGGCTGTGTTCCAGGTGAATGAAGTACAGCCCCCGGCGCCGCCGCAGTTTGAAAAGTTCCGCGCGAAGGCCGAGAACGACTTGAAGGCGGAGAAGGCGCGCAACATGCTCTCCAGCAAGCTGCAGGAACTTTCTAATCGTGCCCGCGCGACTCACGACCTGAAAAAGGTCGCGAAGGAACTCGGCGCTACCGTGAAGAGCAGCGAACTGGTCGGACCCAAAGACCAGGTCCCCGAGATCGGTTCCATGTCACAGATCCCCGATGCCTTTGATATGAAGGTAGGTGACGTGAGCGCGCCAATGCCGGTGCAGAGTAAAGGCATCGTCTATTCCATCGCAGAGCGGCAGGAGCCTTCAAAAGAAGATTATGCCACGAAGAAAGATGTGACTCGCGAGCAGATGCTGCAGCGTAAGAAAGACGAGCTGGTCAGTCTGTTTGCTTACAACCTGGTCGATCGCATGGAAAAAAATGGCAAGATCAAAAAGAACAAGGACCAGATCGATGCCATGAGCAAGCGAACAGGCGCCGGCGGGTTCTAGTGCCGGTCGAGGCAGACTTCCAATGCGCGGGCTGCGGCGAGTGGAATGAGATCACCATCGATGACGGTGGCGGCCCGTCGCAGCAATACATAGAAGATTGCCAGATCTGCTGCAAACCCAATCTGCTGAAGATCAACTTCGATCGGGAGATCGAGGAGTATACGGTCTCTGCAGCTTTGGAAAGTTGAACCTCACGAAATTTGTTTGCTTGGCTAAGTACAAAGTACTCGGTACTGTATCTCCATGCCCTTCGATCGCGCCGCTGGCATCCTCTTGCATCCCACCTCCTTGCCGTCGCGCGGCGGCATCGGCGACCTGGGGCCCGCGGCGCATGAGTTCGTCGACTTCCTCTCACGTTCTAAGCAACATCTTTGGCAAGTTCTTCCGCTTGGATCGCTCGGGTACGGCAATTCTCCTTATTCGGGCGTTTCGGCCTTTGCCGGCAATGAGCTCCTGATCTCGCTGGAGCGCCTGGCCGAGCGCGGATGGCTCGATGCCGCCGAGGTCGCCAAGCTTCCTTCCACAGTCGAACGGGTGAATTACGACTCCGTCCGCACCGCCAAGATGCCACTACTGCAGAAGGCAGCGGAAAAGTTTCTCGCGACCGCACAGGGGCCACCGCGCGACCGTTTCGAAAGTTTTTGCAGCAACAATAATTGGTGGCTTGAGGATTTTGTTCTCTTCTCCGCTTTGCGCCAGCGTCACGGGGGCGCCACCTGGAATACCTGGTCACGAGAATTGGCCGCGCGTGAACCCGGCGCGATGGAGAAAGCGCGTCAGGAACTGAAGCACGAGCTGCAGGTCCTGCGCATCATTCAATTCTTTTTCTTCGAGCAGTGGCGGGCGGTTCGCAAGGCAAGCAACAGTCGCGGTATCAGGATCGTGGGCGACATCGCCATCTTTGTCAGCTATGACAGTGCCGACGTGTGGACGCACCCCAACCTTTATTATCTGAATCCGGACCTGAGTCCCATGTATGTCTCCGGCGTTCCACCCGATGCTTTCAGCGAGACGGGCCAACGCTGGGGCAATCCGCTGTATCGCTGGGACGCGATCCGTGACGGCGGCTATGACTGGTGGGTGAAGCGCATGCGCCAAGCGCTCACGCTATGCGACATCATCCGCATCGACCACTTCCGCGGCTTCGAAGCTTATTGGGAGATTCCCGCCGCCGAGCCCACAGCCGTCAATGGGCGCTGGGTCAAAGGTCCAGGTGCGGATCTATTTCACGCTCTTCGCGCTGCCCTCGGCGAGTTGCCCTTCATTGCGGAGGACCTCGGCATGATCACTCCCGACGTTATCGCTTTGCGCGACCGCCTACGCGTCCCCGGCATGAACGTTCTGCAATTCGGATTCGGCGACAAGGGCGCGCACGTTTATTTGCCGCACCGCCACCAGCGCAATAGCGTGGTCTACACCGGCACTCACGACAACGACACCATGAAGGGATGGTGGACCAATGACGCTAGCGCAGAAGAAAAGGCTGCAGTGCGCGCCTATTTCGGAAACGTCGATAACGACGTTGCGTGGGCCTTCGTTCGCGCCGCACACGATTCGGTCGCAGACCTTTGCATCGTTCCAATGCAGGATGTTTTGAGTCTGGGCAGTGAGGCGCGGATGAATATCCCCAGCAAGCTCGACGGCAATTGGGGATGGCGCTATCAGCCGGGCTCGCTTTCCCCCGAGCTTGCTCAGAGCCTGGCATTGCTTTCCCAAACTTCAGACCGTGACGAGATCGTCTCAACGGCTGATCAGCAGCGCGACCGGGAAGCTGGCGAAGACTTCGCGGCCTAGCAGCGTGCGCGCGGTGGTCGTGCGGACAACTTCACCGGTGTAGAGATTCACGAACTCTCCTTCAACTCCCGGCGGCAGCGCGATCTCCGTATCCGCCCACATTTCGCCGGCCGGCGGCTTCATCTCGCCGCGCGTCAAGGTGTAACTCAGCCGAGGAACAACAGTGATCGCCGATTCGCGCGTTCGCTCGTTGAAGCGGACGAAGCCGGCGATGTGGTCGCGAAACTTTCCGGTCGCATGCACGGGCAAGTACGCTCCTGAGCGAAAGAGTTCGGCATGTGTGCGTCGGGCGCCGAGTGCACCCATCACGGTCCAAAGCTTGACTCGGCCATCCTGATAATCACTGAGTAACTCGGCCACGAGCGAGCGCAAGCCGCCCTGGGCAGCCCGGCTCTGCAGCTCTTGCAGCGATTGTTTTCGCTGATCGAAGTTCACCGGCCGCCGGTTGTCAGGATCCACCAGGCTGAAGTCCCACAGCTCGGTTCCTTGATAGATGTCCGGGACGCCGGGAGCGGTTAGCTTGAGCAATGTTTGCCCTAGCGAGTTGATGGCGCCGAAATACGCGACTGCCGGCGCAAAGCTTTCAATGTCTTGCACGAAAGAATTGGCGCGCCCTTTTGAACCGGGAGCAAGGATCGTGGCGACGAATTCTTCCAGCGCCGCGATGTATTCCGGATTCTGGTTCAGCCAACTGAGATTGACTTTGGCTTCGTGCACCGCCTTGTTCATGTACTGCTGGATGCGCCGGACATATTCTTCCTGATTCGCCTCGTCAAAACGCCAGGGCCAGCTGCCCAGCAGAGTTTGATAAAGCAAGTATTCTTCATTCGTGTCTGGCACGCTGCGGCCGTCGCTGATCACGCGACGCTTGCTGCGGTTCCATCTGCGCCAGCGATGGACGTGCGCCGACCAGGTCTTTGGCATCTCTGAGAGCACATTCAACCGCGCGCGCACATCCTCGCTGCGTTTTGTGTCGTGCGTGGAAGTGCTCAACATCGACGCCGGCCACTGCTCCTGCCGTTTCATGTTCGCAGCGTGGAACTCGTCAATGGAGCGCCCAAAGTGCTGCGGCTCTCCTCCAACTTCATTCAGCGAGATGAAGCGGTTGTAGACGTAGAAGACCGTGTCCTCCAGCCCCTTGGCCATCACCGGACCGGTAAGCTGCTGGAATTTGAGCGTGAAATTCAGTTGCCGCCGCCTGGTGTCCCGCTTGTCATGTGCCTGGCGCTGCAATAAGAGAATGTCGCGCAGAAAATCGAAGACTTGTCCTGCCATGCCGGGATTGCGCCGCTTGGCGCGCACAATGGCGCGCGTGATCTGCATGCGGTCGCTCTCGGAGATCTCGCCGCGTTCATCGACATAGGTGCGATAGACAGGGAAGCACGCGATGCACTCGCGTAAGCTGTCGCGCAACATCTTGGCGGTGAAATCGCGCGCGTGACGGTCAAGGCTGCGCAAGTCTTCCAGCAGGTGGACCAAAACGTTCAGCTCTCCGGAGAGCGCGATGTTCAAGATCAGTTTTTTGCTCTGATAGATCAGGCTCTCAATGTCGGTGTCGGCCCCGGTGAATCGCTCGTACAGATTCGTGAATGCCCGCTCATTGCGCGAATCCACAAAGATGCCGTTAAGCAGCGCGCCGAATTCATATCCAACTGTGCCCTCGACCGGCCATCCGCGCGGTAACTCTTCACCCGGCTCCAGAATCTTCTCCGCGTAAACCGGCAACGGCGGCTGGCGAAGCCACGGATGGGAACCGTACAGCTCCTGCAATCCTAGCTCGATCCCGTTTTCGGCGACCGGAGGCACCGGATCGGAACCAGAGATCTGGCTCGCCGCATACAGCATCTGCAAGCGCGTGAAGTATTGGACGGGGTTATACAGCCCGTCAGGATGATCGACCCGCAGCGCGGTTACACGTTCCTCCGCCATTAGCCTGCGCAATAGCCGGTGCGTGTGCGCGAAGACCTGGGGATTTTCCATCCGCAGCCCCACCAGATCGTTGATGTCGAAGAAGCGGCGGTAATTGATCTCTTCCGCGGAAACACGCCAGTGCGCCAGCCTGTACGCCTGCGCCTCCAGGAAACGATGCAGCAGGTCGAAGCTGCGCGGTTCGCTCGGCACTCCATTTGTAATTTCGAGGACGGCTTCCAGCACCGCTTTTCCAAACGTGCTGGCGGCGATCAACGCGAAGCGATGTTTGAGCGTAGGGATCTCGCGGCGACGCTGTTGCGCGTACTCGGGATCGGTTGTGGAATGTGGTGGCAACTCGCGGATGGCGGCCATCCAGCTTTCAATCTCTTTGATTTCGGAAACTTCCGGCGCGCCCGCTCTCACTTTGGCGAGCGCAGGTTCGAGAATCGAGTACACCGAGCGCAAATCCACCGGGAAGCGTTTGTCGTAGTAGCTGATGAAGAACTCAGTATCGAACCCAAGTTTTATCCGCCCATTCTCAAGCTCCTCGCCATATTGCAGTCCGAGCACCGGGAGCAGCAGCTTGTTCTCGAGCTCCGGCTTCAGCGGAGACCAATCAATGTCAAAATATTCGGCAAACCGCGAGGACCGGCCATTTGCGAGCACGTCTTGCCACCAGGGATTGTGTTCGCTGATCCCAACATGATTCGGGACGATGTCAAGCACCAGGCCCATGTTGCGCTCTCTCAGCGCGTCGGTCCATTTGCGAAATTCTTCTTCGCTGCCGATCTCGGGATTCAGCCGATTGTGGTCGGTGATGTCGTATCCGTGCGTCGAACCGGCCCGTGCCTTGAAGATCGGCGAAGAATAAAGGTGGCTGATACCGAGAGCTGAAAAATAGTCCACCAGCTCAAGCGCTTGCGCGAAGCGGAATTGCGAGCTGAATTGCAGCCGATAGGTGACCAGAGGCCCGTGGCGCGTATCGCGTGCAGCCAGACGGTCCAGTGCCCCTGAGTAATCGGCCGTTTGAAGTTTCGCTAAAGCGGAGGAGCCTTGGGTTCTCTGCATCGCCCGGGGTTAGATGCGAGTCTCACAAGCGCTTTTGGCCTGAATCTTCGGGCAAAAGGACATGGCCAAAAAAACTCCTCGCAGCCGTTTAGCATGCGAGGAGTTTCAAACCTTATCAGATCCGTTCTTCCCTCCGGCACGTTTCCCCCAGGAATTTTTTTGGCCGGTTGGCTTCTCGAATTCGTTTCGGTTTGGGCTAAGGTGAGTGGAGTATGGAGGTACTCTGGTTTGCCACCCATTGAATGAATGACTTAGGATGCAATCCCATTCACCCTAGTAGCAAACTAAGGTTTCGAGGAACGAATGAGCCCGGAGCTAAAGCAACGCATTCAGATCTCGATGGTAGTGCTCCTGCTGCTCGCGACTGCGCGAGTGGCCTACATTTTTCATGAGCGACAATCGGCTGCTACGGCGAAACACGTCGACGATGGCAGCCGGGCGCTCACCTCCGATGAGTACGTTTATCCCAAGAAGTTTTATGCCTACGATCTGGCGTCGGCCAAGACTTTGGTCGGGAAGTCCGTGTGGGTGAAGCAGGGCTACGGGAACCTGGTGTATCCGGTTGCGAATGGACGCGCCGATCTGACGCGGGGGAAAGCTTCTCTTTTGCCGCTTGAACAGCTCAAAGTTAGCAATGTGATTCGCGAGTCGCCGCCGGCAGCTTGGAAGGCCCCAAGTGGCGAGACCGAGCTCGTTGCAATCGCTGAACAGGGTGACGGATCAAAGTTAGCAGTTCCGATCGGAGCTTTCGCAATCGATGGCTCGCTGAAATTGATTGCGAGTGATGTTTTCTATATTCAAGATCCGCATCAGCTCTATCGGCACTGGCCGCCAGACGTTTGGAAAGCCATCGACGCGCACGAAGCCAAGCCCGGAATGAATGAACTGCAGGTGAATTCCGCGCTAGGAATGCCGCAACGGACGGGCGGCGGCGACTATGGCGATCGTACCCTTGAGTATCCCAACGGCGGCAAGCCAATCAAGGTCTCGTTCTCAGGCAACAAGGCGGTCGAGATCACGCCGATTCAACCTCAGAAATGAATGGAGGTTATCCCGCTGTGCAGACGCAGCCGGAAACATTACAATTCCCCCGCCATGCGAAAACTTCTTGTCTCGCTCCTTTTCTTCGTATCCTCTGCGCTTGCACAGACTGCCCCGCAGTTTGACGTCCTAATCCGCAACGGTCGCGTCTTCGATGGCAGCGGCAATCCCTGGTTCCGTGCCGATATCGGCATCGTTGGCGACCGCATCACCTTCATCGGACCGGCCGACGATAAGGCGACCGCGAAGCAGACCATCGACGCCGAAGGCCTGATCGTCGCCCCCGGCTTCATCGACATGCTAGGCCAGTCCGAGACGACCCTGCTGATCGACAAAAAAGCGGTCAGCAAACTGACGCAGGGCATCACCACCGAGATAACCGGGGAAGGCGACTCCGTTGCGCCGACCAGCGCCAAGCTGCTGGCGGAGGACAAGGAATATTACGAACACTACGGCCTCAAAGCTGACTGGCGCTCGCTCGACCAGTACTTCAATCGCCTGGAGAAGCAGCAGCCGGGAATCAACCTCGGGACATACGTCGGTGCGACGCAAGTCCGCAGGCTGGTGATCGGCAGCGATAACCGGCCACCGACTGCCGATGAACTCAAAAAGATGACCGACATAGTCGACGATGCGATGTCTGACGGAGCGATGGGAGTCTCATCGGCGCTGATCTACGCCCCCGCCAACTATGCCAAGACTGATGAACTGATCGCCCTGGCGAAGGTCGCCGCGAAATACGGTGGGATCTATGCCACGCACATGCGCAACGAAGGCGACACTGAAATAGATGCTCTCAACGAGACCTTTCGTATTGCGCGCGAGGCCAACATTCCGGTGGAGATATTCCACTTCAAAGCTTCCGGAAAAGAGAATTGGGGGAAAATGCCGCTGATGATCGCGGCTATCGAGAAGGCTCGCGCCGAAGGCCTCGACATCACCGCTGACCAATATCCCTACATAGCTGCGGCCACTTCGCTGGACGCCATCGTTCCGCCCGAATTTAAATCCGGCGGTCGCGACGCCTTCGTCGAGCGCCTGAAGGATCCCGCGCAGCGCGCTGCCATCCGCAAGGCGGTCGAAGGAGCTGACAATTTCGAAAATTGGATAAAAGGCACCGGCGGGCCCCAGGGGATACTCATCACTGATGTTTTGCAAGATGACCTGAAAAAATATCAGGGCAAAACCGTCGCCGATCTCGGGAAGATGATGAATAAAGATCCGCTCGAAGCGGCATTCGATCTGATCGTGCAATCGCGCGACAACACCGGTGCAGTCTACTTCAGCATGAACGAGAACGACGTGAAGCTGGCGATGCGCCAGCCCTGGGTGAGCGTTGATAACGATGCCAGCGGCGTGAATCCGGAAGGTCCGCTGGGTGAATCGAAGACGCATCCTCGCGCATACGGGACTTTCCCGCGGATCCTTGGCAAGTACGTTCGGGACGAGAAGAATCTGACGCTCGCTGATGCCATCCGCAAATTCACTTCACTCCCTGCTCAACGAATGAAGCTGCGCGACCGCGGGCTGATCAAACCGAATTACTTCGCCGACATCACCATCTTCAATCCGGACACCGTCAAAGACGTCGCCACCTACGAAGATTCCAACCGCCCGTCGCAAGGGATCGAGTACGTAGTCGTGAACGGCGTGGTTTCTCTCGACCATGGCAAACTGACCGGCCAGACCGGCGGACGTCCTCTACGCGGCCCCGGTTATGCGGCTGCGGGAGTTTCTGACAATGGGCTCGAGCCGAAAGGGAAGCTGCGTGGCTACGTGACCGACGGGGACGGCTGGCCGTTGCTTCGTTCCACTCTCACTCTGCTCGATGCGAGCGGCAAGACTGTGACCTCGGTTGGCAGCAAGCGCGAAGGCAAGTATGAGATTCCTCTCGACACCGCGTGCAAAGGCTGCAAGCTGCGCGCCGAGCGTGCTGGATTCACCACTCAGGAGCGCGCGCTGGATTACAACGGCACCAATACGCTGACGTTCACCTTCGCTCTGCCTCGCGAAAAGTGAAAGTGATTGCTACGTCAGGTGTAGCCGCCAAAGCGTGTAGCTCAAAACTTCTTTCATCTGGATGCGCATCTTCTGCCATCGGCTGAGCGGCTTGAGCTCCGGACGCGGGGCACCGTACGCTGTTACGCCCTGCCGCTCCATCATGCGCTTGATGCGGAAGAGGTGATAGCCGTCGCTGACTGCCACGCAACTGTGCATGTTGTTGCGCCGCATGATAACTGCGACGCGCTCGGCGGATTCATTGGTGTCATCGCTTTGCGTCTCAGCGATTAAGCTTTTTTCCGGCACGCCGTGCTCGAGTAGATACTCGCGTCCCACTTCACCTTCGCTGTGCACTGGGTCGCCGCCTGCGCCGCCGGTGGTGATAACCACCGGAGCGACATGGCGCGAGTACAAAGTCACAGCGTGATCGAGTCGCGCACGATAGATGGGCGAAGGTTTGCCGGCATATTCAGCAGCGCCGAAGACCACGATCGCATCAGCGGGGCGAGTCTCGTCGGTACCAGCCTGATGTGCCACGCGCCAGTACTGCACAAGAAAATACGCAGCCACCACGATGAGGAGGTACCAGATCCATCGATGAGGGGTCTTGTAGTGGGCCGCAGTGGCGGTGGTCAGTTGCATCCTTGGGAGGCCAGGTATTCAACAATGTCCTGCAACTTGATCGCACCCTCGCGCTGCAGGTGCCACTCGCCCGATTCGTCGGAGAGGTCGATGATGGTGGATGCGATTTCGCGCGGCGAGGTGCCACCGTCAACGATGATTGGAATTGCTTGACCGAGTTGCTGGCGCACACCTTCCGCTGTGGTGCATTCATTGGCGCCGCTCACGTTCGCTGAAGTTGCGGTGATGGGGATTCCGGCTGCTTTCATTACTGCCATCGGGATACTGGCTGCCGGAACCCGCAACGCAACGTTGCCGGAGTTCGCCGTGACTTTTAATGGCAAGCGCGACGCCGCTCGGACGATGATGGTCAAGGGCCCAGGCCAGAATTTTCTTGCCAGCAAATAGAAGATCTCAGGCAGCGGACGCGTGAGCTCCTCAGCCTGATCCACGCTCTCGATCAGCAGTGATAGCGGCTTGTTCCGTTGCCGCGACTTCACGTCATAAATCTTCTTCACCGCGCGTAGGTTGAACGGGTCTGCGGCCAAGCCATAGAAGGTGTCGGTCGGCATCCCCAGCACCTGCCCGGCCTTCAGGCGCTCGGCCACGTAGGTGATGAGGGAAGGCTCGGGTTGATCTTTGCTGATTCGGACGATCTCGGCGGACAAGGGTCTTCCTTGCGAACAGTTTAGGACGGCAGAAAACTTACTCTAATTCTACAGAGGTGGCAAGACTAACTAAAAGCGCCACTGTGAAAATGTATGATGGCTGGTTCTGCATGCCAAAAGAGACTCATTCCCGCCTGCGTCCCGTCAGCAGCTCCCAGAACCAGCAGGTTAAGGACCTGCGCAAGGCCTTCGGCAAGGGCGAACTGACCGGCGACGGGCACGCCGCCATCGAAAGCGTTCGCATCATCGAAGAGGCTATCCGCAGCGGACTTAAATTCCGCACCGTTTTTTTCAGCGAGTCCGGAGCCGCGCGGGCAGAGCGTTTGCTGCCGCAACTCGGTTCTCACGTGGAGACGTTGGTACTACCCGATAGCGTCTTTGCCGCCGCCGTCGATACGGAAACCCCGCAGGGCGTCGCTGCTCTCGTGAAGTTGAAGCCATACGACATTCAAAGCCTGTTCCACGCTCCCGAGCCCCTAGTCATTGTCATTGCCGGCGTCCAAGACCCCGGCAACCTGGGCACCATTCTGCGCTCGGCGGAAGCTTTCGGAGCCGCTGGGGTGGCAGTGACGGAAGGAACTGTAAGCCCCTTGAACCCGAAGAGCGTA
>Ga0136846_1234001_pt1 | contig 12720 bp, 10 predicted proteins | sample HopSoiMetagenom2_FD_96841 | JGI IMG/M metagenome (GOLD analysis project Ga0136846, IMG submission 96841) | Grasslands soil microbial communities from Hopland, California, USA - 2 Assembly 2016 (version 4) | ecosystem: Environmental > Terrestrial > Soil > Grasslands | place: USA: Hopland...
TAATCCAGGCGGTCAGTGGTTTCAAACTCCCGGAAAGGTTCATTGATGGTCGTCGAAGCCGGCGCTAAGCCGCTGAACGGCCCCGCGAGCAGCACAGGATTTGCCAGGTCTTGCTTGTTGCGCTGCGCGTCCACAAAGAAGAAGAGCTTTTCGGGGATAATGGCGCCCCCTACAGCTCCGCCGTACATCTGCCGGCCCCAGTCATGGCTGTGTCCTCCGGGCAAGCTGGCCGAAAGCACGTCGCCATTCCGGTACAAGCCAAAGATGTCCCCGTGAAGTTCATCGCCGCCGGAACGGGAGATAAAGTTCAGCGCTCCCGGCGAGTACAGTTGCTCAGAGATGGGCCAAGCACACCGCCGAAATGGAACTCCTGCACCGCGCTGAGTGGAATATTTTGTGCAACGAAGCCAGTAGTTTCGTCGGTCACCGCAACGCCATCAACCTCAACCTGAGGCGTAGTCCGTCCGGTGCCATCCAGAAATGACAGCGCCGGAAAGCCGGTCCTTGTGGGTGCAAATGCCCCAGCGTCGTTCAGTTGAATACCGGGTTCGATTTCGGCGGCTTCCAGGAAACTCTGCGCGGCAAAGGGTAACTCGCCTTGTCTTACCGGCTCAACAATACCCGGAACTGGCAAGGGATCGAGAGTAATGTTCGCAACCGTCGCCGGACCTGCATGAACCGTGAGCGCTACAGTCCTGGCTACAAAAGCACGGCCTTCGATTCGCAGCACGAAGTCGGCTGCCGGCACCGGCGCGGAGCTGAAGTGGCCCTTGTCGTTGCTGGTGACGCTAGTGGTTTGCCCAGTGGTGCGGTTGGTGATAAATATCCTGGCCCCGCTGATCGTGCCGCCTTTCGAGGAGGAGACAGTTCCGGTGATGACGCCTGTGGCAACATCCTGCGCTGCGGCTCCAGCCAGCAAAACTGCGGATGTTAACAATGCCCAAAAGAAGCATTTCGCCAGAGGCCGCGTTAAGCACAACTTTCCTGACACCATTCTCATGGGCAAATTCTGATTCACCTGAGGATTGAATTTTGGAGCGCCTGACAATTGTCACTGCGCCTGCTGCAAATTGCAAACTGCCGGAACGTCAGAATCCCTTGTAAGGCCAGACACTTGCAGGATCGTCAGTCTGATCCGCGGCGCGCCAACTGCAACTCTCCTTAGCTCCAACAGATGTGACGCAATGGCCGATGGTTGGCCGTGCTCCTAGTGTATCTTCGACGTGTAGTATCCGGTGCGATGGCGGGTCTTGTAATCGCTGCCGGAAGCGACTCCACTTAATTTCACTTCGATCCGCCGAAAATCAGAGTCAGCCAGCCGTTGCACGGGGTAGTAGCCCAGCAGATATTGGGTGCGGAGTTCATCGCTTATGGTGCGGAAGGCTTCATCCAGTTGCGCCGTGTTGGTTGCGTAAAAATATTTTCCGCCCGTGTCCGACGAAAGCTGAATCAACGCATGTTCACCGCCGGTGTCGCGGCCGGCGCTGGCTTCGATGGGGACGACGATGATGCTGTATACGATCGCCTCCGAGATTTGCGCCGCGCGTAACGCTTCCTGATAGTCGGTCTTGCTTACCGTGTCTCCACCATCTGTGATCACGACCATCACCTTGCGTCCCTGCCGCGCCTCGAGGGCCTCACCGGCCACGTAAATGGCGTCATAGAGGGCTGTCGCCGCGCCAAGGTGAAGCCGTTCAACGCCACGATCTATCGATTTCAAATCGGATGTGAAAGGCACCGCCTGGTCAACTACTTCGTTGAAGGCGTATATGGACAACGCATCTACCGGGCGAATAATGGCGCGAGCAAACCTTCGCGCCGAGTTTAATTCCAGCGCGAGATCTTTCCGCGTACTCAGGCTGGTATCGATCGCAAGTACGATTGAGAGGGGCAGTTCCGACTCTTTGCTGAAGAGCGCAACTTTCTGCGGATGGTCGTCTTCGAAAAGCTGAAAATTGTCCTTAGTCAGGTTCGCTACTGGTGCGCCCCGATCATCGGTCACGGTGACGAAGACGTTGACCAGTTTCACGTCCACTTTGAACGTGGTGTCATTACCGGAATTCTCAGATTCGTTTTTGGACGGTGCTGGCGCCTTCGAGCCACCCGCCCATGGCGGCTTAGGCACGGTTCCCGACGTTTGCGCCTGGCACACGGCGGCCGCCAGAACTAGATAAAGAGCTGGAATTCTCATGCAGGGCTGCTTAGTTGGATGCAAGGCCTTTCGAAATCGTGCCAGCCGCGAGTTGCTCGGGAAAAGGCTCACCGTCCGCCCACACGGCCCCATCTGCAAAATGTTCTTTCTTCCAAATCGGTACAGTCTTTTTGAGAGTGTCTATCAGCCAACGGCAGGCGTCGAAAGCCGCAGCGCGATGTGCGGAAAAGACCGCAATGAGGATGCTGCTTTCGCCAATCTCGAGACGTCCCAGGCGATGCACGATGGCGACGTTCCGGATGGCGAACTGTTGAAGCGCCCGCGCAGCCAGTTCCCGCAGCTGCTTGAGTGCCATGTCTTCATAGGAGTCGTAATCAAGATACAGGGTCCGCCGGCCACGGCTGTTGTTTCGAACAATGCCATCGAAAATGACGATAGCGCCATCCTCGGGCTTCTCCATCGCCGGCACAATGTCGTGCGGAACGATGCGCTCGCGAATGAGCTTCACCAGGGGCGCATCAACGCCACCGCTGACGGGCGGAAGCAGAGCGACTTCGTCGCCAGGTTTCAGCTGCAGTTCGGGTCGTGCATATTCCTGATTGACGGAGATGGCAATGCTTTTCAGCCTGCCGGTCATGGCGGGGACTTGCTCGTAGTGCCCGAGCACATCGCCAGCAGTCGCAAAGTCGGGCAGAGTGAGGGTGTCTGAGCCGCGCCCGGCGAGGTCTTTGAGCACACCAAAGAATAGGACCCGGATCTCCATGGCGCGTCCAGTTTAACGCTGAATACGTTGCTGGACGAATTCCCGGATGGAGCCGGTAACAAAAAGCCTGACCGAAGTCAGGCTTGAGAACCCCGAGTGTGCCGTTTCGATTACCGGAATTGTTTCTTGTCTTTGTTGTCCTTGTTGTCTTTGTTGCCGCCGTCATTTCTGGCGCCACGAGGCTCTTCGGACCGGGCCGGCCGCGCCTGCTGATGTTCCTGCGCAGGTCTGGCCTCCGGCCTGGACTGGCTTTGAGGCGGAGGCGCCGGCCGCGATTCCGATCGCGGGGCCGGGGTGTCCCTGACCTCAGGCGGCGCAGCTTGGCGCCGGTTCTCAGGTGCACGTGGAGCCGGCGTCTCCCTTACGTCTGGAGGCGTTGCCTCGCGCCGGTTCTCAGCTGGTGGTGACGGACGATTGTTCGGCTCTGGTGCTGAACGGTTGTCAGGGGCCGCGCTACGGTTGTCCGGACGTGGTGCCCGGGGCTCCGGAGCGGGAGAATTATCTGGCCGACTTGGCCGGGCGTTGTCGGGCCGGGCGTTGTCAGGACGTCCGTTATCCGGACGGTTGTCGGGGCGAGCGTTATCCGGACGTCCGTTATCAGGACGCGTGTTATCAGGACGGTTGTCGGGGCGAGCGTTATCTGGACGGGCATTGCCGTTCGGCCCACCTGGCCCACGGTCCGGCTGTCCGGCTCCGCTCGATCCTGGACGGGGAACATTTCTACCGGGGCGGTTGTCCGGTCCACCGGGACGTGGCTGGTCGTTGTTCTCAGGAGCATTCGGCCGCGCTTCCGGATTGTTGGGAGCGTTCGGACGAGAGGCACCTGCTCCTCGATCTGGTGCTCCGGGCTGATTCGGATTGCCTGGACGAGGGGCGGCTTCACCGCGATCCGCCGGGCTATTCGGATTTCCAGGACGAGGGGCTCCTCCGCCGGGACGTCCTGCATTGTCTGCCGGGCGATTGTTATCGGGACGGTTATCTCCGCGGTTATTATCCGGTGCTCCCGGACGATTGCCGGCTCCTGGGCGATTGTCGTTAGGTTGGCCGGGACGATTGGCCGCGCCGGGTCTGTTGTCAGCGCCAGGGCGATTGTCCGGTGCCCCCGGACGATTATTGTTGTTAGGTTCTCCGGGGCGACTGGGCGCTCCAGCGCCGCCTGCTGCGGGTCCTCCTGCATTACCGCCGCCGTTGCCGCCGCGAGTTTGGCCGCGTGCTCCACGTTTAAGGGTTTCTGCCTGATTTGCTGGCGCAGCACGCACGGTTCGTACCGGCGGAGGAGATGCGGTCCGGGTGATTCCGGGAGTGGCTGGCCGATTCATGACTCGCGGCTGACGGGTCGCCACCACTTGCCGGCTCATCACCTGCGCCGGAGGCGCTTGCCGCACGGGGCGCGCCGCGCCATAAACACTCTGCCTGGAAGGCTGGATGTTGCGCGCAACTTCATGCGTAACTGGAGCCGAGGCAAAGCGCCGGGTATCTACCCGCTCGATGTTGCGGTTCACTGGACGCGCGTTAACGAACGTGTCGTGATTCACGACGGTAATTCCGCGTCCGGCCCGCTGGTTTACATAGGTGACGTTATTTACGTGATTGACCGTTACGTTGTTGTAAACATTCGTGACCTGAATGTTTGTAACGCGGGTGTTGCTTATGTTGACTCTCTGAACATATCGCGGACTGGTGCGATACCAGGGAACGTAAACTTCTCCGGGGCCGAGCGGGAACCATCCCACGCCTGCGCCCACTCCCACGCCGATGCTGAAACCACCGCCGCCGACGAAGGCCACCAACGCAGGTGAATAAATGGGCCTGACCGCTACTGGTCCAGGCACCCAGCACCAGCGATTTCTGGCGTAAGCCCAACGCCCATAGTGGAAGGGAGCAAAACCCCAGGGCTCATCTTCAACCCACGTCCAGCCCCAGGGGCTCACATACACCCAGTGTCCATACCGGTAAGGGGCCCAGTCTCCGGGCACGCCTCGCGGCGTCCAGACATTTCCATAACCCTCAACGCTCTGCCAATCACCGTAATCGTCGAGGTCTTCGTAGCCGGTCATATCCGTCGAAACGTATCTTGAACTGCGGAAGTTATCCTGACGGCGGTCTCGATCGAGCGCCCATTGCTCGAATTGGTCGGGCCGGCCCAGTTCGCCCACATCGTAGCTAAGCTGGTCGATTCCCGAGAATCTTCCTTCCTGTCCTTCACTCAAGCGGTACGAACTTCCGCCGCCGGTGATTTCGGCATCCCCACGGAAAACGCGAGCCGTGGTCTGATCGCCATTTTCGTTCACATCAACGCGATACTCTCCCGGTTGCGTGACGTTGAAAGCCAAATTCGGCGTGTCAACTTCAAACGAATCATCCCGATCAAGATTGCGAACACGGAAGAACACCGATCCTACTGAAACCCGCAATTGCGTGACATTGTCCTCAAGGTCCAGAAACGTAAGACTGGTTTCAGGAGCGAGGCGGACCGAAGTTGATCCAATCTGCACTTCGGCGCGGGCGTCACGGTCGGCCCACAGATTGTCTCCCGTGGTCAGTGGACGATTGGGAATCGCATCGAGCCAGTCGCCCTCGCCGCCGGGCTGAAACGAGACTGTACCCTGCACGTAGCCGACGCGGCCTGCACGGCCCGGTGGATCCTGATCGTAGTCCTGGTCTTGTGCAACAACGCGTGGCACGGCTTGAAACAGCATGAGAACTGCCGCCAGTGCTGTGAGGCCAAATCCTGTGTGTCTCTTGTTCATAATGGATCCTTGCTGCGGTTCTCCACCGCGATGGACTCTGCTCAATGACTCACCATTTGATTAAACACACTGCGGGATGACAAGTTCCATACGGTGCTGTCCGTAAGCGGCGGGATTCAGAAGGGTACACCTAAGCTGAAGAAACAACGGGCACTAGACAGTGCAGGAGTACGGTAATGGGACCGTTCCCGGGCAGTCACAGAATGAGGGTACTTTAGTGCGACTGTGCAAGCGGCAGGTCTTAGCCTACCGTTTGCTCGGCCAGCACCTTTTCGCGTTCTTCAGCGTCGTGCTGTTCCTCGCCCACCGAGGTAGGCAGGGCGAGGTCCAGCACTTCGTGAATGGTCTTGACGTAATGAACGTTTAAGTTCTCGAGCTGCTCGGGCGTGAGGTCTTCTTCCACGTTCATCTTGTTCTCTGCGGGCAGGATCACGTCGTGAACTCCGGCGCGCTTGACCGCGAGCACCTTCTCTTTTATGTCACCAACGGGCAACACGTTTCCGCTGAGTGTGATTTCACCAGTCATTGCAGTCAAAGGACGGACAGGCCGCTCCTTCAACAGTGAAACCAACACGGTCGCCATGGTCACGCCGGCCGAAGGGCCATCTTTTGGAATGGCGCCTGCGGGAACGTGAATGTGAACGTCGTGATCGGCAAAAAAGCTTTCTGGAATATCCAGCTGCTTGGCATTTGAACGCACCCAGGTCAGCGCCGCTTGCATCGATTCCTGCATGACCTGGCCGATCTGACCAGTCATGGTGAAGCCGCCTTTGCCTTTCATGACATTAGCTTCGACGAATAAAACATCGCCGCCCGTGGGCGTCCACGCGAGTCCGACTGCAACTCCAGCACGCTTGGTGCGCTCCGCAATCTCGCCTTCGCTTCGCACTTTGATTCCACCCAGGAATTCCTGAATGACCTCCGGCGTGACAATCAGCTTTTCATTCTTCCCTTCGGCAATTCGGCGTGCCTGCTTGCGGCAGATTGTGCCGATATTGCGTTCAAGGTTGCGAACGCCGGCTTCGCGCGTGTAATGCCGAATCAGGTAGCTCATGGAATCGCTGGGGAACTCGATCGTCTCCGGCGCGATTCCGTTTTCTTCAATCTGGCGAGGCACGAGATATTGAAATGCGATGTGGACTTTCTCTTCCTCCGTGTAGCCTTGCAGTTCGATAATCTCCATGCGATCGCGCAACGGCTCTGGTATTGGGTCGAGCATGTTCGCAGTCGTAATGAACAGAACCTTGGACAGATCAAAGGGAACGTCGAGATAGTTGTCGCGGAACGTGGAATTCTGCTCCGGATCAAGCGCTTCGAGCAGAGCGGAGCCCGGATCACCACGGAAGTCGCGTCCGACTTTATCGATTTCATCCAGCATGAAAACTGGATCTTTGGTTTCGGCGCGGCGAATGCCCTGGATGATCTGTCCCGGCAGAGCGCCGATGTATGTACGGCGATGGCCGCGGATCTCAGCTTCGTCGTGTACGCCACCCAGCGAGATGCGGACAAACTTACGTCCCAGAGCACGAGCAATGGATCGTCCCAGCGAAGTCTTGCCAACTCCCGGAGGTCCGACAAAACACAAGATCGGCCCTTTCATCGTGGGCTTCAACCGGCGTACCGAGAGATAGTCGAGAATCCGGTCTTTTACCTTCTGCAGGTCGTAATGATCGGTGTCGAGAATTTCTTTGGCTTTCGGAATATCAACCTCGCCACCGGAGGTTTTTGCCCAAGGCAGAACGGCCAGCCATTCGATGTAGTTCCGAGTGACTCCATAGTCGGCGGCCATCGGAGACATGCGTAAGAGACGGCCAAGTTCCTTAAGCGCCTCTTTCTTGACCTCATCCGGCATGCCGGCTGATTCAATTTTTTGCCGAAGGTCTTCAGTGTCGCGCTGCCCTTCATCTTGTTCGCCGAGTTCCTTCTGAATGGCTTTCATCTGCTCGCGCAAGTAGTACTCGCGCTGGCTCTGCTGGACCCGGTCCTGCACTTCAGACTGAATTTTGTTTCGCAGTTGTTGAACTTCGAGTTCCTTCGCGAGGTGCTGATTTACTTTCTCCAGTCGAACGCGGACATCGGTGGTCTCGAGCGTGTCCTGCTTGTCAGGAGTCGAGAGCGATGGCAACGATGAGGCGATAAAGTCCACCAATCGTCCGGGTTCATCGATGTTCATGGCGACGGTGGAAAGCTCGTCTGAGAGCGTGGGGGACCCCGCCACGATCTGCTGGAATAGCGTGAGCACGTTCCGCTGTAACGCCTCTACTTCAGAGGTCTTGGGCGGAACTGATTCGGGAACAGTTTCAATCCGCGCCTGCATGAAGGGATTCAATTGGGTAAATTCGACCAGACGGACGCGTTCCAGGCCCTCAGCAAACACGAACAGGCTCTGGTTCGGCATCTTCACCACTTTGTGCACCACGGCGAGGGACCCGACGGTGTACAGGTCGGTCGGCTGCGGCGTATCAACGCGCGCCTCGCGCTGCGCAACAACCACAATGGTTTTGTCTTCGCCTAACGAATTGATCAGTTGGACTGAGCTTTCACGCCCTACCGTGAGAGGCAGAACAGCGTGCGGAAAAAGCACAGTGTCACGAACTGGGAGTACCGGAAGAGACTTGTCGTCAGTTGCCATTTAGTTCTCAGTGCACGGTTTACGGCCCGCGCTGCGGCTAATTTTGGTAGTTGAGTGTATCGTACTCAACTTTGATGTCATTTGGTTCGCGGAGGATTCAACTCGCCCTTCATCGTTGCCCGTTATCAAGCACTTGGATTCTAATCCTCAGCTTCACGTTCTGATGAAAACCGAGGTCACGACCGGCGACACGGCCAGGCCAGGCGGCCCCGAAGTAGCATCTGCTTTAAACATCGGCGTTCAAGGATGAGTCTTAATTTTCTTCAATAGAACGTTTCAAACCGCCGGATAGATGCCCAACACCTTCACCATCTCGGCTACCGTTCCCAACTGCAACAATGCGCCCCGGGCCAGTTTGTCGTCCCCACGCAGAAAGTCAGCGTAGAACACGTACTCCCATGGCCGTCCCCGGATAGGACGCGACTCGATTTTGCTGAGGCTGATGTCCCGTTCAGCGAAGACCCGTAGGGCTTTGTGCAGCGCTCCGGGAATATTTTTCAATCCAAAGGCGATGGATGTCTTATTGGCTCGCGGCAGTATTTTCCTTTTTTTTCGCAAGAGAAAAAATCGCGTGAAGTTGCGTTTATCGTCCTCAATGCCTGCGGCAAGAATTGTTCCCTTGTAAACAGCAGCCGCGTGTTTCCCGGCAATGCCGGCGGTGTCGAGAATTCTGTCTGCGATCACGTGCTTCACGCTTCCAGCTGTGTCATAGAAAGGCGTGGCTTGTATCTGCGGATTCTGGCGAAAGAAGTCCCGGCATTGATCAAGCGCCACCGGGTGCGACAAAGCACGCCGGATGTCAGCCTTTTTCGCGCCACGTGCAGCAATGAGATTGTGAACTATTCTCAAACGGAACTCGCGCTGAATAAAAACTTCGCGACCCAGCAGAAGGTCGGCGTGTTCGGTCACCGTTCCCGCCAGCGTGTTCTCGATCGGAATCACCACAACAGGGACTCTGCCGGAGTCGAGATGATCGAATACCTCGATGGATCGGGCACAAGGGACGAGAGTACAACCTGGCACCATCCTTCGCGCTGCTTCGTGGCTGAATGATCCGAGTTCGCCCTGAATCGCTACTTTCATCGCTTGCAAAACTACTCGGAGCCTGTGTGTGAAAGCAACTCCTTCTCCAGGACAAGAGCGTCGAGACCATTCGAGTAGTAGCCCGGAACGGCCCGCACCACGCTGTAGCCGTGCCTTTTATAGAAGGCAAGCGCAGCAAGATTATCGACCGCGGTTTCGAGACGAACTTTTTGGCACCCTGAGGAGCGAAGCCGCTCTTCGGCATTTTCCAGCAGCTCCGATCCCACCCTGTTACCGCGAGCGCTGGCCCGAACGTCAATGGTGATGATGTGTCCCGCCGTCCTGCCCTGCTCTGCCACAAGAAAGCCGACTATTTTCGGGCTCCCGCTATCCGATGTGAGCTGCTGATTGGATTCACAGCGCTCTGCGACCAGTGTGAAAGAAGTTTTACGGCGTATGTAGATGTTCAACTCTTGCTGCGAATAGGCGATTCCCGCCGGAAAGCAGCTCTGGTCGATCTGCCATAGCGTCAGAAAATCTTCCGGCCGGAAATCGCGGACTGTGAATTTCACCTGTCCATTCTAGACTTGCTGAAAAAAGGGCCTATAACTCTATGCTGGATAAGTGACTTACGGCAGCTCCGGATTTTTTGTAAAAAACTACGGCGAAACCCTTGCCCGTTTACTACCCTTAGTCGTACCATTCGCATCTGAGGGTCTTGTGGTGCGTCTGATCGTCATCGCGGCTCTGTGCGCGACCACTGTTGATGTTCTGTGGTTCCTGCTACTCTCCCGCTTTAATCGCCGCAAAGGCACCCTGGTGCTGCGCTGGGTGGAAGCTGCGTGCGCCACGCGCGGCCGTGTGATTGACAGCCAGTGGCTCGGCCGCAGTTGCCTCCAGGCCCACTTGAGCTTCGCCTCGCATTGGTTCGACAACGCAAAAGTAACCATCAAGCTATTGCCGCGTCCCCTGTTGATTCAATGGCTGGTGTGCCTGTGGCGTCACCAGAAAGAAACCGTCACTTTTGAAGCCGATCTCGATGATGGTCCAAACTTCAGGCTGGATATTTCACGCCACCGTTGGTTGACGCAAAAACCAAAAGAGATTTCAGACCCCAAGCGTAACTGGACGGTTTCGCGGCCAGGACCGGTCGTGCTGACTACCCGCACAGAATGGGCGCATGAACTGACTCCTCTGGTGAATACACTGATGACCTCGCGCGGGCACAATTTGCTGACGGTCAGGTTCCGCCCAGACTCACCCAACCTTTCGGCTACCATCCCGCTGGACGCGCTTTCTGATGAAGAAACAACGGCTTCGTTCCTCAGCGTGCTGCGCGATCTCGCGGCAGGATCTTCCGCCTCGCGCCAGTAAGCAGACTCACTTTTTATCGGCTTCGAAGCGGTAGCCTACTCCTCGCACGGTAAGCAGATGCTTGCGCCGGGACGGATTGTCCTCCACATATCGCCTCAAACGCACGATGAAGTTGTCGATCGCCCTGGTGTCTGTATCTTCGCGCAAGCCCCAAACCTCTTCAAGAATTGATTTTCGGGACACGACACGCCCACGGTTTTTAATTAAATGACCCAGCAGTTCCGATTCCATGACTGTGAGGCGCGTGGTTGTGCCTTTGGCGCGCAACTCCAAATTTCCGAAATCGATCGTTTTGCCGTCGAAAGTGAACTCTCCGAACTCCCGGATGGATCCGTTCTTATCTCCAGCAGTGACTTGCAAAGGAACGTTGGCTTCAGCCGAAACGTGTCTCATCCACTCCCGGCGTCGCACCAGTCCTTGTAAGCGGGCGAGCAATATAGCCAGTTCAAAAGGCTTGGCCAGATAGTCATCCGCACCAGAGGCGAATCCTTTCAGAACGTCTTCGGGCCGACCGCGAGCCGTGAGCATGAGGATGGGAATGAAATTTTTGGCAGCGCGCAAATGGCTCGCAACTTCAAAACCGTCCTTGCCGGGCAACATGACATCGAGGACCATGGCGTCAAACTTTTCACCCTTTTTCAGCAACAGATCGAGCGCAGTTTCGCCGTCCGACGCGATCTGCGCAGAATGGCCTTCGGCTTCCAGATTGAACTGAAGGCCGTGAGCGATGTGGGCCTCGTCCTCCACAATCAAGACACGGCTCATGAATTGTTCCTGGGAAGCTCAAAAATGATGGTTGTTCCGTGGCCTTCGCCGGCGCTTTCAGCAAAAACGCGGCCGCCGTGACGTTTGGCTATGGTGTGCACAAGAAACAAACCTAGACCGGTTCCTCTCACATGAGCCAAGGCACGGCCGCGAACGCGATAAAAACGTTTGAAGATACTCTTCAGCTCGCTTTGAGGAATTCCAACTCCACGGTCCTTCACCCGCAACACCAGACGTTTCTCTTCCTCTGAATCAAGCTGCACGGAAATATCCACTCGGGTCCCTGAATATTTCACGGCGTTGTCGAGGATGTTCGAGACGGCAGTCCGCAGGTCTTCGGGGTCGCCATTCACCTCTGATCCGCTGCCATTCAGCGACGACTCATAGCGCAGCGCTCCGTTTTGCAGGTGGTGACTGGTGCGGGCCCTCTCAACACAACGCTCGACGACGGCCGCGAAATCAACGTGGATCAAATCTCGTGTTCGTGCTCCGCCTTCACCGGCCTTGAGTACCTGCTCGACCGTATTCATCAGCCGGTCGGTGTCCTCAAGCATGAGCCCGTAGAACTCGCGTCGCTGGCCATCGTCGATCTCCCTGCGCTGCAAAGTTTGAAGGTACAGGCGCAGTGAGGCAATGGGAGTCTTCAGTTCGTGAGTAACCGCATTGATGAAGCTGTCGTGCTGTTCGTTTCTGCGAATCTCACGGACGAGAAAGCTGGTATTGAGGATAATGCCGGTGACGATGGCACCGAAGAAGAGGACCCCGAGGATGACCCTCACATCCTGTTGCCAGTTGAGGATGATCCAGCCGAAACCAACGGCAGCAGAGGTTGCGACAAGTAGAACGCCAAGCGAGAGGAAGAACGCAGTTTTTCCGCGCCGGCTGATCCGCATAATGGAATTCTAGCGCGGCGCGGGGGAAGCGGTAAGAACTAGGGTGAAACCAACTCTGGTTCGCTGGAGGCAACAGGGGCGCCTTCAAAGCTGGTCAGCTTTTCGCGTTCCTGCTCTTGCAGTTCAGACAACTTCACCTGGTAGATATGGCGTGCCAGACCGAGTTTTTTCAGAGCCCAGATGCCGTACCAGTTCATGTCGATCTCGTACCACTTCAGGCCGTGACGGGCCGAAACCGGATGAGCATGGTGATTATTGTGCCAGCCTTCACCAAAGGTCATCAGCGCCACCCACCAGCTGTTGGTTGAGAGGTCACGGGTCACAAAACGGCGAGTGCCCCAGCTGTGTGTTGCCGAGTTCACCAGCCA
>Ga0136846_1236517_pt1 | contig 12720 bp, 11 predicted proteins | sample HopSoiMetagenom2_FD_96841 | JGI IMG/M metagenome (GOLD analysis project Ga0136846, IMG submission 96841) | Grasslands soil microbial communities from Hopland, California, USA - 2 Assembly 2016 (version 4) | ecosystem: Environmental > Terrestrial > Soil > Grasslands | place: USA: Hopland...
ATGCACGCAAAACAAGAAATCTTGTAACAAGAACTAATCCTGCAGTTAATCAGTCCGGTCGTGGTTTCGAGTATGGAACACGATACGATCTTAAGCTGGTTGAAAATGGCGGAGATTATGTTTCTGCTTTAGCAGGACGTGCAGAGATCCCGGTTGCCTGTACGTATGAAGAGAATGCTCTGACAAGAGCCGAAGCTATGATTCGTACCAATAATATAGAAGGCGGATTGGCCCTGATTGACGCCGTAAGAACTTACCAGAATGCCCAATTGCCTGCTGTTGCCGGTACTGGCTTAACATTGGCTCAGGCCCTGGATGAATTATACCGGGAAAGAAGGATAGCATTGTTTGAAAAGAACACGCCTTTTTATGATTATCGTCGCTTTGGTTTCGCCTGTAAGGTATGCCAGCGTACGGGCGTGGTTGTGTTAGGACCTGGTGGTGCTGTGAACACAAATGCAACCATTGTATATAATTACATGGATTATTTTGATGTTCCGTTGAATGAGCTTGATTTTAATGTGCCCGGGCAGGGTTCGGCAGATGTAGTATTCCCCTATTAATTTTTATGAAGGGAACCCAATATACAAAGGCCCCGTTCCGATTGCTACCGGACGGGGCCTTTTGTATTACGAATTATTCTTTATTGTTTATTCCTTAACTGTTTCTTTTTCCAGCCAATCCTTCAACATAGTGCCAACAATTTGTGTCCAGCCTTTTTCGAAATTCTTTCTTGCAAATGCTTCTGTAGCCGGGAAGGTCTCCAGTCCTTCATGTGTAAGCCTGACTGTTGTTTTATTACCAGAGCGGAATAATTCCCAGGTTACAAATGAATTGCCCTGATGATCTTTATAACGCCAACTGTGTTTCAGTTTCTTTAGTGGCTCAACTTCCATCACCTTACAGATATGGTAATATACCATGTCTTTGCTAGTTCCGGTAAATGTAAATTCTGCGCCTACTTCTGGTTTGAAACCTTCCATATCTTCAAAATACCATTTCTTCATTTGTTTTTCGTCCGTAATGGCTTTCCAGACTTTTTCAACTGGCGCATCAAATGTGCGCTCAATGACAAAAGGTGTTGCACTCATTGTATTAATTTTTGATGTTGTATAATGTGATTATTTATTTCGCCTTCCTGATTTTTTTCGGGATCCTGATTTTGTCCTTTTTGTTTCGCCTTCCAAAAATGTTCCCAAATCATCCAGTTTCTTTGTCCAGAATTGACGGTACTGTTCCACCCATTCTGAAACTTCATTCAGTTTTTCCATTCTCGCTTTACAATAACGTTCCCTTCCCTGCTGAGTGATAACGATCAGGCCACATTCTGTCAGGATCTTCATGTGCTTTGAAATGGCGGGCCTGCTCACTGTAAAATTTTCAGCTACGGCATTCAGGTTCAGTGACTGGTAGGCAATCATGTTCAGGATCTCTCTTCGGGTAGGGTCTGCAATTGCCTGAAATACGTCTCTTCTCATTGTTAATGGGATTATGTTACCGATCGGTTACAAATGTATAGGAAACCGTTCGGTTACACAAATTTATTTTTCCGGTTTTATGACGCCGTATTATTTGCTGTCGCAAACCCCCTTTTTATTGCCGCAAATAACACGCTTAATTAAACTTATCTAATCCTAGATTTGTAGTAGAAAAAATGCACAAACATGAATCCATCTCAAAAAATTATCAGTGATTTTGAAAAGATAACCCGTGAATTTTGTGAAGTACTTTCTTCTTTTGCGCAGGAACAGTTCAATGAAATTCCATTTGAAGGGAGCTGGACAGCAGGAAAGGTGGGCCGCCACGTATATAAGGCGCTCGTAAGAATGCCTGCAACACTTCAGGGGCCGGTAAAAGAAGTGGAAAGAGTGCCAGATGAATTGGTTGAGCCGATCAATAAGATCTTCCTGGATTATTCCATCCAGCTGAAATCACCTGATTTCATTGTTCCGGAAGATAAAGAATATGACAGGCAGGAAATGCTGACTGTATTCCAGGATAAAATCAAAGAAATAATTGATACAGCCAGGCCCCTTGATCTTACTGCTACCACTGGCTTTGAATTACCAACAATTGGTCACCTGACCCGAATGGAACTGATCTATTTTGCTGGCATACATACCCAGCGCCATACCAGGCAGCTGAAGAAAATAATGGGACATTTTGCACCCACTGCATCCTGAGGCCGGACAGGAATATATTCCATCATTATAGTAAAACCTGACATTGAAGTGCCATACAGGCAGGCGTAATTTAACATCCTGAAAATCTTGAATTTGCTGGAAGCAAATTTTCCTAACGATTGTGGATCAGATAAGTTATGAGACCTGCCTTGCCATATAGCACTAATGAATGCATTGTCCCAGACCGGAATACCTTCCGGACAGGCAATTCCTCCATCTTTGTGGCCAGCCGGCTAACTTCAATCTGCTTCAATCTCATTACAAAATTTGCCTGTATTAACTAGTACTATTGGCTGCTTATGTTTATCAGGAAGTATTTTGAAGAATTTGAACTGGATGATACCCGTGGCACAAAAGGACGGACCATCACTGAAACCGATATTGTGATACATGCCGGCCAGTCAGGCGATTTTTTCCCTCATCATATGGACGAAGAGTGGTGTAAAACGCAACCTTTCAAAAAAAGAATTGCGCATGGCACCCTGATATTTACCATAGCAATTGGGCTTACAGCTGAAGTTGTCAATGAAGTGGCAATGACATATGGTTATGAGCGCCTTCGTTTTATCAAACCCGTTTTTATTGGGGATACGATCAAAGTTTCTGTTACCGTCAAGAATAAATCAGATCATAAAAAACCAGGGTTTGGGTTAGTTACTGAACTGGTGGAAGCCACTAACCAGCATCAGGAAATGGTGATGGTATGTGAGCATATATTACTCGTGAATAAGAAAAACGCTTAAGGAATGGCGGATATAATATTAAATGGTATCACATGGGGCCATAGCCGTGGCTTAACTCCGCTTTTGGCGATGGCACAACGTTATTCCGAATTGTTTCCAGGCGTTGAGATAAGATGGAGAAAAAGAACACTTCAGGAATTTGCGGACTTCCCCATTGAAAAGCTGACTGCTGATTATGACCTGCTGATCATTGATCATCCCTGGGTTGGATGCGCAGCTGCTACAAAATGTGTATTACCATTGGAAGAATATCTTCCCAAAGAATACCTTCAGGATCAACTTGACCATTCCACAGGAGAATGTCACCGTAGCTACAATTATCATAATAGTCAATGGGCATTAGCTATTGATGCAGCTACTCCTGCGGCGAGTTACAGGGCAGATCTTCTGGAAAAAAATAAGAGGGTCATTCCGCGGACCTGGCAGGAAGTAATTACAATGGCGAAACAGGGAAAGGTGGCAGTGCCGGCAATTCCTATCGATCTGCTGATGAATTTTTATAGCTTTTGTATAGCACACGGTCGTGAACCTTTTTTGAATAAAACAGAAGTAATTGATAATACTACAGGTATTCGTGCCATTGAAACCATGAAGGAATTGTACAGTCTGGTAGATCAAAAAATGTTTGGGTGCAATCCTATTGCGGTGGCTGAACTAATGACCAGATCAGATGAATACTGGTATTGTCCTTTTGCTTATGCCTATTCCAATTATTCAAGAATAGGGTATGCAGCCAATTTATTAAGATATGACCAGGTGGTATCCTATAATGATCAATTACTGAAAACAACTATCGGTGGTACCGGGATTTCAGTTTCTGCCTTTTCCAAATATCCCGAAATAGCTGTTGATTTTGCCCGTATGGTTGCATCCGGAGAGTGTCAGCGGACCATGTATGTTCAGCATGGCGGACAACCTGGACATCGTTCTGCATGGACAGATGAAGATGCTAATCGGCTTGCCAATAATTTTTTTAGGGAAGTATTGCCAGTTATGGAGAATGGATATCTGCGGCCAAGGTATAATGGATATCTTCATTTCCAGGACCTTGCTGGTGATCCTTTACAGTACTGTCTCAGGAGTGATGGCGATCCATTGAACACATTACAGGAAATGAATAAAATATACCGGGAAAGTATTAAGTCCGGTCAACCTATTATAACCGTATGAACCAATTGCCATTAAAGGGATTAATTGTGCTGGAATTCAGCCAGTATTTGTCGGGGCCCTCCGCAGGGTTGCGACTGGCTGATCTGGGTGCGCGGGTAATTAAGATCGAGCGTCCCAATGGTGGAGATGCAGGAAGAAAATTATCCATCAAGAATCTTTGGGTAGATGATAGCTCATTGCTGTTTCATACCATTAACCGCAATAAAGAAAGTTTTTCAGCCAATCTGAAAGACAGGGAAGACCTGGAAGCAGTAAAAAAGCTGATTGCAAAGGCAGATGTGATGATACATAATTTCAGGCCGGGAGTAATGCAAAAGAACGGGTTGGATTTTGAAACTGTTATGCAATTGAATCCCCGAATGATCTATGCAGAGATATCAGGCTATGGTAAGGAAGGTCCATGGAAATTAAAACCTGGCCAGGACCTGCTGCTGCAATCTATTACCGGTCTGGCTTATACAACAGGCAATGGACAAAATGCGCCTGTGCCTTTTGGCGTAGCTATTGTTGATATATTATGTGGTGCACAACTGGTTCAGGGAATACTGGGTGCGTTGATCCGCCGTCAGAAAACAGGAAAGGGAGCGTTAATAGAAATAAGTTTACTGGAGTCATTACTGGATTTCCAGTTTGAATTATTGACAACCTATTATGCCAATCGTCGTCAGCCAGAAAGAAGCAATGTAAATAATGGGCATCCGTTATTGAGTGCACCTTATGGCATTTATGAAACGGCAGATGGTTATGTAGCGTTGGCGATGATGGATATTCACGCATTGGCAAAAGCGATAGACTGCAAAGCGCTGGAAAAATTTTCAAAAGACCAGGCATTTTCAGAACGGGATGAAATAAAAACAATAATTGTCAGTCACCTGCTGACAATGCCAACAGCTTACTGGTTAAAACAATTGCAAACTGCGGCATTATGGGCCATGGAAGTATTTGACTGGGAGAAAATGATAAACCATGACGCTTATAAATGTCTGCAGATGGAACAAAAAATAAATGGAGGAGATACCGGGTTTATTACGACCCGTTGTCCTATTCGCATCAATAACCAGCGGATATTTTCATCGAGACCTGCACCAAAGGTGGGTGAACATACAGAACAGGTGCGTGCGGACCTTATAAACTAATGCGTGTATGAATTTATTACAGGACATATTGGTAGTCGATTTCAGCCAGTTCTTATCAGGCCCTTCAGCTTCATTGCGATTGGCAGATATGGGAGCGCAGGTCATTAAGATAGAAAGGCCGGGTTCAGGAGATATTTGCCGCCAGTTGTATGTTTCAGATGTAAAAATTGAAGGAGAATCAACAATTTTTCACGCCATCAACCGCAATAAGCAGAGTTATGAAGTGGATATCAAAGACCCTGAAGACCTTGAGAAGGTAAAGCAACTGCTGACGAAGGCAGATGTGATGATGCATAATTTTCGTCCAGGCGTTATGGAGCGTATCGGACTGGATTATGAATCAGTCAAAAGGATTAACCCAACCATTATATATGCAGAGGTAACAGGATATGGTAATGAAGGTCCCTGGAGAGATCTCCCTGGCCAGGACCTTTTGTTACAGGCTGCTTCTGGTCTTACCTGGCTAAGTAATAATTATGATGAGAATCCGACACCCATGGGAGTTGCCGTAGTAGATATTATGGGTGGAACTCATATTGCGCAGGGGATTTTGGCTGCTTTATTCCAGCGAGGAATATCCGGCGTGGGTGCACTTGTGCAGGTAAGTATGTTTGAAAGTATTCTTGATTTTCAGTTTGAAGTGCTGACCTGTTATTATAATGATGGCAACCAGTTGCCGGTGCGCAGTAGCATTAACAGTGGACATGCCTATGTTGCAGCGCCATATGGAATTTATAAAACCAGGGATGGATACATAGCACTGGCCATGGGGAATATTTTATTACTGGCGCAGTTGCTGCTATGTGAAGCATTGAAACAATTTTCGGATAATAACGACTGGTTTACCCGGAGAGATACGATCAAGAAGGTACTGGCTGAACATTTGCTGGGCAATAAAACGCAATACTGGCTGGATATTTTGGAAAAGGCAGATGTATGGTGTGCGCCGGTATTGGACTATGAAAATCTGGTGAAGCAGGATGGCTATCGCGCATTGAATATGGAGATAGTGGTGAAAACAAGCAATGGATTATCCGTTACTACAACGCGTTGTCCCATCAGGGTTGATGGTAAAATACTCGTCTCTGAAAAAGGGGCTCCTGTGTTAGGAGAGCATAATCAGGAAATTGAACATCAGTTCGGATTATTAAACGAATTACAGAATAGTAATTAAGCCAGGCATGATCATCGATACACATGTGCATGTATGGGATCTTGAAAAAGCAGAATATCCGTGGCTGAGCGGAGATACCTCATTATTGAACCAGACATGGAAGCTTGAGCAGTTGGAAGAAGAAAGAAAGAAAGCGGGTGTTTCAGTTGGGGTATTGGTGCAGGCAGCCTCAAACCAGGAAGACACGGATAATATGCTGCAGGCAGCTGAGAGAAATGAATGGATAAAAGGGGTGGTAGGCTGGATTCCTCTGCAACAACCGGCAGTTGCACAGGGTATACTTGATAAAAAATACTTTAAACATCCCTATCTCAGGGGAGTAAGGCACCAGATACATGATGAACCAGACCATAAATGGTTATTGCAAAAGGAGGTGATTGATAGTTTAAGGTTATTGGCCGAACGTGATATCCCTTTTGATATTGTTGCAGTTTTACCGGAACATATTGAAACTGTGATTACGGTATCAGAAAAGGTCCCGGGATTAAGAATGGTGTTTGACCATCTTGCCCAGCCGCCAATATCCACTAATGAGAGATTCGGCAGGTGGGGTGAATTGATGAAGGCGGCAGCCGGGCATTCTAATTTATACGCCAAGATCTCAGGCCTGGGTACTGTATCGAAGCATTTTGAAAACTGGAAAGCAGATGATCTTTCTCCCTACATAGAGTATACGATACAGCAATTTGGAACGGAAAGATGTTTTTGCGGAGGAGATTGGCCGGTATCTCTTTTGGCGGGAACTTATTCGCAGGTTTGGAAAGCATATCAAACCATTTTAAAAAGGCTATTGAGTAAAGAAGATATAGAAAGGGTGTTTTGGAGAAATGCGGTGAGGTTTTATGGGCTGAAAGTATAAGTCATAAATCTCCTACAACTAGAATCAATGGAAGTTATTAACGGTGTACTTTATCACGCAGTCGGAGCATCAAGCGCAGCTCTTTGCTATACCCCTCAGAAGAAGGTGAATGGCTGGGCATGGCAGACTTACTGGCTTGCGCAGGCACTGGTATGCTGGTTAATCCTGCCCGTAATAGTATCTTTTCTTACCATTCCGCAATTGATGACGGTGTTGCAACAGGCACCCAGTTCAGCGATGTACAAATCATTCCTGCTGGGGATGGCTTATGGGATAGGTGGAACAGCATTTGGAATTGCAATTCGTTATGTGGGATTCTCACTCACGTATGCCATAGCTGTTGGAATAAGCTGTGTATTGGGAACTTTGTTGCCGCCACTGGTCAATGGAACATTGGATGATGCTTTGAAAAGCAATGGATCGATATATATTGTTGGTGGAGTTGTGATGGGAGCCATTGGCATTGGACTTTGTGGAATGGCTGGCAGGAGCAAAGAAAAAGATATTGAGCGGATAAAAAATAATGCAGGTCAATTTTCGTTAGCCAAAGGGTTACCTCTCTGTTTATTAGCGGGCGTTCTTTCAGCCCTGTATGGATTTTCCCTGGATCAGGGACAACCCATAGCTGAAGTAGCAGCTCAGTATGGCGCAGGAAATTTTCAGGGAAATGTGATCTATATTTTTTCTAATTCTGGCGCTTTTGTTACTACACTGCTTTATTGTTTATACCTGCATAATAAGGACAAGACTCTATATCAATATGCTAACGCAGGAGGCAATGGACTGGGGTTAAATTACCTGATGTCCATTCTTACCGGCTTTCTGTGGTATGGTCAGTTCTTTTTCTATGGCCTGGGTCATGTGAGGATGGGAGAATATAAATTCACCAGTTGGGCCATACATATGATCATGCTGGTTTTGTTCAGTAATATTGCAGGTCTTATCCTGAAAGAATGGAACGGATGCAGTAGACGCACCCGAATATTATTATTAATCGCATTGCTGGTTTTGATAGCAGCAGTACTAATACTGACCTATGGAAACAATATCAGCTAAGCGTGAACATAAAATGAGCAAGCCTGATCCCATAGAGCAACCGTCTCTGCCCTCCTTTGGAGACCTGAGAGTATTTGTTATCGGCGCCGGGGGTATTGTCAATACAGCCCATTTACCTGCTTACCAGATGGCTGGTTTCCAGGTACAAGGCATCTATGATCTGGATTTCAATAAAGCAGCTGATACAGCAGAAAAATTTGGTATTCCCTATGCCTTCAAAACAATTGAGGAAATGCTGGATCATGTTCCTTCCAATGCTGTTTTTGATGTGGCAGTACCCGGATCAGCAATGATCCAGATCCTTCAGCAATTGCCACCTCATTCATCAGTGTTATTGCAAAAGCCGATGGGAGAGAATCTTGCTGCTGCAGAGGAGATACTCGAGATCACAAGAACCAAGAAGATGAATGCTGCTGTCAACTTCCAGTTACGCTACGCACCTTTTATAAGAGCTGCCCGAAAAATGATCAATGAAGGAGCAATTGGTGAGTTGAATGATATCGAGGTTAATATTAATGTACATACTCCCTGGTACACCTGGGACTTTTTATTGAAAAGCCCCCGTGTGGAAATATTATATCATAGTATCCATTACATAGACCTGATCAGAAGTTTCCTGGGAAACCCTGAGTCAGTTTATGCTAAAACAACAAAGCATCCCGCCATGAAGAATATGGCGCCTGTGCGTAGTAATATCATTATGGATTATGGAGAAATGATTCGGGCCAATATCCTTACCAATCATAGTCACGTATATGGACGCAGGCACCAGACTTCCTTTATTAAATGGGAAGGAAGCAAGGGTGCAATCAAGATCAGCTTTGGAGTATTGAAAAATTATCCCCAGGGTGAGCCGGACAAGTTTGAGTATGTGGTAACAGAAAATGGAAAATACACGGACTGGAGAACCAAATTTATTGAAGGCAGCTGGTTCCCCCATGCGTTCATTGGCAGTATGGAACAGGTAATGCTGGCTGCAACTGGCAAGATAGCCAAACCGGACAACTCTGTGGAAGACTGCATATTTACAATGGCCTGTGTGGAAGCCGCGTACAGGTCAAGTGAACAGGGAGGAATAAGGCCCGGCGCATTATAATAATGAAATCAACAGTTTCTCTTTCATATAGCACGCAAATTAGCAATCCGGGGAGACGGTTCTCCGTTTCCCCTTTTTATTTGTTGCTGACATTATTCCCTTCTTTAATTTTTTCAACTATTTATAGTCAGAAACCCATGAAACCTGTTGTTATTGTACAGCAGGCAAATGCTTCGCCACGCATAAAATTTGGGACAGAAAGGCTTGCTAATGCACTGAAAACAAACGGCTATTCTGTAACTATACTTACGAAAGGTTTGATACCCTCGTCAAGGCCAATTATAATGGTTGCGGAAGAAAATAATGAGCTATATCACCGGGCCATGAAAAAATGGTACTTTGATATAAATGATCACCTGGGCAGAGAAGGATTCAGTATTGCAAGTGCGAGACAAAATGCAGTATTGATTTCAGGAGGAGATGCTTCCGGAGTTTTGTACGGATGCCTTGAACTGGCAGAGAGAATTAAAAAGGAAAAACGATTTCCGCCGGTACCTGGAATTACAGATCACCCGCGAATGCTATTACGTGGCGCCTGTATCGGTATTCAAAAACCTTATTACCTGCCGGGACGAACTGTGTATGAATATCCTTATACCCCGGAAACCTTTCCCTGGTTCTATGATAAAAAGTTATGGATAGAGTATCTGGATTCCATGGTGAATAATCGGATGAATTCTTTATACCTGTGGAATGGACACCCCTTTGCATCACTTGTACGCGTAAAAGAATATCCTTATGCAGTGGAAGTGGATGAAGCCACTTTTAAAAAGAATGAAGAAATATATCGCTTTTTAACTGAGGAGGCAGATAAGAGAGGTATATGGGTTATACAGATGTTCTATAATATCATTGTTTCAAAACCATTTGCCGAGAAGAATCATATCAAAACGCAGGACAGGGACCGTCCAATCATTCCATTAATTGCAGACTATACAAGAAAAAGTATTGCGGCTTTTGTAGCCAAGTATCCTAATGTCGGCTTAATGGTTTGTCTGGGTGAAGCCATGGAGGGTATCGGCAATGACGATATAACCTGGTTTACCCAAACGATCATACCTGGCGTAAAGGATGGTTTGAAAATATTAGGCAAAACTGAAGAGCCGCCCATTGTATTACGGGCGCATGATACCGATGCTCCTGCAGTAATGCGGGCCGCATTGCCTTTGTATAAGAATTTATATACAGAAGCGAAATTTAATGGAGAAGCGCTTACTACTTATGCACCAAGAGGTAAATGGGCTGAGCTACACCAGATATTAAGTAAACTGGGCAGTGTGCAGATCGAGAATGTACATATCATGGCCAACCTTGAACCTTTCAGGTATGGTTCAATTGATTTCATCCAGAAATCCGTGCAGGGTATGGAAAATATCATGGGCGGAAGAGGGTTGCATTTATATCCACAGGCTTCTTACTGGGATTGGCCTTACACTGCAGACAGTGTGAAAGGTAAAAGATTATTACAAACTGAAAGAGACTGGGTATGGTATGCAGCCTGGAGCAGATATGCATGGAACAGTCATCGTGACCGGAATGAAGAGATCAACTACTGGAGCCAGTTGCTGGGTTCCAAATATGGCTGTTCAGCTCAACAGGGTAGAAATATCCTGGAAGCTTATGAAGAATCCGGTGAGATCGCACCCAAAATACTTAGACGCTTTGGCATTACTGATGGCAACCGGCAAACCATGACACTTGGAATGCTGATGACCCAATTGATCAATCCATATCGTTATGGTCTCTTCACTTTGTTATATGAGAGTGAGAGCCCTGTGGGAGAAATGCTGATTGATTATGCAGAAAAGGAATGGAACGGCCAGCCACATATTGGTGAAACGCCAGTACAGATAATCAGGGAAGTGCAGGAACATGGAAAAAAAGCGGTGGCCGCAATTGAAGAAGCGGCAAGCTCTGTTACACAGAACAAAGAAGAGTTTAATCGCCTGAAGAATGATATGTACTGTTACCAGGCAATGGCAGAGCATTATGCAGCAAAAGCAGAGGCTGCCATTTATGTGTTACGGTTTAAGTATTCAAATGATGTAAAAGACCTAGAGGCTGCTTTACCATATTTACAATCCAGCGTTGATAGCTATAAGAAACTGGTTAATCTTACCAAAGGAACTTACCTGTATGCCAACAGTATGCAAACAGCCCAACGTAAGATCCCTCTTCGCGGTGTGGATGGAACTTTCAAGACCTGGCAGGAAGTGCTTGTTCCCTTTGAATCAGAACTGACTCATTTCAAACATAAGATCGATTCATTAAAGAGGCAACCACCTGCAAAGATCGCAGAGGCTATATTGTTTGGAAATGTGGACCCTCAATTGTCAGGCAATCCTTCCCGTTATAAGGTTGATAGTACAGGACAACCTTTTACCGATACCTCTCTTACCATTCGTTATCTGGCTAAGGAGTTGAAAAGCCTGAAAGGAATTCAGCAAACCTTCCAAAAGCAAAGGAAGGAAGCAACAGCCATTTCATTTACAACACAGGATTCCGTTAAATTATTGATCGGTTTCTTCAATTCAAAAGATACATTGTATGCACAACCGCCAGAGCTGGAGACCAATGCATATGCCAATACACGCGGTCAGGCAGAAATTAAAATTGCCAACGCCATTGTGATCCCTGGGATGCCAACAGTGAATGTACACAGTTATGATTTTCCTCCAGGCCAATGGTCCCTCAAAATTCCGAAAGGCCTGGTAATGGTATTGGGGTTCATCAGAAACGATCAACCTTTTCCTGTATATGATGCAGGTTTAACGGAAAAAGGAGCGAAAAAGGAGATCGACTGGTTATTTGAATAATATATAATATCCATCATGTCTCAAGTAAAAGGAAAGTTTATATGGGCAGGCATCGTTTTTCAATTCCTGGTCATTCAGATTGGGGCGCAGACGCAACCTTTAAAACTATGGTATGAGCAACCGGCAGTTAAATGGACGGAGGCATTGCCGATTGGCAATGGGAGAGTAGGAGCCATGATATATGGTGGCGTAGGTCAGGACCATATACAATTTAATGAAGAAACCTTGTGGACGGGTGAGCCGAGAGATTATAATCGTCCGGGGGCAGGCAAATACCTTGATACTATCCGTCAGCTGCTGTTTGAAGGGAAGCAGAAAGAAGCAGAACAATTGGCCGGTGAGAAATTCATGGGCATGCGTTCCAATGAAGGTCGCTATCAGGCAGATTACCAGCCGTTCGGGGATCTGTGGATGGATTTTGAAAATACAGGTGCTGCAACTAACTATAAGCGTGAACTGGATATAACTGATGCGATAGCAAGCACAT
>Ga0136846_1210559_pt1 | contig 12718 bp, 11 predicted proteins | sample HopSoiMetagenom2_FD_96841 | JGI IMG/M metagenome (GOLD analysis project Ga0136846, IMG submission 96841) | Grasslands soil microbial communities from Hopland, California, USA - 2 Assembly 2016 (version 4) | ecosystem: Environmental > Terrestrial > Soil > Grasslands | place: USA: Hopland...
GAAATCGGGAACTCGCGCCGAGGTGGTTGTCCGCCAAACATTGAAATGGCCAAGCGGGGTGGTCACTTCATTGCCCACCACCGGCGTGAAGTATTGACGCACGCCGAGTAGCGTCGCATGCGGCTCGTAATCAATCTGCAAGTTGTGATCGGTCGCGATCGGCAGCTCGATTCCCTCGCCGGCGAGCGTGATCATCCGCTCGGCAATCGACGCATCGCCATGGCCCGAATGCGTCAACGTGTGAATGTGTGTGTCGCAGGTGACGTAGCCGGGCGTCGCGACCTCGCGGCGAATCGTCAGCGTCCGCTCAACCATCTCCGCCGCACCGATATTCAATTCCGCCCTCGCCAGCGAATACTCAAAGCCACGACCGGCGTAAATCGTGTAATGGCCGGCAGGCATATGGATCCGCGCATGGCCATCGGCTGTATAAACGACACCCGCGCGGACGGCGAGCTGGTCGCCAGACGAAGGTCCTAACGCCTGCAGCGCGCCGTCCGAGTTCACGATTGTGATTCGGGCCGGAAGCGGCTCGCGAGAGTGTCCATCCACCACATGGATCACAGCCGTTGCCTCGGAAAGCGCATCGGCCCGCGGTCGTGGATTGATTAACAGTTCGCCCACGCGAATATCGTCTGAAAGTGCCGCCGACCTGGCCGGCGACTCGATGCGCAGGACGTTTTCGCCGTCGATCAGCCCACCGGCCGGGATAGCGAGGTAAAGAACCTGATCGTTCTCGTCCTTTACCAGCTCGCCCAGCGATTTGCCATTCAGCAGCACTCGCCAAGTCTGCTTCACATCCTGTTGTCGCAGTTGCAGACAAGCTTCGCCAGGATTCTTGCGGCCTGAGAAGCGAGTTTCGAGATGAGCCGCTTCTGCCTGCTCGGGAAACGATGCCCATTCGCGGACCGTGCCACTGCGAAGATGCACGAGGCCAGGCTTAAGAACTTGAAAGTTCGGCGGGTCCTGCGCAATCACCAGTAGCGGCGCCGCCCAGGAAACAGCAAATGTGATAATCGCGCGGAGGATCAGTCGGTGCAACATTTGTCTCCCTTGCGCGAACGTAATGCGAACCGGTGCTGTCGGCAAGTACTTTCCTTCTTGCCGAGCGTAGTTAGTTACAGACACTCGCTCAACGCGAGCGGGGCGCTTCCCCAGTCGCAGCTCAGTCGAGGCAGCCATGTTACGTAACGGGTTCGTTATTGTGCTTGCAGTTGGAATCTTGTTCGGCGGATTGCTATCGCCGGCCAGCGCCGTCACGCCAGCCCAGGCCAACACAATCGCGGCCAGACAAGCGGCCCTGATGGCCGCACGAAAGCATCACAAGCATCATCATCACAAGAAGCCGACGGCCGGCGTGGTCAAGTAGCTGGCGAGGCAGGAGCCTCGCGGTAGCGCGTTCCGAGGGAGGACCCTGGAAACGAGTTGATACGGTCACGAATCCTGCAGCTACAACGGCACACGGAGTGTGCCTGCTACTTAGTTATCGCTCGCCCCGCCGTTGTCCGCGGCGCGCTTCCGCAGGTGCGACTGCAGGTACATAGCTCGCTCAACGTTGCGGTCGGCGCTGGGCAGCTCGGCCCCGCGCAGCTTTTGCAGGTGGGCTGGCTGCGTGTGGATAAAGAGCTTGTTGATCGTAGGAATCTCGACGTCGGGAATCAGGCCGAGGTAAATTCCCATCCGCACGCTCGACAGCAGGTGCAGCGTTTCTTCGCTCGAAATTGTCTGCGCCGTGCAAAGAATGCCATACGCCCGGCTGACGCGATCGTGCAGATCCTTGCGGCTTTCTTTCACGAGAAAAGCTCGCGCCTGTCGCTCGTAATCGATAATGACGGGGATCACCTCGCCGACTTGCTTCACCAGATCGATCTCACTGCGGCCCAGCGTCACCTGGTTGCTGATCTGGTAAAAATCGCCCATCGCCTGCGAACCTTCACCGTACAGGCCGCGGACGGCCAGGCCCATCTTCTGCAGGCTGCGAAAAACCTTCTCAATCTGCTGCGTGATGACCAGGGCGGGCAAGTGCAGCATCGTGCTGACCCGCATGCCGGTGCCCAGATTCGTTGGGCACGCCGTCAGATAGCCCATTTTTTCATGGAACGCATAATTCACACGATCCGACAGCAGATCGTCCATCGCGTTGATCTGCTCCCAAGCTTGCTCCATATCCAGACCACTGTGCATGACCTGCATTCGCAGATGATCTTCCTCGTTGATCATCAGGCTGAACGTCTCTTGCGGATCGATGAACACGCAGCGGGCGCCGTTGGCTTCTGACAGCTCGCGGCTAATGAGCTGCCGCTCAACCAAAAGCTGCCGATCGAGCGTCGGCAGATCGGCAACTTCGACTTGCCACAGACCCTGCCAACTATCGATGCCGGCGACAGCGTCTTTGAACGTTTTTTCGATTTGCTGCCGGTCGGCGTCGGTGCAGCGGCGGATGAACGGAAACGCCGCCAGATTGCGGGCCAGGCGAATGCGACTGGAAATAACGATCTCACTCTGCGGTCCGGAGCCGCGGAGCCATTCGCCGCAGCGGTTGGCGAGCTCTTGGAGCTTGTGGTCAGACATGCTGTTATGTCGGCCGTCACCCAGGCCTCTCCCAGAGGGAGAGGGAAGGGCGCTAGGCCCCTCCTTGGGCTGAGGCCGGTGGTGAGCGCCGTTCGAGACCGCGAATCTTGTCGCGAATTTGGGCCGCCCGCTCGTAATGCTCCTTGTGCTTTGCCTCCTCCATCTCGCGTCGCAGGCGAATCAGCTCACTCTGCTCGTCGGTGCCGCCCTCATGGCCGCGCGGCCGCTTGCCGACGTGCTGGGTCTCGCCGTGAATATTCGCGATCAGGGGCGTCAACTCCTTCTCGAAGAACACATAATCATGCGGGCAGCCGAGGCGGCCTTGATTGCGGAATTCATAGAACGTAATGCCACAGGTCGGACAGGCCCGCTGATCGAGCTTCGCCAGCTCCTCGGCCGCCTTGCCAAGCTGCAGTTGCTTCGCCAGCACGCTGGCCAACGTGGGCGCGACCGGCGCGCCTCCCGGCTCGCCTTGCGTCAGATACGACTTCGCACAGGTCTCACAAAGGTGGACCTCCTGCGGCTGACCTCCCGTCAGCTCTGTAATGTGAAACGTCGCCGGCTTTTCGCACTGCTGACATTTCATCGGGCGCGTTCCTTTTCTCGCCGGGTTTACGCAGCTTGCCCGCGGGGCTTTCTCGAGGTCAACCCGAGGAGTGCAAGTGACGAGCGCAGCAAGAGTTAGCTTTCCAAAGTCGATTCTAGGAGGGGCACTGGGGGTGTCAAGGTAAGAGACGCCACAAGCCAGGCGCAGCCACAACTTACCGTGACGCCACGAGGCTTTCGACCTTTCGCTGCTGGCGACGGCGGTCGTTTTCTGTGAGGATCGCCTTGCGGAGGCGAATCGAGCTGGGCGTGACCTCGACCAACTCGTCATCCTCAATGTATTCCAGGGCGGCTTCGAGCGTCATCTGCCGCGGCGGCTTGAGCAAAATGTTCTCATCGCTGCCGCTAGCCCGCATGTTGGTCAGCTTCTTTTCTTTTGTCGGATTGACGGCCAGGTCATTATCGCGGCTGTTCTCCCCGACGATCATGCCCTCATAAACCTCGTCGTTGTGGGTCACGAACAGGTCGCATCGCTCTTGAAGCGTGTTGAGGCTGTACGCATTGGCCCGGCCCGTGACCATCGATACGAAAACGCCGTTGGGGCGGCGAGGAATTTCGCCTTGAATCGGCTTATAGCCCGCATAGCGATGGTGAATCACGGCCGTGCCTTGCGTCGCATTGAGCAATCGCGTTCGCAGACCAATTAGACCGCGGGCCGGGATGTTGAAACGCGCATGGGTGAACTCGCCTCGGACGTGCATCTCTTCCAGCTCGCCCCGCCGCTGTCCGACCAGCTCCATTACGCTGCCCAGTTTGTCCGACGGCACTTCCACGACCAGCGACTCGAATGGCTCGTGCGTCTCGCCGTCAATCTCCTTGAGAATTACCTTCGGCTTACCGACGGACAGCTCATAGCTTTCGCGCCGCATGTTTTCGATCAACACCGCCAGATGCAAGACGCCGCGTCCCGAGACCGCAAAGGCGTCGCTGCCTTCAATCTGTCGCACACGGAGAGCGACGTTGCGCTCCAGCTCCTTGAACAATCGCTCGCGAAGCTGCCGGTTCGTCACATACTTGCCGTCGCGACCTGCGAACGGCGAGCTATTGATCGTGAACACCATTTCCAGTGTCGGCTCATCGACATGCAGCCGCTCTAGCGGCCGATGATGCTCGCGGTGGCAGATCGTGTCGCCGATCTCGACATCCTCAATCCCCACAACCGCACACACATCGCCCGCCGTGACTTCATCGACTTCCACTCTTCCCAACTTATCGAAGGTGTAGAGCTGAGCTACGCGCGACTCTGTCACACGGCCTTCAGCCTTCATCACGGCGACTGTTTGGCCTTTCTTGATCGAACCACCTGTGATGCGGCCGATCGCGATGCGGCCGACGAACTCCGACCAGTCGAGCGTCGTCACGAGCATCTGCAGCGGCGCTTCCGGATCAACCTCGGGACCGGGAACTGACTCCAGCACCATATCCAAGAGCGGCTGCATCGATTCCGTCCGCACCTTGGGATCCGTCGTCGCGTAGCCTTCCCGCCCGCTGGCGAACAAGTATTTGAAATCCTCCAGGTGCTCGTCTGCCCCCATCTCCATAAGGAGGCCAAAGACTTCATCGAGCGTTGCATGCGGCTGCCCGTCGGGACGGTCAATCTTGTTGATCACGACGATTGGCCGCAGCCCTGCTTCGAGAGCCTTCGAGAGAACGAACCGGGTCTGCGGCATCGGTCCTTCGGCCGCATCGACCAACACGATCGCGCCGTCGGCCATTCGCACGACCCGCTCGACCTCGCCGCCAAAATCGGCGTGGCCCGGTGTGTCGATGATGTTGATCTTCACGCCCTTGTAGGGCAGGGCGATATTCTTCGCCAGAATCGTGATCCCGCGTTCCCGCTCCAGATCGTTGCTATCCAGCATGAACTCGTGGTCCAGCTCGCTGGCCCGGAACTGGCCGCTTTGCTTCAAGAAACAATCAACCAGCGACGTCTTCCCATGATCGACGTGGGCGATGATGACGATATTGCGGATGTCGGACCGGCGCATGGAGCGAGTGCGGAATGCGGAATTCGGGGTGCGGAATGGGCCGCCGCACAGAATGGCACACTGTGCAGAGCAAAAAACACTATTTTGATGTTAGGCAGCACCGCCAAAATGGGCTAGGGGAGTTGACAGCCGAGTTTGGTCGCCTCGGGGCCTGACAACGGTCAATTGACCATGTTTACGAGGCCTCGGCCCGCAAATGATCGGCCACCGCGTCAAACTTCAGCGGATAGAGCAGCTCGCGGAGGCTGGCCATGAGATTCGCGGCTTCAGCCGACGCATAGTTCTCGTCGAGCCACTGGGCGAATTCGTCGAGCTGCCGCCGGCCATCCGGCCAACGAATGCTCATGACATTGTGACACTCTTCCAGCATCTGATAGACGCGGGCCCGCGTCACGCCGAGCGATTTGCTCTGACTGCGGACCGACTCTGCGTTGCGGCCAATGCCCAGCCGCCCGCGAGCCAGGTCGGCCACGGTATCGCCGGCGTCAATTCCGAGCTGTTGCACAAGCGGCTCAGCCAGATGCTGTTCGATCTCCTCGCGCGTCGGCGGATAGGAGCGCGTGCGAGCCTCCGCCATCCAATCTTCTGCGGCCACGATCGACCGCGGCGCCAGACGCACGGCCAGCTCTCCGTTGGGATCGATATGGCCGAGCATCTGATAGATCGTATGAAACACTTCCAGCACGACTGAGACGCGTTTTTCCCCGTGGGTCTTCAGCTCGCGAATGTCGCTCAAGCTCATTTCGAGATAGAAGCTCAGCGGCATGTCCCAAACCACCGACGGCAACAACTGCAAAGACGGCGTGAGCCGGCCGAGCTTCTCTCCGCCCGCGCCATGGCGACGAGCCGTGTCGCGCCACTTCACCCACACCATCTCCGAAACCCGCAGCGGATCAAATCGGCCCTTCTCGTCCAGACCGGTGGCCGGCACTTCGTCCGCCCCTGGCAGATTCTCGACCTTAGCGTCTTCGGCGTCTTCCTTCGTCGCCCGCACGAGCAGCTTGATGAACATCTCAAGCTTCTTACGCCCGATCCCCGCGGTCGTTGCAAGCTCCTCGAACGATTGATTGAACAGGTCGCGCAGCGTTCGCTTGAGCAGCGCGTTCGGCAGCCGGCGATCGCTGGGCAGGGCCCAAAACGCCAGGGGCCTGTCCAGCCGCTCCTGATACTCCTTTTTTTTCAACGTATTTCGCAGGGATTCATAATTGCTCGCCAACTTTACTTCCGTGGCCGAAGATGTTTTTGCCATGACGATCCGAACCGCTCCCCTCTGTTCCCTAATGCCTGCCGAGCTTCGCCCGGGTAGCGCCGATCCCCCAAGATTGGCGCTCAGTGGGCCGCCATTCCCTTACGGGTGCCTCAGGCGGCCCAAAGATAGTGCCTCCGATTGCCGCGAGATGATCGCGCAATTCCTTTTAATCCATTTTTATTTCGCTGCCAGGGGCGTCAAGGGATGCAGCCAAGCAAAATCAATTAAGAATTCGTTACGCACTGATGCGACGGACGAAAACCGAAGTTGCGCCGCTGTTAGTGATAGGCCTTCACAAAATACAACGCCGCCAAGCCAAACCCGATGACGATCACGAGCCAACGCACATAGCGACTATCGATTTGCCGGCTGTAATGCGCGGCGAAGTAGCCGCCCAGTAGGGACGTCGCCATCATCGCCAAGGCATACTCCCACACCACCTTCTGCGTGGCGATGAATACCACGGCAGCCACTCCATTGATGGTTGTGCCGAGGACCGCTTTGATCCCGTTCATCTGATGCATGTTTGACAGACCCATCAGCCCCAGGCAGCTGAGCATCAAAATGCCAATGCCTGCCCCAAAATAGCCGCCGTAAATCGAGATGAAGAGCTGCAGCAGCATCATGCCGGCGAGAGAGCGCGGCGAAATGGACGCGCCGTCACCGCTGACGTCGCTTGCGGTGGAAAGTTTCGCCTTGGCGACGCGACGCGCGACATAGGGCTGCAGCGTGAAGAGCACGGCCGCCACTAGCAGAAGCCACGGCACCAGCGCGCTGAATTGCTTCGGGAAGCTCACCAAGAGCAGGGCGCCAATCACCCCTCCGACAATGCTCGGCGCGAGCAGCCAGATAAGCAGATGGCGCACGGCGTACGTTTCGCGACGAAAGCCCCACGCACTGCCGAGCGACGCTGGAACCAGTGCCACGGTGCTTGTGCCGTTGGCCAAAACTTGCGCCATCGCGAGCGTTGCAGCCGGCCGCGAATTCGCGATGACACTAATGAGCGTCGGAAACGTCAGCAGCGTTCCTCCGCCAGCCAAGGCATTGATTCCGCCTGCTGCCGCCGCGGACAAGCACAGCCACAGATAGTCAACGGTTGATTGCATGGACTAGCACAAGTAGGACGAAGCCACGCTTCGTCATTGCCCCTCAGAGCATCGACCTACGTTATCTCTATGGTCGCTGCGGAGGAAATGGTCTCCCCGGCGCTGGCAGCGGCTCATAAGGCAGTGGCTGACCGCCCGGCAGACCCTGCCCCGGAAAACCGGTCGGCTCCGGCTGAACGACCGGCGCGCTGGTCGAAAGCGCGGTCAGGGGCGTCACCGTTCCCGCGCGAGCGCTATCGCGGAGCAATGCGGCGCGATCGATCAACTTCTGCTGTGGCACCAGCTCCTCTGGCACGAGCTGCACATCGACGATCCGCTCGTCGCGCACTTCCAGCGGATAGACGTTCTCTGCCAGAAAGTCGAGCGGCGAAATCTCGTACCACGGCGGCGGGATCTTCTGGAAAACCGTCTCCGTTCGATAGCCATCCTTCATCAGCGTGATCTTCCGCGTACCGTAATAGACGTAGGACGCCGAGCAGGGCGTGGTTCCAATCTCTTGGTCATCGATGAAGACCTGCGCTCCCGGCGGCGTGGTGCGGACCGTGAGCCGACGTCGTACACATCCGGTCATGCTCAGCAACAGCGCAGCGAGCAACGCGGCGACCACCAGGGACCGCGCTCGCAAAGGCCAATCGCTTGCTATTGTAGTTCTGCCGAGCATCTCTTTCGACGAATCGCCCGTCCGAGAAAAAGGGCTGGAAGTATAGAAGCGGCCCCTCCCTTGGCCCAGACCGAATGAGCCGCGGCCCGCCGCGCTTCGAGAATCGTCACAATCCCATACTGCTCGCGTCGATTTCCAGCGTTAGAATAAGGAGATTGCGGAAAAGCGGTAGCTTCTCAGCGGTAGCTTCTTAACGTTGATCGGGGGCCCGGCTCTCGGGCCGGCGATCCGCGAAAGGCAGAGCGTGACTTCTCCGTTAGGCGTGCAGCTTGCATCGTTGACCGACGTCGGCATGCGCCGCACGACGAATCAGGATTCGCATGCCGTCTTGCCCGCCGATACGCCGGAGCTGCTGCAAGCACGCGGCCACCTGCTGATGGTTGCTGATGGCATGGGCGCCCACGCCGCCGGCGAGCTCGCTAGCAAGCTGGCGGCTGAAGGCGTGCCTTACCTCTATCGCAAGTACACCGAGCTTTCGCCGCCCGATGCGCTCCTGCGAGCCTTTCGCGAGACGAACATCGAGATCAACCGTCGCGGCAGGGCGAATACCGACTTCCACAACATGGGCACAACCAGCAGCGTGCTCGTCCTGCTGCCGCAAGGCGCGATCACTGGCCAGGCGGGCGACAGCCGCATCTATCGCCTGCGTGGCGACACCCTCAGCCAGCTCACCTTCGATCACAGCTTGCAGTGGGAGCTGCGAGCGGCGAGCCAGTTGTCCGAAACCGCCGACCTTTCGGCGGCGGTGCCAAAAAATGTCATTACGCGATCGCTCGGTCCCAATCCGAATGTCGAGATCGACCTGGAAGGCCCGCACCCGATCGCGCTGGACGATGTTTTTTTGCTGTGCAGCGACGGGCTCACAGGGCGCGTGGAGGACCAGGAGATCGGTGCGATTCTGTCCTGCCTGCCACCACAGGAGGCGGCTCAGGCACTGGTCGATCTCGGCAATCTTCGCGGCGGCCCGGACAACATCACGGTGCTGATCGCGAAAGTGTCCGGTCCGGAGTTGGTCACCGCGGAATCCAAGCTCGAGCCGCTGCGTCTGGGCAGCTTTCAGCGTTGGCATCCCGTTCAAATTGGCCTGTGGATCGCCGCTCTGGTCTGTGCGCTGGCCGCCAGCATGATGGCCGGCACCGGGCATTCGACGGCAGCCGCGGTCGCTCTCGGCGGCACGGCGGTGGCAGTTCTGGCCGCGATCATTCACCGCGTGAATGTGGTAGCCGGCAAGCCCCTTGGCCCATCTCGAATGCTGGGCCGCGGGCCATACACCCATGTGACGTGTAAGCCAAACCACGAATTGGTGGCGAAGCTCAAAGCGACGCTCGACGAGCTGGGCCAGGCCGCTCGCGAAGGAAATTGGGACATCAACTGGCAGCCGCTGGAGGAATCGTTTCGTGAGGCCGCGGCTGCCGATCAGACCGGAAACTTCGCTGAAGCCGTTCGACAATATTGCCGCGCCATCTCTTACATGATGAATGAGCTGCGGCTGCAATCGGGTCGAAAAGGCGGCGCGACAACCATCACGTTTCGCGATCAGACGAGAGTTAAAAGCGAACATTGAGCGCGGTCCGGTTAAAGGAATACTAGACCGAATTAGTATGCGCTGGTCGGGAGCGTCATCTTTGGCCGAACGATCGGCACAAACCTGCCCCAAATGAGCGATAAGGGACTTTATTCGTCCCTACCGCGAACCGCTCTCGCGTTGTTGCGCGCCGCCTAGTGGCCTATAATTTTGTAACCACTTGCCGCGGGAGGCTATCGGCCGTGACCGCCCGGCACCGAATCCTGTATGTCTGTCATCCGAACGACTCGCTTGAGTCGCTGCCGGAAGCGCTACAGACATCGGCCGAAGTGGATGTTGTTCATAATCCTCTGCGAGCTCTGGCTCGCATCGCTCGCGAAAAATACGACGGCGTTTACGTCGCGGCGAACCACCTGCAAAACGCGGTGCAGCTCGGCCGCTTGCTGGAAAACGACCGCATCCTGGAAGGCATGCCCGATGCGGTGGCCCTGCTCGACGGCGAGCTGACGATCCTGTGGGCCAACCACGTCTTTGTCGAATGGTGTAACCGCGGCAACGTCATTGGCGATCAGTTCTTCACCGCGCTCAGCACGCCCGATGTCGTGGGCCCGGACGAGCATCCGCTGATTGCCGCCCTGCGGACCGGCCACGCCACCAGCACGCTGCTCAAGTCGCAGCACAACCGCTTCTTCCAGCTTCACGCCGCGCCGGTCATCGATCCGAATACGCCCATGCGCCATCTCGTCGTGGCGCTTCGTGATGTAACGGTCGAGATGCAGCAGCAGCATAAGCTTGCCGCAATTCAAGACGCCGGTCGCGAGCTGGCCGACCTGATGCCCGAAGAAATCTTCGACATGCCGGTCGAAGCCCGTATCGATCTGCTCAAGTCGAACATCCTGCACTGCATCAAGGACCTGCTCAAGTTCGATGTTGTCGAAATCCGCCTCATGGATCAAAAGACGCAGCAGCTCATTCCGCTGCTGGAAGTCGGCATGGATGTGGAGGCCACTCATCGCGACCTGTATGCTCGCGAAGCCAACAACGGCGTGACCGGCTTTGTCGCCTTCACCGGCAAAAGCTACCTCTGTGAAGACACGGCTCACGATCCGCTGTATCTGACCGGGGCGCAGGGCGCGAAAAGCTCGCTTACGGTGCCGCTGAAGCTGCATAACGAAGTCATCGGCACGTTCAACGTCGAAAGCCCGCAGCCGCACGCCTTCACCGACGCTGATCTGCAGTTTTTGCAGATTTTTTGCCGCGACGTGGCGATGTCGCTGAACACGCTGCAGCTTCTGGCCGCTCAGCGGATGAACGCGGCGCAAGAGAGCATCGAGGAAATTCACCGGCAAGTCGCGGTGCCGATTGACGAGATCGTGTGCGAAGCCACGTTCATCAACGAGCGACTGGCTAACATCGATCCGGAAGTGCGGGCGCGCTTGGATAAAATTCTCAGCACCGCCCGGGAAATCAAAGACGTCATTCACAAAGTCGGCCGGACGCTCGCCCCGGCCGACGCGGTGCCCGTTCAAGGCCCGGAAAAACGCGAAAAGCTTCGCGGCAAGCGGGTGCTCGTCGTCGATGGCGATCCGGCCATTCGCTGTGCGGCGCATTCGCTCCTGGAGCCGCACGACTGCGTGGTCGAAACGGCCCAGCGCGGCAGTGAAGCCGAGGCGCTATTCCGCTGCGGGCAGCGCGATTTGAACTACCACGCGGTTATCTCCGGCGTGAAGCTGCCCGATATGAGCGGCTTCGAGTTGATGATGAAGCTCAAGCCGATGATTGAGCCGGTGCCGCTCATCCTTTCGCAGGAATTTGGCTGGGACTCGGGCCACACGGTCGTCAAAGCCCGCCAGGCCGGCCTGCATCCCAGCGGCACCGTGATTAAGCCGTTCAAAGAGCGTCAGCTTCTCGACACGCTGGAGACGATCATCGACTGGTCGAAAAAATCGCCGTCCGAAGAGCTCAAGCCCGCGCCATCATCCCGCCCCGGCGGCAATAACGACCAGCACGCGCCTGCCAACACGGACCACGGCACGTCGGTGCCCTAACGTGGGGCGGACATTCTTGTCTGCCACCATCCGAGCGGGGCCAGATTCTCAAATGCTTGGCAGACTTGGCAGACAAGATGTCTGCCCCACTTAATCAGCGATGGTAGTAGTACCGCGAGCTGCCAAACGGCACGATCGGGCTGCCCGAGGGCCGGCTGAAGTGGGGCCCGTATGGCACGGAATAGACGGACCGCATCGGCGCCGTGGAACCGCCGGCCAAACTATCGGCCGGCAGCGGCACCGCTCGCAGGTTAGCCGAATGATTCGCGTACGAATTCGCTGAGTTCGCGCCGCTCCAGGGCGCGTAGATATTGCGGCTATTGCTGCTGGTCAGCGGTGCCGGCCGCGGCGCGGGGGGCGGCGGCCGATACTGAGCCGACGCCATCGATGCGAATAGCGTCGGTAGCAGTAGAGCGACGAAGAGTAACAAGCATCGTCTCATCGGCCTCATTATATGGCCGGCGCTGCAGGCCACGCATTAAAATAGCGCCATGAAATCTCACCGCGAAGAGCTGAAGTTCAATATCCCGGCACGAATGGATTTTGTGAACATCACGCCGGAGGTTGCGGCGGCGGTTCAGCGCAGCGGCGTGCGGGAGGGGTTGTGCCTGGTAAATGCGATGCACATTACGGCCAGCGTGTTCATCAATGACGATGAGCCGGGACTCCACACGGATTATAAGAAGTGGCTGGAGCAGCTGGCGCCGTTTGATCCGTCGCCGGAGCGGTATCAGCACAATCGCACGGGCGAAGATAACGCGGACGCCCATCACAAGCGGCAGATCATGGGCCGAGAGGTCGTCGTGGCCATTACCGGCGGCAAGCTTGATTTTGGGCCGTGGGAGCAGATTTTTTATGGGGAATTCGACGGGCGACGCCCGAAGCGGGTGTTGATCAAGATCATTGGGGAGTGAACGAGGAGACGAGGAGACAAGGAGACGAGGAGACAAGGAGACGAGGAGAC
>Ga0136846_1233975_pt1 | contig 12716 bp, 9 predicted proteins | sample HopSoiMetagenom2_FD_96841 | JGI IMG/M metagenome (GOLD analysis project Ga0136846, IMG submission 96841) | Grasslands soil microbial communities from Hopland, California, USA - 2 Assembly 2016 (version 4) | ecosystem: Environmental > Terrestrial > Soil > Grasslands | place: USA: Hopland...
ACTATTTTACGTTGGTCACGGCTCGCCGTGCAGCCAGTTCTCGGCTGTAACTAGGGGGCTGTAACCAGTCGGCGCCTCGGCACTCTTTTGCGTGGGAGGCGATATGAAAGAATTCGACAGTCGATTGGAAACGACCTGGTGGGCACTGCGGATTGGGCTGGGCCTGGGGCCGATCATCGCGGGCGCGGACAAATTCTTCAATATTCTGACGGATTGGAGCATGTATTTGAGTCCTGTAGTGACGCGAGTCATTCCCGTCAGCGCGACGACGTTCATGCACATTGTCGGCGTGGTGGAAATAATCGCGGGCATCGTGGTTCTGAGCCGCTTTACGCGGATTGGCGCGTGGGTGGTGATGGCGTGGCTGCTGAGCATCGCCATCAATCTGCTGACGACGCATATGTTTTACGACTTGGCGGTGCGAGACGTGGAGATCGCAATCGGCGCGTTTGCACTGGCACAACTTACGGCGGTGCGTGAGGGGCGCACCGTAGGTGCTGCGGTAGGCAAGGCAGTTGGCACGTCGCAGTATGCAGTCAATCGATAGTTTTGCAGCAGGAACTAACTTCAAAGGAGGAATGGAATGGCGAAACTTGCATATCTAGCAGTACTGGGGATGCTCACGCTGCCGGCGGTCGCGGCGGCGGAGACGTACAAAGACGTGCCGCTCGTAGACGTGAATTGTTCGAAGAAGGTGGCGGCCGATCCAGACTCGCACACAAGAGCATGCGCGCTGAAGTGCGAGGGCAGTGGATTTGGCGTGATCACCGGCGACAAACAATTCCTGAAGTTTGACGCAGAAGGAAACAAGGAAGTGGTCGCCGCGCTGAAAGCGTCGGATAAGAAGGACCATTTGCGTGTAGATGTAAGTGGAGATGTGAAAGGCGACACTTTGCAGGTGAAGTCGGTCAAATTGTTGTAGAAGTTTCGGACAGGCAGCGCCGCGCACCGGAGTGGTGAGTCTCCGGTGCGCTTTTTTGTGGCTGCGCCTATGCACCGGCGGATTCGTGGCGGGAAGGCCGGCGTCTTCCGCAGCGATTTGCGCGATGACGGACCAGTCGCTGTTGTGGTGACCGCGACCGATGGCGGTGAGGAAACGATCGCGGATTACGCTGGCGATCGGCAAGGGGACGCTCTGCGCTTCGGCGGCTTGCAAGACGAGGCGAATATCTTTGAGGCCGAGTGTGACGACGAAACCGGCAGGCTCAAATTTTCCTTCGAGGATCAGACCGCCGTAGGTTTTGTAGACGGGAGCGTTGAAGAGCGTGCTGGTGAGAAAGTCCAGGAGCGCTGCGGGATCTACGCCGGACTTGCGCGCGAACGCGATGGATTCGCTGAGCGATTCGAGAACGGTGGCGATCATGAAATTGCCGGTGAGCTTGACGACGTTGGCCTGGGAGGGTTTGTCGCCGATGATGAGAAGCTTGGGACCGAGGGCTTCGAAGAGCGGCTTGCAGCGGTCCACGGCGGTTTTTTCACCGGCGGCGACGACGGCGAGTTTGGCGGCTTCGGCGGCGTCTGGACGGCCGAACACGGGAGCGGAGACGAAAGATTGGCCGACACGGGCGTGGGCGTCGGTGAGTTTGTCAGCGAGCGCGACGCTGATGGTGCTGCAGGAGATGTGAACGCCCCCGCTGGGGAGCGAGGCGAGAATGCCGTCAGTGGCTAGGGCGGCAGACTCGAGAGCAGCGTCATCGGCGAGCATGGTGATGACGATGCCAGCGCGGCAGGCGTCGGCGATGGAGCCGGCTACGGTCGCGCCGCTGGACGCGAGAGCTGCGGCTTTCGCGCGGGTGCGATTGTAGGCGATAACCTGGTGCCCGGCGCGCAGCAGGCTGTGGCCGATGGCTCTTCCCATGTTGCCGAGGCCGATGATTGCAATTTCCACGATGACACCTCCATTTATCGGGCAATTTAGCGGGCAATTTTGATGAGAGACGCGTGCTAGGACGAGTGCTGAATTTTATAGCGATGAAACTATTCCGCTTCGGTGGATTCCCGGGCGGGCTCCCCAACGACAGTTTTGGAAGGACGCCATACCGCTTCGCGGACACGGCCGCCTTCGCGTTTGATGCGGTCCATGAGCCGGCGCGCCCAGACAAATTCCGCGGCGAGAAGTCCGAGGCCAAGGAGAATCACGAGCCAGCCTGGGCCGGGCGTGACGATCATGACTATGCCCGCCAGCAGCAGAGTAAATCCGGCGATGATCCGGAAGATGCGGCGAACTTGCTCAACGGTGCGCACGATTGGTGTGAGGCCTTGCGGCGGGAGTTCGAAGGCAACCCGATTTCTGGCGAGTGGCTGGAACACTGGCCGGGATCACCTTCATCTTACCATTTCTGAGAAGGCGCACGGAATGCGGTGCAATGCGAGGGTTCTCAGGCGTAGCTAGCGCTGGCGCCAACATTTTTCTCGGCGCGCTCTTTGGTGATGCGCTCGAGATAACCGGTGGAGCGGAAGGCTTCCATCGGATCTTCAGGAAGACCCTTGGATTTGCGCCAATCGCGAACGGCTGGGCGAACGTCGTGCCAGAAAGCGCCGCGCAACGTTTCTTCGGCGTCGATGAGCGAACAGGATTGCTGATATTTCGCGAGCTGCGCGTGATCGACCAACGCTGCGCGCGCACAGAGTTCCTGAGCGATGCAGACCGTCTGAATCATGGCTTCGACTTTCCCCTTGAGGTTGTGGCTCTGGTCGACCATGTACGCGATGTCGGCCGTCGATCGCGTCTCCCATTCGAACATGTGGATTTCGCGGAAGATGCGGAAGACCTGATACGGATCGATGGAGCCGAGCGTGAGGTCGTCGTCGGCATAGCGGCGATCGTTGAAATGGAAGCCGCCCATCATGTCGTGATGGAGAAGCCAGGCGACGATCTGCTCGATGTTTTGCGCTTGATAGTGATGGCCGGTGTCGACGAGGACCTGAGCCTGCGGACCGGAATTTTTTGCCAGAAGGTAGGCCATGCCCCAGTCGGCAATGTCGGTGTGATAGAAGGCGGGCTCGAAGGGCTTGTATTCGATGAGCAGGCGCTGGCCAGATTTGAGAGCGGCGTGAACTTCCTTTAAGCCGTCTTCGAAATAGCCCAGGCGCTTGCGAATATTTTGTGTGCCGGGATAGTTGGAGCCGTCGGCAAACCAGGGGGAAATATCGCGGGAGCCAAGAGCGTCGGCGATGGCTACGCATTCGAGGATGTGATCGAGAGCCATACGGCGGATTTTTGCGTCGGGGTTGCCGATGGAGCCGAATTTGTATTCCTGGTTCTGAAAAATGTTGGGATTGATGGAGCCAGGACGAATTCCGAATTTCTTCGACAGGTTTTCCACCGCGCTGACGTCTTTCAAGCCGTGAGGAAGATCCCACTGGACATGGAGCGCCATGGTTTTGCACGCGCCGGTGAACGCGTGGACCTGAGCGGCGTCGCTAAATTTTTCCTCGATCGAAGTTGCGGCGCCGGGTTGAATGAATTTTCCGAAGCGCGTGCCGGTGTTAGCGAAACCCCAGGAGGGTAGCTCGATGTTGAGGCGATCGAGGACTTTCCAGATGATTTCGATCGATCGATCTTTCATGGAAGAGCCTCCAGTGGCGTTGCCGGTAGCATTGCTGGTCATGGTCAGTGTGCTGGATCGCTGAGCTGCGCGACTGATTGTGACACTAGTCGCGCCGCCCATCGAGCGACACTGTCGGCGGAGACGCCGGTGGAAGGATTGGTATGACCTTCGAGGGCGGCGAGCTGAACGGCGAAATTGCCGACGGTGGTGCTTTCCGTGGAGCCGAGGATGACTTCGAGGCCGGTGCGTTCGGCGGTCAAGCGGTTGAGCAGCGTGTTCTGGTTGCCGCCGCCTACGATGAAGAGCCGCTTCAGGTTTTTGCCGGTGATCTTAGCGATGGCGGAGAGGACTTCGGCGTAACGTGCGGCGAGGCTGTGGAAGACAAGATTTGCGATTGCCGGAACGCCGGAATGATCACAGGAGAGCGGAAGTTCCCCCGTGCGCCGCAGCTGCTCGTTCATTTTGTGGATGGTGTTGCCGGGGAGCATGAGCTGCGGCTCATCGACGTCGATCAGAGATGTCGGTGTGGGCATCTTGGCGCAGGCGGAAAGCAGATCTGGGAGTGACCAGCGCTCCCCGAGCTTTTCCCATTCCTCCGTGCATTGGCGCAGAAGCCACATACCGATCACATTTTTGAGGAAGCAGATTTTGCCGCCGACGCCGCCCAGATTTGTGAAATTGGCGGCGCGTGCGGCGTCGGAAACACACGGAGAATCGAGAACCGTGCCTACGAGAGACCAGGTGCCGGAGCTGATGAAGGCCCAATCGTCGCCGATGGCGGGAATCGCAGCGATCGCCGAGGCGGTATCGTGGCAGGCGGGAACGATCACTTTGGTGTCGCGGAATTCCGGAAGTTGCGCGAGATCGCCTTGGAGATTTCCGAGGATTGAGCCGCTGGGAACAATTTGTGGAGCAGCGGCTGCGTCCAAGCCCAGCTCGTTGAATATGGTTTCGCACCACTGGTGAGAGCCGAGAGCCACTAGACCGGAGTGAGTGGCGTTGGTGTATTCGCTGACGCGTTTGCCGCAAAGGCAGTAGGTCATGAACTCGGGGACGTTGAGCCATGGGAGTTTCGGATCATCCCCGGCTAGCTTGTCGGCGTAAAGCTGATAGAGCGTGTTGATACGGAGAATCTGGACGCCGGTTGCCGCGTACAAGCGCGAGGCAGGAAGGATTGCGTGGACTTCCCTTTCGGCTTGCTCCGTGCGCGGATCGCGATAGCAGAAAGCGTCGGCGACGGGAGATCCATCTTCGAGGAGACGAACGTAATCAACGGCCCAGCCGTCGATGGCGATGGAGGCGATGCCCTCGGGGGCTTTGGCGGCGGCGATTCGAAGGCCTTGGTTGATTCCTGTGAAGATTGCTTTCACATCCCAGCAGAGGCGTGTTGATGTTTGCCTTGGGGAGTTGGGGAAACGGTGAGCTAGTTGGATTTGTGGTTGGTTGTTGTTCCAGCGCAGGACGGACACACGGCAGCTTTGGGCGCCTAGGTCGATGGCGGCGAGAGCTTTGTGATCTGTGGTGCGATCCATATCTGCAGTATTGGTGGCTTTAAAAAAGGCGCCCGCCTCGGAAGGCAGCCGCTACAAAGGCGTGCAAAGTTTCGAATCGTGCGCCCGAAGTTTATCGAAGAAAGGCTTCGGTTAAGCCTCCATCGACTGGGATCAGGTGGCCGGTGGTGCAGCGCGACTGTGGACCGGCGAGAAAGAGAATTGCTGCGGCACAGTCCTGGGGATCGATGGGTTGGTGCGTGAGTGTGCGGCGAGCGTAGAACTCGGCGAGGGTGGAGCGTAGGTGCTCATCGGAGGCTGCGGGATCGAAGGCGATATCGTATTTTTTGAGGGAGGCGATCACGCGATCGCGGGGAAACATCGTCGATCCTTTAACCACGGTGGCGGGACTGATGCCATTCACACGCACGAGCGGTGAGAGAGAGATCGCAAATTCGCGGACGAGATGATTGACCGCGGCTTTGCTGACGTCGTAAGCCTCGCTGCCGCGCTTGGGAACCACGGCGTTCGCGGAGCTGACCAGGACGATGCTGGCGTTAAGATTTTGCTGCTGCAACAAGATGGCGGCTTCTTCGAGCAGGCGATGATTGGCGGTGACATTGATGTCGAAGGTGAGCGCCCACTGGTCATCGGTTATTTTTCCGTCAGCGGAAGACGGGAAAATTGCGGCGGTGTTGACGATGATGTCCACGCCGCCAAAGGCGCCTACGGAATCACGGAGCGCTTGCTGCACGGATTGGCGATCGCGAATATCGATGGCGACTGCGACGGCGGTTTCTTTGCCGGCGATTTTCTGCGCTTCGGCAGCGCCTGTCTTCGCAGATTCGAGATCCTTGTCGGCGACTATCACGTGAGCGCCGCGCTGAGCTGCGAGCAAAACCGTTTCGCGCCCAATTCCATTCGCGCCTCCGACGACGAGGCACACCTGGCGACTGAGCTCTTTTTCGGGCGGCTGACGGCGAATTTTGGCTTCTTCCAGTTGCCAATACTCGATTCGAAAAGCTTCCGACGGAGGTAGGGCGACGTAGTTGGAATACACGCTGAACTCGCCGGTTTTCGCGGCGGGTCCGGCTTGCGGAAGTACATCGGGCTGGGTGGATGTTCCGAGCGCCGTGGCGCCTTCCATCACGTGTACGGCATTGGTGTAGAACTCGCCGGTGATGCGGGCTTCGGCCTTGTTCTTACCGAAGCTGAACATGCCGATACCTGGAATCAGAACAACGGTGGGATTCGGGTCGCGCATTTTGGGTGAATCGGCCTGAGCGAAGGACTCGTAGTAAGCGCGATATTCTTCGCGATAACGAGTCAGGGCGGAATCGATCCGTTCTTTCAAGCCGCTCAGATCCTGCCTGGGCTCCCAGGGAACAAATAACGGGCGAATCTTGGTGCGAATGAAATGATCGGGGCAGCTGGTGCCAAGATGGGAGAGAGCCGGGGCATCTGCGGAATTTACAAAGCGGAGGATTTCGGGCAGATCGTTGAAATTGCCGATGAGCCGCTGCCTGGCGGAGACTCGTCCGCGAACGAAGGGAAAAATCTGCAAGGCCAGTTCACGGTGGTTGGGCAGGGTTGATGTTTTCGCGCCGCCGAAAAGTTTGTCGCCACGCTTTTCTATGTGGTCGAGAACAAACTGGCCGATCTGATCGATGATCGTGAGCGTGTTGAGGTAGCACTCGCGTTGCGTGCGGCCCCAGGTGAACAATCCGTGGCCGCCAAGGACGATTCCGTCGCAATCTGGCGTTTGCTTGACGGCGTCGCGCAACATCATGGCCAGCTCGAATCCGGGCCGCTGCCAAGGCAACCAGATCAGCTTGTGTGCAAAGGTACGATTGAACTCTTCCATTTTGTCGCGGCCGTTCGCTGCCGCGGCCAAAGCGATGCCCCAGTCGGGATGCAGATGATCGACATGCTCGTAAGGCAAAAATCCATGGAGGGGAGTGTCGATCGAAGCTGCGACGGAGTTGTTGCCGAAGGCGCACAGAGGATACATCTCCACCATTTCGTCTTCGAGTGCCACGCCGCGGTACCGCTTGGTGAGCGAGAGAAGTTTGTCGAGATAGAGAGTGGCGAATCCTTTGCGCTGAATGCTGCCGATATCGCCGCCGCTGCCTTTGATCCAGAGAACGTTCTTGCTGGAGGCGTCCAGCGGATCAGAGTCGGTAATTTTGGAACTGGTGTTGCCGCCGCCGAAGTTGGTGATGCGCAGATCGGAACCGAGAAGATTCGAACGATAGCGAAGAAGCTCAGCGGGATCGAGTGATTGGGCGATACGGTCGTCCCATCGATCTTCGAGATAGCGGAGACGTGCGGGCGCGGTCAAGAGAACTCCCAACAATCGATTTTTAATTCACGAGAAGTATATCGTTTTCAGCTGAGATCTGGCTGGGACCGGACGCGTTTCCGCTCGGGGGAGGCCTTGGTCTCGCAATGTTTAACTCTTCGCTCGCAATTCTTCAGCGGAGAGTGACTTCAAACTGGTAACTCCCCGAAGGGACTTCGTAGATTTCCTGTCCATCGCTCGCGGCTTTCGAATGAAGCCTTTTATTTTGCGCCAAAGACTTGCCATCGAGCATGAAAGCTTCCCTCTGATCATGGGAAAGCGGGAGTGATCCGGTCGCGCTCGCCGGAATGGTTAGCTTCCAAATCGCTTTGTCTCCTGAAATCGACCAGGAGGAATGCACGGTGCCGTAGTTCGATTCATAGGAAAAATCAAGGCTACCCACTCGGCGGTCAAACGTTGGATGCAGCAGGATGGTATGGAAGCCGGGATCGTCCGCTACAGTGTCGATACCCGCGGCGTAGCGGTAAATCCAATCAGCGACGGCGCCGTAAGCATAATGATTGTAGGAATTCATGCTGGGATCGTTCCGCATCTGGTCGCCATTCCAGCGCTCCCACATGGTGGTGGCGCCGTGATCGACGAGGTAGCCCCAGGATGGATATTCCGTGTTGAGCAGCAGGCGGTAAGCGACATCGGCGTCGCCGGTATCGGTGAGCGCGGCGAGCAAATGCGGTGTTCCGAGAAATCCTGTGCCCAGGCGCCAGTGATTCGCTTCGAGACGATCAATCAGACGTTTCGCGGCAGTTCGCCGCAGCGACTGCGGCAATAAGTCCATGTACAGCGCGAGCACGTAACCGGTCTGCGTTTCCACCGGTTTGTCGCTGAGCTTCACAGCAGTGCCGGATGCAAATACCGGTGGGGGCGGCACACCACCGACGAAGCCGTCTTCGCGAACGAAGGCCTGATTGAATGCGGTCTTAATTTTTTCGAAGAGTTCGGCGTATTTTTGTTGGTTGACGGTCTCGCCGGTTGCGTGCGCCATCTGCTTCATCAGGTTTACGTCATAGGCCCAATAAGCGGTGGCGATCAGATCAACGGGAGTGACACCTTCAGGAGAGAGCCAGTCGGCAAATGGAATGCCATAATTTTTTCGCCAGAGAAAGTCGGGATTGGCTTCCTGGATGGCCGCGAGATATTTCTCCATGCCGGACCAATTTTCATCGATCACTTTTTTGTCCGCGGTCTGAATCCAGGACGTCCACGGAACGATGACGCCGGCGTCGCTCCAACCGGTGCCGTATCCCGGATTTGGCGTGAGCGTGCCGGGAGCGAAGATCCCATACATAGGAGTGCCAACTTGCGTGGCGCGGAGATCGGCGCTGAATTTTCGCGAGAACGCGGTCAAATCCATGTTGTAACTGGCGGCGCGCCAGAACACCTGGGCATCCGCACTCCAGCCGAGACGTTCGTCGCGTTGCGGGCAATCGGTGGGGACGCCGACGAAATTGGAGCGCTGTCCCCACAAAATGTTGCTCCAGAGCTGATTGAGCATGGCGCTACCGGTCTTCAGAGAAGCGGTGAATGGCGCATCGGTGTGAAATACGACAGCCTGAGCGTCTTCCGATCTCGGCATTGTCGAGAGGCCGGAAATTTCCATGTAGCGGAATCCGTGGAAGGTGAACGCCGGCTCGTATTCCTCGACGCCCTTGCCTGCGAGGATGAAATGGTCGGTGGCCTTCGCCGTGCGCAGATTCTCGGTATATAGGGTGCCGTCCGGATTCAGCACTTCGGCAAAGCGGAGCTTCACATCGGTGCCTGCCGCCCCTTGGACACGGATGCGCGGCACGCCGGAAAGATTCTGCCCGAAATCGAAAATGTAGATACCCGCAGATGGGCTGGTCATCGCTTTAGCTTGCAAGGATTTTTCGGCGCGAATGGGCTGGAAATATTGCCAGACAATTTCTGGTTCATGCGGCTGAACGATATCGACGGCCTTCCAATTGGCATCTGTGAAGGACGCGGTGTCCCATCCTGATTGCGCTTTGCGCGTATCGTAGGTTTCGCCGTCGTAGATTTCGGCGGTCAGGATTGGAGAGATCGCCGCCTTCCAGGACTCATCGGTGGCGATCCAGTCGACCGAGCCGTCCTTGTATTCGAGTCGCAATTGCGCGCGAAGGGCTGGAGGAGTATCGCCGTAGTTGTAGCCCTGGCGGAACCATTGCAGTGGTGTGGAATACCAGCCGGGGGCCAAAAGCGCGCCGATTGCGTTCTTGCCTGGCTTTAGATCGGAGGTCACATCATAGGCTTGATAAATGACGCGCTCTCGATAGTCCGTCCAACCGGGCGACAAAATCTGATCGCCTACCTGGTGGCCATTAAGCGAAAGCTTGTAGGCACCGAGAGCGGTCGCATAGATGCGGGCGGAAGCCAGGGGCTTTTGGACGTCGAACGTGCGGCGTAACGACTTAACGGCGCCAGTCGGCCAAGGGTGACCGAGATTTCCGGTTTCGAATGCGGAAGGCGGCGGCGCGTACGGTACCGGCGGCTTCCAAGTCGAGTCGTCGAAAGCTGCTTGCTGCCATTCGCCGTTCGCATCCATTGCGGACTTCCAATTTTGGTCGCCACTTTTTATTACTTGCACGGCGCCGTCATCGCTCTCGATGTACAAAAGCGCATTCATCGGCGTCGTACTTAAATTTGTGGCCGGACCGCGGCGTTCGTTGAGGTAGTGGACAACTTCGATGGCGATGAGGTTCTCGCCGTTGCGGAGGTCGGCGGTCACATCATGCGAGACGTACGTTTTCCAGGGCATCTGCTTCCAGGGAGGAAGCGGCTGCGCTTCGAGCACTTGCTTCCCGTTCACCCATGCGGAGGCGGTGTCTTGCCCAGCGGCGTAGAGCGTGGCGCGTCGAATTGGTTTCGCGAGATCGACCCGCAGGCGGAAGTCGTGCCGAGGCGCGGTGGTCGGATGGTAGTCGGCAACCTCGGGATTGGTGATCCATTGCGCGCCGGATTCGCGAACGCTGCGCAGCTCTGGCTCTTCGTAGCCGATCCATTTGGATTTCCAGGCGCTTTGATGAAGCAATCCGGTTTCCCACCAGGTGGCGTCGCTCGCGGGATACTGTTTTTTGTCAGCATCCCACGCCAAAACTCGCCAGAAATAGCGTTTGCTGGGTTGGAGTTCGGGACCGGCGTATTTGATGTCACGAGTTTTGGGCGATTCCACGCGGCCGCTGTCCCACATATCGGCTTTTCCGGCGATCAACATCGCGGACGTCGATGCGACTTGAATCTGGTAGGCGCTTTGGTGGGCGGCGTCTCGGGTATCGCGCAATTGCCACGAGAGCCGCGGATGATCGGCGTCCATTCCGAGCGGAGTCGTCAGCGATTCGCATTGCAGTTTGGCAGGCTTATTGGTTTGCGCGAGGGCGGACGCGGCAAGAATGCTGACGCAGATTGTTGCCAGGATCGATTTACGGCTGGAAAAGCGAATCACGATGCGGGGGGCGGACCACATTCTCATTTATCGCTCCTGAAATCGTGCGCGGCTCGACGAAAACGCAAAGATGCGCACGCATGGCGAAACCGCTCGGCACTCTAACGATTGTCTCGTTCGAGTGTCAATGTTTCACGATCGATTTAGGTGCTAAATTCGCGCAGCTTTTAATCCAAATCACTTCGTCAACAAGCCTCGCGATCGGAGCCAATTGCGCAGCAAATTCGGCCATTCGCCGGTGGCGGGATCACCCAGATCGAGGCCGACGCCGTGCGGCCCTTTCTCGAACACGTGAATCTCCGCAGGCACGTCGGCTTTGTGAAGAGCCAGATAGTACGCTACGCTGTTTTCCGGCGGGACAAGAGTGTCTTCGCTGGTAGTGAACAGAAATGTAGGCGGAGTCTGCCGGGTGACGTGCAATTCATTAGAGAGTTCCTGCCGTAATGCGGCGTCGGCATTCTCGCCAAGCAGATTTGTCGCTGAGCCCTGATGCGTGAACGACGCGCTCATAGAAATTACCGGATAGCCAAGGATCGCGAAGTCCGGCCGGGAGCTAACTCGATCGATGGCATCCGGCGCGTTCGCCTTTCCGGCGTCGAAGTGAGTGGAGGCGGTCGCGGCCAGGTGGCCGCCGGCGGAGAATCCCATGATGCCGATGCGGTCCGGCTGAATTCCGAACTCCGCAGCGCGAGTGCGAACGATGCGAATTGCGCGCTGTGCGTCACCCAGTTCAATGGGATGGTGATAACGCGGACCCAATCGATATTTGAGGACGAACGCTGTTACGCCCATGGCGTTCAGCCAATTGGCGACTTGCCGGCCCTCGTGATTGCTGGCCAGCATGTGATACGAGCCGCCGGGTGCGACGATGATCGCCGTGCGCGTGTCCGATGGCAATATCGGCGAGTAGTACGTCAGCGTCGGCTTGTCTTCATCGCGATCGCCGACAGCGCCGGGAGCGCCATGCTCCCAAAGAGGAAACGTCCGCGGATCCGATACGTATCGCGGTTCACCCTTACTTTGTGCGGCGGCGACCTGTTGCTTGCAGCCGTTAAGTGTTTCGCAGCACGCTACGCACAGTGCGCACAAAGATACAATGCACAGTCTTCTCGTCCACTCGCTCATTCGCACTCCGGAAAAGTCAGATCGCCCGCGAGATCGGGACTCGACCTCTGGCCCAGCGCCGGAAGGTTACCACCTTAAGTTGGATTCAGGTGGTCTCGGCGAGGCGGGCAAGAGGGCGCTTGCGTTTCCATTGATAATCGCGTCGCAACAGGGATTGGTGCTTCTTCAACTGCGCTTCCAGTTCGGTGAAGGCCTGCTTGCAGGCTGCGCGCGTATTTTTACCGCTGCCTGTAGCATGCAAGGCGCCCGTCGGCAGCGACAAGTTCAGTGAAAACGAGTATTCGTCATCGTGGCTATTTTTGGAAAACACGCCGTGCAGCTGGACGAGATCGGGCTCGTAGGTTTTCAGGAGCTTGCCTAACTTCTTCGCGGACCGCGAGGTCTCCGCTTCGGCGTCCCGATGTCCATCGACATGCCGGTAGCTGATCGAAAGTTTCATGAATGCACCTGTAGAATTGCCTTCTGGAGGGGTAGGGCGACGCAGATTTCTATCCTGCACCGCATCGTGAGGCAAGCATAGCAAGTGGCATTGCTCGCGGCAAAAGGTTTCCGGGTGAACGCGTTTGATTGATTGACATCACTTGAGGACTACTCTTACTCTGCCGTCGGCGCAAATGCCCACAAACTTTGGGTCTGCCTGATGCCGCGATCACCCTCTAACCGCCCTGAGACAAGTCCGGAATCTACCGCCCTCACCCAGCCCGCATCTAGTGAAGAACAGACTGCAACTCCTAACATTCGAATAGGACCTG
>Ga0136846_1211547_pt1 | contig 12715 bp, 10 predicted proteins | sample HopSoiMetagenom2_FD_96841 | JGI IMG/M metagenome (GOLD analysis project Ga0136846, IMG submission 96841) | Grasslands soil microbial communities from Hopland, California, USA - 2 Assembly 2016 (version 4) | ecosystem: Environmental > Terrestrial > Soil > Grasslands | place: USA: Hopland...
AGTGGGGCGTGGCGCTGCACGACCTCGACATCGAGCGGATCCGCAAGGGCGAGAAGGACGCGAAGGAGATGAAGCGCCAGCTCAGACAGATCTTCCGCAAGGGGCGCAACCAGGTCCTCAAGGACTACATCGTCTATCCGGCGCTGTCCGGCCGGCAGTGGAGGACGACGATCGTCGCGAACGCGGCCGCGAACCTGACCCGCAACCTGTGGGCCTACGTGATCATCTTCTGCGGCCACTTCCCCGACGGTGCGATGCACTTCACCGAGGAGGAGATCGAGGACGAGACGCGAGCCGAGTGGTACCTGCGCCAGATCCTCGGCGCCGCCAACTTCAAGGGCGGGCGGCTGCTGCACATCATGTCCGGCAACCTCGGCTTCCAGATCGAGCACCACCTCTACCCCGACCTGCCGAGCAACCGCTACGCCGAGATCTCGGTGCGGGTGCAGGAGCTGTGCGCGAAGTACGACATCCCCTACACGACCGGCCCGCTCTACAAGCAGTACGGCCAGGCGCTGCGCACGATCATCAAGCTCTCGCTCCCGAACGGCTGGACCTCGAGCGACCAGCCCGAGCCCCCGACGTCGTCCCGCCCGCGCAAGCGCAGGTCCGACTCCGAGCGGCCGTCGCGGATCCAGGAGCTGGGTGCCTGGTCCCGAGGCAGGTCCAAGGAGCGACAGGCATCGTGACATCCGCCCTGACCCAGGCGTCGCGCGTGCGCGAGCGCCGCTGGGTGGTCCAGTGCGCACTGTCGCGGATCTGCGGCGGCTGCGCGATGTCGCTGGGCCGGCCCGTGGTGTTCCTCGGTACGCCGCAGGAGGTGGCCCGCAACGCCTTCCACCTCCCACCGATGCACCTGGCGTGCGCCGAGGAGCTCCGGCGTACGCCGGGTGCGGACCCGGAGTGGCAGCTGGTAGCGACGGCCGGCTTCGACTTCGTCCGGCCGACCCGCGAGGACCTCGACCAGCAGCCGCGGTTCGAGCCCAACTCGCTCATCGGTGGTTGAGTGCGAGGAGCGGCAGCGACGAGCCTGGTGGCTCGGTGGTTGAGGTGCGAGGAGCGCCAGCGACGAGCCTCGAAACCTGGTGGCTCGGTGGTTGAGGTGCGAGGAGCGCCAGCGACGAGCCTCGAAACCTGGTGACGTGGGGCTGGGACCCAGCCCCACGTCACCAGGCTTCGAGGCTCAGGCGCCAGGGCGCCTTCGCACCTCAGCCACCGGACGGTCACCGGGCTTCGAGGCTCAGGCGCCAGGGCGCCTTCGCACCTCAGCCACCGGACGGGTCACCGGGCTGCAGCCACCGGACGGGTCACCAGGCTTCAAGGCTCAGGCGCCAGGGCGCCTTCGCACCTCAGCCACCGGACGGGTCACCGGGCTGCACCCACGGCCTGGATCGAGAAGCAGACGATCCTCGACGTGTTCGCCGCGCACGGCTTCTCGGTCGAGATCGCCCACGAGGCCAACAACCACACCGGCCCGTCGGCCTCGTTCTTCGCTCAGAAGCCGGTGACGCAGTAGGGCGCAGGGCTGATGTCGACCATGGCGGCCCAGGTCCGAAGGCCGTCCTCGGATCCGGACAGCCGGCCGGCGAGGCGGAGGGGCTCCGCGCTGACGCCACCGAGGTAGAGGGAGCCCAGGACGTCGGCGTCCATGCCCACCTCGGCGTCGGCGTCGGTCGGCTCGATCTCGGCCACACCGTCGCGAGTGACCACGCGGAACCGCCCGGCCGCGTGGCCAAGCGGGTCGTCTACCTGCAGCACCACGGCCCCGTCGCGGTCCCACGGCCTGGCCGCCAGAGCGGCCGGGACGTCGAGCACCCGCACCCACAGCGCGTCGCTCTGCCGGGTGACGCTGACCACGAACGGGTCGACCAACGCCCAGGCGAGCGGATCGTCCACCCGGGCGCGGTCCCACTCGACGGTGTCGCTGAGGTCGAGGTCGGCGAGGAACCTCCAGAGCCGGAGGTACGCCGCGGGCGCGAGCGCCACGAGGTCGGTGACCCGGACGGTGCGCTTGCCGTTCTCGCGCGGCCCGGGACGGTACGCGACGTACCCGTCCGGCGCGCCGTGGGGGTCGAGGTGGACGGCGGTCCGCAGCTTGAGGTCAGGGCCGCTCTCGAAGTCGAACTCGCCGCTCAGGAACGTCCCGTAGAACTGCGGCCGCTCGACCGAGCCGCGGGTGCGCTCGTGGAAGCGCCGGAAGGTCGCCGCGACCGTCGGCCACGCCTCGGCGGGCTCGAGCAGCTCGACCGAGCCGGCGTCGTCGTGCCGCCGCAGCGAGAAGCGCGGGCCGGTGTCGACGCTGAGCGACTGCTGGAACACCGCCGGGCCGAATCCGAACCGCTGGTAGATCGACCCCTCCGACACCGTGAGCGCTGCCAAGGGGACACCCTGGGCGACCGCGTCTGCGAGGTCCTCGGTGATCAGGGTCCGCAGCAGGCCGCGGCGCCGGTGCGTCGGACTGACCGTCACCATGCTGACCATCCGCGCGCGCTGCAGCCCGCGGCCGGTGTTCAGGGTCTTGTCATAGCTGAGGTACGTCGCGACCGGGATGGCGCCACTGGCGAGCACCGACCGGTCCGGCCACACACCACGAACGATGGCGTCGTCGACCAAGAGGTGGTTGCCCAAGTGCCTGCGCAGATCGTCGCTGGTCCGTCCCTGGTGGAAACCCCGGGACTGCGCTTCGTACCAGCCGGGCATGCGCTCGGGCTGGTCGGCGGCGCGGAAGGTGACGAAGGTCAGGCCATCGTGCGCGGACTCCCTCACGGTCGTCCAACCTAGACAACGCGCCCCGTCGGACGCGTCCGGTTTACTGGGCGCCATGCCGAAGGCAGCTGCTGTCGAGGTCGAGGCGGGTGACCGCACAGTCCGGGTCTCCAGCCCGGACCGGATCATCTACGAGGCGACCGACACGACGCCCGAGGTGACCAAGCTGATGGTGGCGGAGTTCTTCGCGTCGGTCGAGGACGGCCTCATGCGCGCCCTCAGGAACCGTCCGACCGCGCTGGAGCGCTGGACGTCCGGCGTCCGGCCGGGCATGAAGCTGGCCACCTCGCGGATGGACCGTGACGCCGACGCGTTCTACCAGAAGCGGGTGCCCAAGGGCGCCCCCGACTACCTCGAGGCCGTAGAGATCACCTTCCCGTCCGGCCGGACCGCCGAGGAGATCTGCCCGACCGAGATCGCGGTCCCGGTGTGGTGCGCCCACATGGGCACGCTGACCTTCCACCCCTGGCCGGTGCGGCGCACCGACGTCGACCGTCCCGACGAGCTGCGCCTCGACCTCGACCCGCAGCCCGGGACGTCGTTCACCGACGCGGTGCGGGTCGCCGGCGTCGCCCGTGAGCTGCTCGAGGAGCTGGGGCTGCGCGGGTTCTGCAAGACCTCCGGCAACCGGGGTGTGCACGTGTTCATCCGGATCGAGCCGCGATGGGAGTTCGTCGACGTGCGGCACGCCGCCATCGGCTTCGGCCGCGAGCTGGCCCGCCGTGACGACGGTGTCACCGTCAACTGGTGGAAGGAGGAGCGTGGTCAGCGGATCTTCATCGACTACAACCAGAACTGCCGCGACCGCACCATCGCGTCGGCCTACTCACTTCGCCCGATCCCGGGCGCGCCGGTCTCCACGCCGCTGACCTGGGAGGACCTGGCCGAGGTCCGCCACCCGCGCGAGCTCAACCTGTTCACCGTGCCGGAGCGGCTCGCGGCCACCGGTGACGCCTGGGCGGGCATCGACGACACGGCTTACTCGATCGAGCCGCTGCTGGCGCTCTACGACGAGCTGCCCGGCGGTGAGCTGCCCTACCCGCCCGACTACCCCAAGATGCCCGGCGAGCCCCCGCGCGTGCAGCCGAGCAAGAAGGTCGAGGAGCACTGGGATGCCGACGGCAGCTGGATCGGCCCGTCGTGAGGTCGGTGCCGGAGCACGGACTGGGAGGGGAGGCGGCCCACTTCGCGGCGTACCTCGCCTTCTACCGCGCCACGGTCGTCGAGAAGGCGCGGTCGCTGCCCGAGGCGGAGCTGAGACGGCCGCTGGTGCCGTCGGGCTGGACGCCGCTCGAGCTGGCGCGGCACCTGGCGTTCATGGAGCGGCGGTGGTTCGTATGGGGCTTCCTGGGCGAGCACGTCGACGACCCGTGGGGCGACTCGCAGGGCTCGCCCGACGCGGCCTGGCTGGTCCCGGCGTCGGTCTCGCTCGACGACGTGCTCGCCCGGCTGACCGAGCAGGAGGCGCGCACCGAGGCGCTCCTCGCGTCTACGCCGCTCGAGCAGCTCGCCGCCACCACCGGGCGGTTCCGGACCGACCCACCCGACCTGCGCTACGTCTGCTTCCACGTGTTGCAGGAGTACGCACGCCACGTCGGCCACCTCGACGTCGCGGTCGAGCTGGCGGGCGGTCCGGTGGGGGAGTAGCAAGGCGGTCCACCAACGCGAAAGGGCCCGCCCGGCGCATCCCCACGAGCACCTGGGCGGGAACCCTTTGCGAAGGAACCCGGTGACCTGTCCCCCGACAGGCCCCACTGGTGGCGTCCCCCGACACCCACCAACGGAGGTCCTTTCGGCACTGGGATCGTGCCGACTCGCGCTCCCCCCAGAGATGCGCGATCCGTCATTTTCCCCAGGTCAGCCGCCCGGAGGCGGCTGACATGTTGAACGGTAGGCCGGGGGCGGCACGGACCGGTCACGTCGACACCACAGCCTGTCCAGCGTTCGGTAACAGAACACCTACAAACCGGCGTGGATCACTTGCCAACTGGTCCAGATCAGTTGCGACGCTCCCACGGGGCTGCCACAGGGAAGTACGCCGCCATGAACTCGGTCAGGGTCCGGTCCAGGCGTTCCTGGTCGAGCGCGTGGTCGTGGTGGTCGGCCAGGCACAGGAAGTCCTGGTGCCGCTCCAGCACCTTGTCCAGCTGCCACTCCAGGTCGCTGTTGCTGATGTTGATGTAGGCCCGCTCGGACTGGTCAGGATGCTGGGCGGCGTACGCCCGGCCGGTGAGCAGCGCGTAGTGCTGGGCGAACGAGCTCAGCATCGACAGGTCGGTGTCCGACCGGAACGGCGAGCGCGCCGTGCCGGCCACCTCCGCGGGAAAGCGGGTCTCGATCTCCTCCAGGACCGATCGGCGGTGCGGGTACGGCGCGTGCGCCAGGTTGTCGGTGACGACCGTGCCGAAGGTCTGCTGGAGGAGCCGGCGGTTGTTCCACGCCGCCTTCAGGTAGGGCGCGGCGTCGGGGGTGTCGTCGAGCCCGACCGGGTTGGGGGAGAACCACACCGCGGCCAGCCCGGCCGGGCTGAAGAACGCCTCCGGACCCAACGGCCGGCCGAGGAAGAAGTCGTCATTGAAGTAGACGAAGTGCTCGGCAAGATCCGGCAACCGGTGGAGCGCCGACTCGATGGCGTGGGAGTTGAACGTCGGTAGCGCCTCGGGCGGCAGGATCTCCGCGTGGTCGACCACGGCCACCTGCGGGTGGCTGCGGTCCAGCCAGCCCGGCACCTGCCCGGCGGTGACGAGATGGATCTTGCGCACCCACGGGGCGAACAGGTGGATGCTCCGGAACGAGTAGCGCAGCTCGTCCCGCGAGACGAACCGCGCCTGCCCGCTCGACTCCCTCGTCGTCGCGGTGCCGGTGAGTCCGGCCAGCCGGTCGAGCCGGGCCCGGTTCCACGCCGGGTCGCGGCCGTCGACCCACGTGTAGACGACATCGACCGGGAAGGTGCACTCGTGCACGGTCGGCGCGACCATCAGGGGCAGGGTCGGGACCTGGAGCCCCTCGACCTCGGTGATCACCTTGGCCGCGCCGCGCGGGAGCCGCTGGGTGTACCGGTTGCGGGTCGGCGCGACCAGGTGCCCGTCGACGTCCTCCTCCCAGAACTCCACCTCGACCGTGCAGCCCTGGCCCAGCACTGACCCGGCGCTGCGTCCAGGGTCCGCCCCGGCCGGCCACGGCTCGACAGCGACCACCGAGGTCCGTCCGCGGAGCAGCTCGGAGGCCAGCTCCGGGACCGGCGCCCGGCGTTCCGGCCAGCCGTTGGCGGCCGGGTCGCGCAGGGACAGGTACGACGGCACCTCGGCGGAGGCCAGCTCCTGCAGGAACCGGTGCCGAGCGGCCATCGGCAGGACGACGACGGGCGTCCGCGTCTCGTGCGGTGGGACCACCAGCCACTCGTCGGCGACCCGGCCCGCGATGGCCACCACGGTCGCGAGCGCAGCCTGCCGCGCCTGGCCCGGCGTGACCCCCGCTGCGGCGTACGACGGGACCTCGGGCGGTGCGGGCACGGGCGCCGACACCAGGGCGGCGAGCCGTGGCCGGCCCGCTCGTCGGGCGACCGCCCGCTCGAAGATCTCGACCCACCGGCCGGCGATCTTGTCCGCGTCCCAGGCGGCGGCGGTGTCGAGTGCGCCCGCACCGAGCCGTCGCCGCAGGTCGTCGTCGGTGCCGAGCCGGAGCAGCGCGGCGGACATGCCGGCGATCGACTCGGGCGCGACGAGCAGACCGTTCACCTCGTGCCGGATGATCTCTCGCGGGCCGGAGGCGCAGTCGAAGCTCACGCCCGGGACGCCGGCCGCCATGGCCTCCTGCAACCCCAGCGGGAAGCCCTCGGCGCGCGAGGTGAGCGCGCTGATGCTGGCCCTGCCCCACTCGCTCGGCATGTCCGTGGTGCTGCCCGGCAGCTCCACCCGGTCCCACAGCCCGTGCTTGCGGATCTCGCGCACCAGGTGTGGCCGCTGGTGGCCCTGACCGAGGATCCGGAGCCGCCACCCGGGTAGCTGGTCGGCCACGGCCGAGAACGCCTGCACCAGCTTGGTGAACTGCTTCTCCATCACCAGCCGCCCGGCCGCGACCACCGTGCGCGAGTCGAGAAGAGACCGCGGGGCGAACGCCTGCGGCAGCGGGTTCGGCACGGCCACGATCTCGGGTGCGACCTGGCCCAGCTGGACGCGAAGCCAGTCGGCCATCGCCGACGTCAACAGCGCCACCACGTCGGCGCGGGGGGCGTTGACCAGGAGTGGCTCCAGGCCGGACGTCCGCTGTGAGGAGGACCGGTGCTCCTGGTGCACGACGACCACCGGGTCGGGCGCGAGCTGGACGGCGCAGGCCAGCAGCGCAGGCGTCACGGTGACGAGCACGTCGGTCTGGAGGCGGCCCAGCCCACGCTCGAGGCCGACATCGGTGAGCGCCGAGAACTGCCGGTCCCAGCGCCGGGGGACCAGCCGCGACTCGCGGGCGTGCAGCTCCTCGTCGTAGTCCTCGGTGAGGTCGACGAGGTGCTCGACGGTGACCCGGTCATCGATGGCGAAGGCCGGCTGCTCCGCCGCCTTGACGACGCTCAGGATCCGCACCTCGTGGCCTGCGGCGACGAGCGCGTTGGCCTGGGTGACCGCCGAGCGCTCGGTGCCGCCCAGCTTGTGCGCGGACTGGACGAGGAACGTGACCTTCACTGCGGCGCTCCTCCTCCTGACTGACCGGCCTCGTCCGGGTCGATGGAGCGGAGCGCGAGCAGACCGTCGGGGTTCCAGCGCAGCCGGGCCCGGGGCCGGGCGGAGCCGAGCTCGGCCGGACCACCAGCCGCTTGGCCGAAGAGCTCGGGCAGCAGCACGGCATGGTTGGGGTCCGCCAGGTCGTTGGCCCGGCGCCGGATGCGCATCCACGACGCTCCGGTGCCGACCGCCAGCCGGAGCACCCCGAAGTAGCCGGGGGGCAGGTCGTCCACGCCGACCAGCGTCTCGACCAGCCCGTCGTGCGCGGTGGCGGGCAAGCTGACCAGGACCTGGTCGTCGGTGTCGAGCAGCAGCAGGTGGCAGCCGGGCTGCACTCCGTCGGCGGGCCGGATCCGCAGGTGGACCCGGTCGTCGCGTACGTCGACGGACTCCAGCTCGGCCGTGGCAGCGACCTCGCGGCGGGTGAGCAGCAGCCGGCCGTCCTCGAGCCGCTCGACCTGCCACTGGGTGACGCCGTCGGGCGCCAGCGGGGTGCGGGCCAGGTCAGGGCTCGGGGAAGCTGCGAGCCGGACCGGCGCAGCGCCGGCCAGTACGTCGTACGACCTACCGGTGAGCAGGGTCAGGTCGTGGGGGTGCGGGCCCAGCTCGGTGAGCTGCTTGCCCTCGGACTCGCGGACCGAGACGCGCCCGTCGACGTCCAGCCACAGGTGGACGCCGTCGAGCACCGCGGCGTACGTCGCACTCACCGCGGCGCCGTCGCGACGTCCCAGGAGCTTCATCAGAGGAGCGACACGCCCTCGCCGCCACCGGCCTGCTCGTCGAAGTTCTCCTGCTCCATGAGGTGCAGGACGGGAATGTCGAGGTGACGGCGCGCCTTGGAGGTCCAGTCGCGGCGTAGCAGCTCGGAGACGAAGTGTTCCTCGGTGAAGATGATCGCCTCTCGCCCGTCGACCTCCTTGATCTTCGCAGCGAGCGCGTCGACCGGATCGCCGGTGACCAGCTCGCCGGTCGCGCTCGCGCCGGTCGCCCTGAGCACGTCGACCGCGTTGGCGAGCTCGCGCTCGCTGTCGGTGCGAGCCTCCTCCACGAGCTCCTCCGGGTCGATGTCGTCGAGCGGCAACGGACGTCCGGGCACCAGGTCGGGCGCCAGCCCACCGGACGAGGCCAGGGCGGCCTGCACGCGACTGCGGCCGTCGTCGAGCGGTATCAGCACGTGGTAGCTGACGGGTTCCTCGATGCCCTCGTGGAGCGAATGGACCCGGGACGCATCGGCCGGGGTGAGGTTCTCCTCGACCAGCAGGACGACGGCGTAGGAAGTGGTGTCAGGCACGCCGGAAGCCTAGTGCCCTCCGCTGAGCACCTCGCCCAGGTCGTAGGACGCGACCTCCTCGAGCTGGTCGTAGCCGCAGGACTCGGGGTCGCGGTCCGGGCGCCACCGCTTGAAGTGCGCGGTGTGCCGGAACCGTCGCCCCTCCATGTGTTCGTAGCCGACCTCGACGACCCGCTCGGGCCGCAGCGGCGTGAAGGAGAGGTCCTTGCCCTGGCTCCAGCGGCTCTGGGTGCCGGGCACCCGGTCGGGGTTGGCGGTCAGGAACTCCTGCCAGCGCCCCCAGGGGTGCTCCTCGATCGGGCAGACCAGCGGCTGCAGCTCCTCGATGAGCTCGGCCCGCCGGGCCTCGGTGAAGCTGGCGCTGACCCCGATGTGCTGGAGCTCGCCGTCGGCGTAGAGCCCGAGCAGGAGGCTGCCGAGCAGCGGCCGTTCGGCGGTGGAGTTCTTGTGCTCGCGGTAGCCGGCCACCACGACGTCAGCGGTGCGAGCGTGCTTGACCTTGAACATGGTGCGGGCGTTCGGGGTGTAGGGCCCGTCGAGAGGCTTGGCCACCACCCCGTCCAGGCCGGCGCCCTCGAACTGCTCGAACCAGCGCTCGGCCTCCTGCGCGTCCTCGGTGGTCCGGCTCAGGTAGCAGGGACCCTCCGTGCCCAGTGCGCCCAGGGCCGTCTCCAGCGCGGCCCGCCGCTCGCGCAGCGGCCGGTCGACGTACGACTCGTCGCCCAGCGCCAGCAGGTCGAAGGCGACGAAGCCCGCCGGGGTCTTCTCGCTGAGCATGTCCACCCGCGACTTGGCGGGGTGGATCCGCTCCTGGAGGACCTCGAACTCCAGTCGGTCACCGATGGCCACGAACACCTCGCCGTCGAGGACGACGCGCTCCGGAAGCTGTCGCTTGATGGCCTCCACCAGCTCGGGAAAGTAGCGGGTCAGCGGCTTGGTGTTGCGGCTGGCCAGCTCGACCTCGTCACCGTCCCGGAACACGATGCAGCGGAACCCGTCCCACTTCGGCTCGAAGATCAGCCCGTCGTACCTGGCCGGATCCGGGACGCCCTTCACCGACTTGGCGAGCATTGGCAGCACGGGCGGCATGACGGGCAGGTCCACGAGGGCGACACTAGCCACGTGGACCCGAAGGTGCGGCTGGCCGAGGTGGCTGCGCGCCCGACGCTCGTGGTCGCAGCACGCACGACGTGGCCGGAGTTTCCGGAGACCTGGCCGAGGCTCTCGCAGGAGGTGTGGGAGCTCCTGCGCGCCGATGGAGTCACCAGCGGCTGTCCCAACGTGATGCTCTACCTCGACGACGTGCCGAACGTCGAGGTCGGGGTGCTGTGCGACGAGGAGCTGTCGCTCACCGGGCGGGTGCAGGTGTCCGAGCTGCCCGGAGGCCGGGTCGCCACGGCCACCCACCGCGGCCACTACGCCCGGCTCGGAGGCACCCACGACGCAGTCCTGTCCTGGTGTCAGGAGCACGGCCACGACCTGACCCGCACCCGGTGGGAGGTCTACGGCCCGCACCGCCCGGACCCGGCCGACGCCTGGGTCGAGGTGTACTGGCAGCTCGCCTGACTGATGGCCGGCTGGACGCCGCTCAGGCTGGCGGTGGGTGGTCAACCGGTCGTGCGTAGCGAGAGGTTGAAACGCCACCGCCGCCCACAGCGTGTCGGTGCTTCGGTCCGGGTGCCGGTGAGTGGTCAACCAGTCGGGGCGTGGAAACGGTTGAGAAGTCACCGCCGCCCGGGGTGTCCGAGCGTGCTCGTGTCTTCGCAGCAGTGGGCGTGTCGGGCCTACCCTTTGGGCAGTCCCTCCGGGGACACCATCCCCGGTTGGTCTGCCGGTAGGGCCCGCCTGACTTTGAATCAGGATTAGCGACGTAGGTTCGACTCCTACCCGGGGAGCAGGTTCTCGCAGGTCAGCGGCGCCGATGCGTCCGGCCTGGCACCGCGGGCAGAGGAGTGGGCAGCCTTCACCCGTTCGGGGGGATGCCGGCGGGAGCGGCCGGTGGGACCCTGCAGTCTCGGGGCAGCCTCGGGGGCAACCTCCGGGTGAAGGAGAGTGCCGATGATCGTTCCTCGCTGGGAGTGGCGCACTTTCGGCCAGGAGTTCGGCGACGCCGACTCCGCCCTGGCGGCGCTGCCGGTCGAGCAGGTCGTCGAGAGCACGGAGCTCTACATCCTGTCGGCGTCAGGCACCGACGTCGTCAAGGTCCGCGACGAGCTGATGGACATCAAGCAGCTCCAGCAGGTGAGCGACGACGGGCTCGAGCAGTGGGCGCCAGTCCTGAAGGCCACCTTCCCGATCTCGGCGAGCGAGCTGGGCGCCGTGACCGCCGCGCTCGGGGTCACCACCGTCCCACCGGCTCGCGACGACTACCCACTGGACGTGCTGCTCGACGACGTCATCACCCCGAACGCGGAGCTGATGGCCATCGAGGTGCACAAGCGACGGGTGCGGCACCGGATCGGGGGTTGCCTGGCGGAGCGCACCGAGGTGCGCACCGACCGAGCGTTCACGTGCACCATCGCGATCGAGTCCGAGGACCCGGCGCTGGTCATGGCGGTGCTCGCTGAGGTCGGGCTGGGCGGGCAGCCGAACGTGAACTTCGGGCGCGGCCTCAAGGTGCTGGAAGGGTTCGGGCAGGAGCGGTTCGCGGTGGTCGACGTGGGCACCAACTCGGTGAAGTTCCACATCGGTGAGCGGAGTGCTGACGGTGACTGGCAGACGGTCGTGGACCGCGCGGTGGTCACCCGGCTGGGCGATGGCCTGAGGGAGACGGGCCGGCTCGGTCCCGAGCCGATGGCGAGGACGGTCGAGGCGATCGCCGGGATGGCCGAGGAGGCGAGGAGCCGCCGGGTGGGGGCGATCGCGGCCGTGGGCACGGCAGGGTTGCGCATCGCCGACAACGCGGCGGACCTCGTCAATGCCGTGCGGACCCGCTGTGGCGTCGTCGTGGAGGTCATCTCGGGCGAGGACGAGGCCCGGCTCGCCTACCGGGCGGCCACGACGGGGCTGCCCGTCCGGGGGTCGAGCGTCGTGTTCGACACCGGGGGCGGCAGCTCGCAGTTCAGCTTCGGCGAGCGTGACCGGGTGGACGAGCGGTTCAGCGTGGAGGTCGGCGCGGTCCGTTACACCGAGCAGTTCGCCCTCGACGGTGTGGTCTCCGCCGAGACACTGAGCGCGGCGCTGGCGGCGATCGGCGGCGACCTCGAGCGCCTCGACGGCCGGGACCGACCCGAGACCCTGATCGCCATGGGCGTAGCGGTGACCAACCTCGCCGGCGTGAAGCACGGGCTGGCCGAGTACGACCCCGACGTCGTGCAGGGCACGGTGCTCGACCGGGACGAGATCGACCGTCAGATCGAGCTCTACCGGTCCCGCTCCGCCGACGAGCGGCGGACGATCGTCGGTCTCCAGCCGGCACGGGCCGAGGTCATCCTGGCGGGAGCCTGCATCGTGCGCACCGTGCTCGACAAGCTCGGCAACGACTCGCTGACCGTGAGCGACCGCGGCCTGCGGTACGGCGTGCTCGCCGAGCGGTTCGGGGCGGTCGGCCGCGAATGGTCGGCGAGTACTCCGACCTGATCGGTGAGCACGCCGAACACGCCTACAAGCTGCCGAACGCGACCTACTACCTGCCGTGACACCTGTCCGGGCGCCGGCTCACACCGCCTAGAGTGAGCCGGTGCCCGGAGAGCTGACCGTCATCGTCCTGGCCGCCGGGGGCGGGACCCGGATGAAGTCGAAGACCATGAAGGTCCTCCACCCGGTCGCCGGCCGGAGCATGGTCGGGCACGTGCTGGCGGCGGTCCAGCAGGTGCAGCCGCGGCGGATCGTCGCGGTGGTCGGGCACCAGCGCGACCAGGTCGGACCGCACATCTCGGCGCTGGCGCCGGAGGTGCTGCTCGCGGTGCAGGAGGAGCAGCACGGCACGGGCCACGCGGTGCGG
>Ga0136846_1241091_pt1 | contig 12715 bp, 8 predicted proteins | sample HopSoiMetagenom2_FD_96841 | JGI IMG/M metagenome (GOLD analysis project Ga0136846, IMG submission 96841) | Grasslands soil microbial communities from Hopland, California, USA - 2 Assembly 2016 (version 4) | ecosystem: Environmental > Terrestrial > Soil > Grasslands | place: USA: Hopland...
GAGCAGCCCCGGACAACGCCGGGTCGCGCGAGCACAATCGGATCGCGCGGGCGCGGCAAGTAAGGCGGAGCGGCGCAACGTAAGTGAACCGGTGATTGAACTCCCTCAAGACTCCACCCGGCTCGAACCCGATGGATCGGGGCTGGCGAAGCGGTGCGCGGGTTCCCAAGGACTTCGTGGGATCCCGGCTGCCGGCGGTGAGCACTTCGCATTGCCGGTGGCGTGCGACGAGTGGCTGCGTGATCGTCGCGACAGGCCCGCAGCGGCGTCCACGTCGCCAGCCGGTCGCGCGATCAAGCCGACGCGCGGGGGAGAAAGCCGGGACGTCTATCCCGCCGACCGAACGGCAGTGAACGTGGGAACCGTCTCGCCGCTTGCCCCGCGGGGGCAAGGCGCAGCGTCCGCTGATAGCGACGGGACGGGGCGGAGCCGTCGTAGTGCTTCGACACGACACCCAACGCCCCCGACAGGCGCGCTCGGGACAGCTCGATCACGCGAACCACGATGCTGAGGTAGTTGCCGCGCGCGCGAGCGCGCCCTCCTCTAGCAGCTAATCGATCTTCTCTATGAAGCGCAGCTCCTGGTGCAGGGACAGGTTGCCCGACACGAGCCGGTCGTCCGCGCGGGCATCCCGGCGAATGCCGGACGTCGTTCGAGGCGTAGCAATCGCCGACGCTTGAGCGGCGCATCCCGCCGAGGCGATCGCACGCTGCCTTCGACTGCACGCCGGCCCCGCGAGAGCCGGCGCCGGCGGTCATGTGTATTGGCTCGGCTTGCTGAGGCGTGGACCTCTGCGTGCAACGGCACTCGGAAGCTCATGGCCCACCGCCTCGGCCACGACGGCGCTGGCTCGCAGGAGTCGCGACAGGTCGATCCCGGTCTCGATGCCGAGATCGTCCAGCATGTGGACGAGGTCTTCCGTTGCCACATTGCCGGCGGCGCCAGTCGCGAATGGTGATCCGCCGAGCCCGCCGATCGAGCTGTCGAGGCGCGTCACGCCGAGCGTGAGGCCCGCGAACGCGTTGACCAGGCCAGTCCCGCGCGTCTCGTGCAGATGCAAACCCACGTCGGCGCCGACCGCATCGATGAGGGCTGCGACGCGGGCAGGGGTGGCCATGCCGGTGGTGTCGGCGTAGGTCACGACGGTCGCTCCGCGTTGGAGGGCCGCTTCTCCAACTTCGCGCACCTCGGCAGGTGCGATGTCTCCCTCGTATGGTGAACCGAAGGCGCACGACACGACGGCGTCGACGGGTGTGCCGGCCTCGCCCGCGAGCTTGCACGTCATCTCGAGCTCGCGCAGTGCGGCATCGAGCGTCATGTTTGTGTTGCGGCGAGCGTATTCCGCGGAGGCTGACAGCGTGACGGTCAATTCCTCGACGCCAGTGGCGAGCGCGTCGCGGGCGCCCCGTTCGTTGGGTACGAGCGCCGTTCGGGTCACGCCATCCAGCCTGCCGAGCTGCTCGACTACCTCCGCGGTCCCCGCCATCGCGGGGACCGCCTTGGGCGATACGAATGAGCCGACCTCGACGTGGCGGACGCCGGCGTCGGCGAGCGCCCGGATGAGGCGCACCCGGTCGGCGACGGATAGCGGTTTCTCGACCTGCAGGCCGTCGCGCGGGCCGACTTCGCGGATTTGCAGCGTCCGCGGCAGCTGCCAGGGACAGAGCTGCAGCCGGTGACGCCCGTCGGCGCCCATTACGCGTGGGCGTGCTCGCGCAGGTCGGCGAGTATCGCCTCGGCACGGTCCTGTCGCACCTTGCCTTCGGTCACGAGCTGCTTGACGACCGCGTCGATCTCGTCGCCGACGGCACCGGCGGAGATCGCGATGTTCCGGGCGTGCAGCGTCATGTGGCCGCGCTGGATGCCTTCGGTCGCCAGCGCGCGCACGGCACCGACGTTCTGCGCCAAGCCGACGGCGACGATCACTTGGGCAAGCTCGCTGGCCGTCTCGACGCCAAGCAAGCGGACCGCGGCCCGAGCGGTCGGATGGGTCTTCGTCGCGCCGCCGATGAGCCCGACGGGCATCGGAATTTCGAGCGTCGCGACGAGGTTGCCGTCGGCGGCGCGTTCCATGTGCGACAGCGTCGTGTACCGACCGTCCCTGACCGCGTGGCTGTGGCAACCGGCCTCGACGGCGCGGGTGTCGTTGCCTGTCGCCAGCACAACGGCGCTGATGCCGTTCATGATTCCCTTGTTGTGCGTCGACGCGCGGTATGGATCGGCCTCTGCGAGCCGGTAGCCGTCGACGATGGCCTCCACGACCTCTGGGCCGCCGAGCTTGCCGGCGTCGAAGATCGCGCGCGCACGGGCGAGCCGGCGATCGGCCTTGTTGGAGAGGATGCGGAGCAGCACTCGGCCACGCGCGATCTCCGCGATGCGTGGTGCCAGGGCCTCGGCCATCGTGTTCACGGCGTTGGCGCCCATCGCGTCGCCGACGTTGACGAGCAGGTGCAGCACGACGTAGGTCGCGTTCTGGGCGTGAACGATCCGCACGTCGATGTCCCGGGCGCCGCCGCCGAAACGCACGAGCACGGGGTCCTGGTCGTTGGCGGAGTCGAGCAGCTCTTGGCGGTGCTCGTACAGGCGTAGCTTCGCCGCGTGGGGGTCGGCGACGTCGAGCACCTGCACCTGCGCGATCATGATCGGCTCGCTGGCGGAGCAGAAGAAGCCGCCGTGGTGGCGAGCGACCTGCGCCATGTTACTCGCCGCTGCGATCACGGAGGGCTCCTCAGTTGCCATCGGCACCACGTAGTCCCTACCGTTGATGCGGAAATTGGCTCCGATGCCGAGCGGGATCGGCATGATCCCGACGGCGTTCTCGACCATCCCGTCGACGATCGGCAGCAGTTCCTCGTGGTCTGCGCGCAGGTCGGCGAGCGCCGCCTCGTCGGCGTCGGTTGCCTCGAGCACCTTCGCGAGGCGCTCGTCGGGGTTGAGCTTGTAGAAGCCAGGCAGGCGGCTGTTGACGGCCATGATCGTCTCCTGAAGTGTGATGTCGGTTGGCGCGTCGCGTGCTCAGCGGCGAGCGGCGGTGCGAAAGTCGGCCGCCCGCCGCTCGGCGAAGGCGCGCAGGCCTTCGCGGGCGTCGACGCTGGTGAACGTGCGCTGACCCAGCTCGGCCTCGCGAGCGAACGCCGCGTCGAGCGGGAGGTCGGGGAGCGTCAGCACGGCTTCCTTGATCGTCTGCAGCGCTTGGCCGCTCAGCGACGCCAGCCGTTCGGCGCGGCGGCGCGCGGTCTCCCTGAGCTCTCCGGGCGTCACGACTTGGTTGAGGACGCCGATCCGCTGCATGTGGTCGGCGCTGAAGCGTTCGCCCGTCAGCAGGAGCTCCATCGCTGGTGCGTAGCCGATCTGGCGCTGCAGCCGAACGAGCGTGCCGCCGGCGGGGACGAAGCCCATCGTGGGCTCGGGGAAGCCGAAGGTGGCGTCGCTCGATGCGATGCGGATATCGGTGGCGAGCAGGATCTCAAACCCGCCGCCCAGACAAAGGCCGTTGACGGCGGCGACAATCGGCTTGAAGAAGCTGACGCGCTTGAGATGCGCGGGGTCCCAGTGCGAGATGTCGAACCGGTCCGCGGCAAGCGCCGGGATCGACTCGTGGAGGTCGGCGCCCACACAAAACGCTCGCTCCCCGGCGCCGGTGAGAAGTACCACGCGGACGCTCGGGTCGTCGCGCGCGCGCATCCATGCGTCGCCGAGCTGCCCATACATCGCCAGCGTCAGCGCATTGAGCTTGGCGGGCCGGTCAAAGCGAATCTCGGCGATGCCATCGCTGACCTCGTAGGCGATTGCCATGCTCAGATCGCTCCTTGCTCGCGAAGAGCACGGAGCTTGTCGCTCGACAACCCGAGGGCCTTGCCGTAAATGTCGTCGTTGTGCTGACCGGGCGTCGGTGCCAGCGCGCGCGGGTCGCCGGGCGTCTTGCTGAGTTTCACAGGCAGTCCGAACATGCCGATCGCACCGCCGGGATACTCGACGTCGACAACCATGTCGCGCTCGGCGATGTGCGGGTCGGCGACCACCTCGGCGATGTTCTTGACCGCGCTGAGCGGGATTCGGTCGCCGGCCATCGCCTCGAGCTCCGCCTTCGGTCGCCCCGCGAACCATCGCTCCACGATCGGCTTGACGCGCCGCTCGTAAAGCGCCTCGTCGAAACGCTGCTCCATCGTCGCGATCTCGGGATCCTGGGCCAGCTCGGGCTCGCCGAAGATCGCGCAGCTCTCCCGCCACAGCTTCTGGGTGTAGCCGCCGAAGAAGACGTAACCATCCTTGCACGCGAAGAGGCCGTATGGGCGGACGAACGGATGGTCGTTGCCCAGGGGCGTCGCGACCTTGTGGTCGACCGTGTAGTTGACGACCGCGCTTTCGGTAAGGGACAGGACGGAGTCCTGCTGGGAAACGTCGACGAGCTGCCCGACACCGGTCCGCTCGGCTTCCCGAAGCGCTGCCAGGGTGCCGAAGGCCGCATACAGCGATGCCGACAGGTCGCCGATGATCGTGCCGACGCGGGCCGGCTCACGATCGGGGTAGCCGTTCATCGACCACAGCCCGCCCGTCGCCTGACCGCTGTTGTCGTAGGCCGGCTTTCGGGAGCTGGGGCCGGACTGGCCGAAGCCCGAGATCGCCGTGTAGACCAGTGCCGGGTTCTCCTCGCGCAGCGCCTCGTACCCGAGCCCGAGGCGATCCATCGTCCCCGCGCGGAAGTTCTCCACGAGGACGTCCGCATGATGGACGAGCCGACGCAGAAGCTCCGGACCTTCGGGGGCTTTGAGGTCGAGGGTGACGCCGAGCTTGTTGCGGTTGTATTGCGCAAAGAAAGCGCTGAACCTGCCGTTGCCCTCCCCCACGAACGGGGGAAATTCGCGCGCGTAGTCCGGTTCGCCCGGCTGCTCGACCTTGATCACGGTGGCGCCAAGGTCGGCGAGCATCATCGAGCAGTACGGGCCGGCGACAACCCGTGTGATGTCCAGCACGGTGACACCGCGCAGCGGACCCTTGCGGTTCGCTGGACCTTCGAGGACGTCCAGGACACTTTCAAACTGTCCGACCGCCATGGCTACGCCTCCGCAACGATGCGCGCATCGAGCGCCGAGCCGCAATTCGGACACAACTGTTCCTGCAGCTGAACCTCGGCGCGGGGACGTACGTGCACCCCGAGGTGGCTGAGCCGATCCGCCGCGCTGGACCTCTTAGTCAGGGCCGGGTGGACCCAGTCATCGCCCTCGCCCAGGAAGCCGCCGCACATGCGGCAGTGCCAACCGGCGTCGGAGTCGTGAACACCAAGGCTGCCAGGATCGTCGTGGTCGTAACGCAGCTCGCCAATTCCGGTCACCAGCAGCTGCGCGGGCTGATGCCCGAGCCGCTGCGCGCGGATCTGTGTGCGCAGCTCGCGAGTGGCGTCGGTGTCGACGGACCCGTCGTCGCTCACGCGCACGCCGTAGGCCGCGACCGCCGCGGCCGGCGTGATGTACCCGTCGCGCAGATCGCGGGCCACCACGTCGGGATCGCGCAACAGCGGATCACCGTAGCCACCCCCGCCCGCGATTCGCTGGCGAAACACGTCACCGGCATGGATGACCAGTCCCTGCTCGACGAGCTCGAGCAACTCGGTGTGGTCGGGACGCAGTTTGCCGTGGGCCGACGCCTCCCCGCGTGCCAGCGCCGCGGTGACGTCGACGCCGCGCAGGATGCTCTGCTCGCCGCCGCCGCCGGGATACCCACCGCCGTATCCGTCCGCCGGCACCTGTGCGCACGGGCAAAAGACCGTGTGCAGCACCTCGTCGCAGCCCCACAGCGTCCACGCAAAGTCGACGCCCAGACCACCGCGGTGCGCGCCCGGACCGCCGGTTGTCTCATCGAGCCGCTTCCACAGGTAGAGCACCGGATACATCAGCTCGTTCATCTCTACGTCCGGCACCATGTTGCTGACCTGCGTGGTCATGCCGGAGCCATCGAGGCCGTCGCCGACGGCCTGCGCCCCGGCACCCATGAGCCCGCCGTCCATATTGAAGAGCACGAAGTACTCACCGGTGTCCGTCCGCGTGCCGGCCGAGATGCCGCCAGTCCACGAGTCGGCCCAGATCCCCTGGGCGCGACGCCGCAGCTCCGGGTTGGGGCTGCGCTCCACGACACGGTTGAGCAGCAGCGTCACCAGTCGAGTCACGCGCGCGCCGACCGTGAGATGGCCGTTGCTGGCCGGAGCCGGGATCGCCGGGTTGACGATGCTCTCCTGGCCGGCAGTGATGGTGACGGGGCGCAGGACACCCTGGTTGAACGGGAGGTCCCAGGCGAGGACTGGGTTCAGCCCGGTCGCGACGCTGCCGACCAGCGCCCCGTATGAGCAGTTGACGAAGCCCGCGGTCTGCGGGCTGGACTTCGTGAAGTCAAACGTCAGGCTGTCGCCGTCGACGGTCATCCGGCAACGGATGGGCAGCAGCTCGTCGCTCTTGCCGTCGCCCTCCTGCCACTCGCTGGCCTCGTAGACACCGTCCGGAAGGTGGCGAATGCGCTCCGCGACGACTGCCTGCGCCGCCTCGATCGCGAGATCGGCGTAGCGGGCGAACACGTCCGGGCCGAACTCCTCCAGGGTGGCCTGGAGTCGTCGAGCGCCGGTGTTGTTGGACGCCACGAGGCTGCGGACGTCGTTCCAGAAGATGATCGGGAGGCGGACGTTGTTGACGATCATCCGCCGTACCGACTCGACCGGCTCGCCGCGCTCGTAGCACTTGACGCCCGGCGGCATGCGCAACGCCTCGGCAAAGCAGTCGACCGCGCTCGGCGCAAAGCCTCCGGGATTCATGCCCCCGATATCGAGCAGGTGCGCCTGCGACTGCGCAAATCCAACGACGCGGTCGTCGTGGAAGATCGGGGTGATCACGGACACGTCCGGCGGGTGCGTCGAGCCGGCCGTGTGGGAGTCGTTGCTGATGAAGGCATCGCCGGGCGCCATCTCCTCCAACGGCACCGCGTCGAGCAGTCCACGTAGCGCAACGCTCGCCGAGCCGATGTGGAACTGCACGTAGTTGGAGTACGCGTAGATTCGGCCCTGGGCATCGAACAGCGCGGTGTTGAAGTCGCCTGCCTCCGTGATCACTGGCGAGCCCGACGAGCGCATCATCGCGATCGCCATCTCCTCGACGATCGCGTCGAGGCGCATCCGGATGACCTCAAGCGTGACGGGGTCGAAGTCGCGGTCCGCGCGGCCGGCGGGGGGCACCGTCTCGATCGTGCTCATTCCTACTGCTCCTCGTTGTTGCCGCGCTCTAGGCGCGGGGCGGAAGGTCGATGACGTAGTTGGCGTGCTCGTCACGCATGATCGTCGCCCCCGCGGGGACGTACAGGTTCGTATCTGGCTCCTCGACGATGCACGGCCCCGAACGGCTCGCGCCCCGCGGCAGACCGCGGTAGACGTCCACCTCGCGCCGCTCGCCGCTCATCGGCTCGACGATCTCGCGCCGACGGTCGGCGTCTGGGTCGATGACGATCCGGACGGGCGCCTCGCCATCGGAGCCGAATCGGCCGATGCCCTTCACGCGCGTGTTGGTCACGAGGATCTCCGACTCCGTCCACGCCGTGCCGGATCCGAACTCGGTCTCGTAATCCACGATGAACTGCTTGCGGACCTGATCCTTCAGCGCGTCCGTGAACGCGTCCTCGGGCAGTCGCGTGGTGACCTCGAAGACCTGCCCCGCGAACTTCATGTCCGCTTCGCGGACGACCTGCCGCGAGCCGGCCGGAATCGCGTCGGCCTCAAACCACTCGTCGACACGCTGCTGCAGCGTCGCGTAGGCCTCCTCGAGAGCGTCTCCGGGCGCGGCAAACGTCCACGGCGTCGTCTGCACCGCCGTGAAGATCGAGTCCGCGTGCAGCAGCCCGAACGCGGAGAATTCCGAGGCGACGGCCGGAACGACGACCCTCGCGACGTCACACTCACGCGCGATCTCCGCGGCGAACAGACCGCATGCTCCGCCGAACGAGACCATCGTGAACTCGCGCGGGTCGTGGCCACGATTGACGGTGAGCGCACGGATGGCGTTGGCCATCTGCACCGTGGTCAGCCGGTAGATCCCTGCGGCGGCAAGGTCGGTGCTGAGCCCGAGCGGCTCGCCGAGCCGGCCCCGGATCGCCGCACGGGCACCGTCGAGGTCGAGTCGGATGCTGCCGCCGAGGAAGTACTCGGGGTCGATCAGGCCCGTGGCGACCGCGGCGTCCGTCACCGTCGGCTCCTCCCCGCCGCGGCCGTAGCAGACTGGCCCCGGCACCGATCCCGCGCTCCTCGGGCCGACGCGCATGAGACCACGCGAATCGATCCACGCGATCGATCCTCCGCCGGCGCCGATCGAGCTGATGTCAACCGCGGTCAGCGCCGTTGGGAACTCGCCCATCTCTGCGCGGGGAAGGACCCGGTACTCGCCCTCGTTAATGATGGCCGCGTCGAAGCTCGTGCCGCCCATGTCGGCGCTCACGACGCGCTCGAGATCGAGCTCCGACGCGAGGCGCCGCGCGCCCTCCACTCCGCCGACCGGCCCGGAGTTGAACATCTTGATCGGCGTCTTCGCCGCCTCCTCGACGGACACGAACCCGCCGTCGACCTGCATCAGCTTCACCCGGGTTCTGAGGCCCCTCTCGCGCAGCGCCGCCTCGAGCTCCTCGAAGTGCCTCGCGACTACGGGCTTGCAAGCGGCGTCGAGGACGGTCGTGACCATCCGCTCATACTCGCGATAGACGGGTGCGAGTTCGGACGACAACGTGACCGGCACCTCGACGTCGATCGCGCGAATGAGGTCGGCGACAGCCTGTTCGTTCGCGGCGTTCTTGAACGACCACAGAAAACAGACCGCGATGGCCTGCACACCGGCGTCGAGCAGCGTGGTGACCGCCTCGCGCACCTGATCGGCATCGACGGCTCGGAGGACTCGGCCATGGACGTCGACACGCTCGGCGATCTCGACGATGCGATCCCGCCGGACGACCTCGGGCGGCGCGTTGTGGCTGTGCGCGTCTCGGGACGGGCCACGCGCTGAGCGGGCGATACGCAGCGTGTCCCGAAACCCGGCGGTCGTGATCAGACCCACCTCCGGGAAGCGCAACTCGTCGATGACGTTAGTCACGATTGTGTTGCCCAGAACGAACTTGTCGACCGAGGAGAAGAACTCGTCCTCGCCCAGCTCGAGCTGCTGCCGCGCCCGCGACAGGACATCCAGAATGCCGCTGGTGACGTCCTTCGTCGAATAGGCCTTCGCCCGGACGACCTCGCCGCCGGCCATCACCGCCGCGTCCGTGAACGTGCCCCCGACGTCGACGCCTACCTCGATCCGCATACCGCTCCTCCGAGACCCGTTGGTGACCCGGCCCCGGCCCAATCCCGAGCTACCGGCGCCTTCGCACACGGTGATGGAGAGCGCACCTGCATCACAATGGGCGGATCTCCACTCTTCCGGCGCAGACATGTGGATGTTTCCTGCCCCCGCGGGTTGCGAGCGCCATACGAAGCGCGCGATCATCCCCTTCCGACACGCATGTCGGCGAGCGAGGAGAGCGGAGTAGCGGCGTTGCGCGCCATCGTGCGCAACCTTGGACGCAGCGGACCGGTCGACGACCTCCAAGCGCTGCTGAACCAGGCCGATGACGAGTTGCGCGCCGATGTCGGCCTCGCCCTGCAGGTCCGCGAGCAGATCGAGCACCATCGTCAGCGCGAGAGCGAATTGCTGGCGCTCTACGAGACCGCCCGCGACCTGACCGCGTTGCGCGATGTCGAGCGCGTCCTGCGCGCCATCGTTCGCCGCGCGCGCCAGCTGCTCTCCAGCGACATCGGCTACTTCTCGCTCTACGACCCCGACCGTGGTGACTACTACGTCCGAGCGACGGAGGGCTCGGTATCGGCCCAATTCGCACGGATCCGCGTGCCGCCAGATGTCGGGATCTGCGGTGTGGTCGCGAGCGACCGACGGCCGCGCTTCTCAAGCGCCTACGCAACGGACAAGCGGTTCCAACACGCAGACGCGATCGACGACGCCGTCCTCGGCGAGCAGGTCGAGTCGATCTTGGGCGTCCCGCTGCTGGCCGAGGACCGGGTCATCGGCGTGCTGTTCGTGGCTGACCGATACAGCCGCACCTACACCCCCCAGCAGATCGCGCTGCTCGACTCGCTCGGCGCCCACGCGGCGGTGGCCCTCGAGAACGCCCGTCTGTTTCAAGAGGCCCGCGAGGCGCTCGCGCGCGAACGCCAAGTCAACCTGGAGCTGCAAGTACGCACGCGGGAGGTGCAGTCCGCCGCCGACGTTCACGAGCACCTCACGTCGCTGCTCGCGCGCGGCGGCGGGCTCGACGACCTCGCCCAATGCATCGCACGCGAACTCGCCGGTCACGTCGTGGTGGCCGACGACACACTCGATCCCATCAGCTCCTCGTACCACGGAAGGGCCGCGGACGCCCCAGCAGTGACCGAAGAAGTGCGGGAGGCCTTCGCGCACTCCAATCGTCTCGGGCGATCGATACATCTTCCGAGCCGCAACGTGTGGGTCGCCTCGGCCGGTGGGGTCTCGGGAAGCCAGGGTGGCCTGGTGCTCTGGCGAGAGGATGACCTCACGCCCTCGCAAGTGCGGACACTTGAGCGCGCCGCGATGATGGTCGCGCTCGTACTTCTCAGTCGCGAACGGGTCACCGCCGCCGAACACCGAGCCATGGGCGACCTCATCGCCGGCCTGCTGAAGCACCCTCAGGACGACTTGGAGTCGCTCCGCCGCGGCGCGCGGCGATATGGGGTTGCGCTCGACGGACCCGTGTCGGTCGTCGTACTGCACTTGATAGAGGAACGGTCCACGCAAACCGTCCAGTTCGCGAGGACCGCGCTCGCGGACAGCGGCCTCGTCGGCCACTTCAACGGCGAGCTCGTCGCGATCGTCCCCGGCCCCGACGGGGAAGCCGTGGCCAGACGGATGCAAGACGAGATGGCGAGCGTGTCGCACGGTCCGATCACTGCGGGCGTAGCGCGCACCTCCGACGCGTCCGACCTCGCCGACGCCTACCGGCGGGCGAGCCAGTGCCTCAAACTCCTGCTTACTCTCGGCCGGGACGGCGCCATCGGCACCGAAGCACTCCTCTCCCCGTACGCCCTTCTCCTGAGCGAGCGCGGACGCGCCGAACTAGAGCGATTCCTAGAAGAGCTTCTCGCACCACTCCTCGACTGGGACGCCCAACGCCATACCGACCTCGCCCGGACACTGCTGACGTACTTCGACTGTGCACACAACACCACCGCCGCCGCCTCGGCGCTGCACATCCATTCGAATACCCTTCGTCAGCGACTCGACAAGATCACGACGCTGCTACCCGGCTGGAACGAGCCCGCGCGTGCCCTCGACCTGCACCTCGCGCTGCGCCTGCATGCGCTGCGCAACAAACTCTCCGTACAGCCCGCGACGCAGCCGTAAACGCATTGAGCGCCGGCAGGTCGCCGGGCAGCTATGCACGCAATCGACTGGGCGGCCGTAAGCCCGCTCGGTTGAGCGACCACTCGGCCTGTCAGCCCGGGCGGAAGGTCGCTCACGAGAGCGCGGGGAGTGTCCGAGGATCCGTGTAGGCATGAGCGAACAGGAGCTTCATGTCTGCGAGAGCGAGGAGCGCGAAGCGCGGCAGGACCGAGTCGGAGGGCTCGGGCGCCGAGCTGTCCGGGGTGGAGGCTGGCCCGCTGCGCGCCGCTGGCCGGGGGCCCGCCCGGGCGCTGGTCGATGATGCGGTCGACCGTCCGCGGGTGCGGACGGCGATCGGCGAGTTGCCGGGCGGGGGCCGGCTGGCGGACGAGGTGATCGACGAGCTGCTGGCCGGCGCCAGAACCGAGGAGGAGATCGTCGGGCCCGGCGGGCGGCTGCCCAGCTGACCAAGCGGCTGGTCGAGCGGGCGCTGGAGGTCGAGTTGACCGAGCACCTGGGCTATGAGCCGGTGAATGGCGTCGCGTCACCTGCTGTAAGTAAATGCATCGCCTGCGGCCAACCCCGAGTTGCGCCGCGGGCAACGCGCCGGCACCGCACCGGCATGCGGCGCGCGTGCTTCAGGTCGACTTCGGTAGCTCGCACGTTCGGAGCTCCTACACCCGCCGGCACAGCGCGAGACCCAGCTCGGGCCCGGTCCGCTTCGTGTCGCTCGCGCCATGGTCGATCGGCCCGCCGGAGCGACCTGTGGCGGCCAAGAGCCGCGCGAGGGACGCATCTTCGGTTGGCGCGTGGCGAGCCCGCCACCACCAGACGTCTCGACGGCGGAACGCTGGGCCGCCGGCCCAAGGCCTGCTCGACCGGCGACTTCTGGTGGCGTGGTAGAGGCGTCGACTGCAGCACGATTGTGGGCGGTGGGCGGACGCGGGTCGAGCTGATGCCGCATCCAATCACCCGCGGGGGTACGAGGAAGGCTGCGTGCGACGCGCAGCTCGGTCAGGGCGTTGCCGTTGACGATCGCCGGACGGTAAGCGCGCCGCGCGCCGGGGGGACCGAGGCGCAGTGGTGGCGGTCGCGGATCACGTAGACATCGCCGATCTGCAGCAGCGAACGGGCGGCAGCGTCGTCCCGCGCGCCGGCGCCTGCCACGCGCCGCCAGATAGCGCGGGCCGAAAGCCGGCGTCGACCCCGCGCGCGGTTGGGCTCCACGGTCCCGGCGGGTCGCGGCGAGGGCGATTTCGCGGACGCCGAACCGGCCGCGCCGCGACGCGCGGGCGCCGGATGAA
>Ga0136846_1238207_pt1 | contig 12714 bp, 6 predicted proteins | sample HopSoiMetagenom2_FD_96841 | JGI IMG/M metagenome (GOLD analysis project Ga0136846, IMG submission 96841) | Grasslands soil microbial communities from Hopland, California, USA - 2 Assembly 2016 (version 4) | ecosystem: Environmental > Terrestrial > Soil > Grasslands | place: USA: Hopland...
GAGCACATCGTCACCTTCTCCGCCGATGAGCACGTCGTCCCCCGCGCTGCCGACGATTACGTCGTTACCTTTGCCGCCATCCACGGTGAGCAAGATCACGCCCGCCTGCAGGTTCGACGCTTCGAAGGCATCGTCGCCGTCCAATAGATTAATGAGAAGCTGGTCCAGCGTCGGATCAGTGCCGGTGATTGTTACGGTCGCGGCAAGCCCCGCCACCGTCACACCGGCAGCTGAACCGCTCACTGTGACGCTATCATTGCCCGAAGTGGCGTTGATGATCACGCGATCCGGTTGGCCATCGCCAACTCCCGTGCCCGAGACGCCCGCCAGGTCCAGGTTGATCCTGGTCACATCCGTCCCGGTCAAATCGTTCACCGTGATCGTGTCCGCCTCGCCTCGCGCATTAAATTGTATCGTTTCAACGCCGTGACAATCCATCGTGATCGCCGCTACATTGCGAAACAAACGTACGCGCGCACCATTTGCCGAAATGTCCACATTTTCGCCAACATTCGCGCCATTGAACATGAGTGTGTCCGACCCGCCCTCGCCTTCGATCACGTCGTTGCCATCGCCGGGATTCCAAAGGAACGTGTCGTCCCCTGCTCCGCCGAAGAGTTGATCGTCGCCGCGGCCGCCAATCAGCAAATCATTTCCCTGGCCGCCGATTAACAGATCATTGCCGGCACCGCCATCCAGCGTGAGGGCAATCGCGCCCGCCAATACGCCCGAAGCGTCCACCACGTCATCTCCATCCAGCGCCTGGATAATCAGGCGGTCGTTGTCCGGCTCCGCGCCAACGATACTCACCGTCGCGCTCAACCCGCGCACGTCAATATTGGTGATGGAACCTGAAACGATGATGTGATCGTTCGTCTGCGTCCCATTGACAATGACCGTATCCGCGCTTGCGTCTCCCGCGCCCGTGTTTGCAGAAAGATCAATCAGGACGTTGGTGAGGCCAGTGCCGGTCAAATCATTCACGACCACCTGGTCGGACCCGCCCAGCGCGTGAAACGATAATGCTTCGATGCCATTACAATCCATCGTGATATTCGCCACGTTGCGAAAGAACCGCACCCGCGAGCCATTCGCCGAGATATCCACCTGCTCCCCAATGTTTGAGCCATTGAAAACCAGCGTGTCCTGGCCGCCCTCTCCCTCGATGACATCGCTGCCATCGCCCGGATTCCAAATAAACTGGTCGTCGCCTTCTCCGCCGAAGAGTTGGTCCGCCCCGGTGCCGCCGACCAGGATGTCGTTGCCTGGGCCGCCATACAAAATGTCGTTCCCTCCGCGTCCGAACAATTTGTCATTGCCGGGACCCCCATCGAGTACGTCATCGCTCGCGCTGCCGGTCAGCACGTCGTCGCCCTCGCCGCCTTGCAGGTTTGCGGGCGGCATCGGTCCGCTTCCGTCGTCAACCGTAAGGATGTCGTTCCCCTTGAGTCCGAGCATCACGATCAGCGAAGTATTCGAGACGGTTGCCACACCCCCCGTAATGGGTACCGCGCCGCCATTGATCAGAATGTTTCCCGAAATATCGCGGCTTGCCACCAGCGTGTTGTCCTGGTTATCGCCCGTGACAGTCAGCACACCATTCGTGAATACCGCGCCAATGCTGGGCTCAACCACGTCCACCTTCAAACTCGACTCGTCCTTCTTAAGCGACTCGTCCAGTGCCAACACCTTAACCTTCGCCTCGTCCTTGTTCGAAAGCAGGCGCAGGCTGGACGGAATCACGCCGGTGCCCGTCCAAACCAGGCCCTGCCGCGTCAATGGAACATGCAACTCATCCGTGCCAGAGGGATGAAAAGCAATCGTCGCCTCAGCAAACGTCACGTTCGATGAAGCAGCTACGCTGATACTGAACGGCAACCCGGTTACGAGCGGGCTCGGCGACACCGTTATGGACTGAATCGCTGGTTTGCCCCACGCAACGCCGGCTATTCCAATGCCCAACGCGAGCAGAAGGTTACGGCCCAGGTTCGCGGCGCGACCATGGCCGGTTCTTAATTTCAATTTGTACGATTTCATTATTTAGTTTTTTGTTCAAGCCACCGGCGCACCATCGCGTCGGTGGGCAGGTAGGACGCGAAAAGTGCACGGCTGTTCCGTAAGTGGCTCTAAAGTCCCACTACAGACCGTCGGACGCGGAGATGGCTTAAGCGAGACACGCGCATGTTTCCGTGGGCTCTCCAGGCCTCGAAAATCCAAGCCCGTTCGCATCCTCCTAAACCAGACTGCGGTTCTCCCTCTCCCCTTACCTGCCGCGCCGAAGTCCGATGAAGGCGGGATAAGGGGAGAGGGCCGGGGTGAGGGGTTGGTCTTCGCGCCCGGATCCTGATCAGAGGTTGCTCTAGTGAACTCTCGGGGGCGCCCTGGCCCAGAGCGGAGGCCACTACACTTTTTTGGCGAGCAGGAATTGAGCGCCGTGCCCCGTGAAAAGGGGCAGATGCTGTTCGGGAATGCCGCATTCGCGGGCGAACGCGCCCAGGTTGCGGCGGACAACCCGGGCGTCCGTGAAACCGGCCTCACGCGCCAGCGCTTCGAACTCCGGCGGTTCGTAAAAGCGCAGCCGTGAGGCCATCGGCTCAGGAGCCGCTGGCGTTCCGCGAAATTCGGGATCGCTACCGAGGGCCACGAAGCGGCCCTGCGGCTTGAGCACGCGCCGAATTTCCCGGAAAGCTGCCACCGGGTCAGGAAGAAACCCAAGCACACCAGTCATCACCGCGCAAGTGAACGCACAATCGGCGAAGGGCAAGGCAGCGGCATCTGCATAAAAAATTTCAACCCGGCCCTCGGCGACCGCCTGCGAATTGCTTTCACGCGCAACCTGAACCATTTCGTGGCTGTGGTCCACGGCGGCCGCGCGGCAGCCCGATTGCAGAGCCTGCTTGAGAAAAGCTCCCCCACCGCAGCCGACTTCCAGCAGGTAATCGCTCGGCGTCAACGCCAACTCCTCCAGCAACACGCGGAAATTTGGGTAATGGTAAAGCGGCTCGCGGTAAGTGGCCCGCCCCTGTGGGCCAGAGGGCCGACGCGCCCGGCGATCGGTGAGCCAGTCTCCATAGCCGGCTGGAGCTGCGGCTCGAAGAAATGAACCACCAAGCTCTCCCGCAAACCACCCCGCCAGTTCTTCGGGTTGTTCGATGAGTTTGCTCCAGCCACGCTGCTCCACTGTAACTTTGGTGCCGGTCTCGAAGTTTGAAAAAAAGATTTCGACCTCCACTGCTTGTTCGGAAGACCAACTGGCCGGACGCCATGTCAATGCGATGCGCTCAGGCGCTTTCCAGCTCTTGACTTTGCCAATTTCAAAACCGGATTGAACGACGCGTCCGTTGGGACCGGGTTCAAATGTAATTTCATGGCGCGCTAAGGCCGTCACCAGTTCCTCTACCGTCGTTCGAAAGGCCTCTTCGCTCGAGAGCGGCACCACAAAACTGAGCTGCACCGTGCTCGCATTCATTTTTGGCTCCGGGGCCCTTTATCGCTCGAAATCACTTCCCGGGTACTGCCCAATTTTTCTGTCTGTAAATATTTCTGTCTGATGCCTCGTGTCGAACTACTGGCTATCCACGCCTTTTACCTGCATTCGCATCGAATAAAATCCTTTGCTCGCAGTAATGAACAACGTGTGCCGGTCTTTGCCGCCAAAACAGACATTCGCTGTCCATGCCTCTTCCGGCACATCAATGTGTTCAATCTGTTTTCCCGACGCCGCAAAAACCGTCACGCCTTTGCCCGTCACATAAACGTTGCCCTGATCATCAATCGTCACGCCGTCCGAACCCATCTCGCAAAACAGTTGTTTATTCTTCAGCGAACCGTCCGGCTGAATGGCATAGCGATACGTTTTCCCTCCGCCGATATCCGCCACGTACAGCGTCTTTCCATCTGGCGTGCCGATGATTCCGTTCGGTTGCTTTAAATCATCAATCACCCGCACCGGCTTGCCGGCGCCATTCTCGTCCAGAATAAAATAAACGCATTCATCCATTTCTTTCGGCCCGCGCTTCCAATACGGCCGTTTATAATATGGATCCGTGAAATAAATCCCGCCGGCCGGACGAATCCAGACGTCATTTGGCCCGTTAAAAAGTTTTCCCTCGAAAGTCTTGGCCACGACTTTCACCAGGTTCGTGTCGGCTTTCGCCAGCTCGCTCAACGGTTTCCCGTTCGCCGACGAAATCTTCCAAAGTTCGTTCTTCTCGTCCGCGCACGCCCACAAATTCCCCTTCGCATCGAACGTCAACCCATTGGCCCGGCCGCACGGCTGCATGAACGTCGTAAGCTTCCCCTCCGTGCTCCATTTCATGATGCGATCGTTCGGTTGGTCCGTGAAATACACGTTGCCTTCGCTATCGCACGCCGGTCCTTCCGTGAAACTGAACTCACCCGACAGCTTTTGCAGCGTCGCGCCCGGCGCAATGATTTTGGAGTCAGCCGCCATAACGTAATTTAAACAGAAAACAATTAGTGCAATGCCAAATCGTATTTTCATGGTCTCAAGGGTTGCGTCTCGATTTCTGATATTCCGAACTCGTATCGCCGAAGCCTTTCACAGCTTACCCTCGAAGTAAAGCAGGTCTGAGCAGCACAAAATTCTTTTGCCCAACCCGGGCGCAACGGCCAAGTTGAACGCAGTAATGACCGAATGCTGACGACCTTGCGCATCAAAAACCTGGCGCTGGTGACCGACCTGACGCTGGAGTTGCAGCCCGGATACAACGTGATCACCGGCGAGACCGGCACGGGCAAATCGATCATCATTGGCGCGCTGAGCCTTGTGCTCGGTGAGCGTGCGGACCGCACATTAATTCGCGGTGGCAGCGACGGGTGTGCCGTCGAAGCGATGTTCGACGTGAAAAACCTCGGCGTCCCCTTGCAGAATTTTCTCGCCGAGAATGGCATCGAGCCTTGCGAAGAGCATCAATTGGTGCTCAAACGCACCTTCAGCAGCGCTGGAGCCAACCGCCAATTCATCAACGGCAGTCCGACTACTCTGAACATTTTGGCCACCATTGGCGAATGGCTGGTGGACATGCACGGACCGCATGAGCATCAATCGCTGCTGCATCCGGCGCAGCAACTGGCCATTCTCGATGCGTTCGGGAAGTTGCAGGACGAACGGGAAGCTTTCGGGAAATTATTGAAACAGCGCGATGCGATCAAAGCTGAGAAGGCCAGCCTGATTGTGGACGAGCAAACTTACGCCCAGCAGCTCGAATTGCTACGGTTTCAAACCAATGAAATTGAATCCGCCCAGCTCAAGTCCGGCGAAGAGCAAATCATCGAGCAGGAACATCGACGCGCCGGCAACGCGGCCCGCCTTTTGCAGCTTGGCCAGTCAGCCCAGGAAATTTTAAGCGAGAGCGACGCCTCATTGCTGACGCAAGCCGGCGCGCTCGGGCGGACTCTGCACGAGTTGCAACGGCTTGATCCTTCGACCGAACCGCTGGCGGCCACGCAGGCGCTGGCCATTTCGACCCTGGGCGAATTGCAAACCGAACTTTCTCATTACCTCGACAAGGTCGAAGTGGACCCGGCGCGTCTGGCGGAATTGGAGGAGCGGCTGAATCTGTTGCAATCCTTGAAGCGAAAGTATGGGCCTGCCATTGCCGATGTCATCACCTTTGGCGTTGAGGCTAGGCGCAAACTGCAGAGCCTGGAGCAGCGGGATGCGGAACTGGCGCGCCTGAATTCGGCGTTAAAGAAAGTGGATAACGAAATCTGGCGCGCGGGCGGAGAACTCTCGATCAAAAGACGCAAACTGCTGCCGCAACTCGGCAAAGCTGTCAGCAAACAATTGTCCGAACTCGGTTTCAAACAGAGCCGATTCGAGGTCGCGCTGGCCACGGCTGAGCGCTACAAGGATGCTGCCAACAACCCGCGGGTCACGAGCACGGGCCTCGATGCCGCCGAGTTTCAATTCGCGCCCAATCCCGGCGAACCGCCGCGTCCTTTGAGGGCGATCGCTTCTTCGGGCGAACTCGCGCGCGTGATGCTGGCGCTCAAAACGGTCTTGGCCGCGGAAGACCAGATCCCCGTGCTGGTCTTTGACGAAGTGGACGCGAACGTCGGCGGCGAAACCGCCCATGCGGTGGGCGAGAAGATGAAACAGATCGCACAAAAAAGGCAGGTGCTCTGCATCACGCATTTGCCGCAGGTCGCCGCGCCCGCTTCGGCGCATTACCTCGTCAACAAAGAGGTAAAGGCGGGCCGCACGATTTCACAAATCACTTTGCTGGAGCGAGGGGAACGTGTGACGGAACTGGCGCGCATGTTGGGCGGCCAGACCGAACCCGCCCGCAGGCACGCTGAGGCCATGCTGGCCGAAGCCTAGCCGGACCGGAGCGCGGAATTTATTCCGCTTCACCGTCCAAGATCCGGGAAGTCCACGAAAATTCAGGAAACACCCCGATGGCGCATACCGAAGCGGAATAAATTCCGCGCTCCTGTCATGCCTGCATCTTTGCGGCTAAAAATGCAACTTCCCCTTCCGGTAATCGTCCATGCGCCAGCGCAGGAAAGCACTGCACTTTGCGGTCGTGCCCTTGTTGCGCAAAAACCAATACGCTTTGAAGTCGCGTTCGATTTCCTGCAATTCCCGAATGCCGCTCCTGGCTAACTGTTTTGCGCGAGCAGCTTTTCCCGCGGCGAGCTCCTGTTGCCATAGCATGATCTTGCAGGATTGCGCAGCCATCCGAGCTGCCATATCAAGCTCCACCGCCAGGATGTCACCCGCATGGTTCGCCGGTCGCGCGCGGTAGAGGATCGCGCGTTGCGCTTCGATCCCGTCCAAAGCCGCGCGGATATGTTTCTCGGGAATAGATTTGGAATATTTGAGTCCATCGCGGCAGGTCAACTCCCGCGTGCTCGGCAAAGGCGCGGCGACGACCGTTCCCAATGGCGTCACATTCGGCGCGAGGAATTTCAAGTTGCGATGCGCCACGCCGAGGCCAAGCGCTGCCTCCGCCATGCGTTTGGTTGGGTCGTGAAAAATATCCCGATCGAGCACGTGCGGCAGTAACCGCTCCTCCAGCCCTTTCTCTCGTGACGCGTGCCAACTCAGGGCTGCGCCCAAAATATAAGCGGGATAACTCACCGCCAGCGGCTGCGGATGGCCACCGTCACCCCAATCGGTATTTAGATAACCGACTGCTCCGTGCTTTTTCCCTGCTTGCGCGGCTTCGGTCAGGTTGACGAATGCGTTATCGTTCCGTCCAATCAAGCTCATCCACGTGGATGTCCCGGGGCAAACGTAATAAGGTATTTTGGAGCCTGCAAAGAGCCGGCCCTCTTTCTCGAATGGATGCCCCGCTTCATAGCCCCAGTTGAGAGCGATCGCGTCGCGCGGCAGCCCCCGGATCAGCTCCGCGTGATTCAAAATGATATCGCCCCAAAACATCATGCGACGCTTTCGCGCCTTCACTTCGCAGTGAATCTTCTTCAGAAATTCGACATAGACGCGGCCTTTGCCCCTGGCTTCGCACGCGGTTTTGCTTTGTCCGCGGCCAAGGTCCCAGGTTTCGTCGCAGCCGACGTTGAAATATCGGCTCGAGAAATGCGGGAGAAGCTCATCAAAAAGGCCTCGTAGAAATGGCAACGTGCCCGGGTTTAGAGGCGCGAGAGTCGTCGGATACCGCACGAACGTTTTGTCAGCCGATTCGTAGGGCTCCTGAACTTCTGCGAGCTTTTTCAGCGGCGGATACTCGAGAAAATATCGCAGGTGGCCGAACGAATTCTGGTTGGGCACCAGGTCAATGCCGAGCTCGCGGCAGCGCGCGTCCAGTATTTTTATTTCCGCTCCGGTAATGGCCCCCCAACCGCGCCACACGCTTGGATACTTGCGGTACGCAAATGTGTGCTCCGTGTACAGCTGGAATTCATTGATTTTGAAATCCGCCAAATGCTCGACCAACTCCAGCAGCGTTTGCAAATTCGGCACGCGCCCGCGCGAAATATCGAGCATAACGCCGCGCCGTTCGAAATCCGGCCAATCGCCCATCGTCAGCCGAGGCAACCGGCGGCCGTATTCCCTGAGTAGCTGGCGCAGCGTCGCAACCGCGCAGCGAAGGCCTCCCAACTCGCGGCAATAAATCGAGATACCGCCCGCATCAATTCGCAAGCCGTAACCCTCCGGATGCTCCGGGGCGATGCTGCTTGCGAAAACCTTCAACGCAATCGGTAAGGACGCGTGGTGGGTCAGCAGTTCCACTCCGGCGGCCTTGGCGCTATCTTGCAGCCTTCGTAAAATCGGAGCTAGCGGGTTCCAATGCTCCACCCGCCTATCGAGCGTTAGAAGGCCTCGCGCTGGCAGCGTATAGGTCCCCGGGAAACGCTTAAGCCAGCGCGGGTAAGGCAGAAGATTCAGGTTACTTGGCAATCATTCCCGTCTGCCGGGCATAATTAAACAATCCGCCGGCATCAACCACCGGCCGCACATCACCAAGCGGTTTGAACTTATAAACTTTGCCGGAGCCCTGCACGGTGACACTCGCGGCATCCAGGTCCACCGTGACGACGTCGCCGGTTTTGAGCACGTCGCACAAGCGCTCGGTCATTTCGCAAGGATAGAGTTCGCCGGTAGCAACGCAGTTGCGAAAGAAAATGCGCGCAAAGCCTTCGGCCAGCACGACTTTGCACCCGGCTGCTCCAAGCGCAATCGGGGCGTGTTCGCGCGAACTCCCACAACCAAAATTTCTGCCCGCGACCACAATGGGAAACTCGCTGTCCGTGTGCCCTTCTTTGACATAGCGCGCCGTATAAAGAGATTCCGGCAAACCGCACAGCGCGAATGAACCGAGCTTTTCGTATTCGTCCGGAATTGTCGGCACCAGGTTCAGGTACTGCGCGGGGATGATCTGGTCCGTGTCTATATTGTCTTTGACCACGAACACAGGACCTGTAAATACCGATTGCATTAGCCAAGCTTGGAGTTGGTTTGGACCTTTTTCAACCAGAAACAAAATGTGGTGCCGATGTCTATAAGTGCGCCGGCAGAGCGACAGCGGCGACGGCGCCTTTGGATTCTGGCACGCACGCGCTATCCTTGGATCCAAGGTTAAAAAGGAAAGCACCGTCGCAGCTCACCCTGGCAAAACGGATGTCCTCCTGCGGCTTTGTTTGACCAGGAGCGATTGCAAATCTCACCGCATCTTAGCTGGAGGAATCGGATTCTCAATTCGATAAATACGAAACTTGATTTCGGATTTCCAGAAATGCTCTTCGCCGGGCAGCAGCTGCACCGAATATGAGGCCGGCGTCTTTCGGCCTGCATCCGAATAAACGCTGGACACATCATCCGTATCCGCCAATAGAGGACTCGCGAGAAACCCGGCGGCAAGCATCGAGGCAGGCGCGCGGCGTTTCAGCATCGGCGAGGAGCCTGACTCGCTCCAGGCAGCCAGGCGAACGGTTGGCGGCCGATAAAAGAACCGCCGCAGCCGCCCCGAAAAGCTCGGCTCCAACTGGATCTCGAGCCAGATGTTGGAAGTCGGCGATGGCATGGACGCGGCTGCGGAAACAGCTTCGTTGCCGTGTGCCAAAAATATCCGTTCCCCCGCACGAACCACGCCTTCCCGCAGCAACTCCAATTTCGCCGGGGCTCGCGAAACGGCTTTCAACAGCAGGAATCGTCCTTCGTTCGTGATCATCGTGTTATTGCACAACAAACAGCGCAACAACATCGCGTCTTCCAACACCGGGAACTTCCGGTCCACCGCGCCGAGTTCAAAAAGCACAAACTCAGGCGCCCGCGGCGAAAGGAAATAATCTTCGTTGAGGCGCATCAGCGCTGCATTGCAGGCGCAGTAGGTCTGGAACACCGGGCGCGGTTGATAATTCAGATGATTGAAAATTGCGTGGGCCTGGCTGTCGCCAAAAACATCCACCGTCGAACGGCCAATGATTTGGCGGCACACAGGCAAATCCGCAGCTCGGATATTGTTATCGAGCGCTTGTTGCATTTCGGACGCATATCTCGCGGGAGCTAAAAGGGTGCGAGAATTCGCGGCTAAAGTGCGGAAACATTGGCTCACGGAACCGGTTCCGGGCCGGAAGTAAACCACCTGCAAAACACCTGGTGCGACGACGCAGCACGCCACGGCCATGGAGCGAGCCAGCCATTGCAAACCTCGCTTTGGGAGAGGAAGAATTTCCAACGCCAGCGCCAGCATTGGAACAAAGGCAAAAAAATAGACCGAGTGACCCGTATCTCCGCGAACAAAACCATGCTTCCAAACGATCAAAAGGATGGTTGCCACGAATGCACCGGAAAAAAATCTCCATCCATAATTTGATAGTTTAGAGGATGGCGGCGCTTGAGCCGGGCACTCGCCTTTGGAAACCCGCAGGGCGATCAACAACGCAACGAGAATGGCAAGCGTCGGCCCGAACATCTTCACCATTCGCAGTTCTTCCCAGCCCTGCGCGTCCTGGTAACCGCGGACAACCGCCAGCCCCATCTTCAGCCAGGAGGCAACGTTTAATATGTTTTGCCCTGCCAGCAACCATCCCAGCACGAAACTCACGCTGAGTCCCACGATAGCGACCACCGCTACCCGCCATAAGCCGCGGCTTAGCAGCCCGCCGCAAACGAGGGTCACCGCTAAAAATCCGGCAAAGAGAAAAGACGTTTTGGCCAAAGCCACGAACGCACTTAGCAAAACGAATGTCGCGACGAACCACCCCTGCCGTTTTCCCGATTCCGTGAGGCTCAACCAACCCCACGAGAGCAGGGCAATTTCAGTAACAAAATCGAACGGATGGTCCATATTCGCGCCAACCCAAAGATAAACAGCAGGCATGCACCACCGCCAGGCGAGCGGCTGTCGGCGAGTAATCAGCGTCACTCCCAAAGCGGACAAGTAGCTCAACCCCAAAGCCACCAACAAACGCGCGGCGGTCGCGCCGGCTGAGAAGTAGGGAAAGACCAGGAACCCCAGCGGTCCGTAGGTGCAAACTATGTCTTTGCCGAACTGCAGTCCCAGCTTGTGCGCGTAAGCCAGTACACAGGTGAGAGAGGAGTCGGCTTCGTTATCCAGCGGCGGCGCAGGCACGGCCAGGACAAAAAGCGTCAAAACTGCGGCGCAGAGGTATGGCCAGCCAGCGCGGAGAATGAGACGAAGTTCTTTTTTCAGGGTGTTGCACCGCCGCGAACCGACACGAACGGCGCATCATCCTACCAATGGGCGGGGAGGCTATCCAGCCTGAGAAAAGCAGGATCTCCGGCGCTGTGAGCGACCTTAACCTCCTCTCCGAAATGCGATGAAGTTCCTGAATCTCTTCCGGCTGCATGCTTGTATTCCCGGGCACGGCCTATAATCTTCGCTGCATGAAACCCTTAAGCGCTGCCGGGCTGTTGTTTTCTTTGATGCCGGCGTTTGTGAGCCTCGCCGGTGACTGGCCCTCATTCCGCGGTCCACACCGCGACGGCATCGCGGAGAGCGAGAAAGCCCCGACATTTTTCGGTCCGGCCAGCAACCTGCTTTGGAAAGCGGAGTTACGGGCGGGATTGTCGTCGCCTGTCGTTGCCAGAGGACGGTTGTTCCTGACTGATGAAGACCGCAATAACCTCAACACACTCTGTTTCGAGGCTGGCTCCGGCAAGAAAGTTTGGGAAAAGAGCGTGGCAGTCGAAAAACTCGAACCGATACACAAGGCCAATTCGCATGCGAGCTCCACTCCAGTGCTGGGTGACCAATCTGTTTTTGTCTATTTTGGTTCCTTTGGGCTGGTCGCCTATGATTTCGACGGCAACGAACGTTGGCGAAAACCGCTGCCAACGCCGAAAACGTTTTTTAATCAGGGAACGGGAACATCGCCCATTCTTGCCGAAGGCAAACTGCTCTTGTTCGTACAGGATGCCGGTGAATCGCACCTGTTGGCCGTTAGCCCCGCAGACGGCCATGAGCTGTGGAAAGCTCCTATGCCCAATTACAATAACAGCTGGTCAACTCCAGTATCCTGGAGCGAGGGCGCGCGTCACTTCGCGGGCATGGCCTGTGCGATGCGGTTTACGGCGTTCGATTTGGCCGATGGCAAAGAGGCCTGGTGGGTTGATGGGCTGGGCTATCAGGCTTGCGGGACACCGGTCGCCGTGGGTGACCAATTGATTTTGTCCTCGGCCGGGGTGCAGGGAGAAACGTCCAACATGACTGAGCCGCCGCAATTCGACGAAATGGTCAAAAAATATGACAAGGATGCGGACGGCCTGCTGGCGTTCACGGAAATCCCCGAAGACTTGCTCTTCACGGATCGGCAGGCATCGGATGGACGTGGGAATATGCCCGTCCGGCAGGCTTTGACGATGTTTGGCAGAGTGCAAAAGACCGACAAACTCGACAAGGCGAAGTGGGACAGCATCCGGTCTCAGCTGGTGGGATTTCGCAGCAGTCCGATGAATAGTACCGTTGTCATGGCAGTAAAAACCGGGGGAAAGGGGGATGTGACTGCCAGCAACATCACTTGGCAGGAAAAGCGCGGAGTTCCCGAAACACCGTCGCCACTGGTGTGGCAGAATCGAGTTTATCTGGTGCGCAGCGGCGGTCTGCTGGTATGTCGCAACCTGTCGAGCGGAAAGTTGATTTATGAAGAACGGCTGGAAGCGCCGGGCGGCTATTTCGCCTCGCCTGTGGTCGTGGATGGACGCATCTATTTCGCTTCGGATCGCGGCACCGTGACGGTGGTAAAACCAGGTGATTCCTTAAA
>Ga0136846_1227901_pt1 | contig 12712 bp, 9 predicted proteins | sample HopSoiMetagenom2_FD_96841 | JGI IMG/M metagenome (GOLD analysis project Ga0136846, IMG submission 96841) | Grasslands soil microbial communities from Hopland, California, USA - 2 Assembly 2016 (version 4) | ecosystem: Environmental > Terrestrial > Soil > Grasslands | place: USA: Hopland...
CTGCCGAACATCCCGAAGTGGCGGAGCACGGTCACGGCGCTCTATCGCCCCGACGAGCACTTCACCTTCACCCTGGCCGGCCGCTACAGCTCCAAGCTGTACACCACGCTCGACAACGCGGACGTGCGCTACAACACGTACCAGGGCTTCTCGGAGTGGTTCGTGATGGACACGAAGGTGAACTACCGCGTGAACGAGAACTGGAGCACGTCGCTCGGCGTGGACAACCTGCTCGATCGGAAGTACTTCCTGTTCCATCCATTCCCGCATCGCACCTTCCTTGTGGGGCTGAAGTACGGCGTGCAGTGAACTGCGGTGAGTTGGTGAATTGGTGAGTTGGTTGAACGGCCTCGGGACGCTCTCGTCATCGCGAGCGAGCGACTGATCCTGAGCGAGCGAAGCGAGTCGAGGGATCGCCGACGGCCTCGAGGGATCTGCACTTCGCAACGGCAGGTGCAGATCCCTCGACTTCGCTCGGGATGACAGCGTCGTTTCGCATCTTCGCATCTTCGCATCTCCGCATCTCCGCATCTCCGCATCTCCGCATTTCCCTTGTTTCGCACGATCCTCCTCTGTCTCGCGCTGATGTCGCCGCTCGGCCGTGCTTCGGCCAAGCCGCCGGCGCTCATGCACGCCACGCTGCTCTCGTCGGAGCCGGCGGCGAAGGCGACGCTGACGACGCCGCCGACGCGGATCCGGCTCGTGTTCAGCGAGGAGGTCGAGCCGTCGCTCGGGCGCATCCGGCTCGTCGCCCCTGACGGGCACGTCATGACGCTCAAGTCGGCGGGTGATCCGCACTACGTCTCGGCGCTCATCGCGCCCATCACGCTGCCACTCGCGCCGGGTGCCTACCGCGTCGAGTGGCGCATCGTCTCCGAGGACGGGCATCCGATCGACGGCGCGTATCCGTTCACCGTCGCGCCGAGCGGCGTGAGCGCGCAGCCGGCGCCGAGCGGCGCGAACGGACCGATGGCCGGCGCCGCGCCGAGTGGAGGGACCGCCACCCCTGCGCCCGCGCCGCAGCGCGAGGCAGCGGAATCCGACACGGCAACCAGCGGCGGCGGCACCACGCTCGCCGAAGTGCCCAAAGTACCAGCCGTGCTCCGGGCGCTCGCGATCGGCGCGCTCACGGCGTTCGCCGGCCTGCTCGGCTTCCTCGCGACACGCCGCACGACGGCGCCCCAGCCGCGCGCCGCGCGGCTCGTGCAGCGGCTTGCCATCGCCACGGCGATCCTCGTCCCGCTGCATCTCATTGCGTGGGCGCTCGCCGTCTCCCCCGACCATTCGCTCGGCGGCGACACGATCGCCGCGGTGCTCGCGAGCGGTCCGGGCAAAGTCGAGCTCGCGCGCACCGTGCTGGCGCTCCTCGCCGCGTGGGGACTGCTGCTCGTGCGGCGCGAGCGCCTCGCTCTCTGGATCGCCGTCGTGGCGATCCTCGCCGGTTCGGCGACGGGCCATTCCGCGGCGATCCACCCCGAATGGGGCATCCCCGGGCGTGCGCTGCACCTGCTCGCCATCGCCGCATGGCTCGGCGGGCTGCTCTGGCTCGTCACGCTCGATCGCTCCGACGCATCCGGCACGATCACCGAAGCGCAGCGCGTGTCGTCGCTCGCGCTCGTCGCCGTGATCGTCGTGACCTTCTCGGGCGTGGTGCAGACCAGACTTTTTCTCCCCGTGTGGGGCGATCTCCTGCACTCGCAGTACGGACTGATCGTGCTCGCCAAGGTCGCCGGCGTCTTCGTCCTCGTGTTGTTCGGCGCGTATCATCGCTTCCGCGTGCTGCCGCGGCTGTCCGACGCCGTCGTCGCGGAGCACTTCCCCGTCTCGCTGCGCCGCGAGATCGCCGTGATGTCGCTCCTCGTCCTCCTCGGCGGGCTGCTCGCCTATCTCTCCCCGCCGACCCACTGACGTCTTGCCCCACCTCACCTGATCTCATGCCGACCACGCCGCCTTCTCGTCTCTCCCTCGGCGCGATCGCCCGCCGCGCGTTCGTCGGGGCATCGCTCGCCGTCGCGTGCATCGCGCTGCAGGCCGCGCCCGCGCTCGCGCACGTCACCGTGTGGCCGCGCACCGCGGCGCCGGGTGGCTACGAGCGCTACGTGGTCCGCGTCCCGAACGAGAAGAACAGCGCGACGACGCGCGTCGAGATCCACTTTCCCGCCGAGGTGCGCATCTCGTCGTTTCAGGACGTGGCGGGATGGAATCTTCAGGTGCTCACCGATTCGGCGGGGAAGATCACCGGCGCGGTGTGGACCGGAACGCTGCCTCCGAAGCGGTTCGTCGAGTTTCCCTTCATCGGCGTGAACCCGAAGTCGGGGACGACGCGTCTCGTGTGGCCCGCATTCCAGACCTACGCCGATGGCGAGGTCGTCCAGTGGACCGGCCCCGAAGGATCCAAGCGGCCCGCGTCGGCGACGGAGCTGACGGCGCGCGGCAGCGGCGGCTCGCCCGTGGCGCTGTCGATCGCGATCGCCGCGCTCGGGCTCGCCCTCGCCAGCCTCGGTCTGGTGCTGCGCCGCCCCGAGCCGGCACACGTCTGACGCGCAGCTGACGCACGCCGTCCGGACGCGCAGAGCGACCGGGAGGTCCGGGCTGTAGCTTCCGATCATGCGACTGTTCGTCCCACGCGGGCGGGCGCGGCTCCTCGCGCCCGTCGCATTGCTCGCGGCTTCGGCGCTTCACGCGCAGGTGCCGGCGCGTGACACCGCACGCACCGTCACGCGCGACAGCGCGCGCACTCGTCCGGCGACCCTCGAAGGGGTGCGGGTCACCGCGACGCGCGAGGGGCCGCGCGCGCCGATCGAGCTGCCGTACGCCGTCACCCTGACGCGCCCCGACGCGCTCGCCGCCGCACGCCGGCAGGGGGTCGACGAGCTGCTCTTCGCCGTACCCGGCGTGGCGCTCGCGAACCGGCAGAACCCGGCGCAGGATCCACGCGTCAGCATCCGCGGCTTCGGGGCGCGCTCGGCGTTCGGGGTGCGCGGCGTCCGCGTGCTGCAGGACGGCGTTCCGCTCACCCTCCCCGATGGACAGACGCCGGTGGACGTCGTCGACGTCGAGGGGGCCGATCGGGTCGAGGTGGTGCGCGGCAGCGCGTCGTCGCTGTACGGCAATGCCGCGGGTGGCGTGATCGACGTTCGCAGCGCGTCGCCGTCGGAGCTGCCCGTCGCGCCATTCGCGCGCGTCCTTGGCGGCGGCTCGGTGCCGACCATAACCGCCGCCGGCGCCGGCGGAACGCTCGGCCCACTCGGCTACACGTCGTCGGTCACGCGCATCGTCGGCCACGGCTACCGGGACTACTCCGACCAGCGCGCGACGCGCGCCGCGCTGCGCCTCCTGCATCCGCACGCCGAGGGCAGCGCGTTGCCGGGCCTCACGATCGCCGCGCGGCTCTCCGACGTGGACCGCGCCGAAAGTCCGGGAGCGATCACGCGCGCGCAGATGGACACCAATCCCCGCTCGGCCGATCCGCTCTCGGTGCGGAAGCAGGCCGGGAAGACGGTGCGGCAGGGCGATCTCGCGTTGACCGTGACGCAGCCGCTCGGCAATCGCGCCTCGCTCGACGCGACGGTCTACGGCAGTGTGCGCACGCTCGACAACCCGCTCACCTTCAACGTCGTCCACGTCGGCCGCTCGAGCGGTGGCGTGACGACGCGCCTGAGCAGCACCGGCTCGCTCGGCTCGCACGCCGTGCGCCTCGCGGCAGGCGGCGATCTCCAGTGGCAGAACGACGACCGGCAGGAATACGAGGCGTGCATCGACGCCGCCACGCCGACCGCGGCCTGTCCGGTGGTGAAGACGCAGCGTGGCAACCTGCGGAAGAACCAGCGCGAGCTGGTGTCGAGCGTCGGGCCGTTCGTGCGCGGCGAGCTCGCGCTGGCGCCGTCGCTGCTCGCCTCCGCCGGCGTGCGCGCCGACGCCGTGCGCTTCCGGGTGAAGGACCGCTTGATCACCGGCACCAACCCGGACGATTCGGGCGACCGCACCCTCCACGCGGTGAGCCCCGCCTTCGGGCTCGTGTGGCGCACGACGCCGCTCGCGTCGCTCTACGGCACGGTGTCCACGAGCTTCGAGACGCCGACCACGACCGAGCTGGGCAACAAGCCCGACGGGTCCGCGGGGATCAATCCCGACCTGAAGCCGCAGCGCGCGCTGTCGCTCGAGCTGGGTGCCAAGGGATTGCTGCCGAGCGGCGGCGTGCGGTGGGAAGTCGCCGCCTTCCAGACCGGCGCGCGCGACGAGCTCGTGCCGTTCGACATCCCGGGTGGCGCTGGGCGGCGGTACTATCGCAACGCGGGGCGCACGACGCGGCGCGGCGCCGAAGCGGGTGCCGAAGCCGACGTGGGGCCGCTCACCGTGCACGCCGCGTACAGCTACTCGCGTTTCCGTTACGTGGACTACCTCGTCGGTACTACGTCGTACGCCGGCAAGCGCATCCCCGGGGTGCCGGAGAGCGCGCTCGCCGCCGGGGCGTCGTACCGCCTGGCCGGGTTCACCCTGTCGGGCACGGCCGACGTCGCGACCGCCGTGTACGTGGACGACGCGAACAGCACCCAGGCCAACGGGCGAACGATCTTCGGGCTGGCGGTGTCGAACACGATAGGGGTGGGTGGGGTACGTCTCGCGCCGCTCGTCGCCGTGCAGAACTTGACCGGTGTGCGCAGCGCGGGGTCCGTGAGTGTGAACGCCACCGGTGGCAAGTTCTTCGAGCCTGCCCCGGGACGAACACTGCTCGTACGAATGGCGCTGTCGCGCGACCAGGGGGATGCTCCCTAGCTCGCGCGACTGTTCGACGCACGGCGCCAGATATCTCGGGTTTTGCGACGGTCGACCTCCCACACGGTTGGACTCGTTCCATGCGCCGTTCGGTCGTTTCGCTGAGCTGCATCCTCCTTGGTCTCCTTGCCTGTCGTTCGGGGCAACGTGACCCATTCGCCGGTGTCGGGCCCCTCGTGGGCGCCGACGCGATCGTCGAAGGCCGCGCTCAGGCGACCGAGACGGACACGGTCGAGGCGAAGATGAGCATCCGCCTGCTGCGAGCCCGCTGGGTGATGCGGACCGATCACGACGAGACGCGCGACTTCTGGAGCGACGTCGCCCTGCTCGACACGCAGAACGCCGAGCGTGCGGCGAACTCGATGGACGAGCGCACCTTCGCGGTGGCGCTTCGTACCCTGATGGAAGGCCAGCCGGGTGCTGCCGCCGTGGCGTTCGGGCTGCTCCACGCCGCCGCTACCGATTCGCTCGTGCGGGGACGCGCGCGCATCGGGCTCACGATGGCGTTGTCGTACGACTCCGACTGGCAGGCCATGGCGCGGCTGCGCGCCACCCCCAACCCATTCGACTCGATCCCCGGCTCGCTCGCCGTCGCCGCCGGCGTCGAACGATGGGCCCGCGCGCTGAGCAATGTCCCGACGCCGGTGTTCGAGATCCCCGACCAGCCCGTCGTGCTGCCGATGCGTCGCAGCTTCCTCGGCACACCGGTCGTGACGATCAGGATCAACGGCAAGGAGCACGAGTTCTGGCTCGACACCGGCGCGAGCATGACGCTGCTCTCCACCGACGTCGCGATCGCCGCGGGGGCCAAGCTCGCCGCGGACGACACGCTCGCTCTCGGCGTGGTCGGCGGGCACATCGAGGCGCGCGCGATCTACATCGACTCGATGGCCATCGGTCCGGTGACGGTGCGCGGGCTCGGCGCCGCGCTCGTGAGCCCGGAGGCGCTCCGCTTCGACCAGAAGCTCGTGAACGGACTGCGCACCACCGTGCCGATCGACGGGATGATCGGCACCGACGTCCTGCGGCATCTCGACGTCGTGATGGACGCGAAGGCGGGCACGATCACGCTGCGCCGCCCGCGGCGCTATGCGGGGGCGCGGCGGAATCTGTTCTGGGTCGGCTATCCCGTCGTGCGGCTGGTCACCTCCGACGGGCGCGCCGTGCTGTTCGGACTCGATACGGGCGCCGAGGGGACGTACGTGACGAACACGCTGCTGAAGAAGATGCCGCGCACCGCGGTGGCGATGCGGCGCATGTCGCTCGTCGGCCTTGGCCCAACCGACAGCAAGCGCTCGGCGAAGTCGAGCTGGATCGCACGCCAGGTTCCGCTGAGCGACGGCAATTATGCCATCATGCTGAACAATGTGCCGATCATGCCGCCGCAGCGGTGGACCTTCGTCGACTTCGACGGCGTGATCGGGAGCGACATCGCCCTCGCGACGCGCATGCACCTCGACTTCACGAACGGCGTGTTCGACATCCGCTCCAGCGACGCGCCGGACGTGTATTACGACGGGGCGCCGGATGTGAAGGTCGTTTATTGAGGGAATGAGGATGTGAGGGGATGAGGAACGGCCTCGGGAGCTCCTGCATCCCGAGGCCGTTTCGCATCCCCGCATCCCCTCATTTCCGCGGAAGCACCTCAGGCATCTCCGCTACCACATACGCATACACCGCCATCGTCGCGACGCATCTCGCGACGTCGGCGGGGTCGAGCTTGTCGGGCGTGTCGGCGTTGGTGTGGTGGTACCAGAAGTAGCGCGTGCCGTCGACGTGCAGGCCGGCGACGGGGACGCCCGCGTTCATCAGCGGCTCGACGTCGGCCTCGCTGTCGCCGTGCGTGACGGAGTCCGCGCCGATCCGGGACAGCAGGGGCGCGATGCGCTTCAGCATCGCCATCGCCGAGTCGGAGGTGGCGACCGCGATGCCATAGGGGCGGAAGACGCCGTTGTCCGACTCGAGCGCGAAGACGTGGCGGTCCATGTCCGCGGCGTGGGCATCGCGATAGGCGAGGCCGCCGCGGCCGCTGCTCTCCTCGTCGGTCCAGCCGACGACGCGCACCGTGCGCCGCGGCCGCAGCCCGAGCGCCTTCATGAGCCGCAGCGCTTCCCACGCCGCCACCACGCCGCCCGCGTCGTCCATCGCGCCCTGCCCCACGTCCCACGAGTCGATGTGGCCGCCGATCACCACCACCTCGTCGGGCTTCTCACGTCCGCGCAGCTCGGCGACGACGTTGCGCGACGGCGCGAGGGGAAGGGTGCGCGCGTTCATGACCAGCTTCACCGTGATCTTCTGCCCGCGGTCCTGCAGGCGGTGCAGCAGCTCGGCGTCCTCCACCGCGATCGCCGCGGCGGGGATGCGTCGCACGGCCGGCCCCGAGCTCGAAGTGCCGCGCCCGCGGCTCAAACTGTCGTCGTAGCTCAGCGTGCCCGTATGCGGCGAGTTGATGGAGAACGACGCCACGGAGCGGAGCAGCATGGCGACGGCACCCTGCTTCGCCGCCGCATTCGCCCCCGTCGACCGGTACACGCGTGTCGCCTCGTACTGTGTGAACGGCACGTCGAACAGCACGATCTTCCCCTTCACCGCGTCGCCGCGGCGCGCGAGGTCCTCGAAGCTCGTGACGACGACCACCGGCGCCGTGATCCCACCCGGTGGCGTCGCCACGCTCAGGCCGAGTCCGAGCATCGCGAGCGGCTTGCGGCGCGGCGTGATGAGCTCCGCCGACTCGGTGCCGCGCACCCAGTGATTGACCATCGCCGGTTCGCCGCGGACGTTCTCGAGCCCGTCGGCGCGCATGCGCTGCAGCGTCCAGTCGATCGCGCGCTCGAGCGCCTCCGAGCCGGCGATGCGGCTGCCGAAGGTGTCGGTGAGCTCGGCGAGACGTTTCCATGCCGCGCTGTCCTTCGTCGCCGCGTCGATCAGCCGATCGGTCGCCGCGCGGTACGTGTCGGTTGACTGCGCCGCGACGTTGGAGGCGAGCGATGTGAGGAGCGCCGCGGCACCGAGCACCGCGGCGAGGGACGAGCGATGTGACATCGGAGGGGGAGTCGAGAGCAGGGAGGAGAGCGTCGTGCATGGAAGCTAGCGACAGGCATCCATGACAAAGGGGTCGGACCCCTTCGGTATCCGACCCCATCATCTGCCCACTGCCTCATTCCCGCATTCCCGCATTCACGCCGACGACTTCTCCTCGCTCCGCGCCCCTCGTCCGCGCACCTGCACGCGCTCCGGCGCGCGAAGCCGCGGGTCGTTCCGATATGCGCCGAAGGTGTCCTCGCTCCACACCACTTCCTGGGGCACGCCGGCGCGCAGCGCGAGCTCGAGCCAGCGCACCGCCTGCCGGTCGTCGCCCATGCGGGCATACGCCCGTGCCACGCTCGTCGTCCCCTGTCGGGTCAGACGCGGGTCGAGCTGGATCGCGCGCTGGAACGCGGCGACCGCCTCGCGATGGCGCGACGCCGCCGACAGTGCGTCGCCCATCGCCAGCCAGTGCTCGGCCACGCGGTCATCGGTGAGCAGCGCGTCGCGCCAGAGATCGGCCGCGTCGTTCCATTCGCCGCGGCGCGATGCGAGCCGCGCGCGCTGCACGGTGTTCGCGTAGGCCGTGTCGATCGCCGGCTTCGTCGCGACGTCGCGCGCGTCGCGGCACGCCGGGCAGTGTCGCTCCGGCTGCATCGCGATCGCCGACGACGGCAGCGCGCACGCGAGCATCAGCGTGCGCGCGACGACGAGGGCTCTCACGGGAACGGCCTCGGGCGCGGCCACGGCCAGGGCCAGGGATTGAACGCGTTGTTACCCGCCAGACCGCGCACCGCGATCTCGCGCACCTTGGGATCACTCGACGTGAGCAACTGGTTGAACACCGCCTCCGACCGCCCACCCGACTTCGTGAGCGCGCGCACGAGCGCGCGGCGCACCTCGGTGCTCTGCTCCACCTTGAGCGCATCGGTGATCGCGGGCACCGCGCTCGCGTCGCCGATCTGGCCGAGCGCCCACGCCGCCTTGCGACGCGTGTCCTCGCTGTCGTCCTTCAACAGCCTCACGAGGCCGGCCGATGCGCGACCGCCGTTGTCGTCTTCGCGCAACTGCCCGATCGCCCACGCCGCCGTGCCGCGCACGCGGCTGCTCTTGTCGTTCAGCGCCGCGGCGTCGAGCGTTGTGACGGCCGCACGGTCTTCGATCTGCGCGAGCGCCCATGCCGACGTCTCGCGCACCGCGTCGTCGCTGTCCTGACGGAGCGCACGCTGCAACGCGGCCGATCCCTCCTTCTGCTCGACGGCGCCGAGCGCCCACGCCGTCATCTCGCGCACGCGCGGATCGGCGTCGCGGCCGAGCACGGACGCGAGCGCCTGTGCCGCCTCGCGCGATTCGAGATGTCCGAGCGCCCACGCGGCCACGCGCCGCACCGACGCGGCGTCATCCTGCTGGAGCACACGCAGCAGCGAGGCCACCGCACTCGTCGACTCGAGCCGCCCGACCGCACCGACGGCGGCTTCGCGCACCAGTGGCGACTGGTCCTGGAACAGTCCCTCGAGCGGGCGCAGCGCACGCCCATTCTCGATCCGTCCGAGCGCCCACGCCGAGTTGGCGCGCACGTCGACCGTCGCGTCGCGCAGTGCGCTCACCAGCGGATCGACGGCCTGCGACGGCTCGGCGAGTCCGAGCCCGATCGCCGCGACGGCGCGCAGCGACGCATTGCTCGCCGACAGCTTCGCGATGAGCGGAGCCGCGACGCGCTTGTCGTCCTGATGGCCGACGATGCGCACGCCCACCTCGCGCACGCACGCATCGTCCGACGACAGCGCGTCCAGCGCGCGCGTGACGTCCGCATCCGACAGATCCTCCATGCGGCGACGGTCGCCGCTCTCCTGGCGCGCCGTCGCGCCGAGCGGCGGCGCCGGAATGTCCGATCCCCAACCCCAGTTGCCGTTGCCGATCGACTGCGCGGCGAGGCCACAGATGAGGGGCGGCGCGCCGTGCGCCGCGGTGAGCAGCGCGGCCACGTCGATCTGCGCCGCGGCGGCCTTCGTCGTCGGCGCATCGTCCGGCACGCCGATCACCGCCGACGCGGTGCGCGCGCCGTGCGAGCTCGCAAACAGCGCCACCGTCGACAGCACTCCGAGAACTCGTAGCATGATCACTCCAGTGTTCGCGCCCATGGGACTTCGGTCGGGCTCAGGGTGAAAAATCAGCACTTCGGTCGCTGATCACGGGCGCGCATGGACGTCATGCGCGCCTCGGGTGGTCAGCGATCAGGGATAGGGACGGGGCTGCGGCCAGGGGTGCGGCCACGGGCCGGTGGCGTGACCGCCGGCGAGGGCGTGCACCGCCATCTCTCGCACCCGCTGGTCGGACGACTCGAGCAGGGGACGGATCGCGTCCACCGACGACTCGCCCATCGTCGCGAGCGCGCGGATGTACTTCAACTGCATCTCCTGGTTCTTCTCGGCCGTGAGCGCGGCCTGCAGCGCGGGCGCCGTCGTGGGATCCTCGATCTCGTAGAGCGCCCACGCGGTCAGCTCGCGCACGTGCTCGTCCTTGTCCGAGAGCATCGCGACGAGCTGCTTCGGCGCCTGCTTCGGCCCGACCTCGCCGAGAGCCCACACGGCGCGCGCACGCACATCGGCGTCCGCGTCCGCGAGCGCGCCGACGAGCGCATCCACGCTGCCCTTCTCGCCCATCTGGCCGAGCGACCACGCGGCGGTGCGGCGCACCTTCACGTTTGCATCCTTCAGCGCCGCGGACAGCGCCTCGACGACGCCGGTGTTGCGCGAGCCCTCGCCGAGCGACCAGGCGGCCATCTCGCGCACGTTCTCGCTCGCGTCGCGGCGCAGGGCGACGACGAGCGCATCGGAGGCCACCGTCTGGTCGGCGTACTCCGCCAGCCCCCAGGCGGCCACGCGCCGCAGCGCGGCGCTCGAGTCGCTGCGCAGCACCTTGGCGAGCAGCACGGGGCGATCGTCGGCCGCCTTGCTCCCCTTCGGCGCGCTCTTCATCAGATCCTGCGCGGTGACGTGCAGCGCACGCGCGCCCGCATCGAGGCCGGCGGACACCGCGCCGGGCACCACCGCTTCGACGACCGTGGACACGAGGCCGCCGAGAGCCTTGCTCGCCCGCGCGGCCGACGCGTCGACCGCGCTGGACGTCGCCGAGGACACCACGGTCGACAGCTCGGTGGTCGTGTGCTGCTCGACGCGCTCGTGCGTGCGCTGCTGCATGTGCACGTGGCGCGGTGCGTCGTTGGCGACGTCGAGGCTGGCGTGCACGCTGTCGCTCACGGCGGGCGACGTGATGACGATCGCCGCGGATGCCGTGTCGGGAGTCGCGTGCTGCTGCGTCGCGGTCTGCCGCGCGCTCGCCGGCGCGGGCGTCGCGGCACCGACGACGACGGAGATCAGGGCGAGCGCGGCGATGAGCGCGGCGCTCTGCCGGCGGCTCGGCGTCGAATGCCGGAGCTCCGGATCGAGAATGGCCAGCATGCGTCCCTCGAATTCCTTGCGGCGCGCCATCGCCAGGGCGACCATCGGGGTCGTCTCGCGGCGCACCGACGTCACGATGTCGAGCAGGTGCTCGGCGTAGTCCGTGGCGCGCGTGCCGCACGACAACGCGAGGTCGTCGCACGCGCGCTCGCTCTCGTCGCGCAGCTTGCGCGCGGCCGTCCAGACGAGCGGATGGAACCAGTACACGGCGCACACCAGCCGGCCCAGCGTGTGTCCCGCGAGGTCGCGGCGCCGCACGTGCGCCAGCTCGTGCAACAGCACGGCGAGCCGGCGCTCCTGGCTCCAGCTCTCGCACTCCGAGGGGAGCACGATCGTCGGCGTCGTGAGACCGCAGGCGAAGGGCATCTTCGCGTCGTGGCTGAGCAGCAGCCGCGGCGGCTCCTGCAGCCCCATGCGGTCCGACACCTCCCACAACGGCGTCATCCACGACTGGTCGTCGAGCGGATGGCTGCGACGGACGAGACGCCGCACGACGAGCGACGACCAGGTCAGCGAGAGGAGGATGGCGGCGGCGATGATCGCCCACGCGCCGAGCGCGATCGTCCAGATGCTCGCACCACGCAGCGTCGCGATCACGCCAGACGACGCGGCTGACGATGCGGCCGAAGACGTAGCTGACGACGCGGCGACGGCCGGAGCGGGCGCGCTGGTCGGTGGGGGCAACACGATGCGCGCTTCCGAGCCCTCGCTCGATGGTGCCTCGAAGACGAGCGGAGCGGCGGCGACCGGCGCCGCCGCCGCGGCGGGCAGGATCTCGAGACGGAGCGGCGCCCACGCGGTGAGCGCGGGCATCATCACGAGCGCGACGAGGGTGACCAGCCAGACGAGATGCCGCGCGCCGGCCGACGCGCGCTGCATGGCGAGCGTGATCCCGAGCGCGGCGACGAGGATCAGCGTGGCCTTGATGAGGAGCAGGACGAGGGGAGCGTTCCAGCTCTGGGCAGCCCCGAGATCGAAAAGGGAGGCGAGGGTCATCGGTCTATCTCCCGTTCTGGCGCGCCTGTCGGATCGCGCTGCGCAGCCGCTCGATCTCGTTGTCGTTGACGTCGACGTCGGACATGCGGAGGAGGGCCGTGACCGCCTGCTCGGGCGATCCGGCGAAGTAGGTCTGCACGACGTGGGCGAGCACGTCCTCGCGCGCCGTCTCGGTCGACGTGGCCGGATAGTAGACGTAGCGCGGTCCGTCTTCCTTGAAGTGGATCATCCCTTTCTCGCCGAGGATCCGCAGCACGGAGCGGACGGCGGAGTAGGTCGGCGGATCGGGGAGGTCGCCCATGATCTCGGAGACCGTGGCCTCGCCGCGCCGGTGGAGGATGTCCATGACCTGCCGCTCGCGGCGCGACAGGGGATCCAGGTCAGGCTGCTTCTTCATGACGGAAGACGTCGAAGTGTGGTGTGCTGAAAAATCACCTGTGCTGATATTTCAACCA
>Ga0136846_1222242_pt1 | contig 12710 bp, 7 predicted proteins | sample HopSoiMetagenom2_FD_96841 | JGI IMG/M metagenome (GOLD analysis project Ga0136846, IMG submission 96841) | Grasslands soil microbial communities from Hopland, California, USA - 2 Assembly 2016 (version 4) | ecosystem: Environmental > Terrestrial > Soil > Grasslands | place: USA: Hopland...
CCAGTGTTCCCGACTGCGTACGGACCGGAGTCCGTGTCCCGTTGCCGCCGGTTCCGATATACGGTCCTACCGTCGAAACACCGGATGAAGCAGTCGCCACCGTACCCGGCGAAACCTGCTCCGTCTGATCGAAGGAATACTTGAAGAAGAGCCTGTCCCCTGCTCCAAGGTTCTGATCGATACGCGCATCAAACTGGTTCGTATTCTGGGTCAGCGCCGGAGTGATGGTGTAGTTGTTGGTCGCGTTTCCATTCGTCAGCGTTGGCAGAAGATCAACAAACTTCACCGCAGCCGGATCAAGAAGGGAGGTGGGAATCTGGTTTCCGGCAAATGCTGCGCGGATCGTTGCTCCGCCGACAGTCGTGGTGGAGTATGGATTGTAAAGCTGCGTGCCGAAACCGGCGAAGTTACCCGTCCGCACCATTGCCCGCTGCGCCAGCGTTGGAAGTGTTGATGTGTACGTCTGCGGTACGGACTGGCGAATTCCCTGGTAATCCGCGAAGAAGAACGTACGCTCGCGTACGATAGGCCCGCCCAGAGTTGCTCCGAAAGTATTCCGGCGATACGGTGCACGCCGGATACTGTTCTGCTTCGCGAAGTAGCTGTTCGCGTTCATGATGTCATTGCGTAGAAACTCCCACACACTGCCATGGAAACCGTTGGTTCCCGACTTGGTGGAAACAGTTGTAATTGCGCCCGCAGCTTCGCCGAACTCGGCATTGAAGTTGCTAGTCATCACGCGATATTCCTGAATGGAGTCCACAATGGGCACCAGCACAAGCGTATTGAGCCATTGGTTGCGATCGTAGATTCCATCGATCAGATAGGAGTTCGCCGCCGCGATGGAACCGTTCACGCTGAAGTTGGAACCACCACGAATGGCATAGGCGCTGCCTCCTTCGGCAAGATTCGAGGCCGAGCCAGTATGCGCTCCGGGAGTCAGGAGCACGAGGTCGGTAAAGTTTCGCGTGGCCAGCGGAAGTGCGACGACCTGCTTGCTATCCACCAGCGACGAAACCACTCCGCTCTGCGATTGCAGCAGCGACGCCGATTCCGAGACGGTTACCGTCTCAGAGTTACTGCCGACGCTCAACGCTAGATCCACATCGGCCGTGGCTGCACTGGCCAGGGTAATGTTATTGCGCTCCAGCCGTTGGAAACCTGGTTTCTCCACCGAAATGCGATAGTTCCCTGCCGGAATGGAAGGCGCGGTGTACTGACCTTCGGCATTGGTCGTGACCGTGCGTTGAAAGCCGGTCGCGGTGTTGACGAGAGAGACTGTGGCCTCCGGAATCGCCGCTCCGGAGGAGTCCGATACGGTCCCCACAATGGTTGAGGTTTGCTGGGCCACGGCGAAATATGAGAGCAGCAGGAAGACGGGAGAAAGACGAAACAGACGAGAGAGCAAGGGAACCTCCAAAGCAGTGGTCATACGCATCCGCGTGCGTCATGACGATGAAGGGATTTGCTATGCGTCTACCGGACGATGCCAGGCAAACAGCGTAGCCTTCAGGCGCTCGACCTCTTTGCGACATCGGGGGTCCGCCGCTACATTGCGCAGCTCGGCGGGATCGGACTTCAGGTTGTAAAGCTCTTCGCGATCGTGCTGCCAGAAGGTGTACTTCCAGTCGCCATCGCGCACCATGTACTTTGCACGCGGCGTACCTAAGGCGTACTCGGCAAACGCAGGCCCCTGGGAGCCAGGTCTGTCGGGATTTCTTACCAGTCCTGCAAAGCTTCTGCCGTCGTTTGGCTGCAACTGATGCACGCCGCACAGCTCTGTCAGGGTTGCACTGATCGAGACCTGGCTGAGCGGCGTCGAAACCACTCCGGCAACACCATCAGGAACGTGAATCAGCAGCGGCACGCCGCATGATCCTTCATAGAATTCGAACTTCTGCCACAGGCCGAGATCGCCCAGCATTTCGCCGTGATCGGAGGTGTAGACGATGATCGTGTCGCGGTCGTGACCGGTCTCTTGCAAAGCCTGCAGCACTTGTCCGACACAGTCGTCCATCTGCGCGAGGTTGGCATAGTAGTAGGCCATGTGCTGTTTGGCCTTCGCCTCGTCACGAACCTCGGGTGTCGGACCGTTGTATTGAATCGACTTCACGACCTCCTCAGGCAGCGAAGCAAGATCAGCCTTCCCCCAGCTTGGTGGCAGTTTCATGTCGTCCCGCTTGTACATCTCCGCAAAGCGCGCCGACGGCATAAAGGGATCGTGTGGTTTGAGGAATGAGCTCACCAGGAAGAATGGGCCATCTTCAGAACGATGCCGGTGAAGAAAGCGGATCGATTCACGCGCGACAAATGAATCAAAGTGATCTTTTTCTTCCAGCAGCGAGACGCGCCCTACGTGGACAGCACCTTCCCGCTCATCTTTATGGCGAGCATCTTTCCAGGGATCTCCGAAATCGCGCCATAGATCGTCGATCTCCGGCTGTCCTGATCCGGAGTTGGGACGGCCCAGCTCATCTGCATAGACAGCCGTCTTCGGACCGAGGTATTGGAACCACTCGTTGAATTCGATGCGGTAGTCAAAGCCATGCGTCTGTGCATCAACCCAGTGCATCTTGCCGATAAGCGCCGTACTGTATCCCGCTGCGCCGAAGTGATGCGCCATGGTTTTGTGCTTCGCGGCATAGGCGCGGGTATTGTCCTGCGCTTCGTGATTATGGCTGTATAACCCTGTCATCAGAGACGCACGGGACGGTGTGCACACGGGATTCGCGCAGTAGGCATCTGTAAACCGCACGCTCTTCTGAGCGAGCGCATCGAGATTCGGCGTATGGGCGACGAGATCCCCATACGCTCCCATGCAACTGCGCTTATGTTGGTCTGACATAATAAGCAACACATTCGGACGCGACCGCCGTCCCTGCGCAAACAGCGGCTTGTTCACGGCCGTAGATGCCGCCAGCAACAGGCTGTTCTGAAGGAGGGTACGCCGATCCATCATGTCTCCTACGCGAAGCTGCACCGCAGCATCGTGAAACGTTTAACCGCAAACAACAGGCCAACCCTGTCATATGGGAAAAGAGTTAAGGAATGTGAAGGGAAATCCACCGCTATAAGACTGGCATAAAGCCGAGCGGAAGCAACGTCACAAGCAGGACGAAGGACGACAACAGCGACAGGCTTGGGTAACCACGGTCACAGGTGGAGTCTAACATACCAGCATGGTCGAGATCGATTGACGCTCGCCGCATTGGTGGGCAAGCGGTCATCTTCATCGTTTAGCGAATTGCTGAAGAAGAACCGACCTGGTGTAAAAACAATCCACGGTCGATCACTCAACCAGCTCCGGCCAGAAACATTTGCATCGTTATTCAGGGGGTTTCATGAAGCAGATCTCTCGGCGGTCACTGCTCCAGTACACCGGGCTCGCTACGATATCGCTCGAACTACACAAGCTGGCCTATGCAGATGCAGGGAGGCCTAAGTCCGAAAACGTCTACGTCAATCTCAATGAGAACGCATTTGGCCCATCGCCAACGGTGACCGCCGCCATCGCAAAAGAGTTCCCGCGTCTCGCACGCTATCCAACGAGGGACCTTGCCGACGCACTGACCAAGCAGATCGCGGATTACGAGAGTGTTTCTCCGGAGCAGGTAATTCTGGGCGAGATCCTCGGCGGGCTCGGGTTGTATCTTGGCAGCCAAGGCGGCCCTGGCGGAGAGTTTCTCTATTCCACTCCCGGATACCTGGCACTGATCGAAGCCGCTGCTCGTGTCGGTAGTGTCGGTGTTCCCGTTGCTCTCAACGACCGTTTTGAGAATGACCTTACTGCACTCAGCGGAAATATCAGTCGCCAAACTCGCGCCGTCTATCTGATCAACCCGCATAATCCCACGGGCACGACTAATGACAGGGATGCGTTTCACGGTTTTTTGCGTGAGGCCTCTGCTCATACGCCCGTCATTGTGGACGAGGCCTACCTGGAATATACAAATGACTTTGAAAAGCGATCCGCAGTTTCCTTGGTCCGCAGTGGGGCCAACGTACTTGTTTTCCGTACCTTCGACAAGATCCACGGCCTCGCCGGCATCCCTATGGGATATACCCTTGCCCCCGCCAAACTGACTGCCGCACTCCGTGCCGGCGGCCTTGGCGACGCCGAAGGGTTGGGCCGACTTAATGTTGTTGCAGCAAGTGCCGCCCTTGGGGATCGCAACCACGTTCGCGAAGTACGCACGACAGTGGCGGAGGAGCGAAAGAAATGGCTATTTGTACTCGAAGAACTGAAACTACGTCACACCTCATCGGAGACCAATTTCATCTTCTTTGATATCGGCGCTTCACAGACGCGGCTGGCGGAGCGCTTGCGCAGCCGAGGCATCGAAATTGCGAGATCCTTTCCTCCCTATACCAACTGGGCAAGAATTACGATAGGACTTCCGGACGAGAACCGTAGAGTGCAGCAAGCGCTACGAGAGGTGCTTCCATCACTGTGATCCTTATCGGCGATGCGGCAATTCTCGCAAGGTGATTTATTGAAGCCGCAGTTTGCCCTCAATGACAGTTACGCCACGACCTGCCAGCTTCACAGAGCTATCGTGAACTTCAAGGCGCAACAAACTGGGACGCTTCATCTCATAACCTTGTTCGATCACCACGGTTGTGCCATTCTTCACAACGCCATGTTTCACCAGGAAAGCCGCAAGTGGGCCTGCAGCCGTGCCTGTCGCCGCATCCTCTACAATTCCCGCAGTCGGATTGAAGAATCTCGCATGTGCGGTTGAGGTCAGCGAGACCGGCTCCAGGCAATACAGATAGCAACCTTCGCCGCCAACAGCCTTAAGAAGCTTTGCCAGCTTTTGGCTATCCGGGTGCGCTTGCGTAACAAACGAGCGATCGCGCACCGGCACCAGTAGATGTCCGGCGCCAGTGGCAACCACCTGCGCCGGTAAGGAATGGGAAAGGGCATCCGGCGTCAGGCCAAGGGCTTCCGACAACGCACCGGTATCCTTGCAGATATTTCCAAATTCCGGCGGCGATTGGGTAAGGACAACGGACTCAAGACGTTCCCCGTTCTTCCGAACCTCGACCGGAAGTAGATGTCCCCCGATCTCCTGGACAAAATGATTCTCGCCGTCCTTCAGTGAAAGGACCCCGGTGTCCGCGAGCCACCACCACGCGCCCAAAGAATTATGACCAGCCCCGAAGACCTCATGGCCCGCAGCCGTAAAAGACCGCAACCGCCAATCGGCGGACTTGTCCTGTGAAGGCATAATGAATGTCGTCTCCGCCTGATTCAGTTCACCTGAATCAGGGAATTCTCGGCAGAGCGATCGGTGGCTGGACGGTGGGTAACGTCACGCGGGCTTACAGCGGTGCACCCTTTACCGTAACCACCAACACGAACAACACCAATGCATTCTCATCCGGATCACAACGAGCGAATATCGTCGGCAATCCATATCTTTCCACCAGCCAACGGGGCCCCAAGCAGCTCTGGCTGAACGCAGCCGCCTTCGCACAACCCGCGATCTATACCTTCGGAACCCAGCGGCGTAACAGCCTGCGCGGCCCAGGATTTGCATCGCTGGACTTCTCGTTGATTCGCAGCATCCGGTTTGCGGAAGGACGTATTCTTCAACTTCGCGGAGAGGCCACGAACATCCTCAATCACACCAACCTGACCACGCCTTCCGCCAGTTATGGTGCTTCGACTTTTGGCTACATTACTTCGGCATATGCACCACGTCAATTGCAGTTGGGAGCACGTTTCGTCTTCTGATTTCCTTCCGCGAACTTCCTGTAACCGTAGCGTCACGCCGCCTGACTGGGGAGTGGCGCTAATCTTTCGCCGGGAGTACCGCGCCAGCTGCAGTGGTTCAGGATGTACTTCTGTATCTCAGGAGACTGGAGGGTCAGAGGAGTTTGACAGAGGAACACAGCCCGCGTAGATTACGACCATGGTGCCTACCCTAAGGTTGCATTGTTGTTCGCAGACCATCGCCGCTGGCGAATAGGGGATCGTGCGCACCTCCAACCTGGATGCCATCTTTGTCGATTAGTTCCTTTCGACAGGACCACTCGCCAGCATCGTCTAACAGCATCTTCAAGCTCTGCCACCTGGCAGGGCAGCTACCTTTCCCAAGAGGTAAGTATGTCGTTGACTACCATTCTGTCGATTGGACTGAATTCATCCGTGGCAATGCAGAGAACATCCTCTCTCCGCTCTGCCGGATATGCCATCGTGATGGCCTCATCCCTTAAGGAAGGGATCAATCTCTTCACGTCCGGCGATTTCGATCTTGTCCTCTTATGCCATTCCATTCCCGATAACGATAGAGAGCGACTGACTTGCCTCATCCGCGCCTCCGGATCATTCACCCCTGTAGTTTCGATTGTGGCAGGATCGGGAATGCACGATATCTTTCCCGATGCAACGCTCGACGAAAGCAATCCGGACGTTCTACTCGCCGCTCTCCGGGAGGTCTTGATCAAGGCAGAGAAGCGGCTAGGGATGCAGGCTGCAGGATTTCGCAGCACATATTCGGTGGGAGCTCCTTCTCAGAACACCTAGAACGTAAGAGACGTTGGCATTTTTCGAGAAAATGGATCGGTTCCTGATGGCATCATGATCATGACAATCTCAAAGAAATTCTGCTTCTGTTGTCCTCCTCGCGGAGCGATCGCCTGAGTCTGCCGCTCTTGTCTCAAAGAGAGCACAGAAGAAATGGCGTAGTTTCAGTTCTCAACTGAGATGCACTTGGAATCGAGGAGCCGCCGTGCCGCAACTCTCCCGCAACTGGACAGATCCCCACATCACCTTGTGTCGCCACAGGTGTTGTCGCACAGATTCGTTGCCTCAAATGCAAATCTGACCAGCGGCCCAGAGGGCCATCGCGAAAAAGGGAGATTCAATGTCCGGACTATTTCAATCTGTATCCACGCAAATCTCACGCCGCACGTTTCTGCGAACGAGCGCATTAGGAGCTCTTGCGGGCGCCTCTACCGCGTCCCAGGCAAGCCATCCTGTACCTGTCCCCGAACATGACAAACCGAATGCTGACCTTCTCTATGGTTCACTCCAAGCGGCGCGCTGGATCCGCTCCGTCGAGAAGAATGCGCAGCAAGGACGCTATTGGCTTCCCGAACCCGATCATCCGGAGAAGGCGGTCACGATCTCTCCAGTGAATGGAATCTACAGCGGGAGCGCAGGCATTGTCCTCTTCTTCCTTCAGCTAAGCAAAGCGACAGGCGATTCCTCCCATCTGGAAGATGCAAGACGTGGGGGAGATTTTCTTGCCGCTACGTGGCGAGACTCCATCGGAAAAGAGCTCGTCCCTGGCTCCAACTTATCTTTCTATAACGGCAGATCTGGGGTCGCATTTGCTCTTGCCGAGGTTTGGAGGGCAACCGGAAAGACGGAGTACAAAAACGCTGCGCTCGCAGCTACCGAGTCGATTGTGCAACTGGCGCAGAATAGCCCGACCGGCTCGTTTTGGTCATCTTCTCCTGGCGTTATCGGCGATGGCAGCATCATTCTCTATCTGCTCTATGCAGCCCGCGTTTTCCAAAGAGATGAATACCGCACTCTCGCAGGAAAGGCAGGCGAGCATCTTCTCGGGCTTGCCGAAGCCCAGCCGGGAGGGGGTGTCCGATGGAAGGGAGCGTCCCTTGTGCCGCTAGGCCTTTCTGAGGAGGCCTACTTTCCAAACTTCGAGTTGGGAACGGCGGGCATCGCTTATGTTCTCGCCCGTCTCTACGAAGAGACGCAGAACAGCCAATTCCTCGATGCAGCCAAAGAGGGCGCTCTCCATCTTCAAAAGATTGCAACCGCACGTGGACGAGGAGTTCTCATTCCATATCGTTATCCAGACCTGACAGACGTTTATTATCTGGGGTTCTGCCATGGACCGGCGGGTACGGCACGCTTGTTTTACCAGCTCTACAAGGTCACCAAAGAGAAATCTTATCTCGGCTGGGCGGAGAGTCTTGCGCGAGGAGTCATCGATAGTGGGATTCCAGAGAAACAAACGCCGGGCTTTTGGAACGTCGTCTGCCAATGCTGCGGATCGGCGGGTCTAACCGATTTCTTCCTGGGGCTCTGGGCGGCGACTGAAAATTCCGAATATTACGCCTTCGCCAATCGTCTTGCGGATGAGACGTTGAGCCGGCAAACGGACTTTGATGGTAAGGGATACCGATGGTACCAGGCATGGACCCGCGTCAAGCCCTGGGAAGTATCGGCGGAAACTGGCTACTCGATCGGCGCCGCCGGAGTGGGCTCGGCACTCCTCCATGCCTTTCTGGCACAGAACGACAAATACGAAATCATCGCGTTCCCTGACAATCCTTTTCCAACTACGCGCGATAAAACAGTACACACGATGGCTGCGAGCATCGACTTCACCGATCTTGATCATTTCGCGCCATAGTCACCTTACAGGCCGGCCAAGGAAAACTTTCCTTATAAAGATGGACCTCTTTCAATCATCTGTGCGTACACGCGACGTGAAGATGTTGTACGCCAAGAGTACTGGAAGGGGGAAAGCCGCCTTTATGAATCCCCCTTGCCCGCTCCTTTTAATCTCTACCGCCGGCACGGCAATATCCGGGCGCATTGGATGATCTCGCCAAGACTGATGGTGGTCACGCGTGCACTCCGGAGATCGTTGGCGTTTCATTGATGTTTTCGGAAGTGGAAGAGGTTGCCGTCACCTCCGCTTGTTCCCAATGGATCAGCTTCAGGTCCAGGACGACAAAGGAATAGAGAACCGGAACCAGGCCCAGTGTCACGAAGGTTGCGATCGTCAGGCCGCCGATCTGGGCATAGCATAGAGGCTCCCAAAGAGGTCCACCGTGCGCCGCCAGAGGAAACAGAGCAATCACGGTAGCCGCCACGGTGATCATCACCGGGCGCAGCCTGAGAATACCTGCGTCGATAAGAGCCATCTCCAGATCTTCCCCGGCTTCTCTGCGTTCCTCAATAAATTCAAACAGCACAATGATGTGACTCACAATGACGCCGATCAGACTGATGATTCCCAGGAAGGCCATAAAACCGAATGGCTGGCCCATGATGGCCAAGGCAAAAACGGCGCCGGCAACTCCATAAGGAATAGCAGCAAACACAATCAGAGGTTTGAAGGCGTGCTTGAACTGTGCGAGCAATGCCAGGTAGATGGCGAATACGCAAATTACGAGTACGACTGTGAGGTCTCCAAAGCCGCTGACCTGCTCTTTTTGCTCGCCCGCAAATCGGAAGATAAATCCATCGGGAAGTTGTTTTTGGAACTCCTTCAGTCTGGGCATGGCGGCAGAAAGTACTTCGGAAGCCAAATGGCCTTCACTCGGCCAACACTGCACGGTGATGGTTCGGTATTGATCGAAGCGTTTGGTCTTTGAGACTACCGGCTCCAGGGAGATCGTTGCCACCTGATCCACAGGAACTGGATGCATTCCCTGTTGCGGGAAGACATAGAGATTATGCAGCTCGGAGAGCTGAGCTCGCTGTTCCATTCGCATCCGTCCGACGATCGAAATTTGCTTGTCGCCATCCCTCAAAACACCAGCAGTGACACCATGGAGAGCTGCATCAATAGAGCCGGCGACATCTGCGTTGGTGACATGTGCCATGTTGGCGCGATCGGCATCCACGTGCACTACTTCTCTTGAGCTCGGATCTCCCCAGTCGTCTCGAACTCTGGCCGCAATCGGAACATCGCGAAAGATTTGCTTAAGCTTCTCAGCCTCGAGCCGCAGACGTGTTACATCTTCGCCCGAGATTCTGACCTGAACTGGGATCCCAACGGGCTTCCCTGTTTCAAGTGTCCGGGTGTCGATCATCGCGCCGGGAACTCTTCTGTCTAACTCAGACTGCAAGAGAGCCAGGAGTGGCGTCGTGTCATGGTTATCCTTGGTACGCAGAATGACCTGGGCATAGTTGGTCTGCCGGTCTTCCGGCGTGGCGCTGCTCCAGAAACGAGGACCGCCTCCGCCGACAAACGTCGTCATCGATTGCAATACTTCTTTCGGACGACCATGTTCGGGATGGCGCCTTCCGTAGTCTTCCGCCACCTGACGCGTGATGGACTCGACCTGCTGGGTAACAGCGCTCGTTGCGCTTACCGGAGAGTCTTCCGGTAGCCACACGTCGATATAAGAGAAGTATTGGAGGTCTTTGGGGAAGAATTGCGGCTTCAGCGTGGCGAAAACCACACCTCCGGCAATGAGCAGAATAAGAGACGCCGCCAAGCAGAGCTTTCGGTGTTCAATCGCCTTCCGTGCCGTCCGATAGTACCAACCTGTGAATCCGTGTTGCCGCCTCGTCTCGATAGGAGTCTCCGCACGGCTCTGCAGAAGGAAAGAGCTGATGAGCGGCACAAATGTCATCGAAACCAGGAGAGCAGCCAACAACGAGCAGCTGATAACGATAGGCAGGCTGTACAGAAACTTTCCTGTGTCCCCCGGCAGCAGCAGAAAGGGGAGGTACGAGACGATATTCGTCACCGTGGCGTAAGCCATGGTCTTGAAGAGTTTTGTCGGTCCAGTCCAGGGCGCGGTAGATCGTGGCTGCCCTTCTCCCAGTTCCCGTACGATCGCATCGCCCGAGACTACCGGAACGTCGACGAGCAGCCCCAGCGCAATGATCAGAGATGCGATCGAGACCTGTTGGAGGTCGATGCCGAGAGTATTGATCACTCCAAAGGTGATAGCAAGCGTAATTGGCATCGAAGCCGCAATCAAGAGGGCTGTCCGCCAGCTCCAGAAGCCAATCAGTGCCACGACCACAACCAGTACCAAAGCCTCAATCAGGCTATGGCTGAAGAGTTCAATACTGTCGTGTACTTGCAATGGCTGATCCGAAGTTCGCGCCAGAACCAGGTCTGCCGGCAATGTTTTTCTGACAGCCGCCAGATTGGCATCCACCTGTTTACCAAAGGAGTTGATTTGCTCCCCTTTTCTCATCTGCACAGAAAGGGTGATGGCTCGCGTTGTCGTCCATTTGCCGTTTTCGCCGCGGCGAGTATACCGATTAAGGAAAGAAGGTGGATTCTCGTATCCTCTTTCGATATCCACGAGGTCTCGCAAGTAGAGCGGCGTGCCCTCTGGCGAGGCGCCAATCATCACGTTGCGTAGATCGTCAATACTCTTGATCTCGCCCGTTGTATTGATACTGACGGTCCTTCCGCTTGCGTTAAGCGTCTGGCCGATGTCAGGCAGATTGCGAGCTCCCAGCACTTTAGGAAGGTCCGCCGGCGCCAGCTTATATTGCGCCAGCCGCTCCTGCGAGAAGTTCAAAAACACGTTCTCACCCAACACTCCCGCGCGCTCTACCTTGGAGACAATGGGTAAGGTCTTCAGGCTCCGCTGGATGGTATCGGTAAAATCGTCGAGGTCTCGATAGGTGTATTTGTCTCCAGCGACCGCCGCCAACGCAGCGGGTGTGCCGGCAGGATCGTCGATGATTGCCGGCTGCCAGGCGTCGGGATGAAACTCATCCGTTTGCAGGTTCTGATCTGCGGACCTCTTTATTCCTGACAACAGCTCAGCATTGCTGAGATTCGTCGACAGGTCCGCTCCCGTAAACCCTTCGCCCGAAAATAAGCGGACATCCGCGCAGAGCTTCTGAACTGCCAGATCCTGGATTACCAGCGATAATTTGCGCTCAACCTCGGCATTATCGACTGACTTGGGAAAAACGATAACAATGGAGCGGCGTGGCTGCGGTTGCGTCGCAGCAAGGCTGCGAACTTTACGGATCTGGGCTTCGACATTCTTGCCGAGCCAGGCGACCTGAGCCGGCTCAGCGGATGGGCTAGCCACAGTCAACATTAATGCGGATGTATCTCCGAAGTCCTTGATGTAAAGAATCGGTCCGGCGCCCTGGGGAAGGTCGTGGATGGCGTCAAGCTTCGTTTTAACGTCATCCAGTTCTTTATCCCGATCGTATCTCCCCTTCTCCGCCAACTCGAACTGGACCATAGCCGACCCGGTTCTGGAAGCGCTTTTGATCTCGGTCACCCACTGGTTCGAAGCAAGGGCTTGCTCGATCTTTCTCGTCACTAACTGCTCTACCTGTTCAGACGATGTTCCCTGCCAGGGAACGATCACCATTGCCTGACGTACAGGAATATCGGGATCTTTTCGCTGCGGCATCTTCAGAAGTCCATAGATACCCCAGACAATGACGACAGCGAGAGATACCCACGCAACGTGGCGCTGCTCGATGAAGAAGCGTGCGAGATTTTGTTTCTTCTCGGTGGACTGCTCGTTATGATCATGTGACATTGTTGGGCCTCCTTAGTTGGCCACCCGGATCGGGCTTCCATCGCTTAGCTGATTCGTGCGGTTGACAATAATCCGCTCTCCAGGCGTGAGGCCTTCATCGATGGCCACTGACTTACCGAATGTCTGGCCAATCCTTACGCTTTTCAATTGTGCATACTGCTTTCCTTCGCGTTCGGCTACGGTAAAGATCGAGTAGCTGGTTGAACCGGATTGAGCCGTCATCAAGGCAGTCATAGGCACCACGGGCACAGTTTGTGCATCACCGCGTTGAATACGGATGCTCGCGATCATGCCGACCTTGAGCGATCTGTTCTGGTTGGCGAGAGTTACTTCGATATTGAAGACCCGTGATTCCCGGTTAGCAGAGGCTGCGATCCCAGTAATCCGCCCCGTAAGGAGTTGCCCCGGCAACGCCTCAAGCCGCACGGGGACCTCGGCTCCGGGCTTGAGATAAGCCAACATGG
>Ga0136846_1226147_pt1 | contig 12710 bp, 13 predicted proteins | sample HopSoiMetagenom2_FD_96841 | JGI IMG/M metagenome (GOLD analysis project Ga0136846, IMG submission 96841) | Grasslands soil microbial communities from Hopland, California, USA - 2 Assembly 2016 (version 4) | ecosystem: Environmental > Terrestrial > Soil > Grasslands | place: USA: Hopland...
CCCGGTCGGGTACTCGATCGTCGCGATGCCGCGACCGCGATGCCTCGCCATCAGGAACCACCTCCAACGGACGCGAGCAGGTGCTCGGGCAGCAGCTCGCCGGAGCGCGGCGCGTTCGTCATCTGCCGGTACTCCGCCTTCAGCTCATGGCCGATGCGGTCCGCCGCGGCGAGCACGACGGGCACGGTGGACGGGTCGCTCAGGCGCACGCGGTTCGCGGTCAGGTCGCCGACCCGGTTGGCGTTCTTCAGCCGCAGCTCGAACGGATCCATGCCGAGCGACTCCGCGATCCGGTTCATCTGGATCTCGGCCGCGAACGAGACCGACGTGACGCCGAAGCCGCGCATCGCCGTCGTCGGCGTGCGGTTCGTGTAGACGACGTAGCCGTCGAAGCGCAGGTTCGGGATCGTGTACGCGCCCGGGTGGTGGAAGGAGTGCTTCGTCACACCGTAGGACGAGAAGCGCGTGTACGCGCCGGCGTCGTGCAGCGTCGTCATCTTGCGCCCGAGCAGCCACCCGTCCTGGGTCACGGCGTCCGCGATCTCCATGTGCCACGGCGCCCTGGTCGACGACGCGAGAAACTCCTCCTCGCGCGTCCAGCGCCACTTGACCGGCCGGTGCGCTTTCAGCGCGAGCAGCGCGGAGATCGTCTCCGTCGCGGTGTCGACCTTGCCGCCGAAGCCGCCGCCGACCGTGCCGCCGACGAACTTCAGCTTGTTCAGCGGCCACTGGAGATGCGCCGCGACGACTCCCATCGAGAAGTACATCGCCTGCGTGCAGGAGTAGATCGTCAGCCGGCCGTCCGGCTCCGGCACCGCGAGCGCGACCTGCGGCTCGATCGGCACCTGGTCGATCGCCTGCGGCCGGTAGACGCCCTGCACGATCAGGTCGGCCCGGTCGAACGCGCCCTCGACGTCGCCCTTGCGGATCCGGCGGCTCGTGTGGGTGCCGAAGTGCGGGAACACGGGCCCCCACTGGTGGAAGGGCTTCGCGTCGGGATCGAACGCCTTGCGGATGTCGAGCAGCGCCGGGCGCCCCTCGTACTCGATCTCGATCAGCTCGAGCGCCTCGAGCGCCGTCGCCTCGTCCTCGGCCGCGACCACGGCGATCGGCTGTCCCCGGTAGTGGACGGCCTGCTCGGCCAGGAGCGGCTCGTCGGCCGGCACACCGAGCGCCTCGAGGTGGCCGTAGACGTTCCGCGGCACGTCCTCGTGCGTGATCACCGCGTGGACGCCCGGGTGCTGCTCGGCCTTCGTCGTGTCGAGGCGGACGATGCCGGCATGCGGATGCGACGAGCGCAGCGCCTTCGCCCAGAGCGTGCCCGGGACGCGGACGTCGTCGACGTACACCGTGCGCCCGGTGACGTGGCCGACGCCGTCGTAGCGCGGCAGGCGCGTGCCGACGGCCTTCATGCCGGGCTCCCCGTGACGACTACCTCGGGCTCGCCTCGGCTCGAGCCGGTCCCGCCCGCGTTCAGAGCGTCCGCGGAGACGTCGCCGCGCGCCGCTGCCTCGACGGCCGCGACGATCTTGACGTAGCCGGTGCAGCGGCAGACGTGGCCGCCGAGGTCGGCGAGGATCTCGTCGCGGGTCGGCGACGGGTTCCGCTCGAGCAGCGCAGTCGTCGCGAGGACGAAGCCCGGCGTGCAGAACCCGCACTGGATGCCGTACTGCTCGTGGAACGCAGCCTGGACGGTCGAGAGGCGGCCGGGCTCGCCGACCCCCTCCGCCGTCGTGACGCTCGCACCGTCGACTGCGGCGAGCGGAAGAAGGCACGCGCGACGCGGCTCGCCGTCGACGAGCACGGTGCAGCCGCCGCAGCCTCCCTCCTGGCAGCCGGCCTTCGGGCTCGTGATCCCGAGCTCCTCGCGGAGTGCGTGCAGCAGCGGCTCCAGCGGCTCCGACGTCAGCTCTCGTTCGATGCCGTTGACGATCAGTCTCATCGCAGTTCCTCCAAGGCGCGCTCGACCAGTCCGGGGAGCACCTGACGCCGGTACCACGCGGACGCGAGCGCATCGTCCTGCGGTTCGACATCGTCGAGCACCTTCGCCGCCGCGTCCTTGGCGGCAGCCCCGCCCGCGAGCGCCTGCTCGACGGAGCCGGCACGTACGGCACGCGGGCCGGCGCCGAGAACGGCCACGCGGACGCCGTTCGCGGTCTCCGCTGCGGCGACGCCGAGCACCGAGTAGGCGTGCGCGTGCGGCCGGCGCACGGCGGTCGCGGCCGCGCGCTTCGGCGGGTCGACCTCGATCTCGACCACGAGGCGCCCCGCGGGGCCGGCGGCGAGGAAGTCGTCGATCGAGTCCGTCCGCTCGCCGCCCGCACCGACCGAGCGGACGCGCGCGCCGAGCGCCAGCAGCGGCGCCTGCAGGTCACCGGTCGGAGTCGTTCCGCCGCCCGGCGCGCAGAGGTTGCCGCCGATCGTGGCCTGGCCGCGGATCTCGTAGTCCGCGACGTGACGGGCGAACGTCGCGAGCGGCTCCGGCGCGGCGTCCACGAGCTCGGCGATCGCCGTCGTCGCACCGATCTTCACGGTTCCCTGCGCGCTCTCGATGCCGCCCAGCCCGGCGCGGCCGAGGAAGAGCGTCCGTTCGGGACGGAGCCGACCGAGCTTGATCGCCGGCACGACGAGCGTCCCGCCCGCGAGCACGGTGATCCCGCTCCCGTCGCCGAACGCGGTAGCGGCCTCCTCAGCGGAAGTCGGAACGAGAACGTCGGTCATGCCGCCCCTAGCGATCCTAGTGCATCACCGGCCTTCGAACTTCGGCTTGCGTTTCTCGCCGAATGCCTCGACGCCCTCTCGGAAATCGTCGGTCGAGCGCAGCATGCCGTAGGCGAAGCCCTCGATCTCGAGCCCGGCCTGTAGCGGCGCGTCGTACACGGTGTTCAGCACCCGCTTCGCGACGGCGAGCGCGAGCGGCGGGAGCTCGGCGAGCTCGTCGAGCAGACGGCGCACCGCCGCCTCGAGCGCGCCGGCGGCGACGACCTCCGTCACGAGGCCGAGCGCGACCGCCTCCTCGGCTCCGATGCGGCGCCCCCGCATGATCACGTCCTTCGCCCGTCCGAGCCCGATCAGCCGCGCGAGGCGCTGCGTGCCGCCGCTCCCCGGGATCATCCCGAGCCGCACCTCGGGGAATCCCAGTTGGACGTCGTCGGCGGCGAGTCTGAAATCGCACGCGAGCGCGAGCTCGAGGCCGACGCCGAACGCGTAGCCGCGGAGCTCCGCGACGACGGGCTTCGGGCAGCGCTCCGGCGCCGCCACGTTCCAGGCGAGGCGCGAGAGCTCCTCGGGCTGGCGCTCCAGGAAGGCTGCGATGTCGCCGCCGGCGGTGAACGAGTCGCCCGCGCCGCGCAGGACGATCGCGCGCGCCGAGTCGTCGCGGCCCAGCTCGTCGAACACCCGCCCGAGCTGGTCGCGCGCCGCCATCGAGACACGGTTCAGCTTCTCCGGGACGTCGAGCGTCACGGTCGCCATGGCGTCCGCCACCTCGACGCCGAACCCGTCGTGGCCCGTCATGTGGCGATCTTGTCGGTCCGGAGGAGACGGCGCAGGATCTTGCCGGACGGGCTCTTCGGGAGCGCGTCCACGAGGCGGTAGTCGCGCGGCCGCTTCCACCGGGCGAGGGAGTCGCTCCCCAGGCAGAACGCGTCGAGATCGTCGGCGGTCGTGCCCGGCTCGACGACGACGACCGCGACCACGCGCTGCCCGAGCCGGTCGTCCGGCTCGCCGACGACGGCGACCTCGATCACCTTCGGATGCCGAGCCACGACGTCCTCGACCTCGAGCGGGTGCACGTTCTCGCCGCCGGAGACGATCATGTCGTCGATGCGGCCGACGAGCCAGAGGTCGCGCTCCTGATCGACCCTCCCGACGTCGCCGGTGAAGTACCAGCCGCCGCGGATCGCCTTCTCGTCCGCGTCCGGCCGGTTCCAGTAGCCGGTGAACGCCTCGGCCGAGTCGAGGCGGCAGACGACCTGACCCTCCTCCCCACGTGGGACGACGTCGCCCGGCCCGGCGTCGTCGGCCGTCGACACGAGCCGCAGCATCGCGTTCATGGACGGACGGCCGGCGCACCCGGGCTTCGCGGCCTGGTCGCCGTGCACCGAGAACGTGTAGATCTCCGTCGACCCGTAGTGGTTCAGGAAGACGCGCGGCGAGAAGGCGTCGAGGCAGCGCTGCACGAGCGACGTCGTCATCGCCGCACCCGCATAGGCAAGCGACTCGACCGACGAGAGATCGAAGTCGCTGCGGCGCGGGTGCGTGACGAGATCGTGGTAGAGCGTCGGCGCGAGGTAGAGCGAGGTCAGGCGCTCTGCCTCGATCAGCGCGAGGGCGCGTTCGGCGTCCCAGCGGGGCTGGCAGACGAAGCAGCCGGAGACGACCGGCATCGCGAGCAGCGAGTGCATGCCCATCGTGTGGTAGAGGGGCATGACGCCGAGCGTGCGGTCACCCGGGCGGAGACCGTGCTGGAGCGCCTGCGAGACCGCGCCGGCGTGATCGGCGGCGTGCGAGCGCGGCACGCCCTTCGGCCGGCCGGTCGTGCCGGACGTGTAGAGCATCAGGCTCGGCGTGCGGTCGTCGACGTCGGTCGCCGGCGGGGCTTCGCCGCGCTCGAGAAGCTCATCGAAGCTCGCGTCGCCGACCATGACGAAGCCGTCCTCGTCGCGCGCCACGAGACTCGCGCCGGAGTCGTCGAGGCAGTAGTCGAGGTCGTGTCGGGACGAGCGCCAGGAGAGCGGGACGAAGACCGCGCCCACCCACTGCGCCGCCCAGTAGAGCTCGACCGTCTCGTGGCGGTTGTCGAGCACGGCGGCGAGCCGGTCGCCGCGCCCGAGGCCGACCTCGGCGAGGCCGCCTGCGAGCCTCGCCGCGCGTTCACGGAGCTGCGCGTAGGTGAGGCGCAGCTCGCCGTCGACGACCGCCTCGCGCTCGGCTGCGCGTGCGGCGGCGCCTTCGAGCACTGCGGCGAGGTTCACGCTTCTGCCGCCGTCAGGATCGCCTCGACGATCGGCTCGTAGCCGGTGCAGCGGCAGATCTGGCCGGTCAGCGCGTCGTTGATCTCCTCGCGGGTCGGGCGCCCGCGCGAGAGCAGGTCGACTGCCGCCATCAGCATGCCGGGCGTGCAGAAGCCGCACTGGAGGGCGTGGTGCTGCCGGAACGCGGCCTGGAGTGCGGTCAGCTCGCCGTTCGCGGCGAGCGACTCGACCGTCCGAAGCTCGTGCCCGTCCGCCTGCACCGCCAGCAGCAGGCAGGAGCGGACCGCGACGCCGTCGAGCGTCACCGTGCAGGCGCCGCAGACGCCGTGCTCGCAGCCCACGTGGGTACCGGTCAGGCCGAGGGTGTGGCGGAGGAAGTCGGACAGCAGCAGCCGCGGCTCGACCGACTCCCGCCGGCGGCGCCCGTTGACGAGGACGTCGACGTCGATCATGCGTTCCGCCACGCTCGCAGGACGGCGCGCTCGACCAGCACGCCGGTCAGGTGACCAAGGTATGCGGCCGATGCGTGCACGGTTCCGAACGGCTCGATCGCCGCCGCCGCGCCGCGGAGCAGATCGGGGGTCGGCTCGCTCCCGACGAGGTCGGTCTCGAGCAGCGTCGGCCGATCGACGACGGAGCCGACGCCGACTCGCGCTTCGGCGACCCGGTCGTTCTCGACCCGGAGCGCGCACGCGGCCATGGAGAGCGCGAAGTCGCCGCGCTTCTGGGCGAGCTCTTCGAACGCGAACCCCCAGCCCTCCCCGCGCGACGGCCAGACCGTCTCGACGACCAGCTCGTCGGGCGCGAGCCGCGTCGTGAAGTGGCCGACGAAGAACTCCTCGGCGCGGAGCTCGCGCTCGCCGCGCGCCGACCTGGCGACGACCGTCCCGCCCAGCACGGTGAGGCAGAGCGGCAGCTCGGCCGCTGCGTCGGCGTGGGCGATCGAGCCGCCGACCGTGCCGCGGTTGCGCGTCACAAGGTGGCCGACGTGCGGCAGCGCCTCGGCGACGAGCGGCAGCGGCACGCGCTCGAGCTGACGTTGTCGGACAAGCGCACCGACACGGACGTCGCCGTTCGTGTCGACGCGGTCGAGGCCGGCGATGCCGTTCACGTCGACGAGCACGGCCGGTCGTGCCAGCCGCATGTTCAGCAGCGGGACGAGACTCTGCCCTCCCGCCAGCACCCTGGCCTCGTCGCCGTGCTCGCGCAGCAGCTCGAGCGCCTCCTCGAGCGACTCCGGCCGCCGGTAGAGGAACGGCGCCGGCTTCACCGCTGCAGCAGCTCCCAGACACGCGACGGCGTCAGCGGCACCTCGACGTCCTCGACGCCGAGCGCATCGGCGACGGCGTTCCCGATCGCGGCCGGCACGCTCATCGTCGTCCCCTCGCCGAGGCCCTTGGCGCCGAGCGTCGTGAACGGGGACGGCGTCTCGACGTGGCCGATCGTGAGCGGCGGCAGGTCCGCCCCGGTCGGGCAGAGGTAATCCATCAGCGTCCCGGAGAGGAGGTTGCCCTCCTCGTCGTGGACGACGCGCTCGAAGAGCGCCGCGCCCGCGCCGTGGGCGAAGCCGCCGCGGACCTGGCCTTCGGCGAGCAGCGGGTTGAGCAGGCGACCGGCGTCGTGCACCGTCACGTAGTCGAGCACCCGTACGACGCCCGTCTCGCGCTCGACCTCGACCACGGCGAGGTCGGCGAGGAACCCGTGCGCCGCCGACGACGCGACGCGATCGTCCGCATCCGGCGGCTCGAGATTGGGGGCGGCGTCGAAGGCGGTCTCGTGGAGCCCGGGCTCGACGCCGGCCGGGAGCCCGTCGGGGTTCCAGTGGGCGGAGCCGGCGAGCCGGCGCAGCGAGACGGACTCGCCGTTGCCCCACGCCTTGCCGTCGTGCAGGTCGACCTCGTCGGCCGCACAGCCGAGCTGCGGCGCCGCGATCGCCCGCAGCTTCGCCGCAACGCGCGTCGCCGCCTTGTGCACGGCGCCGGCACCGACGCCCGAGAAGCGCGAGGAGTAGCTGCCGGAGGCGACCGTCCAGGGCGTTGCGGAGGTATCCGCGGACGTCATGACGTCCACGTCCCCCGGGGAGACCCCGAGCGCGTCCGCGGCCACCTGAGCGGCCACGGTCCGGTGACCCTGACCCTGCGGCGTCGTCGAAAGACGGACGACGATGCCGCCCATCGGGTTGATCGAGACACTCGCGCCCTCCGCGTTGCCGGACTTGGGCAGCTGCGCGAGGCGATCGTCGGCCGGTTGCGCGAGGGTGATGTAGCCCATGTTCGAGATCGACGGCTCGACGACGCACGCCAGCCCGATCCCGACGACGCGGCCCTCGGTGCGCGCAGCGTCGCGCCACGCGATGCGCTCCTCGTACCGCGCGAGCTCGAGCGTCTGCTCGAGGCACGCCTCGTAGTCGCCGGAGTCGTAGAGGCCGCCCGACGGCGTGCGGTACGGGAAGTCGGCCCGGCGCACGAGGTTCCGGCGGCGGAGCTCGACGGGCTCGACGCCGAGGCGCCGCGCCGCGATCTCCATCGTCCGCTCGAGCGCGAAGTAGAGCTGCGGCCCGCCGAAGCCGCGGTTCAGGCTCGTCGGCGGACGATTGGTGAGCACGATCCGGTTGCGCGCCGCCACGTTGCGCACGCGGTAGGCGCCGGACAACGAGCCGTGCATCCGGTAGAGCGTCGCCGGCTCCGGCGCGCGCACGTAGGCGCCGACGTCCTCGTGGACGTCGTAGCGGAGGCCGAGCAACTCGCCGTCCGCGGCGAAGGCGGCCGCGAGATCGGTGACGCGGGCGGTCGACGACGCCGAGGCCGCCAGGTGCTCGAGCCGGTCCTCCGTCCAGCGAACCGGAGCGCCGAGCACCTTCGAGACGACGCCGAGGAGCACGACGTAGGAGAAGACGGCCGCCTTCGTGCCGAAGCTGCCGCCGGAGTCGGGCGGCGTGATGAGCCGCAGCCTCGAGCCGGGTAGGCGGAGCGCGGCCGCGGCGACCGCGTGCAGCGTGAACGGCCCCTGGAAATTCGCCCACGCCGTCAATGCGCCCTCGGCGTGGTTCCAGTCGCAGACGACGCCGTAGCACTCGAGGGGGTTCCCGGCCCAGCGCGGAAAGCGGAAGCGGCGCTCGACGACGAGGTGGGCGGTGGCGAACGCCCCGTCGGGGTCGCCGTAGGAGAAGGAGCGGTCGGAAACGGTCGCCTCGGCCGGAGCGGCCAGCGGGTCGACCACGACGTCGAGCGGGTCGTAGTCGACGACGACGAGCTCGGCGGCGTCCTCCGCCAGGTAGCGGTTCTTCGCGACGACGACCGCCACCGGCTCGCCCACGTACCGCGTCTCGTCGACCGCCGCCGCGTACTGGAGGGGCGCACCCTCGACGCCGACCGGGAACGGGCTCGACGCGGCTGCGACCTCGGCGCCTCCGACGACGCCGATCACGCCGGGATGCTCGAGCGCGGCGGAGACGTCGATGCCGGTGATTCGCGCATGCGCGAACTGCGAGCGGACGATGGCGGCGTGACCGGCGTTGGCGACCGGATCGAGATCGTCGATGAAGCCGCCGAGCCCGCGCAGCAACGCTTCGTCCTCGAGCCGAGGCAAAGGCGTTCCGACCCAGCTCTGGCGGCCTACGGTGACCACCGCGCGCGTAACGTATCCGGCGCATGCCGGGCCTGCGCGAGGATCTGGAGGACCTCCTCGAACGGGTGCGGCGCGGCGAGGTCGAGCCGAAGAGTGCGCTCGAGCGGCTGGAGCAGCTGCCGTTCCTCGACCTCGGGTTCGCGCGGGCCGACTTGCACCGGGAGCTCCGGCAGGGCGCGCCGGAAGCCGTGCTCGCAGAGGGGAAGACGACCGAGCAGGTGACGGCGATCGCGCGCGCGTTGCTCGACGCCGGCGCCGGCAGCGTCCTCGTCACCCGTGCGGATGCCGATGTGCGGCGCGCCGTGCGCGAGCTGGCGGCGGACGCGCAGGAGGACGTGGACGCGCGCCTCGTGTGGGTGGCGCGCGCCGTGCCCGAGCGCCGCGGTCTCGTGACGATGGTCTCCGCGGGCACCTCCGACGGCCCGGTCCTCCACGAGGCCCGAGTACGGGCGGAGCTGCTCGGCACCGAAGTCGTGACGCACGAGGACATGGGGGTCGCGGGGCTGCACCGGCTCGCACCGGCGCTCCCGGATCTGGAGCGCGCCGACTGCGTCGTCGTCGTGGCGGGCATGGACGCGGCGCTCGCAAGCGTCGTGGGCGGGCTCGTCGCCGCGCCCGTGATCGGCGTCCCGACGTCCGTCGGCTACGGCGTCGCCGACCACGGCCGCACAGCGCTGAACGCAATGCTCACCTCCTGCGCCGCGTCGCTCGCGGTCGTCGGCATCGACGACGGCCTCGGCGCCGGCACGATCGCGGCGCGCATCGCCCGGGGCCGTGAATGATCGCCTACCTCGATTGCGTCGGCGGGCTCGCCGGCGACATGCTGCTGGCGGCGCTGCTCGACGCGGGTGCACCGGAGGAGGCGCTGCGGGAGGTCCCGGCGAGGCTCGGCCTCGACGGCGTCGGGATCGAGCTCGAGCGGGTCGAGCGCCACGGCGTCGCCGCTCTGCACGTCGACGTCGTCGCCGGGCGGCCTGTCGGCGAGCGCAACTTGCGGTCGCTTCGCGAGCAGGTCACAGCGGCGGGCATCTCCGAGAGCGTCCGCGAGCGGTCGCTGCGGGTGCTGCAGCGGCTGGCGCAGGCCGAGGCGGAAGTGCACGGCGTACCGGTCGACGAGGTGCATTTCCACGAGCTCGGCGCGGTCGACACCCTCGTCGACGTCGTCGGCGCCGTCACGCTCGTCGAGGAGCTGCGTGTGGAGCGCCTCGTCTGCTCACCGCTCCCCATGGGCCGGGGCGTCGTTCGCACCGATCACGGCGTGCTGCCGCTGCCCGCGCCGGCGACTGCGGCGTTGCTCGTCGGCGCGCCGCTCTTCGGCGTCGACCTCGAGGCGGAGCTCGTCACCCCGACCGGCGCCGCCCTCGCCGCGACGCTCGCCGACGGCTGGGGCGTGCTGCCGGCGATGACGCTCGAACGTGTCGGCTACGGCGCCGGCACCGCGGACTGGGCGGAGCGTGCGAACGTCGTGCGCGTGCTCCTCGGTCACGGCGTAGACGCCGTAGCCGAGACCGACGTCGTGCTGCTCGAGACGAACCTCGACGATCTCGTGCCGGAGCTCGTGCCCGATGCGGTCGAGCGCTGCTTCGCAGTGGGCGCCCTCGACGTGTGGACGGTTCCGGCCGGGATGAAGAAGGGCCGGCCGGGTGTCGTCCTGTCCGCGATCGCGCGTCCGCACGCGGAGGCCGCGGTCGCGCGCGCGATCCTCGAAGAGACGACCGCGCTCGGCGTGCGCGTGGCGCGGCTTCGGCGCTACGAGCTGGAGCGCGAGGAGCGAACCGTCGCGCTCGACGGCGAGGTGGTCCGCGTGAAGGTCGGCCGTCTCGACGGCCGCGTCGTCAATATCGCGCCCGAGCACGACGACTGCCTGGCCGTCGCGCGCGCGACCGGCGCCCCGATAAAGTCGGTCTGGGCCGCCGCACTCGCGGCCGCCCGCGAGCTCACATGACGACGCAGGCCGCTCTGGAGCAGCTGATCCGCCCGCTGGGAAGCGCGGTGGTCGCGTTCTCGGGCGGCGTCGACTCCTCCCTCGTGGCCGCACTCGCGGCGCGCGCGCTCGGCGAACGGGCGCTCGCGGTCACGGCCGTCTCCCCCGCGCTCGCGAGCGGCGAGCTCGACAGCGCGCGCAGCGTCGCGGACGCGGTCGGCATCGCGCACCGCACGATCACGACAGCCGAGCTCGCGCGCGAGGGCTACCGGCGAAACGACGAGCACCGCTGCTACCACTGCAAGACGGAGCTCTACGACCGTCTGCTCGCACTGGCTGAGCGCGAGGGCTACGCCGCCGTGCTCTCGGGGGCGCACGCCGACGACATGGGCGATTGGCGGCCGGGGCTGCGCGCAGCCGCGGAGCACGGCGTGCGTCATCCGCTGCTCGAGGCAGGCGTCGGGAAGGCGGAAGTTCGAGCGCTGGCGCGCGAGCTCGGAGTCCCGAGCGCGGAGAAACCCGCGTCGCCGTGTCTCGCGTCACGACTTCCGTACGGAACGAGGGTGACGCCCGCCACGCTTGCGCAGGTCGACCGCGCCGAGCAGGCGCTGAAGGCGCTCGGCTTCCGCGTGCTGCGCGTGCGGCACCTCGGCGAGCTCGGCCGCGTCGAGCTGGCGGGCGACGAGCTCGAGCACGCGCTCGCCGACCCGGCTCCGCTCGTCGAGGCGGTGAGGACCGCCGGCTACCGCGAGGTGGAGATCAGCGAGCAGCCGTTCAGGTCGGGGTCACTCAACCATCCGGCGCGCCGCCTCGATCTGCTCGTGCGTCGGGCCTGAGCCCTCGAGCGCGCGGAACGCCTCGAGCACCGCGCGCGGGTCGCGGGCGTGCCGCTTCGCCGCCATCGTCAGCGGCTCGTGGAATGCGCCGCCGCAGTGCGCGCACGCCCAGGTGAGGTCGGCGATCAAGCGCGCCGCCCGGCTGTCGGGGAAGCGCTTGAGCAGCTCGACGATCGTCGTCGAACCTTTTATGTCGGCTTGCGCCACCGCCCCCGGCAGGGTAGCTCCCGGCCGCTACGCGAACGCAGTCCGGGCTGCGGCCCGGCGGTGCTGCTCGATTCGCTCTCGCTGGCGTTCGGCGCGCTCCGTCAGCGTCCCGAAATCGAAGCGGGCGATCCGCGAATCATCCAATTCACCGAGCACGACCCAGAGCAGCCGCTTGCCCTCGACGCCCACCGAGAGCAGCTCGAGCTCCTCGAAGCGGCTGAGCGGCGAGTAGCCGGTCAGCTGCCCGTTCAGCTTCAACCGTCCCAACCGCTCCGCGAGCCGCGCGAACGTCGTCTTCAGGGGCGAGGGAGCGGTGCCGACTGCCGCCAACACCTCGAGCAGCACCCGCCGGTCCTCCGTGATCTCGCCGAGGAGCTCGTCGAGGAACAGGCCGACCTCGCTCCCACGATTGGCGTCACGAGCAGACCGGCAGCGGTCGCGCACGGCCGAAGCGCCCGCAAGATGGTCGTTGAGGTAGATCCCGAGCAGCCGATCGCGGTCCACGGCAACCTCCTCACCCGTCCTACGCGTGCGCCTCCTGCGGGAAGCGCAGCGGCTCGGCGTCGAGCCGGATCGCGTTGCGCGGGAACTGGTACCGCGCGTACGGCAACACGATCACCTTCGCGCTCTCGCCGTGGCGCTCCATCGCCGCGCCGAACGCCTCCTCGAGCGACGTCGTCGCGTCGATGCCGATGTCTGCCGCCATCTCGAGATTCTCCTCGAGCGTGACGAGCGTCAGGTGCTTCCGCGTCATCACCTCGTAGATCGGCACCCAGATGCACCCCGCCCACATCTGGATCTTCCGGTGATGGATGTCGCGCAGCACCCGCTGGTAGTTCTCGGATGTCGCCGGCATGTACGGCTTCATCAGGTCCATCAGCGCGAGCCCCGGGAAGTCGCCGACCTCGGTGTGCACGCCGGGCGACGGCGAGCAGTAGATGATCGTGCCGCCGTCGGCGACGACGAAGTCCGACGACATGCAGCCCCACCCGGTGTGGAAGAACAGGTGGTCGGTCGGCGCGAACACTCCGCAGACGGCGATGTCCGCCGCCATCTCGAGGTTCTCTTCGAGCGTGACGAGCGTCAAGTGCTTGCGCGTCATCACCTCGTAGATCGGGACCCAGATGCAGCCGGCCCACA
>Ga0136846_1228258_pt1 | contig 12710 bp, 10 predicted proteins | sample HopSoiMetagenom2_FD_96841 | JGI IMG/M metagenome (GOLD analysis project Ga0136846, IMG submission 96841) | Grasslands soil microbial communities from Hopland, California, USA - 2 Assembly 2016 (version 4) | ecosystem: Environmental > Terrestrial > Soil > Grasslands | place: USA: Hopland...
GATGCAGCGATGCGCCGCCGCGACCACGCGGTGCACCAGGTCGCGCTCCCACCATCGCAGCCGGCCCTGGGCAAAGCCGGTGCTGTGCTCGGTCAGGACGAACGGGACCCGGTAACGGCGTTCGATCGCCAGCGCCACGACTCCGGCGTTCAGCGCCGAATGCGCGTGGACAAGGTCGGGGAGGCCGTGCTCCGCGACGTATTGCCGGAACAGGCCGAGCCCGCCCCAGGCCCAGGCCAGCGCGTTGCGGTAGGGGAGGCGCGGCACGACGACGAGCCGGCTGCGCCGCCAGGTCGGGACGCCGTCATCCGTGACTGCGGCGCCGCGACCGCGTGCAGCCGGCGCGCGCCCCTCCCTCAGGTCGCGCCAGGTGTGGATCTCCGGGGCCAGCATCGCCACCCGGAACCCGGCCTGCTGCAAGGCCAGCGCCTGATCGCGGAAATAGCCGCCGCCCGGCCCCCGCCCGCTGCCATACCAGGACGGGATCGCGACAATGTGCCTGACCGGCATCAAACTCCGGAGAGCGGCGGGCGACGGTATGCCCAGGGGTGCGCCATCTCATACAGCGCCGCGGCGCGCAGCAGCCGCGCGTCGCCCAGATGCGGGCCGATCAGCTGCAACCCGATCGGCAGCCCGTCGCGATCCCAGCCGCAAGGCAACGTCACCGCCGGATTCCCTGACAAATTGAATGGCAGGGTGTACGGATACCAGGCCTTCCGCACGGTGTCGGCCACTTCGCCGTCGATCTCGATCGGCGCGAAGAAATCGTGGTCGATCGAGAGGGCAGTGCGCGACAGGGTCGGGGTCGCGACGATGTCGTATGTGTCGAACCAGCGCTGCACGTCGCGGAAGATGCGGGTGCGCTCGAACATCGCTTCCTGCAACGCGACCGCGCTGAGGCCGGCGCCGTTGTCCATCTGCCGCAGCAAGGTGTCGCTCATCCGGTTGCCGAATTGCCCGACATAGCGGCGGAAGCGGGCGTTCCAGAAGCTTTGCGTCAGCACCAGCCAGATCGGCTCGCTGCTGGCGAAATCGTCCCCCGGACCGAACTTTGCCGGCTCCACCACCGCGCCTAGATCGGCGAAGGCGGCGAGCGCCTTCTCGCAACTCTCGCGCACCTCGCTCGCCAGCATTGTGTTCCCGAGCAGGGGGCGCCAGCCGATGCGGACGCCCTTGAGGTCGCCCTCCGGCCGGGCCGCGCCGACAAAATCAGGTGCCGGCAGCCCGAGAGAATGCGGATCGCACGGATCGGGGCCGGCCATCGCCTGCAGCATCAACGCCGTATCCATGACCGTGCGGGTCATCGGCGTGATGTGCGACTGGTTGCCAAACCCGTCGGGGGTCAGATCGTGCGGCACCAGCCCCAAGGTCTGCTTGAAGCCGACCACGCCGCAGCACGCGGCCGGGATGCGGCTCGACCCGCCGCCATCGGTGCCGATGCCGATCGGCGCGACCCCGGCGGCGACCGCCGCCGCGGCGCCGCCCGACGACCCGCCCGGCGTGCGGGACAGGTCCCATGGGTTGGCGGTGCGCCCGAATAATGGCGCCTCGGTAAAGCATTTATGGCCGAATTCCGGGGTCGTCGTCTTGCCGACGAGGATCGCGCCGGCGGCTTTCAGCCGCGCCACCGCCGGCGAGTCGCTAGCCGGCACATTGTCGGCCAGGGCGAACGAGCCGAAAGTCGTGCGCACGCCCTTGGTGTTGACCAGGTCCTTGACCGAGAACGGCACCCCATGCAGCGGCCCCAATTCCTCGCCGCGCATGACTCCCGCCTCGGCCGCTCTCGCCGCTGCGCGCGCCTCATCGGCGCAGACCGTGATGAAGGCGTTGATCGCCGGCTGCGTCTTCTCGGTGCGCGCGAGCACCAGATCGACGATCTCGACCGGCGACACCGTCCGCCGCGCGATCATCGCCGCCAGCTCCGCCGCTGGGGTATAGGCCAGATCGTCTGTCATTGGTCCGCCAAAAAGCCGATGAAGCTACCCCAAAGCGCTCCGGTTCAAGGCACGTGTTTTCGGGTCGAAAGACGAGAACCCTGTCACTCCGCGGCGGCGGGGGAGGGGGAGGGACCGCGGGCCGGCGGCTTCTTCAGCAACAGCAGCAAAGGGGAGGCCAGGATCACGACAAGCATCATCAGCTTGAAATCGTCGATATAGGCGACCATCGCCGCCTGCCTTGTCGCCTCGGCGTTGAGCGCGGCCATGCCGGCCGGCGCGGTCAAGCTGTAGGGAGCCGGCAGCGTCTGGGTCAGCGGGTTGTCGGGGCGCAGATGCTCGACGAGGCGCGAATGCACGGTCTGGGTGTTCTCGGTCAACAGCGCCTCGACGATCGAGATGCCGATGCTGCCGCCGACATTGCGCATCAGGCTGAAGATCGCGGTGCCCTGGGTCAGGATGTTGCGCGGCAGGGTCGAGAAGGTGATCGTGCTGAGCGGGGTGAACACGAAGCCGAGGCCGAAGCCCTGCAACAGGCCCGAGGTGATGACCGGGCCCATCCCCATCTGGATCGAGAAGCCGGTCATCTGCCACAGCGCCGTCGCGGTCACGACGAGACCGGTCAGGATAATGAGCCGGATGTCGACCTTGCCGATCAGCCGCGCCACCACGAACATCGCCAGCATGGTGCCGACACCGCGCGGTGCGGTGACGAGCCCGGTGGTCACTACCGGGTAGTTCATCATCTGCTGCAGCATCGTCGGCAACAGGGTCATGGTGCCGTAGAGCGGGATGCCGATCAGGAACATTAAGAGGGTGCCGGTGACGCAATTGGCGTCCTTCAGCAGGTCGCGGTTCAAAAACGACCGCAGTGTCGCGGTCCAGGTGTGCACGATAAAGAGATAGAAGCCGAGCGCGGCGATCGTCGCCTCGATCCAGATCTCGGTCGAGCCGAACCAGTCCTTCAATTCGCCGCGGTCGAGCATCATCTGCAACGCGCCGATCGCCAAGCTAAGGCTGGCGAAGCCGAAGAAGTCGAAGGGCTCGCGGTGGCCGTGCCGGCTCTCGCGGATGAACAGGAAGATGCCGATCGAGGCCAGCACTCCGACCGGCAGGTTGATGTAGAACACCCACCGCCAGTTGTAATAATCGGTCAGATAGCCGCCGAGCGCCGGGCCGATGATCGGGCCGAGAATGACCCCCATGCCCCAGACGGCCATCGCCTTGGCGTGCCGCTCGGGCGGGTTGATCTGGAACAGCACCGCTTGGCTCAGCGGCACCAGGGCGGCGCCGCATACCCCCTGCAACAGGCGATAGACGACCAGCTGAGACAGGCTGGTGGCGGCGCCGCACAGGGCGGAGGCCAGCGTAAAGCCGATCACCGAGATCAGGAACACGTATTTGATGCCGAACCGGCCGGCGAGCCAGCCGGTCAGCGGCGTCATGATCGCGGCGGCGACGATGTAGGACGTGACGACCCAGGCGATCTGGTCCTGCGCCGCCGACAGGCTGCCCTGCATGTGCGGCAGCGCCACATTGGCGATCGTCGTGTCGACGCCCTGCATGAACGTCGCCAGCATGATCGAGATCGTGACGGCGACGCGGTTTGTGGCAGGGGCGCGGCTCGGCTCTCCGCTCACATTACCTTTGGGGTTCGCCGGCCCGGGCGGTGCCGAACAGCTTGGCGGCGCTGTTCTCGGCCCACACCATCCACGGCCGGCGATAATGGGTGTCGATCTCGACGGTGGCGCTAAGCCCGGCGTGCAGCGGCACATCGGTCGGCGGGTTTTCGAGGGCGAGCCGCACCGGCAGGCGCTGCACCACCTTGACCCAGTTGCCGGTCGCGTTCTCCGCCGGCAACAGCGAGAAGGTGAGCCCGGTACCGGGGCTCAGGCTGGCGACCTTGGCGCGGAACATGGTGCCCGGATAGGTGTCGATCTCGACCGTCGCCTCCTGGCCCGGCCGCATATGGGTCAGCTCGGTTTCCTTGAAGTTCGCCTCGACCCATACCCGGTCCGAAACCAGCGAGAACACCGGCGTCGAGGCATTGACATAGGAGCCGACCTGCAGCTGGTCGACCTTGGTGACGACGCCGCTCTCGGCGGCCCGGATGCTGGTGTAACTGAGGTCGAGCTCGGCCTTGTCGAGCGCTGCTTGCGCCCGCTGCACGGTCGGATGCTGCTCGACCGGGATGTTCGGGTTGCCGCCGAGCTGGGCCAGCATGTTGGCGAGCTCGCTTTGCGACGAGGTCACCTTCATGCGCGCCATCTGCAGCGCGTTCTGCATCTGGTCGTAAGTCGCCTGCGACGCCACGCCCGCACTAGCGAGCTGCCGCTGCCGCTCGTATGCCCGGCTCTGATATTCGAGCGTGTCCTCGGCGCCCTTTTCCTCGGCCACTTTCTGGCGGTAGGTCGCCTTCATCGCCTCGACCTGGAGCCGGGCCGCGGCGAGTTGCGCCTTCGCTTCCTCGATCGCGATGCGGTAGGGCCGGTCGTCGAGCCGGAACAGCTCCTGGCCCTTGGCGACGCGCTGGTTGTCATGCACCGAGACCGCGACGACGCGGCCGGAAATATCGGCGCTGATCATGGTGCGCGCGGCCTGGACATAAGCGTCGTCGGTCGAGACGAAACGGCCGCTGGTCAGATACCACCACGACGCGGCGATCAGCACAACCAGCGGCCCGGCCAGCATCAGCGGCAGGCGCAGCCGCTGGCGCAAAGGCTTGGTCGGCCGGGTTACGACCGGGGCGCCGCGTTCGCCGGAAACCCGGCGCAGGCTCTGGGTTTCGGTGTCGGCGGTCACCGGGCGGCCTCGGCGACAAGGGGCAGGGCGCGCTCCTCCGCCTGGCGGGAGGGCGGGCGCGCGGCGCGCGGCGGCGGCGCGGCGCGGATCTTGCCCGGATCGGCCGGCACCCGCTCGGAGAGCGTCGAATGCACCCGGTGCAGCAAATCGATCAGCTGGTCGGATTCTTGCGGCGTGAGACGGGCAAGCGCCTCGTCGCGGGTCTCGTTGGCGACATTCCAGATCCGGCCGAGCACCGGCCGCGCCTTCGCGGTCAGGTACAGCCGACGGGCGCGGCGGTCGGCGGGGTCGGCCCGCCGCTCGATCCAGCCGGCGTCTTCCATGCGGTCGATCTGCCGGACCAGCGTCATCGGCCGGATCTCGAGGAGGTCGGCGAGACCGGCCTGATTGATCCCCTCGTTGCGGGCGAGATAGCCGAGTGTGCGGCACTGCGCTCGGGTCAGCCCAAGCCGGCGCCCGCGGCCGTTCTGGTCGAAGCGGCGGCCGAACAGGCGCGCGACGTCGTTGACGAGAAATCCGAAACTGCGATCGAGATCCACCTGGCACCCCGGAATGGCGCGCTAGCTTAATAGAAGGCTAGCTGATGATAAGTAGATGATACGATCACAATCGGAACGCCAGCGCTGGTTGCGCGGAGCTGCTCTTCGCGAATGCGATGGCTCGATTAGGCCGGACCCATGTACATCATCATCTTTCTCTGGCTGATTGCTCATGACCAGGACGGCTCAGCGTTGATCATTGGATCGCCGTCCGCTCCGGTTTGCTTGGTGGCGTTTCCGCCGATGGACGGGACACGAAGGCGGTCGGCAGCCGAGGATGAGCTGTGTGCCGGCGAACTCTCCTGACCGGCTGCCGCAGATAGCTTTCCACTGGATCGGCAGACCTTGGCGCATTGCGCCAGCGCGTATTAGCCCAGGTCTGACCAGCCTGCGGCGAAGCTATTGCGACCACCCCTTGCGATGACTGCACCGAGCGCGCGAAGATCGACGACGGCGCCGCGCAGGCTGTCGAGATCGCGTTCATGCACGACCTGCTCGGGCGCGCCGGCTCGCGTGTGCAAGCGCCGGCAAAAATGGCGGCCGTCGATGCGTTGGGTGCAAAGAAAACGGCCGCCAAGTCATCAAGATCAGGCGCTCGCGGCATTCCGCCACGACCGACGGTTACGTTACCGTGCTTGAGCGCGGGCCAATCTGATCATTTCGGGCAATCCCGGGTTGTTTTCGAGACTTTATACCCGCAACCCAGCTGCGTTCAGGCCGCCTTTTTCCCGGCTTCGACGATCAGCTTGCTCCCGGCCACCAGATCCTCCTCCATCTTCGCGAGGGTGCGGACCTGTGCCTCCATGCTCTCCAAGATGCCGATGGTGAATGCCAACTCGGCGGGCGTGGTATAGCCGGGGAAGCGGATGATTTTGAGCAGTTCCTTCAAGCCCGTTCCGCGTCCCAAATGTGCGAGAGCGTCGCTGAGGGCGGTGATCTTCTTGTCGATCTGGCGAACGTGGTTGTCGTGGTCAGGCATCAGACCCTCCTTGAGGAGCCGCTGAATGTTTGTAGCGGCTCGGGCTCAGTCAGGATTGCGTTGGGAGCCGGGTTAGACGTGTGAATCGCTTCACACACGCGAGCGAGATTTGCATCGGAAGCATGGGGTCTTTTATCGTTCGCGGCCGGTGGCGCGCCGGCCTAGACGCAGCCGGGCGTAACCGCTCTCTTCGGCTTAGCAACCTTGGATAGGCTCGGCGGGTTTGATCAACCCCGATCAGCCGGAAGAGAAGGGCGAACCGATGCGGCCGAGCGGATCGATGCGCGCGCAGATCGGGACCCTCATCCTCGCGACGAGTGGCATCCAGATCGCCAACAGCTTTTTTACCACCCTGATCTCTTTGCGGGTGGCGATCGAGGATTTCGAGGCGACCATGGCCGGTCTCGTCCTCAGCAGCTATTTCGCCGGGTACACGCTTGGCGCGGTGCGCAGCGGACGGATCATCGAACGCATTGGGCACATCCGCGCTTATGCCGCCTTCGCCGCGGTAGTCATCGCAGCGACTGCGCTCATGCCGCTCCTCGTCGGAGCGTTGCCCTGGCTCGTGCTTCGCGCCGTCGTAGGTTTCGGTTGCGCCGGGCTGTTCATCACGACGGAGAGCTGGCTCAGTGCCAAAGCCCAGCCGGCGGAGCGCGGACGGGTTTTCTCGGTCTACATGGTGGGCGTTTTCCTCGCCCTCGCCATGGGGCAGCTCCTGGTTGTTCGGGCAAACATCGAGACAGCGGCGCCTTTCAACGTGATCGTCGCTCTGTTCGCTGTCGCGCTCGTTATGGTGACGACGACCCGAGCCGAGCCACCGGCCCGCGCCGCCGCTCCGGCAATGCTGCCTTACGGCCAGCTGACGCGAGCGGCGCCCGTAGCGGTTATCGGGTGTGTACTTGCCGGGCTGATCCGCGGCGCATTCTACACGCTCGTTCCGGCATGGATGCAGGACAGGGGCATCCCGCGCATGACGATCGCGCTGTTCATGCTTGTCACCGTGCTCGGCGGGCTCGCGTTCCAGGTCCCGGTCGGCCGACTTTCCGACCGCTTCGACCGACGTATCGTGTTGGCCGTGCTTGGCCTCGGCTTTGCGGGTATCGCCATCGCTCTGGTCCTCCTGCCACGCTCCCTGCCGGCGGTCCTGCCGGCCGCGGCGCTGCTCGGGGGTTTTATGTCGACCCTTTACCCGGTCTGCATCGCCCATGCACACGACCGTATGTCGGCCGACCGGGTCGTGGAGGTGAGCGGCCGGATGATCTTGGTGAGTGGGCTGGGCTTAGTGTTTGGTCCGCTTATCGGGTGGAGCCTCATGGCGCGGTTTAAGATCGACGGTGTGTTCTACTTTATGGCCGCCACGGCGCTCCTGCTGGCCTTCGTCGCCGCGGGCCGGTCCTTGACCACGGCATCGCCGAAACACCGGGAACGACCTTTCGAGATCCTGACACCGGAAGCATTGCCGTTCGCGCACGATCCGGTCGGCGCCTTCGACGAGCCCGCTTTGCCGCGAACGGAGCGCCCCTCGCCTTGATCCGCCGACCGGGAGGGCTAGACCCGCACAGCTAAGCCGGGCGACGCCGGTCGCGGTCTGGGACAGCAGGGTCCAGCGGCGGCATCTCGAGGAGCAGGTCTGGATCGACGTGCCGGGGCTCGTTGCCTCGCCGTGATGCGATCACAAGCCCCGCGAGGAACACCAGCGCGAGGGCGTAGACGATCAACTCCATCCGTGCAGCATGTGACGCCGTTTCGGCGGCGGTCAATTCGCCGCTCGTTCCGTCGAACCGGTAGCGCCGCCGCTTGCGGCGTGGGCTCAGCTGATCTTGCGGTTATCGGTTGGACACGGTCTTGCTGCGGGCGAGTAGGCCGAAATAGCTAACGCCGGCCAGCGTGGCCGAAAACGCCACCGCGATCGCCATCGGGACGGCGCTGCGGTTGTAGGCGAGGCCCAGCAGAAACCCCGCGAGGCTGCCACTCGCGGTTTGCAGGCAGCCAATGATCGAGGAGGCAAAGCCGGCCATATGCGGCACCGGCTCCATCGCCGCCGCGATCGCATTCGGCATCACCATGCCCATTCCCATCACATAAACCACCATCGGCGCGACGATGCCCGCGATACCGCCAAACCCGGATAATGCGCTGGCCAGCATCGCCGCTCCGCTGCCCAGCATTGCCAGGGTCCCGACCCGAAGGATCGTCCGCGACCCGATGCGATGCACGAGCCGCGCATTGGACAGCGCTCCTATCATCAACCCAAAGGCGTTTAGGCCGAATAGGTACCCGAAATGGGCGCTCGATACTCCGAATACCTCGATCAGGACGAAGGACGAGCCGGAGACGTAAGAGAACACCCCGCAGAATGCGAAGGAGGCGACCAGGGCGCCGCCAATGCAGGCACGGCGCCGGAAGAAATCGGCCAGGTGTCGCATCAGCCTAGCGGCTCGCACCCGCTGCCGCCGGTTTTCCGGGACGCCCTCGGGCAGCGCCAGCCAGGTGATTGCGAGGATAGCCAGCGCGATGGCCGCGAGCGTGACGAAAATCGCTCGCCAATGCAGGACCAGCAGGTAGCCGCCGAGGATCGGGGCCAATAACGGCGCCACCGACATGACCAGCGTCATGTAGGAGAGGATCTGCACCCCACGCTCGCGTTGGTAGAAATCGCGCACTAACGCGCGAGCGAGGATCGGGCCGGCGCAGGCGCCGACCCTGCGCCAGCCGCCAGCCGACCAACTGACCGATGTTCGGGGCGAGGGCGCAGCCTATCCCACCGATTGTGAACAGGATCAGCCCCGCCAGCAGCAGCGGCCGCCGGCCATAGCGGTCCGAGAGCGGCCCGTAGAACAGCTGGGATACGGAATAGCCGGCGAGAAACATGCTCAGGGTCAGCGCCGCCTGATCGGTGCTCGTATGCAAGCTGCTGGCCAGCGTCGGAAGGGCCGGCAGGCTCATGTCGATCGACAAGGCGGTCAGCCCGGTAAGCGCGCCGAGCAGAAAGATCAGTCCGCGCGATTGCGGCTCCAAACGGTGGGCCGAGGGAAAATCGGTAATTGCCGCCATCCCCTGTCAACGGGCGAGTCCCGACGGCATCCCTGCGGGACAGTCGGGTGTGTCGCCATACCGCGGGCGTATAGCCACATATGCGAGCAAGCGGGTGACGGCTGCGCGAATTCGGGCTTCTATTCCGAGGAATGACAATAGCACCGGACGCAATTTGCCGGCGTGGAGGGATGGATGCTCGCCTGGTTCCGTGACCTGACCGCGAAGGAGCGGCGAACCATGCTCGCCTGCTTTGGCGGCTGGTCGCTCGATGCCTTCGATGTGCAGATGTACAGCTTTGTGATCCCGACGGTGATCGCCGTTTGGGGGCTGTCGCGCGGGGAAGCCGGGCTGATCGGGACCGTGACGCTGCTGATTTCGTCTTTCGGCGGCTGGTTCAGCGGCACCCTCGCTGACCGTTATGGCCGGGTGCGCATGCTGCAAATCACGATTCTATGGTACTCGTTTTTTACCTTCCTTTGCGCCTTCGCCCAGAACTTCGAGCAGCTGTTCATATTACGCGCACTGCACGGGTTCGGCTTCGGCGGCGAATGGGCCGCGGGCGCCGTGCTGATGGGCGAGGTGATCCGCGACAAATACCGAGGGCGTGCCGTCGGGCTGGTGCAAACCGGCTGGGCGGTTGGCTGGGGCGCCTCGGCGCTGGTCTATACCGCTGTCTACGCATTCCTGCCCGAAGAGGTAGCCTGGCGCGCGCTGTTCGCGGTCGGGCTGTTGCCGGCTGTCTTCGTCATTTGGGTCCGCCGGCATATTGAGGAGCCGGAGATTTACCAGGCGCAACGCCAAGAGCGGGCGCCGGTCGGGTTGTCGCACCTCTTTGCGGCTTTTCGCGGCCCCTATTTGTGGACCACGGTGAAGGTGGCCTTGATGGTCACCGGGGCTCAGGGCGGCGGATATGCGCTCGGGATCTGGATGCCGACGTATCTGCGCACCGTGCGCGGATTGTCGGCTACCGACGCCGGCGGCTTTCTGCTGGTCCAGATCCTCGGAGCGCTCGTCGGGTTTCTGATCGGCAGCTATCTCAGCGACGCCATCGGCCGCAAATGGACCTTCATCGTCTCGACCATTGGCTCCCTGGTGTTCGTGCTGATTTTTATGTTCGCGCCGATGAGCAACCAGGCGCTGTTCTTCCTCGGGATTCCGCTCAACATCTTCTTGCTGATGAAATTCCCGCCGATGGGGCCGTTCATGAGCGAACTCTACCCGACCGAGGTGCGCGGAACCGGCCAGGGCTTCTGCTACAACGCCGGGCGAGCGATCGGCTCCTTCTTCCCCACCATGGTCGGGTTTGTCAGTGAGGGCATGCCGCTCGGCATGGTGATCGCAGTATTCAGCAGCATCGCCTTTGGCGTGATGATTTTGATGCTACTGCTGTTGCCCGAGACCCGCGGTCGTAACCTCGCGGAGATCGGCTCAGAAGCTCGGGGACAGCGCGGCGCGACCCCAGCATCTGCTGGAAGCTGAACGATCGAAGAGCCGTCGAGTTTCGCTTCGAGGCCCGGGTCGTCGAGTACCAGGAGCAGGCGTGCAGACCCAGGAGAACACCATGTGCGGACGCTCGGTGCAGAGGACCCCGCTCGGCGAGATCCGAGTGCTGTTCGAGACGGTCAACCCGATCCCGAATGCCGCGCCAAATTACAATGCGGCTCCGACCGACACCCTGCCTGTTGTTCGACTTGACCGGGATCGCCGCCGGTCGCTGGACCTGCTGCGCTGGGGTCTCATTCCGTGGTGGGCGAAGGACGCCAAGATCGCCCGCGGTGTATCAATGCCCTGGCCGAGACCGTCGCGAGCAAGCCGGCGTTCCGCGACGCGTTCAAGCGCGGGCAGCGGTGTATCGTGCCGGTCGATGGGTTTACGAATGGCAGAAGCGGCCAGGCGGCAAGCAACCGTATGCGATCGTCGGCGCTTAGGGCAAGCCGTTGGCGCTGGCGGGGTTGTGGGAGCGCTGGAAGGAGCCGGACAGCGGACAGGCCGTGCAGAGCTTTACCATCATGACCGGGCCGCCGAACGAGCTTGTAGCGCCGATCCAGTCTTAACGGCAACACCGGCGAGCAGATCACGGCGCCTCATTCGATGACCTCATCGGCTCGGGCAAGCAGGGATACTGGCATCGCGAGGCCAAGCGCCCTCGATGTTCTCAAATTGAAACAGAGTTCCAGTTTAGTGGGTTGCTCGACCGGCAGATCGTTGGGTTTCGCGCCGGCCAACGCCTTTGCGAGCATAACGGCTGCTTGGCGATAGAGAAGCGAGAGCCGCGCTCCATACCCCGCGAGTCCGCCTTCTTCGCAGTGCTCGGGAAACTGATAGATCGCCGGGAGGTTCGCCGCGGCGCTGCGCTCGATGATCACCGTGCGGTTCGCGTTGAGCAGCGCCGAGGCGAACACGTTCAGTGCTTGCGCCCCAGCCGTGTGCGCTTCCTCAATCGCTACGGTGATCTGCTCGCGGGTGTTCGCGCGGTGCACAGAGAGTTCCAGTCCCCGCGCTCGCGCCGCCTCGGACAGCCCACGCAGTTGCTCCGGCGTCGTTGTTGCAGGATCGACAAGAGCAGCAATACGGCGAATACCGGGAACCATGTCGATAAGCAGCTCTTGCCGTTTGCCGTTCAGCTCAGTGGCGAGAATGCTGATGCCCGTCAGATTTCCGCCGGGACGGGCGAGCGACGAGATTAACCGGTTGCTGATCACGTCGTCGGAAATGGTGATAATGGGGATTGCTGTTGTCGCCCCCTGTGCTGCGCGAGCCGCCGCATCGCCGCCGGCGAAAATGGCGTCCGGCCGCATGCTAACAACCTCCGCGGCAACCGGTTCGAGCTGCTCCACAGCCAAGCCAAAGCCACGCGGGTCGGCCAGCAAATTGCCCCCCTCGATAAAGCCGCGCCGACCCAATTCGTCTAACAGTTCGGCATATCTGGCACGTGGTGGTTGCACTACGAAGCCCAGGCGGTAAATCCGGCCACCTTGCTGCGCCGCGCCGACAAAGGGTTGGAATGCCGCCGCGCTGGCAATCGCCGCTAGAACCGCCCGACGCCTCACTCGATGACCTCGTCGGCCTGCGTCAACAGGATATGCGGCAGCGTGAGGTCGAGCGCCTTGGCGGTCTTGAGATTTATCACAAGCTCGAACTTTACAGATTGCAGGATCGGTAACTCAGCCGGATCGCCACCCCGCAAGATCCGACCGGTGTAGTTGCCCACCTGCCGGTATCCATCGGCGAAACTGACCCCGTAAACCAACAATCCTCCGGCGACCGCGAACTCGCGGAAATGATATATCGCCGGCATCCGATGCTGGGCGGCGAACTCGATTATCCGAGCGCTACGGGTGTCGAAGAATGGGCTAGCGGTGACGAGCAGGCCCGCAGCCTGTTCTTCGACCAACATCTCGAAAGCCGAATCCAATTCCA
>Ga0136846_1233398_pt1 | contig 12710 bp, 8 predicted proteins | sample HopSoiMetagenom2_FD_96841 | JGI IMG/M metagenome (GOLD analysis project Ga0136846, IMG submission 96841) | Grasslands soil microbial communities from Hopland, California, USA - 2 Assembly 2016 (version 4) | ecosystem: Environmental > Terrestrial > Soil > Grasslands | place: USA: Hopland...
GGCCGGTTTCCAGCGATATTATTTCGGTTCCCACCGATGTTCGTATTGCGATTGAAATTGTTATTGTGGTTGATGTAAACGTTGTTTCCGCCCCATCCGGAACCCCAGCCCCAACCACCGCTCCAGAACGCCCCCATCATGATGCCAACTCCGAACGAAAGTGCCATTCCCGCTGCGTAGTACCCAGCTGGCGGATAGTAGATGGGCGGATAAGGGTAGTATGGAGCGCCCCACACCACAAAGGGATCATACGAAGGCACGTATACGACTTGCGGGTTGGCTTGTTCAATGACAATCACGCTCTTCTTTTCTACGACTCTGGTTTCTACCGTCTGCTGCTCTGTAGATTTCAACGTGCCTTTGTCCTGAGCTTTACGCCGCATACGCTGAACAGCGTCCATCACACTACTCTGCTGTGCCAAAAAGGCATTGCCGAGGTCAGTGGTCCACTGAATGTCGTTTGCGAGGCGATTGGCAACGTCGGGAAGAGCAGCGAGCGCTTGAATGCTTGCATCCCAACTCTGTTTCGCAACGGCATCGGCAAGTGCCTTATCCTTGAGAGTTTTGTTTTTACTTAGCCACTGCTGCAGCTGAATGATTTCGAGAGGATAGCTAGAGGCCACCAGCACTTGGGCCAGCAGCGGGTCCGGATAAAGTGCAATTGGCGCGACAAGAGAATCCAACTGCTCGGCTGGAATCGAAGCAGCCTGTTGTGACGAAGCCTGCATCGGCGCAGGTGGAAAAACATACGCCAAGGTCTCTTTTGGTAGGAGCGCAATCGTGCAGATGATCGCGACCGAGGACCGGAAGACTGCACTTAAGCGTTGAAGCTGCATCGCTGTTCTCCTACGAGTGTTATAGGTCGCAGCAGCAGGAAGAGCATCTGGCAAAATTGCGAGTAACGAGTCCGCGAAGGACAGCGTTTTTTCTTCACGAAAACGTGGTTCGAGAGTGGGAGTTGTGCTCAGCTTGGTCGCACGTGTCTCAAGCAGAAGGGCCGCGCAGCAGCCCTTCATTTGCGAACACAGGACTTTCGTGCTGGAGGAATCTCGAAAAGTTAGCCTATTACTGACTGGCTGACAAAATTCCTTTATTGACCATTACCCTAACCTCAACACGGCGGTTTGCCGACCTGCCTTGCGCTGTCTCATTCGAACCCGCTGGCTTGGCGATGCCCATTGCGCCGGGAGAAACGATGTGCCGCGGAGGGACGTTCCCTTCCTGCATGAGGTAATTAACTACCGCATATGCCCGATCTTTGCTCAGGGTCTGATTGCTGGCCGCGTTTCCGACGGAATCAGCAAAGCCTTGTACTTCGACGATGTAGCCCGAAAGCTTAATTGCCTCCGCCGAGAGTGTAGAGAGAGCAGCCTTGTCATCCGGTCCGAGGGCGGATTCGCCTGAACGGAAATAAATCGTAGCCTGATTTTTCACTTCATAATCGGCCAGTTCCGAAAACCGGCGGCTCACTTCCTGTTGATTGGCTGCGATTTGCGCCTTATTAGCCCCAATGTTGGCTGAGTTCAGGCCGATGTTCTCTTTATTCGCAGCGATATTGGTTTTGTTTGCATCGATGTTCTGAGCGTTCGCTGCCACCTTTTCTTCAGTGGGAGTCAAGCCTGCTTGGATCATGCTGGCTGTTTGCAGATCGTCTTTGCTGAACTTGATTTCTTTAGCTATGAGATTTCCCGAGCTGTCGTAAGCACCTTTAACGGTGACCTTGAGACCAGGGACCAGGCTCGTCCAGGACATCTGCTCCTTCCGTATACCGAGTCCCTTCGGCGACTGCACTTTCGTCTCATCGGTGAGCGTGATTGTCTGCGTCGCCCCATCGGCTCGGACGCTGATTGTGTCGGCGGTGCGTGCCGTAATGAATCCTTTGATCGTTGTTGTGTCACCACCGAACGCGGCGGTTAATGCTGTCCATGTAAAGACGATCGTTAAGGAAACGGTCCAGTAACTGATTCTCTTCATGGTGATATCACTCCTTCGAACCTTGCCAAACGGTATATAGCCTTGTGCATTTCCGGGTACTAGCAGAAGTACTAGAGCTGTTTAGTCAGGTTCACCGTAGGAGTTATATTTCGTAACCCTCAATATTGACAGGTCTCTACTCCGCAGTTTTGTCGGAATGTCGGACGGCAAGGGCGATCGTGCGCACGAACTCTTCTACAGGCGCATTAACTTTCGGAGGACCAATAATGAACCTTCACAAAAGCAGGCTGTTGATGAGCATGTTGCTCGCCACTCTTCCCATCACCAACGCCGTAGCCCAGAAAGTGAAAGTCGGGTATGACAAGACAGTGGATTTCTCGCGATTCAAAAGCTACACAGTAGCAGAACCAAGCGTGCAACCAACTCGTCCATTGCTGCACGCTTCCATTGTCGGCTCAATCGACCACGAACTGAAATCCAAAGGCTTTGCTAGAACAGAGAGCGATGGCGATCTCATTTTGATTCCTGAAGGAGGAACCGAATTTGGTCTCAATCAAGCTGCGGGCGTGCCGATTTCACCGACTTACAGCGGCGCACCGCCCGCATTGAATGCCACGATGTGGACTGGCGCAGCCGGGTATGCTGCTTCGGTGTCTACGTATGTTCCAGAAGGAGCAATTAGAATCGACTTCATTGATCGCGCGGCAAACACCGTCGTCTGGAGCGGCACCGCGAAAGTGAAGTTGGATATTGAGCGGAAGTCGAAATCTCTTCAACTGATCGATAAATCAATAGTCAAGCTGCTGAAGGAATTTCCTCCCGAGAAGAAGTGAGCGCCAATCTGGGCGGAAGCTTGCACTGCAGGCGTCCCGCTTGCGTCAGTACAAGTTCACGCGCTGAGGATCTCTACCCGACAAATAGTGGATAAATCCCCCAGCTTACGAACACCAGAACAATCAGCCCGATGATGACCGGGAGCTCCTGGTCGCGTACCCGAGACGACCATCTTGTTCCAGATGATTGGGTCGCATTTTCCATGGATGTGAATTCTTGCCTGTCCAAACGGAGACAACCGACCGATACGGGGTTAGTTGTTCAACATGGAATACCGCGGCATAGGCTAGGCCGCGACTCGCAGTTTTAACAGTCCCAATAACTCCACGATTTCGCTCATTGGACCGAGTCACAGACGCGAAACCTTACCCGCCAATCAGAAACGGAAAATTATTCCTGAGCTAATTTCACCCTGCTGCGCATAGACCGGATCGGAGACTGAATAACATTGATCAAAGCCATTGCAAAACCATTCGTCGTTGGACCTGATGTATGTCGGTGTCCACTTCGCCTCGAGCCTCAATCCCACATGAGGGCTAAAGAAATGTTTGATCCCGGCGCCGAGTTCGAAAGAAAATTGAGTTCTGCTGGACAGGGCAGCGCGCGGATTAAAGCTGGTCGCACCTAGTCCAAAACTCGCAAAAGGCTCAGTGTGGGAACCGGCTTCTGCGGGATGAAACACGAAATTCGCGTGATATTGATCGACGTAGGCTCCAAACAATCGGGTTGACGTATTGTTAGCCCGTGAACGACCATTCACGTGTGTATCTTGCCGGCTCCACTGAAACTCCACCTGAATATTGTCATGTACTCCATGGTTGAGCGCCACTCCGTAAGCTGGATTGCTCTCGATCTGAAGGTTGCGAAAGTTGCGATTAAGGGCAGGATTTACTAACTCAATATTCCCGCCAAACCGATAGCCGACTGTCGGCGTCAATTCAAATCCGCCTTGTGCCCACATCAAAGTGGCCGTGCCAAGCGGCGCGGCAATGACGAGCACTCTAATCATCTTCTTCATCGAGCGATCTTGCCGCGGAAATGCAGGTTTAGGCCCTGTCAGATGTTCCGGTAGCGCGAAATTAGACGGGCACTTCCTTTCGTCGAGAAAGCAGTCGAGGTTGCATTCGAAATGCCGCAAGTCAATCAGTGATCCAAATCACCGGTTGACAGCATCGCTGAGCGTTGAACAGTTGTGGGAAGCCGCGGATAATTTGCGCCGTGCTCAGCGAATTTCTCGAGATTCTATTCGTCCGAGCATGCGGGTCGACAGTGCTGCCAACGGGCCTTGAGGCTGGCTGTTAATACTGATCTCAAATTCCCGCGTCGCCTCGGCAAATTCGTGTTGATCCACCAGAAGAATGGCGTGCAGATAGTGAACTGCGGCGACGCTATTTGCATGAGCGTCTCTATCGGCGGACATCCGTCTTTCCGCTTCCGTTACCTCTCGAAGTGCTTCAACGCTTCGATAAGTTCCACCCAGAGCGCGCGCCATCTCGTAATGGACCGGCCATGCGGCGGGAAGCAATTGCAGGGCTCTCTGAATCACAGCTATTGCGTCATCGTATCGCTGATCGTCGTTGTAAATAGACGCGAGGATCGCATATGAAACTCCATATTGGGGATCAACGTGAATAGCGCGTTCCAGGTCTTTGATTGACTCGGAGCGGTCGGCATTCTTCTTGCCTATCGCACGTAAGGTTAGTGCCACAGCGTAGTCGGGATAAAGCTCAAGAGCCCGCGCGAGCTGCTCTTCTGCTTCTTTGGCCTGCTTGCTTTTCATAGCTGCCGCAGCTTTTTCGACAGCCCGCTGCGCTTTCGCCGGGGCTCGCAGGGCATTTGGAGTGATCAGCTGCGGTCCAAATGCTCCGTGTGGCTGCGCAGCATAGGAATAGCCGTCGATCGGGCTTTGCCCGAATACGCACGTGCAACACAGCAAGATGGCGAATCCAAAACCAGCGCTCCCTCTTGCAGGAAATCCTGCAGGGTGTCTTCGTGGTGGGGGAACGGAGACTTTCATAGGACATTTACAATCTGCTCAGCATTGGTGTACTGCTGGTGAAGTTTCGAGGCTACTGGAAAAACACTCAGTGCCGGGCTAGGCGAACTGAGTAAACAGAAGCTGCTATATGGTTATTTCACTAGTGTTAGAAGCCGAACGTGAGCGCCAACTGTCCGACACGAGGATTTACTGCGGTGTTTGCTATGACGCCGAAGGTGGAAGAGGAAAGGTTGGTATCTGGATTGGCAAACTGTGGATGATTGAATGCATTGTAGAACTCGCCACGAAGTCGAAGGCTACTCTTCTCAGTCGGCCAGTTCAGCGTGATGGTCTTTGACAAGGCAAGGTCAAGGTTCGCCTGTCCGGGACCCTGAACGAGTCCAGTAGCGCTGTTTCCAAATGCTGTGCCGATGCCGTCGGGACCAATGATCGGCGACCTCGTAAAACACGCGGAGTTGAAATAGCCGTTGAGCTTGGATTGGACCGAGCCTGCTGCTATGAGTTGGTCATTCGAACATGTGCCACTTAGCTGCGCGCGGTCCTGGGTGATTCCAAAAACATTGGTCGAATTTGTGTACGCGATCGTGAGAGCGCTGCCGGACTGTATGGCTGCTATTGCAGCTATCGACCAGTTGCCGAAAACTGCTCCCGCTGCTCCGTGACGTGGTCCGGGAACTATCCACGTCGTGCTGAAAACAAAACGATGAGTTCGATCGAAGCTGGCTCGCCCCCATCGTTGGCTCGGAGAGTTTTGGTCTCCGAGCGTCAAGATTGTTCCCGCTGATGTTCCGTTGATATTGGCGCCATCGGTATCCAGCGTTTTTGAGAAAGTGTACGAACCAAGGAACTGAAGCCCTCGGCCTAGCTGCTTTGTCAGGCTGGCCTCAAGCGCGTTGTACCAGGAACTACCGTCGGATTCCAGCTGACGAAGAGAATCGGGAGCTATTCCGGGAATGGGCAGTCGTGATGCGATGTTGGCGAAAGTGTTTGAGGTTAGACCTCTGATCGGGTGTTCCGGAGAGGCGTCCAACGCCTGATTCAGCGAACGGAAGCGTTGCAGGTGTGTTCCCCGCGCGCCGACATATCCGATCTCCGAGAGCCAACCTTGGCGCAACTCCGCCTGGAAGTTAAGGGAAAAGTGCTGAGCTAACGCTGGTCTGAAATTCGGGGATGGCGATTGGGCAGTCAGATTTGTGGCGGCAGAATAGGGCACGAACATTGGAAACGAATTCGGACTGGGGAATGGTTGCGCAAAAGGTGACTGGAATGTCGCTGCTGCGTTTGCCTGTCCTGTGTTGCTCCGGAGCGATGAAAACGGCGCACCGCTTATAGATCCCGCGGAGGCTTGGCCGGTGGGGCGAGAGTGGTAGAAGCCGTATCCTCCTCTGAGCAGGAATACACGCGTTGCTGGCATGATCTGCCAGGCAAAACCAATTCGCGGAGCAATTGCGTTTTGCCCTTTGCCATATGTTCCCGACGTATTCTCCGCGCGTATCACGCCGGAAGGAACAGGACCAGGAAAATTGGAAGCGACCATGTAACCTGCAAGGCTTCCGCTCGCCGCGGGGTTCTTATCTGCCTTGCTAAAGTCGAAGCTCGAATTTCTTCCTAAGTCGTCTCCGAATTGACCGATGCGTTCGTAGCGCAGGCCGGCATTCAAAGTAAACGCGCGAGTAATTCGGAAATCATCCTGAGCAAACGCGGAGCCCTCCCATCCGCCGAAGTCACGGTTTAGGAGCCCATAGTTATCAGACGATGCAAAGACATTGCTGAACTTACCAGTGCCGTTGTCATTCGCATTGAGTCCAAGCAAAAAATCCGGCCAACTGAGAAATTGTACCGACGACCCGATTCCAACAATATCGAAATACTGTTTCAATCGCGCAAGCGATCCTCCGAATTTCATCGCATGCGCGCCGCTGCCCACACTGAACGTGTCACCGAATGAGAGCGTGTTTTGCGTGTAAGTGCGCGGGATTGCGGAAGCCATGCTGACTGAACCAAGGATGTTCAAGTTGGGCAGTTCATTGTTGTCATTCATTTCGCCTTCAGAGACACCAACCTCTGACCATTTGAACGGTGCTTGCGATCCCGATTTCGTTCTAGTCCGCACGAATCCAATCCTTGCCTCATTCAGGAAAGCACTACTCGCAACGTAAGTGTGAGCGAGGGAGAAGACAATAAAGTCAGAACCCCCCGGGCTGTCGAACCCGCGCGTGTTGGCCACGGGATTTCGACCGCTACCGGGAACACTGACCAACTGATCGGACTGTGCAATAAAGAACCGGGCCGCGATCCGGCCATTTTTCGAAACTACATAGTCTAGGTTCGCCAAGCCCTGGTCCTCATTGAAGCTGCACGGTACTGAAAGGGATGAAAACCCGCTGCTGGCAAATGGCTTCGCAGCATTAACTGTTTGCGGTGTGGGAATGAGAAGACTGCCATCGGGCAGTTTGAAATTCAAAAGAGCCAAAGCGACAGGATTGATGTTCGATCCGTCTGATTTGATCGCCACACCACCGAGGGCCCCCTTCATACCGCCGAATAATTTTCCGAGCGCTACTGGCGATCTGTCGTTCGTGATGGGTGGCTCACTGAGAGTGGCAGCGCAACCAATCCTTGCCTGACCTGCAGCCAACCCATTCACCTGGCGGGTTCCCTGATAGGACCCAAAGAACAGCAAACGATCTTTCTCAATCGGCCCACCGAGAGTAACTCCAAACTGGTTCTGCTTGAGGTCTGACCGTGGGCGGCCGGTTTGATTCAAGAAGAAATCATTTGCATTGAGAATATTGTTCCTCAGGTACTCGAAAACGGTTCCGTGGTAGTCACTGGTTCCTGCCTTGGTGATTACGCTGACATTGGCTCCAGCGGCGCGGCCGAAGGAGGCGTCATAAAGTCCAGTTTGAATCTTGAACTCCTGCAGCGTATCAGGGTTCGGAATTGGGAGCCCCCCACTTGCCGCGCCGGAACCCAGCACGTCGCTTACACTCACGCCGTCCAATTGCCAGTTGTTGTCGTACGATCGCGAACCGTGTACAAAAATTCCGTCATTCGAGGACCCGACTTGCGACATGGCTGTTCCTCCATTCCCAAGCTCCCCCGCGTTGTAGACTCCGACGGCGACTCCGGGGCTAAGCCCCGTTAACTGTGTAAAGTTTCTGGTAACCAGGGGCAGTTGGCTAATCGTCGCTTGGTTAATTAATCTTCCCAAGGCAGAACTGTCGGTTTGAACCATTGCTGATCCTGAAGGCACCTGTACGCGCTCAATGTGCGTGGCGAGATGGAGCTGCACTTCAACTCGAAGCGTTTCTGTTACAGATATGCGTAGGTCTGAAAGGCTCATTGGTTCAAAATCGGCTTTGTTAGCTTGCAGGTGATATGAACCGGGAGACAGGAGCAGGATGCCAAACCTTCCTTCTTCGTCGGAAGTAGTGAGCCTAGCTTCAGTGCCATCGTCTTTTTCCGCTTTAAGGGACACCCGTGGCAAGAGTGCACCGGAGACATCGAGGGTGACGCCAGCCAATGCCCCGGTTGATGCTGTCTGGCAGGAAACGTCTGTTGTCAGTCCTACGCAAGCAGCGAATAGGGCGATCGAGGCGAAACTGCGAGATCTTGCCCAGCGAACGCGGCGACTCGGGTCCTTGTTCATCTCAACTTCAAAGTCAGGCGAAGCAGACCGATGCAGCTAAGTCGATAAGAAATTGTGGGTAACTAGCGTCGGATTACCGAAGACAACGCAGGTTATCGGCTCAGCTCTGGCGAGGAACCTGTCAACTTTGACAGGGATTAATTCGTAATCCTGCGAAGACAATGTTCGCTCTTGGAATACGGATACACGCAGGGATTCGACCTGTGCTTCTCAGTCGTCGGCCTTCGATACTAAATGGAACGTATCGATCTCGAATGGCGAAACCAGCGACCCATGAGAGCGAAATACCGCAGTGCGTGGTGTTCCGAGTACAGTGTGGGGAAGCGAACGGATGTCTTCACCCGTCTGCAACCGATGCATTCTTTTCTCCTCTGCTTCTTTTTGCTCTTCCAGAGCTCTGCCGCGCTCCAAACGAAACAAGTCCGCCGCGTCCTGATTTTCTATGAAGCCGGCGCTTATAAGCCGTTGCCCAATCTCGTCGATGAGGGAATACGAGCCGCCTTCGACAACGCTCCTTACCGAATCGAGTTTTATCGCGAATTCATGGAGACAGCGCAATTTCCAGATCCAGTCGATCAGAAGCAATTTCGTCATTTTTACCTTCGCAAATATCACAACCGCAGACCGGATGTCATCATCGCCGTTGGCCCTGCGCCTTTGCAATTCATGCTCGAAGCTCACCAAAGATATTTTCGCGACGTGCCAGTCATTTTCTGTCTTCCCAACAGGCTGCCTGGCACTTTGAGCGTCGACTCTGACTTTACCGGCGTCGAAGCGGATGTAGCGCCAGCGGCCACCCTCGAGGCCGCTTTGCGGCTTCAGCCCGACACCAAGCACGTGATCGTAGTAGGTGGCACCTCTCCCTTTGATCGCCAGCAGGAGGCCGCGGTCAGAAATCAACTGAAAGCCTACGAAAATCGCTTTGACATTTCATACTTGACCGATCTCCCGATGCCGGCTCTTCTCGAACGAATAAAGAATTTGCCAAGTCAGAGCATCATCCTTCTCGCCGGCTTGGGTAGAGACGCTGAAGGAAGGGTGTTCAGTACGGCGGAGTCGGGTCCGATGGTTGTTGCTGCTGCGAACGCTCCGGTTTTCAGCCTGAATGACAGACACTTGAATCATGGAGAAGTGGGTGGTGATGTCTCAGATGCCGTGGATCAGGGCAAGATGATCGGTGCAACGACCGTGCGTATCCTAAATGGGGAAAAGCCTCGCAACATTCCAACGGTAAAAACTGCGAACGCCTATATCTTCGATTGGCGTGCTCTTAAGCGTTGGGGATTTAAAGAAAAGAACCTTCCGCCGGGAAGTATCGTACTGAACCGGGAACCGACAGTTTGGGAGGCCTACAAGTGGTACCTGATCGCAGGTATATCTCTGATCTTGTTGCAAGCTGTACTCATCGCCGGCCTGATGTGGCACCGTGCGAAACGCAGAGGAGCGGAAGGCGAATTGAGGGCCGCTCTCGAAGTTGCACGCGAGAGCGAAGCGCGTTTTCGTCTGGTTGCCAACACCGCTCCGGTGATGATCTGGATGTCGGGTCCCGACAAGCTCTTCAGCTACTTCAATCAGCCCTGGCTTGACTTCACCGGACGGCCTCTTGTCTCCGAATTGGGAAACGGATGGGAGGAGGGTGTACACCCGGATGATCTGCAGCTGTGCTTGAACACTTTCGACCAATCCTTCCAGCGGCGGGAGCCTTTCAAAATGCAGTATCGGTTGCGGCGGCACGATGGAGAGTATCGGTGGGTCTTGGATATGGGGGTACCGCGATTTAGTGCTGAGGGATGTTTTGCCGGTTATATAGGTTCGTGCATCGACATGACAGAGCGCAAGGAAGCCGAGGAAGCTCTTTCCAGTGTGAGCCGCAGGTTGATTGATGCGCAAGAGCAGGAACGCACGCGCATTGCAAGAGAACTTCACGATGATATCAATCAGCGCATCGCAATGCTCGGAATTGAGCTAGACGTGTTGCAGCAGAGCCTCCCAAATCAAGGCCCCGAACTTCAGAACCGGCTTGACGAACTACGGCAACAGACCGCCGAGATTGGCACCGATGTTCAAGGCATCTCACATCGTTTGCATTCGTCCAAGCTGGAGTACCTCGGACTGGTTGCGGCGTGCAAGAGCTTCTGCAGGGAAGTGGCCGAGTGGCACAGAGTCGATGTCAACTTTACTGCCGAGAACATCCCGCCTAACTTGACGCAAGAGATTTCGCTTTGTCTGTTCAGGGTCTTACAAGAATCTCTAAACAATGCCATCAAGCACAGTGGTGCGCAGAGTTTTGAAGCACAGCTGGGCGGCACATCAAACGAGATTCAGCTCACAGTTCGTGATCATGGGATAGGTTTTGATGCAGCTGCGGTTATGGTCAGCAGAGGTCTTGGGTTTATCAGTATGCGAGAGCGAGTCAGCGTAGTGAACGGCACGATCTTGATTGCTTCCAAGCCGATGGGTGGAACTGAGATCACAATTCGCGTTCCCGTTGTCGCGAGAGCAGCTAGCAAGACGACGGTGGGAGCAGCCTGAATGAAGGTGAACGAAATGGGATGTCCACGAATATTGTTAGCAGATGATTTGCCTGAGGTACGTGAGAGAGTTACAGAGTTGCTTCGATGTGATTTTGACATCGTTGGTACTGCCCAAAACGGTCAGCAGGCAGTCGAGGCCGCTTCAACCCTCGATCCCGATCTGGTTGTGCTCGATATCTCCATGCCCATTCTCAATGGAATCCAGGTAGCTTCTCGCCTCCGCGAGTTGGGCTGCAGAACAAAAATTGTATTTACCACGGTCCACGAAGATCCAGATTATGTTGAGGCGGCATTTTCAGTTGGGGCCACCGCTTACGTTTTTAAGTCGCGCTTGGCTACCGATCTAGTTTTCGCTGTGCACGGCGCGCTGCAAGGACATAAGTTTATTTCTGTCAGGAACAGAAGTACGTTGCGAGAGGATCCCCAAATGGCTCACCTCAAAAGTCGACTTGCGCTCAAGCGCGCCTAGATTTCACCGCGCAAATCTATCAAAACTGCCAGTTTCTACGCCTCCAGTGGGCGACTACCGTCATTCACACTAGAGGCTCTCTGCCATGGCAATGCACATAGACTCCCTCGCTCGGAACGCGGGGACATGATTATGGAGACTCATAGGAAAAAACGAGTCCTAAAGAGAAACGAGAGCACGGTAACCGATCTCTGGCCGACGGGATGAGGTAGTACTGCAATGCTAGACGATGCCAATTTCATTTCAGGAGTTTGGTGCGGCGTGATCTTTGGAGCCGCGGGAGTACTGTTGATCGTCTCTTTGATACTTGAGACTTCACGTCGCAAGCACGAGCGGCAGTTGCAACGCGTTCGTGAGATCTGGCGGTAAGCCTCCACACTTCATCCACTATTAACGAGGACGTCAGCGACCGGTTTTGTCTAACGCCAAAGTTGCGGCATGTACGGCGACCGCGATGAGGATGCCTGTCAATACTAACCCCAAGAAGGCAATCAGAACGGCAGAGATCCTTGATCCTCGCTTGAGTGGTCGAATATCGCCATATCCCACGGTGGTGGCAGTAATGAACGACCAATAAAAGCTTTCGAAGCCCGACCAGCCTTCCCTTGTTCCCACTACTTGCCCCACTAGAGTTATTGCTATACCCGGAGTTAATAGGACGGGAAACGTCAGCCAAAGACCAAGGCTGAACTCTTTAACGAATGTGACGGTCAGTCCTGTGGCAATCAATTATAAAATCCTCTTTGATAGCGATAAGCACAACTGGAGAGTTGCGGTTGAGTCAAACACCGGGATTTAACGCCCAACCAACAGCACCCACGGCGTGCCAATCACCAAGTAAACAGCTAAGAAGAAGAGAGTAGTGAGCAGCCCAAGGCGGTAAAGTTCGCGTTGAGTGAGATAACCGCTGCCTACGAAGATCACATTCTGACTTCCGCCCTGAGGCGTAATCACCGAGAAATAGCTGCTCGCGAAGAATAGCGAAAAGGCCATCAGCGGTGTTGGAACGCCTCCGCGGATGCCCACATCGAGAAACACGCCTAAGAGCGCAAGCACCTGCGAGGACTGACTCACGAACATGTAGTGGATGGCTACATAAATCAAGATCAAAGCTACATAGGTGACTGGCCACGGCAGCCCACCCATATGTGACGCGAGCCGCTGGCCCGCGTAGCCCATGAATCCGAGTTCGTTAAGCTGACCACTCAACGCGAACAGGACCGCAAGCCATAGAAAAGTAGCTAGTGTGTCGCCTTGCGTTGCGATGTCGCTCGCAGTGAGCACGCC
>Ga0136846_1233637_pt1 | contig 12709 bp, 10 predicted proteins | sample HopSoiMetagenom2_FD_96841 | JGI IMG/M metagenome (GOLD analysis project Ga0136846, IMG submission 96841) | Grasslands soil microbial communities from Hopland, California, USA - 2 Assembly 2016 (version 4) | ecosystem: Environmental > Terrestrial > Soil > Grasslands | place: USA: Hopland...
GCGCGCATAGAGTGTGTGCGCCACATGATCGTGCGAATTAAATTCGCTCAGTGCTGCTATCCTGTGCGGCGCTGTGGAGGGAAAGTTTTTGAAACGAATTTCTTCATCACTCTCTTTTATATTCGTTGCTTCAGCGCTGGCACTTACACAGCAAACTTCAACATCAACAGATCACGCTCACTTCGACGGACACGGCTGGTGGAACAAGCTTAAAGTTCTGGCCGATGACAAAATGGCAGGCCGGGAGACCGGAAGCACGGGCGAGCACGCGGCGCAGGAGTACGCGATCCAGCAACTCAAATCTGCTGGAGTCGAGCCCGCAGGCGTGAACGGCTTCTATCAACCGGTGAAATTCGTCTCAAGGAAGATCGTCGAGAGCGACTCCGGCTTGACATTAGTTCGTGACGGCAAACGCGAGCCGATTGCAATCGGCGACGAAGCCATCATTAGTGCACGCGTGATGCCTGTCCCTCGCGTTCAGGCTGGACTGGTCTTCGTTGGATACGGATTAAGGATTCCTGAATCCAATTATGACGATTTCGCCGGACTCGACATAAAAGGCAAGCTGGTGGTTATCATCTCCGGCTCGCCCGCCGGGGTTCCGGGTGCAGTCGCGTCTCATTATCAAACCCTCGCCGAGCGCTGGAAAGCCCTGAAAAGCGTGGGAGCCGTCGGGATGATCACGATCATGAATCCTGCGCTGGTGGAAACTCCGTGGGAGCGTACTGCACTGAACCGCAATCATCCGGCGATGGACCTCGATTACCCGGAATTCAAAGAAACCGAAGGTGAGCAACTGAGCTTGTATGTGAACCCGGCGCATGCCGAGCGCTTGTTTACCGGGTCAGGGCACACGTTCTCCGAAATTGCGGGTTTAGCAAAGCAGCACAAACCACTGCCTCGGTTCCCGCTACGCGTATCAATCGATGCCAAAACGAAGGTTGAGAGCAAGCAGATTGAATCCGCCAACATTGTCGGCAAGCTGCCCGGGAGCGATCCGGCGCTGAAGGATGAGTATGTGGTTCTTTCGGCGCACCTCGATCACCTTGGTATCGCCGAACCCGTGAACGGCGACCGAATTTATAACGGCGCCATGGACAATGGTTCGGGCAGCGCGCTGCTTCTGGATCTGGCTGCGAGCCTGCGCAAAGATCCGGCCAAGCTGCGCCGCTCTGTGCTGTTCGTTCTGGTGACCGGCGAAGAAAAAGGGCTGCTGGGCTCGAAGTATTTCGCCGCACACCCAACCGTGCCAATCAGATCCATGGTCGCCGACATCAACGTCGATATGTTTTTGCCCATTATTCCGCTCAAGGTGCTCACAGTTTATGGACTCGCCGAATCGGATTTAGGACAGCGAGTCAAAGAAGCTGCGCAATCGGTTGGCGTTCCGGTGCAGCCCGATCCTGAACCGCAACGCAACATCTTCATCCGGAGCGATCAGTACAACTTTATCCGGCATGGCATTCCGTCGCTCATGATTGACGTAGGTGCTGTTAAGGATTCTCCGGAGGAGGCCACTCTGCGCGAATGGCGGCACACCCGTTATCACGCGCCTTCGGACGATGTGAATCAACCGGTAAACCTTGAGACCGAGGCGAAGTACGAAGAGGTGATCCGTCGGCTGCTGATCAGTGTTGCTGACGACGACCACCGTCCGGAATGGAAGCCGGACAGCTTCTTTAAGAGATATGCGCAGTAAGTTCCGGGCCGCTCATTGGCGCGGATGAGCGCGCATGGTGTGATTCGGTGAACAAGAACTTGCGCGACCCTACTTCGGGCTATCGCGGTGCGAAACCTTCACCCGGTATCCAGACTTCTTCAGCCGCTTCGAGACGTCTTCGGCGATCATGACGGAACGGTGCTGCCCGCCGGTACATCCGAAGGAGATGGTCAGATAGCTTTTGCCCTCGTGAATGTAGTGCGGCAGCAGGTACACCAGCAGGTCCGAGATGCGCTGAATAAATTCCGTGGTCTGCGGGAACGAGCGGATGTATTTCGCGACTTTGGGGTGGCGACCGGTCAGCGGACGGAACTCGGGCACGAAGTGCGGATTCGGCAGAAAACGCACATCGAACACCAGGTCAGCATCGTCGGGCACACCGTGACGGAAACCGAAGCTCACGCACGAGACCAGAATGTTCCGGCCTTTTTCCTTCTTCTGGAAAAGCTCGTTGATGTGCGCCCGCAACTCGTGAACATTGAATTTCGATGTATCAATGACCAGGTCGGCGATTTCACGAATTTGCTGCAGGCGCCGCCGCTCGGCCGTAAGCGAAGCTTTCACCGGAGAGTGTGTGCCCAGCGGATGCGGACGGCGGGTTTCACTGTAACGCCGCAAGAGAACGGAATCGGCGGCTTCGAGAAAGACCATCCGGGTAGGGATAATCCGCTTCACGGATTTGAGGATGGCGGGCAGTTCCTCAAGTTGGCGGCCTTCGCGGACATCTACGACCAGCGCAGTGCGTTCGATCTCAGCCGATGGGCCTACCAATTCTGCAAAACGTGGAATCAGGCCTACCGGCAGGTTGTCCACGCAGTAGTAGCCCAGGTCCTCAAAAGCCTTCAGTACTGAAGCCTTCCCGGACCCACTCATTCCGGTGATGATGACCAGTTCGCGGCGGGCGCGTGCGTTTTTGGTCTTGCTTTTGGTTTTCTGGACCAGCTTCTGGGCGGCGTCCTTAAGCTGATGCGTGATTCGCCGTGGCGCCATGCTCAACAGATGCTAGCAGGCAGCAATCAAGAGCGGCAGTTAGTTGTTAGTGGCTAGCGAATACTTGTGAGTGGGTAGGGTTGCTTCGCGGATGGCAGTGAGCAGATCGGAAGCCACTGACAACTTGCTCACGCGCAGGCGTCGCGCCAGCCGGCGATTTCCTTCAGGCCCTCGGCGCGGGTCTGCTCGAAGAGGCGAACGCGGTGACGGGAGTGCTCGAATTCGTGAATGTCGGCCCAGACTTCGGCTTGCCAGCCATGGTCATGAATGGACGATTCTCCGCAGGTGGCACAGCGGGTATGCAGGCGCAGAACCAGGCGGGGCATAGAGTGTTCAGGTTCAAGCTCAATGAATATGCAGCGGACTTCCTTGATGTCCTCGTTCTCGCCAATCAGGTGCTCGTAGCGTAGCAGGTAACCAAAGCCGAGTTTGCCGGCTTCGCGCTCGGCTTCGGCCCGAGTGTGAAACGGACCATACTCAGCGCGCAACTGCTCGGTGGAATCGCAAGCCATCCAGAAAGTCTCTTTGTACGTCATTCAGTTCTGCCCCGGAAACGTTGCCAATTTTTGCCAGTTGCGGACGGGAACGCGAATTCCCGTCCAGGCTGAACTACAAAGCAATTCTGGTTCCTTCGCGCTCCACAGTAACTACTTACCTTCAAAGGAGTTACGGCAACTGGTTTTGATGACCTGCAATCGTTTGCAACCCTTTGCAACCGTTTTCATGGCGTCACGAGCACAAACGCCACACCAGCGGCGGAATTTCTCCGTGTGACTGCCCGAGGTTGTTGGCTTCGGACCCGCACGGATCACGGCTCTTCTACCGAGAACCGGCGCGTTGCGCCATCGCCCCGGGAGCGCTGATGACGGGCGCTTTCTCCTCCAGAGCTTTCATTGCGGTCGGTCCGGCCCATGAAGCCCCGCCATGCGCCGCGACATAAAGCGCAAGCTCAAGCCTGCTCCAGACCCCTAGCTTGTCGAAGATGTTGCGTAAATGATTCTTTATTACCTGCTCTGAGGTGCCAAACACGGAGGCAATTTCAGGATTGGTATTGCCTTGCCACACCAGGGTGGCGACGCGAAGTTCGGTGCGATTCAGTTGTTCACTGGGCGACATGATTCATGTGCTCCTTTTCAAATACCGCGGTGGCCAGGATGACGCGCTTGCGGCCCTGTTTAATTCCTGCGCGCAGGAAGAGCGTTCGCAGGTGCTGTTTTACGGTGCGCGGGCTGATCTTGAGTTCTGCCGCGATTTCCTTGTTGCTGCAGCCCTCGACCAGCAGTTTCAGCACGTCCTGATCGCGGCGTGTGATTTTGATTTGTTCAAGGCTTAACATCGCTGAAAGTTCCTCGTTTCTGCGCCGCAGGCTCACCTGCCCACGAACGGCTGACGACCAAGGTTTAAGCACTTTGTTCGCCAATTATTCGCCGCGTTGGAGGCCGCCACCACACCTTGCGCTGAAAGCCGCCGAATGCAGGGTTGTGCCACAAGTTATTGCGCATGCACCTTGGGACGTAGACGATACGAGTAGTGATCTCGAAGCTGAAGCTTGTGCCACAATGAAACCCGCAGTACCACTCTGGCAGGGCTGGGAGAAACTATGAATGGTGAGTGGCGAACACGCGCTTTGGTATTGCTGTTGACGTTGGTGTTGCCGGCGGCAGGTTTTGCTCAAACCAACCAAATTGCAACCGACACTTCGTCGGCTCCTCTGACCCTAACCCTGCAAGACGCTCTCACCCGCGCTCGCGCCAACGAGCCGCAATACCGCGCCGCGCTGACGGAGTACGGCGTCGCGCGCCAAAATACGATCCAGAGCCGCGCCGCGCTTCTACCCAATGTCAATTACAACGCGCAGTTTCTTTACACCCAGGGCAATGGTACGGCGTCGGGAAGATTCATCGCCAACAACGGCGTGCACGAATACATCAGCGAGGGCAACGTGCACCAGTCGCTTTCCTGGCAGAATGCCGCCGAGTACCGACTGGCACGCGCGCAGGAGGCGCTGGCCAAAGCCAGAGCCGAAATTGCCACGCGCGGTCTGACCGTTACCGTCACCCAGGCTTACTACGGATTTGTGGTCGCCCAGCGTAAATATGGGATTGCGCAGCACGCTGCTTCAGAGGCCCAGCAGTTCTTCGACATCACGCAGAAGCTCGAGCGCGGCGGCGAAGTCGCCCACTCGGATGCGATCAAAGCGCAGCTGCAGCTTCAGCAGCAGCAGCGGGCGCTGCAGGATGCGCAACTTGAAATGGACCGCAGCCGTCTGGAACTGGCGGTGATTATTTTCCCGAACTTCACCGAGAATTTTGCCTCGGTGGACGATCTCGAAAGCATCCCGCCTTTGCCGTCATTTCAGGAGGCGGAGGCGCAGGCGGGAAATCACAACCCGCAGCTGGCGGCTGCGCTGGCCAGCATGAAGGCCGCGAATCAAGAGGTCGCCGTGGCGTGGAACAGTTTTCTGCCGTCGCTTGGCCTCGATTATTTCTATGGTATCGACGCCAATCAGTTTGCCGCGAATGGCAGGGCAAGGGGTTTTGATCCAATTTCGCGGCGGATTGTTGACGAACGTTTCCGCAATCTCGGTTACTCTGCGGTTGCCACTCTTGATCTGCCCATCTGGAACTGGGGCGCAGGCCGGAGCAAACTCAAGAGCGCGCACCTGCAACGCAATCAGGCCCAGGTTGAGTTGAGCTTTGCACAACGCAAGATGGTTGCGGACCTTAAAACTCTCTATAGCGAATCGCAGACGACGCGCTCCGAGCTTGAATCATTGCGGAGTTCTGCTGATCTCGCGGCCGAGAGCCTGCGCCTCACGACGTTGCGGTACCAGGCGGGCGAGGCCACTGTCCTCGAAGTGGTGGACGCGCAGAACACGCTCACTGCTGCGCAGAACGCGCTGGGGGATGGCCAGGTGCGGTTCCGGGTTTCGATGGCGAGCCTGCAGACACTCACAGGAACTTTCTAATGCACGGAAAGAAAGGCCGGAAAACTTGTTTCAGGAAAACTGCGGCGCTGTTTGCGCTGGCCGCCGCTCTCGGCCTGACGTTTGCATGCTCGGGCGACAGCAAAGACGCCGAGCAGACCGTGCCGGTGCAGATCGTCCCGGTTGAGAAGACAAACCTGCAACAGATCGTCACCACCGATTCAGTCATCTTTCCCATTGCCCAATCCGCCCTCGTCCCCAAGATCAGTGCACCGGTAAAGAAGTTCCTGGTGAATCGCGGCAGTCATGTTCGCGCCGGGCAATTGCTCGCTGTGCTTGAGAATCGTGATCTTGCGGCTGCAGCGCAGGAGAACAAGGGAGCCTACGACCAGGCCGAGGCGGCTTACTCGCAGACCACCGCTGCCGACCTGCCCCAGGAATTGCAAAAGGCGCAACTCGATGAGCAAGCGGCGAAGCAACAACTCGATGCCGCGCAGAAGGTTTACGACAGCCGCAAAGACCTGTTTGCGCAGGGCGCAATGCCGCGCAAAGAGCTTGATCAAGCCGGAGTGGACCTGACCAACGCGCGCAATCAGCATGAAATCGCAGAGAAGCATTTGCAGGCGCTGCACGCGGTCGGTCAACAGACGACGCTGAAGTCAGCCAAGGGACAGCTGGAGTCTGCTCAAGGCAGGTACGAAGGCGCCGCAGCGCAACTCAGCTACGCCGAGATCAGAAGCCCGATTAATGGCGTGGTCACCGACCGGCCGCTTTATCCCGGAGAAATGGCTTCGGCGGGCACTCCGCTGCTGACGGTGATGGACCTTTCCGAGGTCACCGCGCGCGCGCACATTGCGCAATCGAGCGCAGCGCTTTTGAAGGTGGGAGACAAAGCAACCGTAAGGGCACCCGGGATCGATACTCCGTTCAGCGGAAAGGTTTCAATCGTCAGTCCGGCGCTCGACCCTAACAGCACGACGGTTGAGATCTGGGTGCTGCTGAAAAATCCGGGCGGGAAGCTGAAGCCGGGAACGACCGTGCAACTGTCGATGGTGGCGCGCTCCGTGCCCGGCGCACTGGCCATTCCTGCGGCGGCGCTGCTCACCGCTGAGGATGGAACCACGTCAGTGATGGCTGCTGGAAGCGATGGCCGGGCCCATCAAAAGCCGGTGAAGACCGGAATCCGGGAGCAGGACCGTGTGCAGATAGTTGAGGGACTTTCGGCGGGTGAGCGCGTTGTGGGTACCGGCGCTTACGGTCTGCCCGACAACAGCAAAATCAGTGAAGCGCCGCCGCCGGGGTCTGAGCAATCCGGCACATCGGCGAAAGATACGCCCGGGAAAGCCGAAAAGGAGTAGGAGTGGATCGCCAGGAACCTACCTACTGGTTTGCTCATCGCGCGAAGCCGCTCATATTCCTGATCCTCACGCTTGCCGCTCTGGGCGCGTATCTGGCATTCAATATTCCGGTCGCGGTCTTTCCCACTACGAATTTCCCGCGCATTCTGATTGCTGCGGATAACGGCGTCATGCCGATTGACCAGATGATGGTCACGGTCACGCGCCCGATCGAGGAGGCGGTCAACAGCGTTCCCGGACTGGAAAGTGTGCGTTCCACCACCAGTCGGGGCTCGGCGGAGATCAATCTTTTTTTCAACTGGAACGAGGACATGTTCCAGACATTGCAGTACGTCAATGCGGCCATATCGCGAGTCCAGGCCGAGCTGCCTCCGACGGCGACCATAGTGGCGAATCGCATGACCTTCGCCAGCTTCCCCATCATGGGCTATAGCCTGACGTCTCAGACTGTGCCCCAAACACAGCTCTGGGAACTTGCCACGTATGAGCTGAAGCCACGCCTGAACCGGCTGAACGGCGTCGCCAGCGTTCTGGTGCAGGGTGGGCAACAGCCCGAATTCCAGATCGGGCCCGATCCCGCGAAACTGATTACCGCGGGCGTCACCGTCACCGATATTCTGGATGCCATCAAGCGCACCAACCTGATTGATTCACCGGGGCTGTTCGAGCGGAATCATCAGCTGGTACTCGGGCTGATTAGCGGACAGGTGCACACTCCCGAAGAGATTGCTGACATTGTGATCAAGAACACGCCGGCGGGAATTCCGGTGCGGATTCGTGATGTAGCCAGCGTCGGCCCCGGCGTCAGGCCGGTATACACCATCATTACTGCAAATGGAAAACCGGCGGTGCTGCTCAACATCAATCGGCAGCCGGAAAGCAACAGCATGGAAGTGGCGAACGAAGTTCACCAGGCGCTCGCTGAGATTCGCAAGACCCTGCCGCCGGGGATTGACATTCAGCCTTTCTACGACCAATCAATTCTGGTCAGCGATTCAATCAAGAGCGTACGCGACGCGATTTTGCTGGGCCTGGTTCTGGCTTCCATAATTCTCGTCGTATTCCTGCGGGATTGGGGGACGTCAATTGTCGCTGGCCTGGTCATACCTGTGACCATCCTGATTACGTTCATCGCGCTTAAGCTGCTGGGCGAGAGCTTCAACCTGATGACACTGGGCGGCCTGGCTGCGGCAGTCGGGTTGGTTATTGATGATGCGATCGTTGTCGTCGAAAACATCGTGCTGCACCGCGACGCCGGACAAGGGCGCCTGCAGGCGATCCATGCCGCATTACGGGAGATCACGCCGCCGCTGATCGGCTCGACCGTGACCCCGATTGTGGTGTTTCTGCCGCTGGTGTCAATCACTGGCGTTACCGGAACATTCTTTCGCGCGCTGGCGGTGACGATGGGCGTGGCGCTGTTTACGTCCCTTGCGCTTGCACTGACCTGGACGCCAACCCTAAGCAGCTATTTCATCCGCCGCAAGGGGGCTGTGAACCAGGCCAGCAATTCGAACGAAGAAAGCCTCGAGCGTTTGCTCGCAGCAGAGGAAGCCTCGACCGGCACCTTTTTCCATCGGATCATCAATTTTCATCAGGGCTGGTTACGTCGCGCGTTAGAGAAGCCGTGGTGGCTGGCTGGGTTAAGCGGGCTTCTGATCGCGTTTTCGTTCGTTTGTTTTCACTTCAGCGACAGTGATCTGCTGCCGGAGATGGATGAAGGCGGATTCACGCTTGATTATCTGACGCCTGCCGGGGCATCGCTTTCGGAAACGAATCGCATGATCCTGCACGTGGAGCAGATCGTTAAGAGCGTGCCCGAGGTCGAAAGCACGTCCCGGCGTACCGGGGCAGAGCTGGGCCTTGCGGCCGTCACAGAAGCTAATCGCGGCGACGTTCTGGTGAAGTTGAAACCGATGTGCGGAGTATTCGGCAGGTTCTTTTCGTCAAAGTCATGCCGCACCCGGGCGATTGACGACGTAATAGATGACGTGAGAGCCCAGGTTGCGGCACAGGAGCCGGCGGTGCTCACCGAGTTTATTCAGGTGCTTCAGGACATGATCGGCGACCTGACCGGCGAGCCAGAACCGGTGGTAGTGAAGCTGTTCGCACAGGATCCATCACTCCTGCAGACTTGGGCCCCCAAGGTCGCGGACGCGATCAGCTATGACGAGAAGACGCACAAAGGTGTGAAGGGGGTTACCGATGTGCTGAATGGGATTGAGAACACAATTTCGGGTCCGGCGGTAAATTTCCAGATAGACCCGACCGTGGCAGCGCGTGCCGGATTCACCGCCGAAGAAGTTGCGACGGATGCGGCAGCAATTGTCGAGGGTGAACCGGCGGCTGCGCCCGTCATCTCCAATGATCGCCTTTATACGGTGCGGGTCCGTTTTCCGGCAGAGAAACGCGCATCGCTCGACGCGATTGGCGACACAGTATTGACCAGCGCAAGCGGGCATACGGCGACTTTGGCATCGCTTGCGAAGGTTACGGAGTTGCCGCCCCAGAATGAAATTCGCCGCGAGAACCTGCTGCGAGTTGTGAGTGTTACTGGAAGGACTGAGGGCAGCACGCATCTGGGCAGCGCGATGGACAGCGTGCAAAAAGCCGTGAATGCGCTGCATCTGCCGCCGGCAATCCGCGTCGAGTATGGGGGCACTTATCAGGAACAGCAGAAATCATTCCGTGATTTTGCTTTTGTGCTGACGCTGGCAATCGTGCTGGTTTTTATCGTGCTGTTGTTTGAGTTCCGCACCTTCGCTGCGCCAGTGGCGATTTTAGCTGCGGCGCTGCTTTCAACATCCGGGGTTTTTATTGCCCTGCTGATCACCCGCACAACGTTCAACGTTTCTTCTTTCATGGGGATGATCATGGTGGTCGGCATCGTCGCGAAAAACGGCATCCTGCTGCTCGACGCCGATCAGCGCATTCGAGCCACTGGAGCTTCGGCGCGTGAAGCCATGCTTCAAGCCAGCCGCCGCCGTCTGCGTCCGATTGTGATGACTGCACTTGCGACCGTCGCAGGAATGCTGCCGCTGGCATTTGCAATTGGCGCGGGATCGCAGATGCTGCAGCCGCTCGCCATCGCGGTCATCGGCGGAATACTAATTTCGATGGTGCTTTCGCTGATCATCACGCCCGCCGTCCACTTCTACCTCAGTCATGAAAAGGGCGCAGCGGTGGCGGCACGGGAAGAAGCGCCGGTACATTAGAATAGTGGCTGCTTGAAAAAAGTCATTGCCATATATCCCGGGTCGTTCGATCCGCCGACCAATGGGCATCTCGACCTCATTGACCGTGGCAGCAAGATTTTCGACGAGCTGGTAGTGGCGATCTTGCGCAACGCCGAGAAGACCCCGCTTTTCAGCGTGGGCGACCGCCGGAGAATGCTGGAAGAGCTGACCTCGAACTTCAAGAACGTGCGTGTGGATACGTTCGACGGGCTCACTGTAGATTATGCGGCGAAGGTGAAAGCCAGCGCGGTGTTGCGCGGGATCCGGGCGTTGAGCGACTACGAATACGAACTGCAAATGGCGTTGATGAACCGCAAACTGCGGCCGAACCTGGAAACAGTTTTTATGATGCCGGCGGAGAAATATTCGTACCTCAGTTCGCGGCTGGTGCGCGAGGTCGGCCGGTTAGGCGGAAACATCACTGGCCTGGTGCCGGAATTAGTTGAGCAGCGCCTGAAAGAGAAGCTCGACCCGGCATACAAGCTCGGCAGCAAGAGGAAATGAAGGAACTTATGAGTACGGTAACGGAAGCCCTGCCGGCATTGAAAGTCGCCGAAAGAATCAACCGGATTGAAGTGTCAGCCACGATGGCCGTGGTCGCTGAAGCCGAAAAGCTGCGCCAGTCCGGCGTTGACGTGGTTGACCTGAGCCTCGGCGAGCCGCACTTCAACACTCCGCAGCATGTCAAAGACGCAGCCATTGCGGCCATCAATAACAATTTCACGCGTTACACGGCGGTCGGCGGCATCGTCGAATTGAAAGATGCCATTGTTCAACGGCATGCGCAGGATTTTGGCTCGGCCTACAAGCGCAACGAAGCTATCGTGTCGGTGGGCGGCAAGCACGCCTTGTTCAACGCCATTCAAGCGCTGGTGGACCATGGTGACGAAGTCATTCTGCCGGTGCCTTACTGGGTTTCGTTCAAGGACATCGTCCGCTATGCGGGCGGCACTTGCGTCATGCTGCAGAGCGACGAAGCTGCCGGGTTCCGCGTAACTGCCGATATGGTCGCGCGCCTGGTGACACCTCGCACCAAGCTGATCATTCTGAACTCGCCGGGTAATCCTTCAGGTGCCGTCATGTCGCCGCAAGACCTTACTGCGGTGGTCAAATTAGCCTCCGAGCGCGGCATCTGGGTGCTTTCGGACGAGTGTTACGTGTATCTCAACTACACCGGCCGCACGTTTTCGATCGGATCGCTGAACGAATATCGTGACCGCATCGTGGTTGTCGGCTCGCTTTCGAAGACCTATGCCATGACGGGATGGCGCATGGGCTATGCGCTTGCTCCGGCGCCGGTGATCACTGCTATGGCAAAGCTGCAGAGCCAGGCCACATCGAGCCCGCCTGCCATGACACAGAAAGCTGCGGTAGCCGCCCTTACTGGACCACAGGACTGCATAGCAGAGATGCGGGCCGACTACATTAACCTCCGCGACCACATAGTGGCGGGCCTGCAGACGATCCCCGGGATCAATTGCAATCGCCCTGAAGGCGCGTTCTACGTTTATCCCAATATTTCTGCGCTACTGGGGCGCGGCAGGGTGAATACGCCTGCTGAATTTTCAAAGCGCCTGCTGCATGAAGCTCATCTTGCTGTAGTGCCTGGCGAAGGATTCGGCACCAACGAGCACGTCCGCATCTCGTATGCGACTAAGCAGTCTGAACTCGACCGCGGACTGGAACGTCTGCGGAAGTTCGTGAACTCGTTGTAGGTCGAAAACTCGGTAAACTGCCAGCCAACTCTTTTGCGGGCAGCCTCTCACGTGAGTTACGCTTCTAATGCTGGTTCGTCTCACTTCGAATTCAGAGGCGGGCACGTGGGGCGCGGGCGCAGTTCGTAGAATCTCCGTCAGGTATGGCCGACCTCTATCCATTTCTAATGACGCCGTTGTTCGATCCCCGGCCGTGGGGCCGCCTTGATCTTTCGCCTGTTTACCCGCGTCAGTTCAACGAAAAAATAGGAGAGTCGTGGCTCACCGGCGACAACGGCAGGGTGCAAAATGGGCATCTCGCGGGGAAACTGCTGGCCGAATTGTCTTCGCAGTTTGGACGACAGCTGGTGGGCGACGCGCCGCGCGATGGAGATCGTTTCCCGCTGCTGATGAAATTTCTTTTTCCGCAGGAAAAATTGTCTGTCCAGGTGCATCCGGATGATGCGGCTGCCCGCGAGATCGGTCAGCCGTGCGGTAAAACCGAGTGCTGGTACGTAGCCCACGCGGACGCTGGCGCGGAGATCGGACTGGGTCTCAAACGCGGCGTGACGCGCGCGCAGTTTGAACGCTCGATCCATGAGAACCGGGCCGAAGAGTTGCTTAACTGGATCAAAGTGACGCCAGGCGACATGATTTTTGTTGCCGGTGGCACGGTGCACACGCTTGGGCCAGGCTCGATCATCGTGGAGACGCAGCAGCAATCCGACACTACGTTTCGGCTGTACGATTATGGACGGCCGCGGGAATTGCACCTTGAACACGGA
>Ga0136846_1211136_pt1 | contig 12707 bp, 6 predicted proteins | sample HopSoiMetagenom2_FD_96841 | JGI IMG/M metagenome (GOLD analysis project Ga0136846, IMG submission 96841) | Grasslands soil microbial communities from Hopland, California, USA - 2 Assembly 2016 (version 4) | ecosystem: Environmental > Terrestrial > Soil > Grasslands | place: USA: Hopland...
ATGCGCTTCCCCTACGCCGCGCTGCAGCTGCTGTGCGGCCCCCTGCGCGACCACCTCGGCGGCCTGCCCGCCCCTCAGCGCGACGTCCTCGCCACGGCGGTCGGCGCGGGCACCGGATCGCCGCCGGACCCCTTCCCGGTCGGCCTCGCGGTGCTCGGCCTGCTGTCCCGCGTGGCGCAACTGGAACCGCTGCTCTGCGTCATCGACGACGCCCAGTGGATCGACGGGTTGTCGGCCCAGGTGCTGGCCTTCGTGGCCCGGCGGCTGGACGCGCGGCCGGTCATGCTCCTTCTGGGCCGCCGCGACGCGCCTCGCGTCGGCGAGCTCGACGGGCTGCCGGAGTTGCAGCTGCAACCGCTGTCGCCCACCGCATCGCGCACGCTGCTCGCTCGCATGCTCCCGGGCCGGGTGGACGAGCCCGTGGTCGAACGGACGGTCACGGAAGCGCGGGGGAACCCCCTCGCCGTCCTGGAGCTCGCCCGCGCCACGGCACCGGCCGACCTGGCCGGCGGCTTCGGCGTGCCGGCTGCCGGCGGACCCCCGGGCCGGACGGCCGAGGCCTTCCTCGACCGGGTGGGCCGGCTGCCACCGCCGAGCCAGCAGCTGCTCCTGCTCGCCGCCGCCGAGCCGATCGGGGACCCGGCGCTGCTGTGGCGATCGGCCGCCGTCCTGGGGATCCCGCCCGAAGCCGCGGAGGCGCTGGAATCGCGAGCGCTGCTGGAGATCGGTCCGCGCGTCGCCTTCGCCCGGCCGCTGCTGCGGTCGGTCGTCTACGGCGTGGCGACCAACGACGAACGACGGGGGGTCCACCGGGCTCTGGCCTCGGCGACGGATCCCGCGTCGGACCCCGTCCGACGCACCTGGCACCAGGCCCACGCGGCGGACCGGCCGGACGACGAGCTGGCCGAGGCGTTGGTCCGCTGCGCGCCGACGGCCCGGCAGCGCGGAGGACCTGCCGCGGCGGCCGCGTTCCTCGAGAAGGCGACGCTGCTCACCGGCGACCCGCGACGACGGGTCGGGCGGGCGCTCGCTGCCGCGGCTGCAGCGCACGAGGCGGGCGCCGACCTCACCGCCTCGAGCCTGCTCGGCACGGCAGAGCTGGGTCCGCTCGACGATCGTCAGCAGGCCCGGGTGGATCGGCAGCGCGCCCGGCTGACCCCCAGCACGAGAGGGGGCGACGACGCCCCGGAACTGCTCCTCAGGGCCGCCCGGCAGCTCGAACCCCTGGACCCCGCGCTCGCCCGTGAGACGTACCTGGAGGCGCTGGCAGCGACGATCTCCGCCGGCCGGCTGGGCCTCGGGCGCAGCGTGGAGGACGTCGCCAAGGCGGCGCAGGCCGGTCCGCCGGCGCCCCGGCCCAGCCGGGCGCTCGACCATCTCCTCGACGGCCTGGCGGTCCGCTTCACCCGGGGCTGCTCCGCCGCCGCGCAACCGCTGGGGCGGGCTCTCCGGGACGTGTGCCGGACCGGCACCGAGGACCCCGACGCACCCTGGCGCCGGCTGGCGAGCCCGGTGGCGGCCGAGCTGTGGGACGACGAGGCGTGGCACAGGCAGACCGCCCTGGACCTGCGGCTCGTCCGGGGATCCGGCGCCGTGGCCGCCCTCCCGGCAGCCCTCGACAACCGGGCCGTCGCCGAACTGCACTTCGGCGACCTCTCGGCCGCTGCCGTGCTGGTCGAGGAGGCGGCCGCCGTGAGCACCGCGACAGGTGCCACCGGGGTGCCCCACGCGTCGCTCCTCCTCGCGGCCTGGCGCGGCAGGCCCGACCAGGCGCTGGAGCTGTTCCAGGAGGCCCGCAGGGACGCCGTCGACCGCGGTGAGGGACGGACGCTCGCCACCGTCGGCCTGGCCACCGCCGTGCTGCACAACAGCCTCGGCCGCCACGACGAGGCTCTCGCCGCCGCCCGGGCCGCCGGCGAGTGGGACGACCTGGGGCTGCTCGGCTGGACCCTCGCGGAACTCGTCGAGGCCGCGGTCCGGGCGGGCGAGCCCACCACGGCCTCGCTCGCTCTCGAGCGGCTCGCCGGCCGGACCCGGCTCAGCGGCACGGACTGGGCGCTGGGCATCGAAGCCCGGTCGCGAGCGCTGGTGAGCGACGGTCCGGCTGCGGAGGACCTCTTCCGGGAGGCGATCGGTCGACTGGGCCGGTCCCGGATCCGGAGTTCCCTGGCGCGGACCGAGCTGCTCTACGGCGAGTGGCTGCGGCGCCGGGGCCGTCGGGTGGACGCCCGGGGACCGCTGCGCGCGGCGCGCGGGGCGTTCGAGGCGATGGGTGCCGTCGCCTTCGCCGAGCGGGCGCAGCGGGAGCTCCTCGCGACGGGTGAGAAGGCCCGCAGCCGCTCCGTGGACAGCGGGGCGCACCTGACGCCGCAGGAAGCGCGCATCGCCGCCCTCGCCCGCGACGGGCTCTCGAACCCTGCCATCGGTGCCCGGATCTTCGTGAGCCCCCGCACCGTGGAGTACCACCTCCACAAGGTGTTCGCGAAGCTGGGCATCCGGTCGCGGAACGAGCTGCACATCGTCCTGCCGCGCGCCGCCGACCCCGCGCCGTCCCGACGGGCCTCCGGGCCGGGGACCCCCGTCCACTCCGGACCCACGAGGCCGGCCGAGAGGTGAGCCCCGCGCCACCCCGAGCCGGCTCTTCCCCCAGGAGACGACATGACCCCGCTCCCGGCCGCCGCCGACCACCTGCGCCGGGCCATCGAGCTCGACTTCACCTCGATGTGCACCCAGCTCACCGAGGCGCGTCAGCGGCAGCGCCAGAAGGACTCGACCGGCAACCGGGCATCGGTCGCCGAATGCCGGGCCCGGATCGACGCGATCCTGGACCTGCACCTCGAGACCGAGGGGCGGCGCGGCGCCGACGTCCCGGCCGCCCGACCGGACTGCGCCTTCGCTGCGGCCGGGCCGAGCGCGCCGGACGCGTGACCCGCGGAAGAAGGCTCAGCCGACGTGCGCGATCGGCGGCACACGGTCCGGCGGCCGCCCCGCCGGGGAGCCGGCCGCTGCCGGTGCTGCCGAGAAGGGCCAGCGCCGGCCGATGGCGACGTGCAGGATGATCGAGGTCGCCAGCGCGTCGAGCGACGCGTGCGCGACCCAGTCGTCCGGGCTCGCCTCGGTGAGGTGCAGCGGAACGGCGAGGGCGGTGAGCGCGACGGCGAGGCCCGCGCCCAGGACGAGCGTGCCCAGCAGGAGCACTGCCCGTCGGACGCGCGGGTCCCGGACGCGGGGCCAGCCCTCGAACTGCATGCCGGACAACAGCCCGGCGGCGACGAAGCAGCCGGCGACAGCGGCGATGCGCGCTGTCCCGATGCCGAGCAGCTCGTGGGCGACGACGAAGGTGAGGACCGCGCCGCCGAGCACGGTCAGGTGCGCGGTCGTCAGGCGTGCCGCCCTCCTCTCGATCGTCGCGAACGGCCAGCCACGCCAGGTCACGTAGCACAGCACCTGCCAGGCACCGATCAGCACGAGCACCGCGCCCAGCTCGGCGCCGGGCACGGGGCCGTGCCGCGGGACCACCCCCGTGCCGCTCGGCGGGTCCAGGTCGACGAGGGCGAGGTGGACGGCGAGCGCGACGGCCCACGAGATGCCGACCGCCAGCAGGCCCGCGGGCAGCGGGCGGATCCGGCGCAACGGCCACCCCTCACCGACGAGCGTCAGCTGCAGCATCGCGACGAAGGCGGTGCCCCCGAGCGGCATGGTCGCGGGGAAGGTCGGTACGTGCCCGCGCCCGGGTGAGGGGTCGAGGATGCCCACCGGGTCCAGGTGGCCGACCACGGCCTGGCCGATCCCGGTCAGCACGACGGCGCCGACGGCGAGCAGCGCCGTGTCGGCCCAGCCGGCCCAACCGGGGCGGAGCCGGGTACCCGGCCAGCCGGCCCACCAGAACGCGACCATCGCGACCAGCGGCAGGGCGAACGTGACGAGCGGTGCCAGCACCAGCACCGATCCGTCGGCGCCGGCCCCGACCGCCAGCGCCGCTGCGATCGGGACGACGAACAGCAGACCCAGCAGTCCCAGCGCGGGCTGTCGCAGCGGGTCCGCCGCCCGGGCGGCCGTCATCGCAGGGGGACGACGGGATCCATCACCAGCTCCGGCGTCATCGGCAACGCGCGGATCCGGCGGCCGGTCGCGTGGAAGACCGCGTTGGCGATGGCCGCGGCGACGCCCACCTGGCCGATCTCCCCCACGCCCTTGGCCCCGAGCGGGCCGACCAGCTCGTCGCGCACCTCGACCAGGTCGACGGTGACGTCCGGGGCGTCGGCGTTGACCGGGACGAGGTACTCCGCCAGATTGGTCGCCGTCCAGCGGCCCGAGCGCGGGTCCGTTCTGTTGCCCTCCAGGAGGGCCTGGCTCATCCCCCACAGCATGCCGCCCATGAGCTGGCTGCGGGCCAGGAGCGGGTTGAGCACTCGCCCGGGCGCGAACGCACCACCGAGGCGACGCACCCGCACCAGCCCGAGGTCCGGGTCGACGGCGACCTCGGCGAACTGCGCACCGAAGGTGAGCAGCCCGTGGGGCGTGTCGAGGGGCGGCGGGCGCCACGTGCCGGTCGCCTCGGCGTCGGGCAGGTGGTTGCGGGCGAGCATCCCGGCGTACGTGTCCGCCGCACCGGGGAGCTCGGACGAGGTGAGGCGTCCGTCGGCGACGGCCACCGAGGATGGGGTGATCCCGAACAGCGGCGAGCCCTCGTCGCCGACGGCGAGGGAGACCAGCTGCTCGCGCAGCGCCGTCCCGGCGGCGTGGACGGCCGAGCTCACCATGCCCGCGCCGGCCGAGCCCACCGCCGCCGTGCTGTTGGGCAGGGAGGACTCCCCCGCCTGGACCTCCACGTCGCGCAGCGCGACGCCGAGCGCGTCGGCGCCGACCTGGGCGGCCATGGTGAGCACACCGGTGCCGAACTCCTGCGTGGAGGTCTGCACCACCGCGCTGCCGTCGGCGAAGATGCGGGCCCGGGCGCGCTGCGGCGGCATGAAGAACGCGACCGGGTAGGCCGTTGCGGCCATGCCGGTGCCGATCAGCCGGTCGCCGTCCCGGGTCGCGCGCGGGGTCGGGTCCCGGTCGGACCAGCCGAACCGCTCCGCGCCGAGGCGGAGGCATTCCACGAATCCGTCGCTGGACCAGGGGTGGCCGAGCGGATCGACCGGCGAGTGGTTGCGCAGCCGCAGCTCCACCGGGTCGACCTGCAGCCGGCAGGCGAGCTCGTCCATCGCCGTCTCCAGGGTGAAGACGCCCAGCGCCTCGCCCGGTCCACGGGTGAACGTGGGCGTCATCGTGTTGCCCCTGATGAGCCGGTGCAGCCCCTGGTAGTTCTCGCATGCGTAGAGCTGGGAGGAGACGCCCGTGGCGGGCTCGGCCCAGTCGTCGAACGGCGAGGTGACCGAGAGCTTCTCGTGCCGGATCGCGGTCAGCCGCCCGTCCTGCCCGGCACCCAGCGTGATGCGCTGCTCCTGTTCCTCCCGGTGCCCGTTGGAGGTGAACATCTGCGGTCGGGTGAGCATGAGCTTCACCGGCCGCCGGACGTGCCGTGCGGCCATCGCGGTGAGCGTCACGGCCGGCCACACCATCGCCTTGGAGCCGAACCCGCCGCCGACGAACCGGGTGACGACCCGGACGTGGGCGATCGGCAGGCCCAGCAGCTGGGCCACGGTCTGCTGGGTGGCGCGGATGCCCTGGGTCGACTCGTAGAGCGTGAGCCTGCCGCCGTCCCAGACGGCCACCGTGGACGGCGCCTCCAGCGGGTTGTGGTGGTTGGCCGCCATCCGGTAGCCGGCCTCCACCCGTACGTCGGCCCGGCGGAGGGCGGCGTCGACGTCGCCGCGCTGGTTGCGCCCCGGCAGCAGGCCACCGAAGAGCCGCTCCGCCTCGAATGCCTGGGCGCGACCGCGGTCGATCGAGGTCAGCGGCGGGTCGGGGCGGTAGGAGACCCGGACCAGCGACGCTGCGTGCTGCGCCTGCTCGTGCTGCTCGGCGACGACCAGCGCCACCGGCTGGCCGGCGTAGTGGACGACGTCGTCCTGCATCGGGAAGAAGCTCTCGCCCGGCGCCGCGCCCCCGACCAGGGACGGCAGCAGGTGCGGATCGGCCGCGATCCGCGGCAGGTCCTCGTCCGTGAGCACCGCCAGCACGCCCTCGGCGGCGCGGGCCGCGTCGGTGTCGACGGCGACCACCCGTCCCCGGGCGATGGTCGCCCCGACGACCGCCAGGTGGGTCATCCCCGGCAGCTGCACCTCGGCGGTGTAGCGGGCCGCGCCGGTGACCTTCGCCGGGCCGTCCACCCGGGTGACCGGCGTCCCGACCGCGGTCACGACTGCCGCCCGTCCCGGCTGGCGACCAGGGCCCGCACCACGGCCCGTTGCGCGAGTTCGACCTTGAACGCGTTGTGCTCGCCGACCACGGCACCCTCCAGCTCGACGGCGGCCGCCCGCCGGAACGACGCCTCGTCCGCCGGCCGCCCGACGAGCGCCGCCTCGGCCCGGTGAGCCCGCCAGGGCTTCGTGCCGACACCGCCGAGGGCGAGGCGCACATCCGCGACCTCGCCGTCGTGCACCGCCAGCGCCGCCGCGACCGAGACGAGCGCGAACTCGTAGGACTCCCGGTCGCGGACCTTGAGGTACACCGAGCGCCGGGCGATCGGGTTGCCGGGCACGTCGACGCCGGTGATGAGCTCGTCGTGCGCGATCGGGTGCTCGACCTCGGGTGTTGCGCCGGGGAGGAGGAAGAAGTCGTCGATCGGCAGCGAGCGGGGACCGGCGGGGCCGAGGGTCCGGACGACGGCGTCGAAGGCCACGAGCACGACGGCGACGTCCGAGGGGTGCGTAGCGATGCACTGCGGGCTCGTGCCGAGGATGGCGTGCCCGCGGTTGAACCCGTCGAGCGCCGCGCAGCCCGAGCCGGGGTCGCGCTTGTTGCACGGCGAGACGCCGTCGCGGAGGTACGGGCAGCGGGTGCGCTGGCGCAGGTTGCCGCCGATGGAGGCCATGTTCCGCAGCTGCTCCGAGGCGCTGAGCAGCAGCGCCCGGGAGACGGCCGGGTACCGCTCGACGACACCGGGCGTGCGCGCCACGTCGCTCATCCGCGCGAGCGCACCGATGTGCAGGCCGCCGTCGGCCCGGTCCTCCACACCGGCGAGCGGCAGGTCGTTGATGTCCACGAGGTGCTCCGACGGGGAGATGCCGGCGCGGATCAGGTCCACCTCGGTGGTCCCCCCGGCGAGGAAGGCGCTCCTCGGGGTCGCCGCCGCCAGGACCAGGGCGTGGTCGATGTCGGTGGCCCGGCTGTAGGTCAGCGGTCTCATGCCGCTCCGCCCCTCTGGTCGCGGACCTGGCGGATCGCGGTCCGGATGTTCGGGTAGGCGGCGCAGCGGCAGATGTTGCCGCTCATGTACTCGCGGATGTCCTCGTCGGTCCCGGCGTGGCCCTCCTCGATGAGCTTGACCGCCGACATGATCTGCCCGGGGGTGCAGTAACCGCACTGGAACGCGTCGTGCTGGATGAACGCCCGCTGCATCGGGTGCAGGTCGTCGCCGTCGGCGAGGCCCTCGATCGTCGCCACCTCGTGCCCGGCGGCCGCGACAGCGAGAGTCAGGCAGGCCAGCACGCGGCGGCCGTCGACCCACACCGTGCACGCCCCGCACGTGCCCTGGTCACAGCCCTTCTTGCTGCCGGTGAGGTCGAGGTGCTCGCGCAACGCGTCGAGCAGGCTGACCCGCGGCTCGAGTTCGACGACGTGCCGTCGGCCGTTGACGTCCAGCGGCACGGGCACGCTCGCCGGCCCGACGACGGCGCGGTGTGGTTCGACAACTGTCATGGCACGGCATCCCTCGTGGTCGGCTGATCGACATGAGCGTCCGGCCGGCCGCCGCGTGTTCGGACCCGTGGATCCCCCGGTGGGTCCCCTGCCTTGCCGCAGGACCGCGGTCCTGGGGACGCCGGCCCGTGAGAGTCCACGGCTCGAGGGGTCCCTCCCCACGTCCCCCGAGACCACGAACGACGACCACGTCAGCAACATCGGCCGACCCTCGGGTCCGCCTCCGCTCCGGGCCGCGCCCCAGCCGGCGGACCGGCTTTCCATGCGATGAGCACGGACCCGCTGACGATCCGCATCGAGCTCGAGCCGGAGGACCCGTCCGCGCTCAGCCGGGAGAGCGCGTCAGCGCCCGTCCCAGATCCCGGCGCGAGGTGATGCCGAGCTTGGTGAACACGTGCGCGAGGTGCCATTCGACCGTGCGGGGGCTGAGGAAGAGCCGCGCGCCGATCTCGACGTTGGACAAGCCGTCCCGGGCCAGCCGCGCGACCTGGCTCTCGTGCGGGGTCAGGGGGGCGCTGGTGGACACGGCCCTCCGGCGGACGCTGCCACCCGTGGCCCGCAGCTGCGAGGCAGCCCGCTCGGCGAACGCCTCGCTGCCCATCGTCGCGAACATCTCGTGCGCCCTGCTCAGGGAGTCGCGCGCCTCGGCCTGCCGTTCCTCGCGGCGCAGCCACTCCCCGTGGAGCAGGTGGGCCCGGGCCAGGTCGGTGCGGATGCGCGTGCGGGCCAGCCGGTCGATCGCCTCCCGGTAGAGGTCCTCCGCCCGCTCCCCGGTGGCGAGCAGGGCACGGCAACGGGCCTCGAGGCCCAGCGCCCAGTCCGTGCCGCTCGCACGGGCCGCCGCGGTCAGCCGCTCGAGAGCAGTCCCGGCGCGGCCCCGGTCCCCGAGCCGTGCCGCCGCCTCGACCAGCTCGGTGAGGCCCCAGTACGTCGAGACGAGGTCGTCGGGGAAGGCGCTGGCCGAAGCGGCCGCGGTTCCGGCGTCGCCGGGCCGACCGGCGCCGTTGCCCATCACCGCCCGGGCGGACTCGACGACACCGACGCCGATGCCCTCGCCGCGGTGCCGGGCCTCCCGCAGGCTGGTGCCGACCAGCCGGTCGACCTCGGATCCGTCTCCCCGCCACGCAGCGAGCAGCAGCGCCCCGTAGGGCACGAGGTTGCTGCCGGTCATCTCGCTGACGTCCTGCGCCTCGTCGACCAGGGCCGCGCCCTCCGCCAGCTCCCCGGCGAGGACGAGGAAGGCGCTGCGGTGGTTGAGCGCGAGCGGCAGCTCGCCGAGCGCACCGGCCTCGCGCACCCGCGTCAGGAACCGGGCCGACAGCGCATCCCAGCTCACGTCGTCCCACAGCTCCGCCGCGCAGTCGCAGGCCAGCCACAGCCAGCGGATCTCGTCGTCGGGGCGGACTCCCCCGGCCGCGAACGCGCGCACCGCGCGCCGCAGGGGCGCCACCCCGGCGGCGTATCCGTCGGTGAACCGGATCGCCAGCCCGTCCAGGAGCAGGTCGGCCGGTCGGGGCGGCCGGGGCGCCGGCGGCGCGGCCCGTGCGGCCCGGGCGACGTCGGCGGTGGTGACGCCGGTGGCGAGCCGGCCGGCGAACATGGCGGCGGAGACGGCTTCCAGGTAGGTGTCGCGGGCGAGCGCCGGATCGAGGCGTTCCAGCTGCCGCGCGGCCGCGAGCAGCAGCGGGGGCGCTTCGCTGCCACGGTTGGTGGCGAACGCGATCTCGGCTTCCAGCAGGTCCGCCCTGGCCCGGTCGAGGTCCGGGAGCGGTCCGGATCGAGCCCGCCGCAGCAGCGTGCGCGCGGGGCCAGGAGCGCCGGCCTGGAGCTTCGCCCGAGCGGCGGTGAGGCACCGGGTGCGACGCCGGGCCGGATCGGGTGTCAGGGCGGCCGCCCGTTCGTGGAAGGCCGCCGCGGCGGCCAGCCCGGCCCGTGCGCGGGCGCGGTCGGCCGACCGTTCCAGTTCGACGGCGACGTCCTCGTCGGGCGTGCCGGCGGCGTGCGCGCGGTGCCACGCACGGCGATCGGGATCGGTGGCCGGATCGGTGGCCCGGGCCAGGGCACGGTGCACGGCCCGCCGGTCGGCCACCGGGGCGGCGGAGTAGACCGCGGAGCGCACCAGCGGGTGGCGGAAGCGGATCCGCGCGCTGAAGTCGGCCAGCTCGGCGGCCTCGGCCGGCGGGGCCGCATCGGGTCCGATGCCCATCAGGCGGGCAGCGCGCCAGAGCAGCCCCATGTCGCCGACAGGTTCGGCGGCCGCCAGGAGCAACAGCAGCCGGGTGTACCGCGGCAGGGGTTGCAGCCGCCGCAGGAAGCTGTCCTCGATCCGCCCGGTCAGGGAGTCGGCGTCGGGTACGGCGAAGCCGCCCGCGAGCTGGTCCGGGGACAGCCCGTGCGGGAGCTCCTGCAACGCCAGCGGGTTCCCGCGCGCCTCCGCCACGATCCGGTCGCGGACGTGCTCGTCCAGCGGCGCGTGGACCGCCGACGCCAGCAGCCGTTGGGCATCCGCCTTCTCCAGTCCCTCGATCCCCACGGTGGGCAGCCCGGCCAGCTCCTGCCGGTCGATGCCCTCGCGCAGCGCGAACACGACCGCGACCGGCTCGGCCGCCAGCCGCCGGACGACGAAGGCCAGCGTCTGCAGGGACGCCTCGTCCAGCCACTGCGCGTCGTCGACCAGGCACAGCAACGGCCGCTCCTCGGCGCTGGCGGCGAGCAGGCCGAGCACCGCGAGGCCGACGAGGAACCGGTCCCGGCCGGCTGCCTCGGCCAGTCCCAGGGCTGCGCGCAGCGCCTGGCGCTGGGGTTCGGGCAGCTGGTCGAGCCGCGACAGCAGCGGGGAGCACAGCTGGTGCAACCCCGCGTGGGCGAGCTCCATCTCGGCTTCGACACCCCAGCAGCGCACGACCTGGAAGTCCGCCGCCTCGGCCTGCGTGTGGTCGAGCAGCGTCGACTTGCCCGCTCCCGCCTCACCCCTCACGACCACCGTCGCGGACCGGTGAGCGCGCGCCTCGGCCAGGACGTCGGCCAGCGCCGCGAGCTCGCGGCGGCGCCCGAGCAAGGCGGTGCCGGGGCGGCCCGGTGTCCCGGCGGACCGGGAGCGCGGCGGCGTCGCGCCGGGCCACCCCGCGAGGGTGCGGCGCCGCCGCGGCGCCGGCGCCGCAGCGGCGGTGGACGGACCGGTCACCTCGCCCCCCTCCGTCGGGTGACCTGACCCGACAGCCAGGTCGGAACGGGCGGGGGGCCACCGTTCCGGCAGTCGAGCGGCGGCCCTCCCCGTCCCTCCCGCGCAGGTCGGCGAGGTCGGCCTCCCCCGACGTGATCCTGCTCCGGCGGAGGAGGAGGGTCCAGAGGCAGGCGCCGGGGCGCGAGGGCTCCTGAGCGCGCCCCGACGCGGCTACGTTCAGCCCCATGCTCGTCGATCGGCGTGCGGAGTGCCGAGAACTCGATCGCCTGCTCGGGGACGTGCGCGATGGGACCAGCCGGTCCCTGGTGATCCGTGGCGAGCCCGGGATCGGCAAGTCGGTCCTGCTGGAGTACCTGGCCACGAGCGCATCCGGCTGCCGGGTGGTCCGGGCGGCCGGCGTCCAGGCGGACGCGGAACTCGCCTTCGCCGCGCTGCACCAGGTGTGCACCCCGCTGCTGGCCCGTCTCGAGCGCATCCCGGTGCCGCAGCAGGACGCGCTGGGCACGGCGTTCGGCATGCGGACCGGGCCCCCACCGGACCGGTTCCTGGTGAGCCTGGCCGTGCTCGGCCTCCTCGCCGAGGTGGCGACCGAGCTCCCGGTGATCTGCCTGGTGGACGACGCGCAATGGCTCGACAGCACGTCCGCCCAGACTCTCGGGTTCGTCGCCCGCCGGCTGGGAGCGGAGTCCGTGGCGCTGGTGTTCGCCCTCCGCGACCCGGCCGACGACCAGGCCTTCGCCGGTCTGCCGGAGTTGCCGCTCGGCGGCCTCGACCCGCGGGATGCCCGCGAGGTGCTCACCATCGCCATTCCCGGACCGCTCGACGAGCGGGTGCGCGACCGCCTGCTCGTGGAGACGCGCGGCAACCCGCTCGCGCTGCTGGAGCTGCCGCAGGGGTTGAGCCACGCCGAGCTCGCCGGCGGCTTCGGTCTGCTGGGCGCGAGGGGTCTCACCGGGCGGATCGAGGAGAGCTACCGACGGCGGCTCGCGCCGCTGCGGCCGGAGGTGCGCCGGTTGCTCCTGGTGGCGGCGGTGGAGCCGGCCGGTGACGGTGCGCTCGTGCGGCGTGCCGCGGACGCGCTCGGTCTCCACGTCGACGAGATCGACCCGGCGGAGTTCGCCGGGCTGGTGGACGTCGGTGCCTCGATCACCTTCCGGCACCCGCTGGTGCGCTCGACGGTCTACCGCGAGGCGACGCCGCCGGAACGCCGCCAGGCGCACCGGGCCCTGGCCGAGGTCACCGATCCGGCGGTGGACGCCGATCGCCGCGCCTGGCACCTCGCCCAGGCGGCGAGCGGACCGGACGAGCAGGTCGCCGGCGAGCTCGAGCGGTCCGCCGGCCGGGCCCGGGCGCGAGGAGGTCTCGCCGCGGCGGCCGCGTTCCTCGAGCGCGCCGCCGTGCTGACCCCCGACCCGGAGCGCCGTGCGCAACGGGCGCTGGCGGCCGCGGGCACCAAGGTGCAGGCGGGCGCCTTCGACGCGGCCGACGACCTGCTGGCCATGGCGGAGTCCGGCCCTCTGAGCCGGCTCGACCAGGCGCGCGTCGACCTCCTCCGTGGCCACCTCGCCTTCGCGACCAGCAGGGGCGGGAACGCACCGCTGCTGCTGGTGGAGGCCGCTCGACGGCTCGAACCGGTCGACGTCGCCCTGGCCCGCACGACCTACCTGGATGCACTGTCCGCGGCCATGTTCGCCGGGGTCCTCGCCGCTCCGGG
>Ga0136846_1223654_pt1 | contig 12707 bp, 13 predicted proteins | sample HopSoiMetagenom2_FD_96841 | JGI IMG/M metagenome (GOLD analysis project Ga0136846, IMG submission 96841) | Grasslands soil microbial communities from Hopland, California, USA - 2 Assembly 2016 (version 4) | ecosystem: Environmental > Terrestrial > Soil > Grasslands | place: USA: Hopland...
AGCGACTGGCCGCGTTCCCGATCGAGCTCGTGCTCGTGTCACACGGCGAGCCCGTGCTCGACGACGGCTCCGCGGCGCTCGAGCGTGGCCTTACCTAGAGCCTTTGAAGCTGGTTCAGACGGTGCCTCACCGAGTAGCGGGGTTATCGGCCGCACAGGCGAAGCCTGCGCGGCCTCTTATGCGGCGGTCGCAAGCGACCGCCTAGGCCCGGCTGATGTAGCGCTTCTCGCGGGGATCCACTTTGATGCGATCTCCCGTATTGACAAAGAGCGGGACCTGCACGACAGCCCCCGTCTCGAGGGTCGCCGGCTTCGTCACGTTGGACACGGTGTCGCCTTTCACGCCGGGCTCGGTCTCCGAGACGAGCAACTCGACGGACGCTGGCAGCTGCACACCCGAGGGACTGCCGTTGACAAGCATGATCTGCACCGAGCTCGACGGCTGCATGAACGCGAGTGCGTCCTCGACCATGCCGTGAGGAAGTGACGTCTGCTCGTAGGTGTCCTGGTCCATGAAGACGACCTCGTCGCCGGCGTCATAGAGGTACTGCATGTCCTTCGTCTCGGTGCGCACGCGCGAGAACTTCTCACCGGCGCGAAACGTACGCTCGACGACGGCACCGCTGTCGAGTCCCTTCAGCTTGGTGCGGACGAAGGCGCCGCCCTTGCCCGGCTTGACGTGCTGGAACTCGACGATGCGCCAGACATTCCCGTCGAGCTCGATGTGCATGCCGTTCTTGAACTGGTTGGTGTTGACGGTCTCGGCCATGGCGACAGGCTAGTCCACGCTGATCAGGTCCTTGCGGAACCCGGTGTAGTTGTCGATCCCGTCGCCCGTGACGACGACGTTGTCCTCGATGCGGATGCCGGCGCGCCCCTCGAGATAGATCCCGGGCTCGGCCGTGACGACGTTGCCCGACATGAGCGTGTCCGTGGACTCGGTCGACATGCGGGGAGCTTCGTGCACCTCGAGCCCCAAGCCATGGCCGAGGCCATGCCCGAACATCCCCGCAAACGACGTCTCGTCGACGACACGCCGTGCAGCCGCATCGGCATCCACACCGGCGATGCCGGAGCGAATCGCCTGCAGTCCTGCCTCCTGCGCCGTGAGGACGGTCGCGTAGGCCTCCTTGATCACGCCGTCGACTGGTCCCGTGACGAAGGTGCGCGTGTAGTCCGACGTGTAGCCGTCGACGATGCAGCCCGTGTCGATCACCACTGTCTCGCCGGCACGGATCTCCCGTTCGGTCGCGCGCGCATGCGGGCGCGCGGCGTTCGATCCCGAGGCGACGATGCTCTCGAAGGCGACGGCGTCGGCTCCTTCGTCGTGAAAGATCTGCTCGATCGTCCAGGCGATCTCGCGCTCGGGCCGACCGACGAAGCGCTCCTCGGCGAGGCGCTCGAACATGCGGTCGGCGATCTCGCACGCGCGCTTGATCGACGCGAGCTCGTTCTCATCCTTGACCGCGCGCAGGCGCTCCACCAGCCCGCGCCTCGGGACCAGCTCGATCGAGCCGGCGCCGAGCGTCTCGTAACCCGTGTAGGACACGAAGTCGGCCTCGAACCCCACCGGTCCCGACAGCCGCTCCGACAGATCCCAGAGAAGGGCGCGCTTCGTCTCCTCGAACTCGACGCCGTCGATCGCCCGCGCCGCCTCCGCGTAGCGAAAGTCGGTGAAGAGCCGCACGCCGTCCTCCTCGACGAGCAGTGCGGCGTTCGAGCTCTTGAACCCGAAGAGGTAGTAGATGTTCACCGGGTTCGTGACGAGCAGCGGTTCCTCGAGCGAAGCGCGGAGCCGGTCGATGCGTGGGGTCACTCGGCGCTTCCACTCTGCTCGACGAGAAAGGAAAGCGCCTCGCGGTAGCCGTCGGGGCCCTTGCCGACCACGCGCTTCGCAGCGAGATCGGAAAGGACCGAGATACGCCTCCAGTCCTCGCGTGCGTCGATGTTCGACAGATGGACCTCCACGATCGGCGCCTCCAACAACTCGAGCGCGTCGCGAATCGCGTACGAGTAGTGGGCCCAGGCGCCGGGGTTGACGACCACGCCGTCCGCCCAGTCGAGTGCGTCGTGACACCACGCCACGTACTCACCCTCGTGGTTGGTCTGGCGGCAGCGGACGTTGCAGCCGAGCTCGGAGGCCCATTCGTAGATGCGTGTCTCGAGCTCTCGCAACGACAAGCCGCCGTAGACCGCGGGGTCGCGCCGCGCCAACACGTCGAGATTGACTCCGTTGAGGACGACCACCTGCATGGCGCGGGACTCTACTCGGCGATCAGCTCGTCGAGGGCCGCGCGGACCTCGCCGGCGGGGCGTGTGACCACGACTGGTCCGTCCTCGCCGAGCAGCACGACACGGGGGTCTCCCCCGCGCGCCTTCTTGTCGCGCTGCAATGCAGCCCACGCCCGCTCTCGGTCGACGCGGACCGGGCGCGGCGCGAGTGCTGCCTCCACGACGTCGGTCGGGCGGCCCGACAGGCGCAGCGCTGCGACCAGCCCGAGGGCGACAGCCCGGCCGTGGGTCACGCCTTCGTAGTCGGCGGCCGCTTCGAGCGCGTGCGCGAAGGTGTGGCCGAGGTTCAGGATTGCCCGCTCTCCTTCCTCGTAGGGATCGCGTAGGCAGACGGCGGCCTTGAAGGCGGCGCAGCGCTTGACGAGCTCGGCGTCCGGCAGCTCCCAGAACGGCTCCCCCGCCAGCAGGCCGGTCTTGACGACCTCCGCCAGCCCGTCCCTGCGCTCGTCCTCCGGGAGCGTCGCGAGCGTGGCCGGATCGATGACCGTTCGTGCCGGCCAGTGGAAAGCCCCGGCGAGGTTCTTCCCCTGTCGGAGATCGATCGCCGTCTTGCCGCCGATGGCCGCATCGACCTGGCCGACGATCGTCGTCGGCACGGCGACCCAGTCGATCCCGCGCAGGTAGGTCGCGGCGCCGAATCCGACGCCGTCGGTGGTGCTCCCGCCCCCGAGCGCGACCAGCACGCCCTCGCGGTCGAGCCGGAGCTCGCCCCAGAGGCGCTCGACGACGCCCGCGGCTTTGGCGGACTCACCTTGCGCAACGTCGTGAACCGACACCAGCCGTGGTCCGAGTGCGACCTGAGCGGCCGCGCCGTAGATCCCGGCGACGTGCGGATCGGCCACCAGCGCCGCGGCTCCGTCGCCGGGGACGAGTGACCCCAGCGCCTCGAGCGCGCCGGTGTGCACGTGCACCCCGGCGGCGGCGAGCACGATGTCGTCCACGTCGTGCACGTGCGCGTCGGCGACCTCGTCGTAGAGACCGCGTCGCCGCTCGTAGAGCGCGTGGAACTCCGACTCGTCCTGTGCGAGCGGGCGATCGCCGCCACCGCTTCGCTGCCAGGCGGTCTCGGCGTCGACCTCGAGGAGGACGGTGAACGCGCGGTCGCGCAACTCGTTTTGGATCGACGGCGTCTGCACGGCCCCGCCGCCGAGGGCGATCACAGCCGGATCCGGCAGGCGGAGGGCTGCGATCGTGTGACTCTCTTCCTGCAGGCGGAACTCGGATTCTCCGCGGCGCTCGAAGAAATCGGGAATCGACGTGCCCAGATCCTGCTCGAGGTCCCGGTCGAGATCGATGAACGGACGCCCGAGACGATCCGCGACCTCGGGCCCGAGCGTCGACTTGCCGGCGCCCATGAAGCCGACGAGGGCGAGGTGCCGCTTCAGCGCGTGGGCTGCCAGTCGATCCGCTCCAGATAGGCGTTGTACGCGGCGAGGAAGTCGCCGAGGGCATCGCCGCCGAACTTCTCGCGCGCACCCTTTGCCAGCTCCCAGGCGACGCACGCCTCCGCAACGACCGCGAGGGCCTCGACGGCCGCGGTGTCACTTCGTTCGACGAGCGCCTGCGCCGGCGCGCCCGTGTCGAGATCGACGGATCCGAGTGGTTGCATCAGCGTCGGCAGCGGCTTCATCGCTGCACGCACGACGATTTCCTCACCGTTCGAGACGCCGCCCTCGATGCCGCCGGCGCGATTCGTGTCGCGATGAAGGCCGCGTTCGTCCCGCAGGATCTCGTCATGCGCCTCGGAACCGCGCTTGCCCGCAAGCGCGAACCCGTCGCCGATCTCGACGCCTTTGACCGCCTGCGTGCCCATCAGCGTCGCGGCCAGACGGCCGTCGAGCCGCTCGCCTTTCGTCGCGTAGGAGCCGAGACCGGGCGGCACGCCGAGCGCGCGGACTTCCACGACTCCGCCGACTGTGTCCCGGTCAGCACGGGCGGCGTCGACACGCTGCTCGAGGTCGTCCTCGAGCACCGTCCCTTCCACCGTGACGTCGAGCTCGCGTAGAAGGGCTTTCGCCGTTGCGCCCGCCGCGACGATCGCAGCGGTGTGCCGAGCGCTCGCGCGCTCGAGGGCGTCGCGCACGTCGGCGAGCCCGAACTTGAGCGCCCCGGCGAGATCGGCGTGACCCGGCCTCGGCAGCGTCACCGGTTTCGAGCCCTTTCCGGCGGGCTCGCCGTCGGGCGGCCAGGGGCTCATTCCCCACTGCCAGTTCTCGTGGTCCCGGTTTCGGATCACGAGCGCAAGCGGCGTTCCGAGCGTGCGGCCGTGCCGCAGGCCGGACAGCACCTCGACGGCGTCCTGTTCGATGCGCTGCCGCGGGCTCCGGCCGTAGCCCTGCTGACGGCGACGTAGATCGGCGTCGATCGCCTCGCGATCGAGCACGAGGCCGGCCGGCAGGCCCGTCACGATCGCGACCAGCGCAGGGCCGTGCGACTCGCCCGCAGTCACGAGTTCGAGCGCCATCAGGCGGAGCGTACTGCCGCGCGCATGACGTCGACCGGTGCCGGAACACCGGTCCATAGCTCGAAAGCAGCTGCTCCCTGCGCGACAAGCGCCTCCAGCCCGTCGACCACGCGTGCGCCTTTGCGCTCCGCGGCACGCGCGGTCGCGGTCGCTGGATAGGGAAGGTCGACGAGCGTCTGTCCCGCACGCACCTCGACGACGAGCTCGTCACGCTCGGAGGTGGCGTTCACGACCAGCTCGACCTGGCTCACGTCAGGCGGCCACGTCGTCCGCCGAGAGAAGCGCAGTGCGTCCGGCAATGCCTCGACGAAGGCGGCTGCCGCGCCGCCGTCGCCGATGATCGCGGCGCGCTCGAACTCGAGCGTGTCGAGAATCGCGGCATCTGTGCTCGTGGCGTGCAGACGTCCGTCGCGGACGACGAGCGTGTTGACGGAGCCAGAGTCGGCATCGACCAGCGCGGCGACGGCACGCTTGTGCGGCGTCGTGACATTCGCCCCGGCGAAACCGAAGGCCACGAGCCCACGCAACGCAGCCTCCAGCCCGTCCGCACCGACCGCAAGGGGCACGTACGCCCAGTCGAGCCCGCGAGCCGCGAACGCCGCGTTCTGCATCCGGGGCGAGAGCGAACCGGAGACCGGGTCGCCGAGCAAGCCGACGAGCCGGGTCTCACCCGAGATCACGGTGCGCCGTAGCCGTGCGCGATCGCGTAATCGTTGAAAGCCTTGAAGCTCGCGGTGAAGAAGTGGTGCTTCTTGTCCGGCTTGCGCACGAAGTAGAGGTAGTTGACCTTCGCGGGATGCGCCGCGGCCTGCATCGAGGCGAGCCCCGGGTTCGCGATCGGGGTCGGCGGCAGGCCGGCGAACTTTCGCGTGTTGTACGGCGAATCGCTCTCGAGCTGAGATTGATGGATCGACTCGGTGGGCGGGATGTCGAGGCCGTAGCGCAGGGTGGCGTCGATGCCGAGCGGCATGCGCGCATGCAGGCGGTTGTAGATCACGGCGGCGACGAGCTGCCGCTCGTCCGGCGACAGCGTCTCCTTCTCCACCATGGACGCGATCACGAGCACGTCATACGGGGTCAGATGCTTCGTGCGCGCGTACGCGAGGTCGAGCTTCTGCCAGTTCGCGCAGAACGCGTCCAGTTGCTCGCGCACGAGCTGCGCGGACGTCGTCTGCTTGAAGAACTCGTAGGTCGCCGGGAAGAGGAAGCCTTCCATCCTCGTTGCCTGGCCGCGGAAACAGGCCGGCACGCGTGTCCTGTTTGTCACTGCGAGGTACGTCCTCCTCGCGATTCGCGCGCGCACGTGACGCTCGCGCTGCGCAATCTTCGCGACGGCAGCGACGCGGTCGGCCATGTCGCGCCGCGTGAAGCCTTCCGGAAAGACGATGTGGAACGGCTTCGCCATCGCGATCACCGTCTCGACCGTGCCTGTCTCCGTGGTTCGCGTCACCGTGCGGTAGACGAGCGTGCTCGAGCTGGTCGTCGGGCCCGACGAAGCCTTCTCGCTGCTGCTCCCGATGGCCGACACTGCGAGCCACCCCAGACCGCCGAGCAGCAGCAGGAGCACGGTCAGCGCCGCGATCCGGCGCCGCGCGACCTGGCGCGGGTCGGGCCGCTCCGGCGGCCGCCCCCGCTGAGGCGGGATCACGCCTCTGCGCTCGACCACGCGAGGTAAGTCGTCAGGAGATGTGCCGCGGCGCGTGCATCCTCCGGCGCCGTCGACTCGGTCATCTGTTCGGCCAGGTTGGTGGTGAAGCGCTCGTCGAACGGCACGACCGGAACCGCGGCCGCGTCGGCGAGCGCTGCCATGAACGCCTCGGTCTCACGAGCCTGCTCCCCGCGCGCGCCCCGCAGGGTCAGCGGCATGCCGACGACCACGCGCTCGGCCTCGTGTGTGCGGATCAGCTCGGTCAGCTCCGCGAGCCCGTTGTCGCTCGCAGCGCGCTCGACGACGCCGAGCGGTCGCGCGATCGTGCCGGTCGGGTCCGAGACGGCGACGCCGGTCCGGGCGCGGCCATAGTCGAGCGCGAGCACCTTCACCGCAGGGCGGCCGCGATTGCCTGCTTGCCGGCCTCGAGCGCGGCGCGCAAACCGGCCGGATTCTTGCCGCCCGCTTCCGCGAGGGTCGGCCGTCCGCCGCCGCCGCCGCCGATGTGGCGCCCGATCTCGCGCACCAACTGCGCCGCGTCGAGGCCCTTGCCGACGAGCGACTCGTCGAGATTGACGACGAGGTAGGCGCGCCCGTCGTCGACCGAGCCGACTATGACCCCTGCCGCCTTTTCCTGCTGGCGCAGGCGATCTGAGAGATCGCGCAACTGCCCGCCCTTGGTCCCCCTCGCCTCGACGAGGACGACGTCGCTCTCACGTTCGACGATCTCGAAATCGGCGGCCGTCCCGCCACTCGGCTTGCGGGCTTCCTTCCGTGCGCGCTCGAGCTCGCGGCGCAACTCGTCGGCCTCGTGTCGCGCGCCGTGCAGCAACGCATAGCCTTCACCGGAGGTGACGGCCTCGATGCGCCGCGCACCGGAACCGACGGAGCCCTCGCTGAGGATCACGAAAGGGCCGATCTCGGCGGTCGAGCGGACGTGGGTGCCGCCGCACAACTCACGCGAGTAGCCAGGAATCTCCACCACGCGGACCTCGTCGCCGTACTTCTCGCCGAAGAGCATCATCGCGCCGAGCTTGCGCGCCTCCTCGATCGGAGTCACGAAGACCCGCACGGGGAGATTCTCGAAGATCTTCTCGTTCACACGTCGCTCGACCTCTGTGCGCTCTTCGGCGGTGAGCTGCTGGGGGTGCGTGAAGTCGAACCTGAGCTTGTCCGGGCGCACCGCAGAGCCGGCCTGGCGCACGTGGTCGCCGAGCACGTCCTGCAGGGCCTTGTGCAACAGGTGCGTCGCGGTGTGGTTCGCCATCGTCGGGAAACGGTGCGACCACGCGACCACGGCGCGGACACGATCACCCTCGGCGAACCCGCTTCCTTCGAAGACGAGCACCTGGTCTTCACCCTCCAGGCGAATCGCCTCGAGGAGCGTGGCTTCGACACCGCTCTCCTCGTGCGCGATGTAGCCGACGTCGGTCACCTGTCCCCCGCCAGCGGCGTAGAAGGGCGACTCGTGGAGCTTGGTCTCGAAGGTCCCGTCGCCGCGGTCGTAGAACGAGGAGATCGCCGTCAGCACATCGGTCTTCTCGTAGCCGACGAAATCCGTCTTCGGCCCTTCGACGTGAAACTCGATGCTCGGTCCCGCGGCACGCGAGCGTGTTCGCTGCTGCTCCATCAGCCTCGTGAACTCCTCGTCGTTCACGCCGAGCCCCCGCTCGCGCGCGAGCTCCTGGGTGAGCTCGAGCGGGAAGCCGTATGTGTCGTGCAGCCGGAACGCGTCGTCGCCGGAGATGTCGCCGCCGTTCTCCGCGATCTCTTCGAAGAGCCGCATGCCGCGCGCAAGGGTCTGCCCGAAACGCTCTTCCTCCGCGGACAGAACGCGGTGGATGTCGTCGCGGTGCTCCGCGAGCTCCGGATACCCGGACTTCATCTCCTCGATCACGACGTCGGCGAGCCGAGCAAGGTAGGGCGGCTCGAGCCCGACGCGCCCGGCCTGCTGGACGGCGCGGCGGACGATGCGCCGCATGACGTAGCCGCGTCCCTCGTTCGACGGCGCGACACCGTCGGCGGCCAGGAACGTCATGCCGCGGCCGTGGTCGGCGAGGATGCGGTGCGCCTTCGTTGCCTCGGGCGAGTCGCCGTACGCGACGCCGCTCTCCTCCGCGATCCAGCGCATGATCGCCTGGTAGATGTCGGTCTCGTACACCGTCATCACGTTCTGGAGAACAGCGGCGGTGCGTTCGATGCCCATGCCGGTGTCGACGTTCTGCGTCGGCAGCGGCGTCAGCTTGCCGTCGGCGTGGAGCTCGAACTCCATGAAGACGAGGTTCCAGAACTCGAGGAAGCGCTCGCAACGCGTGCAGGCCGGCTTGCAGTCCGGTTCCCCGCAGCCGTGCTCTTCGCCCCAGTCGTAATACATCTCCGTGTCCGGGCCGCACGGTCCGGGGCCGCCGACGGACCAGAAGTTCTCCGCGCGTGGCAGGAAGACGATGCGCTCGGCGGGCTGCCCGATCTCGAGCCATTTCCTGTAGGCGACCTCGTCCTCACCGAGGCCGAGCTCCGAGTCGCCTGCGAAGACGGTCACCCAGAACCGCTCGGGGTCGACCTTCATGTGCTCGAAGACGAATTCCCAGGCGAGCTCGATCGCACCTTCCTTGAAGTACTGCCCGAACGAGAAGTTCCCGAGCATCTCGAAGAACGTCAGGTGCGAACCGTCGAGGCCGACCTCGTCGATGTCGGGCGTGCGGAAGCACTTCTGGACTGTGGTGAGAAGCGGCGCCGGCGGCTGCTCTCGTCCGACGAAGAACGGCATCAGCGGCTGCATGCCTGCGCTCGTCAGCAGCGTCGAGCGGTCGTCCGCGCGCGGGATCAACGGAGCCGAGGGGCGGAACGTGTGCCCCTTCGATTCGAAGAAGGCGCGATAGCCCGCGCGCAGCTCGGCCGAGGTCTGCATGGGCTCGATTGTAGGGCGCGCCTGCGAGGACGCCTGCGCTGCCTCAGCGCCGCGCGGCCCGCGGCTTGACGTTGTCCGTTTCCTCGGCCGCGATCTCGTCGCGGATCTTCTCGAGTGAGCGGCGGATCAGCCTGGAGACGTGCATCTGCGAGATGCCGACCTGCTGTGCGATCTGCGACTGGGTCAGCCCTTCGAAAAACCTGAGGTGCAGGATCTTGCGCTCGCGCTCGTCCAGCACGCGGAACCCGGGCGCGAGCACGGCACGGTCTTCGGACACGTCGTACTGGTGCTCCTCGGTGCCGATCGACTCGAGGGGGTCGAGCTCCTCACCGTCTTCCTGCCCGCCGCCCGTGGAGAGCGACAGAGACGAGTACGCACGTCCGGACTCGAGCGCCTCGAGCACCTCTTCCTCCTCGGTGCCCGCCGCCTTGGCCAGCTCGCTGATCGTCGGCGAGCGTCCGAGCTGGACGGTGAGCTGCTCGATCAGCCGTGACAGCTGCACGTTCAGCTCCTGCAGGCCTCGAGGCACACGTACCGACCAGCCCTTGTCGCGGAAATGCCGCTTGATCTCGCCGATGATGTTCGGGGTCGCGTACGTCGTCAGCTCGACGCCGCGATTGAGATCGAAACGGTCGATGGCCTTGATCAGGCCGATCGCGCCGATCTGGACGAGGTCCTCGAGCTGCTCGCCACGGTAGGAGTAGCGCCGCGCCAGCGAGCGAACCAGCGACATGTACTGCTCGATCAGCTGCTCGCGCGCGTGCAGGTCGCCGTTCTCGTGGTAGCGGCGCAGCAGGAGCTTGTCGGACTCGTTCACCCGGCGGCCCCCTGCACGGTTTCGACCCGTTTCGTCAACTGCACCCACTCCGCGCCGTCACGGTCGACGACCTCGTGACTGTCGGAGACGGCACCCAGGATGCGCGAGAGCGTCAGGTCGTTGCTGCCGTCGTGCTCGAGCTCCGCGCGCAGCGCCGCGAACGGTCCCACCATGGTGCGCACCTCCCCGTCGACGAGGCGTACGCGCACGGTGATGTCCTCTTCCTGGCGCGTGCGCTCGAGGAGCGCGTCGAGCGCCAGCTCGAGGTCTTCCAGATTCTCGACCGTCAAGTCGAGCCGGACCGCGAGCCCGCCCAGAACGAGATGCGCGACGTGATGAAACGCCTCGTCTGCAGGCAGCGTCAATGAAATCTCGTCACCGCTCACCTTGTCCCTCCAGTCCGACCCCTAGGTACAACGACGGAGCGGCAACCTCGGTTCCGTTCGCGCGCATATTAGGCGCTCGACCGGACCTTGCCCGCGCCGACGACGACGTCGCCGTCGTAGAGCACCGCGGCCTGGCCGGGGGCCACGCCGTAGCTCGGCGAGTCGAGCTCGATGCGAAAGCCGCGAGGAGTCTCCTCGATGCTCGCGGGCACTGCAGGCGATCGGTAGCGCAGCTTCGCCGCCGCTCGTGCGACCGGTACGTAGAGACGGCCCTCGGCCTCGACCACGGTGCGCGCGAGCGCGGACCTCGGGCCGACGACGACCGTGTTCGTCCGCGGATTCGAACTGAGGGCGTAGAGGGGCTCGGCCGCGGCGACGCCGAGGCCGCGACGCTGCCCCGGTGTGAACCGCCAGTGGCCGGAATGGCGGCCGAGTGCCCTTCCTTCCTCGTCCACGATCGCGCCGTCGACTCGCTCGAGGCCGCGGCGCTCGAGAAATGCGCGGTAGTCGTCTCCCGCCAGGAAGCACGCTTCCTGGCTCTCGCTACGCGACGCGACCGCAAGCGCGGCGCGCCCGGCTTCGGCGCGCGTCTCAGCCTTCGTCTGCTCACCGAGCGGGAAGACGATGCGCTCGAGCTTGGCCGGATCGAGCTGGGCGAGCATGTACGACTGGTCCTTGTCGGGGGCGGTCGCACGGGCGAGCAGTTTCCTGCCGCCGTGGTCGACGATGCGCGCGTAGTGGCCGGTCGCCAGCCTGTCCGCCCCGGCCCGCCGTGCGAATCCAAGGAGGCGGCCGAAGCGGAACGCGCCGTTGCAGCGCATGCACGGGTTCGGGGTCTCTCCACGCTCGTAACCGCGCACGAACGGATCGACCACGGCACGGCGGAAATCCTCGCGCAGGTCGAGCGTGACGTGCGGCAGGCCGAGCGCATGACAGGTTTCGCGCGCGGCGATCACAGCCTCCGGCGAGCAGCAAGCGCGCTCGGAGTCAGGACCGTCCGGATCGAGCCAGAGGCGAAGCGTGACGCCGACGGCGTCCGGCAACGAACGGAGGAGTGCGACGGCGCTGTCGACCCCGCCGCTCATCGCGACAGCGACGCGACCAGGGGAACGAGCCGCGTGGAACACGGGCCCGATCGCGTTTGCGAGCGCGTCGACCGCGAGCGTCTCGCCGCCGACGGCGGCCGCCTCGAGGAGCGTCAGGCCGGCGAGCGGGCGGTCGAGCCCGTCCGCCGCCGCATCGACGATCGTGTCACCGTCGAGCGTGAGCTGAACGAGCGCGTAGTCGGCCCCGCGAGCCGAATCTCCGACGAGCTGGATCACGCTGCCACGTTAGCGCCCCATCCTGCCGTGACCCGGCCCGCTGTGAACCTGGACTTGCCAGGTGGGTGCCTTGCCGGTTTTGGCGTACCGCCTCGCCGGACTCAGGCTCCCTCAGCAGTGGTGTTGGTTCTACGTTGGAATGCGCGAGCCACGAACAGGATCGGGCTCGCTCACAGTAGCGGCTCTTTCCCGGAGTGGGGCTATTTCGCGAACCGCCACTGAATCGTCTGCGTCCCGTGCAGGTCGAGCCGGTTCGCGAGTGCCTTGGCGATGTCGAACTCCCGCCCTGGGACATTCGGGCCCCGGTCGATCACCTGCGTCAAAACCTCGTGCCCGTGGAAGCGGATGTACAGCCTGACCCCACACGGCAGCACGGGATGGGCGACGCCCTGCGTCGCTGCGGTGAGCGGCGTGCCGCAGGCAGTGCGTGGGTGCGCGGCGGTCGGGCCGTAGGGCGCGGCACGCCCGGTGTAGTAGCCGTTCTTCGTGCCGGGCACCACCACGGCACCGGGGAGGTTCTTGCTCCGGTTGTCGTCGTGACGGCGCGTGATCGCGACCGCGGCAATTGCGGCGACGAAACAGATGCCGGCCAGGCAGACGGCCCGCTGCACCAGGGTTGGGCTCACGTCGGGACCGCCCGGAGCAGATCGCCGAACGCGTCGCGGACGAGACCGTCGAAGTCGGTCGGAAGCGTGCCGTCGGGCCCGGCGAACTCGCGGAGGTACATCAGGAGGTAGGAACGCTCTTCGTTCTGGACGACGTCGTCCGTCGTGTTGTCGCGCGTGAGCCGTTCGAGCTCCCAGAGGTTCCACTCGCGAGGCCCGTCGCTCGTCGGGAGATAGACCACGGTCGGCTCGGGCTCCGGCTCCGG
>Ga0136846_1229855_pt1 | contig 12707 bp, 11 predicted proteins | sample HopSoiMetagenom2_FD_96841 | JGI IMG/M metagenome (GOLD analysis project Ga0136846, IMG submission 96841) | Grasslands soil microbial communities from Hopland, California, USA - 2 Assembly 2016 (version 4) | ecosystem: Environmental > Terrestrial > Soil > Grasslands | place: USA: Hopland...
CGCCGCCGCTTCCAGGAAGCGGCTGCACATGATGCCCACGCCGATGCACGCGCCGGCGGCGCCCAGACCGATCATCAAGCCGACGCCGATACCGGTGTAGGCCTGAACCATCGCCAGCAGTTGAAGCTTGTCCATGCTAAATGCTCCCTTTCTTAGCTAAATGTGAGTGATCAATGGTGCTCGTGCGCCATCGAGACGTAGACGATGGTCAGCATCATGAAGATGTACGCCTGCAGGACGACGATCAGGATGTGGAAGATCGCCCAGCCGAGGCCGAGCACCGAGCCGAAGATCGTGCCGGTGATGCCGGTCGCGGCCCACATCCAGAGGAGGAGGAACAGGATCTCGCCCGCGTACATGTTGCCGAAGAGACGCAGGCTGTGCGACAGCGTCTTGGAGACGTACTCGACCATCTGGAAGAGGAAGTTGGCCGGTATCAGCAGCGGGTGCGAGCCGAACGGCGCGAAGAACAGCTCGTGCAGCCAGCCGCCGAATCCCTTGGCCGAGATGGCGAATACCACGGTGAGGATCAGAACCGAGATCGACAGACCGAACGTGGTGTTCACATCCGCTGTCGGAACGTAGCGGAAGCCGTGCTCGGAGGCGTGGTGCGTGAGCAGGCCGACCCAGTCTGCGGGCAGGAAGTCCATCGCGTTCATGAGGACGACCCAGACGAAAACAGTGAGCGCCAGCGGCGCGACGAACCGGTGACGGTCGCCGGCGGTGAAGATGCCTTTCGCCTGCTCGTCGACAAAATCGATCAGCAGCTCCACCAGCGCCTGGCGCTTGTTCGGCACGCCGGAGGTGGCGCCGCGCACCACCCACCAGATGAAACCCATGCCGACCAGGCCGAGCAGGATCGAGACGATCAGCGAGTCGACGTTGAGCGCCCAGAACGCACCTTCGCCGAGCGGCTTGGTGAAAGACGTCAGGTGATGCTCGATGTACTCCGAAGGAGTGAGTTCGGCGCCGGCGGCCATTTGCTAGGAGACTTTTATCGACTCAGTAATCGCGTACAAAAAACGCCATCGCAAAAATCAGCAGCGTGACGACGAAGGTGGCGATCAGCGCACCGACCACCGCGTCGGCGTAGTTCACCAGCACGAGCCACAGCAGCAGAACCGCGAGGCCGATCTTCACGGCCTCGGCGCGCAGGGCGCCCATGACGACGCCCCCCGCGGAATTCATACTTCCCATCGATGCGACCAGCGCGGCTGCGAGGCCGGCCGTCACGCTGATGAGCCCCCGGCGAGCGCTGACAGAGCACCATGAGTACCGGCAATCAGCGCCGCCATTACTGCAAGCGCCGCAGTCGCCGCGAGCTGCCATCTCAGGACGGTAAGGACCGGCTTTCCGAGGCGGCGAAGCATGGCGTTGGAATCCTTCGCCCCTCTCAAAGCGGCGAAATTGTATCTCAACTCGTTCACTTCAAGCGCTTCAGAAGCTCTTCGAGGTGATCGAGGCTCGAGTAGTGAACGACGAGCTTGCCGCGTCCCTTGCGCGCCGGCTTGATCTCGACCGTGGTGCCCATGCGCTGGGACACTTCCTCTTCCAGGCGGGCGAGATCGCGGTCCGATTTTTTACTCTTTTTCGCCGACGGCCCGCGCAGAAGGGCCTGCACGAGCGCCTCGGTTTCCCGCACCGAGAGCTGCTTGGCGCAAATGCGGTTCGCCACCTCGATCTGTCGCGCGGCATCAAGGGGGAGCAGCGCGCGCGCGTGCCCCATTTCGATCGCGCCGCGCATCAACGTCTCCTGGACCGGCTTCGCCAATTTCAGAAGACGCAATAGATTGGTGGTGGCGCTGCGCGAGCGACCGACCGCGTCGGCGGCCTGCTCGTGCGTCATGCGGAACTCCTCGATCAGCCGCTGAACGCCGGCGGCTTCTTCCATCGGGCTGAGATCCTCGCGCTGGATGTTCTCGATCAGCGCCATCACCATCGCCGACTCGTCCGGCACTTCGCGCACGATCGCCGGTAGTTGCTTCAGCCCCGCCATCTGCGCCGCCCGCCAGCGGCGCTCGCCTGCGATCAGCTCGTAGCCGCCGTCGACCGGCCGTACGACGACCGGCTGCAACAAGCCCTGCGTGCGGATGGAATTGGCGAGCTCGGCGAGCGCGTCCTGGTCCATGCGAGTTCGCGGCTGATAGCGCCCCGGCCGTATCTGCGCAGTGTCGACGGTGCCGAGCGATTCCCGGCGCGGCTCCTCGTCACCGCCTAAGAGGGCGTCGAGCCCGCGTCCCAGGCCCTTCCGCTTCATGCCGGCCGCGCGAGTATTTCGCTCGCAAGAGCGAAATACGCCTGCGCGCCTTTCGAGCTCGCGTCCCACAGCACCGCCGGCACGCCGTAGCTCGGCGCTTCGGCGAGTCGCACATTGCGCGGTACCAGCGTGCGGTACACCTTATCGCCGAAATGCGCCTCTAGCTGCTGGGAGACCTGCTGGGAGAGGGTGTTTCTCGGGTCGTACATCGTGCGAAGTAATCCCGCAATCTCGAGCTGCGGGTTGAGATGCGAGCGAACGCGCTTGATGGTCGACACCAGATCCGACAGGCCTTCCAGAGCGTAGTACTCGCATTGCATGGGGATCAGCACTCGTTGCGCGGCCGTCAGTGCGTTCACGGTGAGCAGGCTGAGCGACGGCGGACAATCGATCAGCACGAAGTCGTAATCGCCCGAGACGCGCTCGAGCGCGGCCTTGAGGCGCGTCTCGCGACCGGATAGCTCGACGAGCTCGATCTCGGCGCCGGCCAGCTCGCGATTGGCCGGCACGAGATCGAAGGCGCCTTTTTCTACCTTGATACGAGCGCCCGCGAGCTCGCAGAGCCCGAGCAGCACGTGGTACACGGTGCGCGCAGCGTTGCGCTTGTCGACGCCGCTTCCCATCGTCGCGTTGCCCTGCGGGTCGAGGTCGATGAGGAGCACGCGGCGCCCAGACTGTGCGAGCGCCGCCGCGAGGTTCACGCTGGTGGTGGTCTTGCCAACGCCGCCTTTCTGGTTCACTACGGCGAGGATTTGCGGTCCGCTCATGCCGGCTCGCAGAGGACGAGATGGCGCTCGGCGTCGATGAAGGGCACGTGGAGCGGGACGGTCTTGCACCGAAATCCCGACAGCTTCGCGACCTCGTCGCTAGGCTCCCTGCCTTTCATGGCGGCGATTACTCCGCCGGGCGCGAGCAGATGCCGGCACGCGGCAACGAAATCGGCCAGCTCGGCAAACGCGCGCGAGATTACGACCGCGAACCGCTCCGCTGCATGCCATGCTTCCACGCGCAGCACTTGGATCTCGACATTCGAAAGCTGCAGCTCGATTTTCGCCTGCCGTAGAAACGCAGCCTTCTTGTCGTTCGATTCGACCAGCGCGATGTGCCATCCGGGCTTCGCCAGCGCGAGCGGAATGCCCGGCAGCCCGGCTCCACTACCGATATCGGCAACGCGCGCGTCTGGTTTGACGAAGCCGAGATGCGGCAGCACGGCGAGCGAATCGAGCACGTGGTGGCTCACCATGGCAGCAGGTTCACGCACGGCGGTCAGGTTATAGGTCCGGTTCCACTTCGTGAGCAGCTCTAGGTAGTCGAGTAGCCGCTCCCTCACGCTCGCCGACAGTGCGAGCCCCATTGATTCGAAGCCGCGCTCGAGCGCGGTGTTCGGCGTCATGCCGTTCTTTGCGACGGCTGGAAGCCTCTTTTTAAGTGCACGAGCAAAAGCGAGATCGCCGCGGGCGTGATGCCCGGAATGCGCGACGCTTGCCCGATCGTCTCCGGCTTATGCTGATTCAGCTTCTGCTGCGCTTCGGCCGAGAGCCCGCGCACTTGGCGATAATCCACGTGAGGCGGCAAACCAAGTCCTTCCCATTCATCGCGGTGCGCGATTTCGGTGTTTTGGCGTGCGATGTAGCCCTCGTATTTCGCTTGAATCTCCACCTGCTCGGCGACTTCCGGCGCTATTGCCACGCCGCTGGCAACGCTCGCGAATCGGACCTCTGGTCTACGCAAGAGGTCTAGCGCACGCACTCTTTGCTGGGAGCCAGCGCTGACAAACGTATGGCGCAGCCGCTCGGTTTCGGCTTGAATCGCGTCGCGCTTGCGACAAAAGGCATCCCAGCGCGCGTCGTCGACCAAGCCGAGCTTGCGTCCTGTTTCCGTCAAGCGCAGGTCAGCATTGTCTTCGCGTAGCTGCAGCCGGTATTCAGCGCGGCTCGTGAACATGCGATACGGCTCGGACACGCCCCGGGTCACCAAGTCATCCACCAGGACACCGACGTAGGCCTCGTCCCGCCGCGGTGCCCAAGGTGCCTCATCGCGGGCGTACAGCGCTGCGTTCAGGCCAGCAAGTAGCCCTTGGGCCCCCGCCTCCTCGTATCCGGTGGTGCCATTGATCTGGCCGGCGAAGAACAAGCCGCGGAGCGCCTTTGTTTCCAAGGACGCATGCAGATTGCGCGGGTCGAAATAGTCGTATTCGATCGCATACCCCGGCCGAACCAAGTGCGCCTTCTCTAGGCCGCGGATCGAATGCACGAGATCGACCTGCACGTCGAACGGCAAGCTGGTCGAGATGCCGTTCGGATAAAGCTCGTTGGTCGACAGGCTCTCGGGCTCAAGGAAGATCTGGTGGCTTGATTTGCCCGCAAAGCGATGGATCTTGTCCTCGATCGAAGGGCAATACCTCGGGCCTACGCCCTGGATGACGCCAGTGAACATCGGCGAGCGGTCGAGCGCGGCGCGAACGATCTCGTGCGTCCCCTCGTTGGTGTGCGTGATCCAGCAGGGAAGCTGCTGCGGATGCATTGCGCGGCTGCCCAAGAATGAAAACGCCGGCTCGGGCGAGTCGCCCGGCTGGACCTCCATAACGCTCAGATCGACGCTCCGGCGATCGATGCGCGGCGGCGTGCCGGTTTTCAGACGGCCAACCGGCAGCTTGAGCTCGCGCAGCCGAGCCGCCAAGGTTGTCGCTGCTGGCTCGCCCGCCCGTCCGGCCGCGTGATTCTGGAGTCCAACGTGAATTAACCCCGCGAGAAAGGTGCCTGTGGTAAGGACGACCGCACGCGCACGGAATTGCAAGCCGAGCTGCGTGGTGACGCCGACCACCCGGTCCCCTTCCACCACCAGATCGTCCACGGCCTGCTGGAAGAGCCGCAGGCGAAGCTGATTCTCCAGCCGCCAGCGGATTGCCTGCCGGTATAGCACCCGATCCGCCTGAGCGCGTGTAGCGCGCACAGCCGGCCCTTTGGATGCGTTGAGCGTCCGGAACTGGATCCCCGCCTCGTCCGTGGCGATGGCCATGGCACCGCCCAACGCGTCGATTTCCTTGACCAAGTGCCCTTTGCCGATGCCCCCGATCGAGGGGTTGCACGACATCTGCCCCAGTGTCTCGATGCTGTGTGTTAGAAGCAGCGTTTGGCGACCCATGCGGGCGGCCGCCAGTGCGGCCTCCGTGCCAGCGTGGCCGCCGCCGACAACGATGACGTCGAACAGGTCTGCGGACTTCATGGGATGCGGCAGTTTACGCGAGAGGCATAAAAACGTGATGGTTTCACGTGGAACATGACTTTATGCTGCATTGCAGCACACGCCGTTGATTTCCCTCCATCGCTATAAGGTCCTTTTTTCCACGCCAGGGTTGTCGCGCGTTTTCTTGGCCTCGGTGCTGGGACGGCTTCCGATCGGCATGAGCGGGCTCGCGATTTTATTGCTCGTGCAGGGCGAGAGCGGTTCGTTCGCTGCCGGCGGCACGGCAACGGGCTGCTACGTCGCTGGGCTAGCGGGCGTAGCGCCACTTCTCGGCCGCCTCATTGATCGGAACGGTCCGCGGTTAACGCTTCTTGCTTGCGCGTTGCTGTTTCCAGCCTCGATGGCTACCTTGGTAACCGCGGTTGGCGCGGGAGCGGCCACGCCACTTATTCTTGTATGCGCCATTGCCGCAGGCGCGACGTTTCCACCGGTGACGGTTTGCATGCGCGCCTACCTACGCCAACAAGTAGTTGGAGACACCGCTCTCGCGACGGCGTATTCCGCGGACTCCATTCTCATCGAGGTGATGTTCATCGCCGGGCCGATGCTGGTGGCATTTTTCATTGCGTACTCGACGGCGAGCACCGCCGTCTGGTTCGCAGCGGGCTCCGCATTCGTCGGCGCGCTGCTGTTTCTCGGCGCGCTCGGCGAATGGAGAATCGCGGTGGCGCACGAACGCACACTTCTCGGGCCGCTCGCCCAACGCGAGTTCGTGCTTTTGCTGGCGATCGTCCTCTGCTACGCGTTGGCGTTCGGACTGACCGAATTGGCAGTGGCCGCATCGGCGTCCGAAGCGAACCGGCCCGCCCTGGCCGGCGTATTCCTCGGACTCATGAGCGCGGGCAGCGCCGTCGGAGGCCTCGCTTACGGGAGCCGAAGCTGGCGCGGACCCCTCATTCGGCAATTTAGCGTCACGCTGGCCGTCATGGGCTTGGGTCTGCTGGTCTTGGCGGGCCCATGGGATGTGGCGATGTTCGGATTGCTCTCGGTTTTGGCCGGCGTGGTGATGGCCCCGGCGCTCATCATTCAGTCCATGTTGGTGGCGACGACGGCGAAGCCGGAGCACGTGACGGAAGCGTTCACGTGGTCGACGAGCGGATTGCTCGCCGGAATCGGCCTGGGGATGGCCGCGGGTGGCGCGCTGGTCGAATGGGGGCGCTCCCCCGCCGCGCTGTGCGCCGCGGGGATCGCAGCGTTAACTGCGGCCGGCGCGGCCGGGATAAGGGCCCGCCGCTAGGCAGCGAGCTTCTGGTGCATCCGGCCGCGTCCCGCTTCGAGAGCGTCGGGCACGTGCGTGCCCAGTTTTTCGAACAGCTCGTCGTGCGATTTCAGCTCGTCTCGCCAGCCCGACTGGTCGAAGCGGGTGAGCTCACTGTACTGCGCGGGGGACATCTTCTCGAGGCCGCGCCAATTCAGGTCCTCGAAGCGCGGCATCAAGCCGAGCGGCGTCTCGACGGCCCTCGCGCGTCCTTGGCAACGCTCGACAACCCATTGCAGCACGCGCATGTTCTCGCCGAAGCCCGGCCAGATGAACTTCCCCTGCGCGTCGCGACGGAACCAGTTGACGCGGAACATCTTCGGCGGCTGCTTGACCGCGCGGCCCATCTTCAGCCAATGCGCGAAGTAATCGCCCATGTTGTAGCCGCAGAACGCGAGCATGGCCATCGGGTCGCGGCGCACGACGCCGACCTTGCCCGTAATCGCGGCAGTAGTCTCCGAGCCGAGCGTCGCGGCCATGTAGACGCCCTCTTCCCAGGTCGGCGCTTCGACGACGAGCGGCACGGTTGACGACCGACGGCCGCCGAACAGGAAGGCGGCGATTGGAACGCCTTGCGGGTCTTCCCATTTCGGATCCATCGACGGGCACTGCGACGCCGCCACAGTGAACCGCGCGTTCGGATGCGCGGCAAGGCGTCCGTTCTTGCCGTCTTCCGGCGTCCACGGTTTGCCCTGCCAGTCGGTAAGCTTGGCAGGCGGCTGGTCGGTCATGCCTTCCCACCAGACATCGCCCTCCGGAGTCAGCGCGACGTTCGTGAAGATGACATTGCTATGGAGCATCTTCATCGCGTTCGCGTTCGTGTGCTCTGACGTGCCCGGCGCCACGCCGAAGAGGCCATATTCGGGGTTGATGGCGTAGAAGCGGCCATCCTTGCCCGGCTTGATCCAGGCGATGTCCTCGCCGATCGTCGTCACCTTCCAGCCCTTGAACGCGTCGGGGGGAATAAGCATCGCGAGATTGGTCTTGCCGCATGCCGAAGGGAAAGCCGCCGCGACGTAGCTCTTCTCCCCGGTCGGCGCTTGGATGCCGAGGATCAGCATGTGCTCGGCGAGCCAACCTTCGTCGCGCGCCATGACCGAGGCGATGCGAAGCGCCAGGCACTTCTTGCCCAGGAGCGCATTGCCGCCGTAGCCGGAACCGAACGACCAGATCTCGCGCGTCTCGGGAAAGTGGACGATCCACTTCTCCTGCTCATTCGACGGCCAGGCCACGTCTTTCTGACCAGCCGTCAGCGGCGCGCCGACCGAATGAACGCAAGGCACGAATTTTCGATCTTCGCCAAGCCAATCCATTACCGCGCGGCCCATCCGCGTCATGACTTTCATGCTCACCGCGACATACGGGGAATCGGTGATCTCCACGCCGACTTGCGCGATGTGCGAGCCGATCGGACCCATTGAGAACGGCACTACGTACAGAGTGCGGCCCCGCATGCAGCCGTCGAAAAGACGGTTAAGCGTGCGGCGCATCTCCTGCGGATCGATCCAGTTGTTCGTCGGACCGGCGTCGTCCTTCGACGCGCTGCAGATGAACGTGCGGTCTTCCATGCGCGCGACGTCGCTCGGATGGGAGCGCGCGAGGAAAGAGTGCGGGCGCAGCTTGTCGTTCAGGCGGATGAAAGTGCCTTTGGCGACGAGTTCGTCGCAAAGCCGGTCGTACTCCTGCTCGCTGCCGTCGCACCAGACGATGCGATCGGGCTTGGCCAGCTGCGCAACCTCGGACACCCATTGCTTCAGGCCTGCGTGACGCACCCACTGGGGGGCATTGGATTGGTCGGTCGGGCCTGGCGCCGGAGCATTCATTCGATCGGACTCCAAAAAGGCAAAGGCCCAGCGGGGCTGGGCCGACGAATATGGGACGCGGATTCTAGCATCGGCGCGCCCCGGGCGATTTCCGCCGCGCACCGCGCCATTCGGATTATGTCCATCGACTCAAAGGGATAGGGCGGTGAAACGCTACTTGCCGATACAAAAGCGGCCGAAGATCTCGCCGAGCAGGTCATCAGCGCTGAAAGCGCCGGTGATGCGCGACAGCTCATCGTGCGCGAGGCGCAGTTCCTCGGCGAAAAGCTCCCATCGGTCCTGCTCGAAGGCAGCGCGTTGCAGCGCTTCAGCGGATGCGCTAAGTGCTCGCAGATGCCGCTCGCGCGCCAGGAAAAGGCCTTCGCCGGTGGCGGACCATCCTGCCGCGCGGAGGATAGCTGTACGGAGTCGGTCCAATCCGGCGCCGGTTTTCGCCGAGACCGCAATGCCACCGGGCGGCGCGACGAATCCCGGCGCGAGGTCCACCTTGTTGTAGACGTCCAAACGGGTCGCGCTCTGCGGCACTTCAGTGTCCAGGCTTTCGCTACCGGCAGCCTCGTGCACGGCCAGCACGACATCGGCGCGTTCCAGTTCGTCGCGCGTTCGCGCCATGCCAAGCCGCTCCACCTCATCGTGAGGCACGCGTAGCCCCGCCGTATCCACGACCACCAACGGCACCCCTTCGATCTGGACCGGTTCGCGCAGAGCGTCTCGCGTCGTGCCCGGAATATCGGTCACGATCGCCCGGTCTTCGCCCGCCAGCCGGTTCAGGAGGCTCGACTTGCCGACATTCGGACGGCCGACCAGCACCACGTGGACGCCGGTCCGCAGGAGACTTCCCTGGCGGCTGCGAGCGAGAACATCGCGCAGCGCGGCCTGAATGCGGACGAGGCGCGCGGCGGCGTCCTCCCGATGCAGAAGGTCGAGCTCCTCCTCCGGGAAATCGAGCTGGGCCTCCGTCAGTGCGCGCAGCTCGACCAACTGGCTACGCACCGCCTCGATGGCCGAGGAGAACTCGCCGCTAAGTGAGCGCAGCGCGCTGCGTAACGCTTCGCGGCTAGACGCGTCGATGAGATCGGCGACCGCTTCCGCCTGTGCCAGATCGAGCTTGCCATCAAGGAAGGCACGGCGCGTGAACTCGCCAGGCTCGGCGAGCTTGGCGCCGCAATCGAGGCAGGCGCCGAGCAGCGCCTGCATCACGACCGGGCCGCCGTGGCCTTGGAGCTCGATCACGTCTTCGCCCGTGTAGGAATTCGGCGCTGGAAAGTAGAGCGCTATCCCTTCGTCGATCGGCTCGCCGTCCGCAGCCTTGAATCGGGCGTTAGTTGCCTGCCGTGGGGAAGGCAGCGCGCCGATGAGCTGCTCTGCGATGCGCACCGCAGCCGGGCCGGAAAGGCGCACGATGCCGATGCCACCCCGGCCGGGCGGTGTCGCGACAGCCGCGATCGTGTCGCGCGCTAGCGGGGCGCTTCGCTCATCTCTTGGCATGGGCAGGCTTGTCGCGGTTGAACAGCCGCTGGATCTGCCATTGCTGCAGGATGGAGAGAATGTTGTTGACGAGCCAGTAAAGCACCAGACCCGCTGGGAAGAAGAAGAAGAAGATGCTGAAGATGAACGGCATGAACTGCATGACCTTCGCCTGGACGGGGTCCGGCGGCGTCGGGTTCATCCGGGTCTGGATCACCATCGTGACCGTCATGATGATCGGCAGCACGAAAAACCGATCGAGCGCCGCGAGATCGTGGATCCACAGGGCGAATGGCGCGTGACGCAGCTCTATCGCCGCGAGCAGCACCCAATAAAGCGCGATGAACACCGGGATCTGGACAACGATCGGAAAGCACCCGCCCAGCGGGTTTATCTTCTCGGTCTTGTACAGATCCATCATCGCCTGGTTCATCTTCTGGCGATCGTTGCCGTACATCTCGCGGATCTTGGTGAGTCGGGGCGTGACGAGCTTCATCTTCGCCATCGACTTGTAGCTCGCCGCCGAAAGGGGGAAAAAGACGAGCTTGATGAGCACGGTGAGCAGAATGATGGCCACGCCCCAATTGCCGGTTAACGCATGCAGCTTCTCCAGAAGCCAGAATAGTGGCCAGGCGATGATGGTCAGCCACCCGTAGTCGACCACCAGATCGAGCCCGGGCGCGGCTTGCTCGAGGCGGCGCTTTTCCTGCGGCCCGGCGTAGAGCCGAACGTCGAGCTTCGCCTCGCCTTTCGGCGCGACGTTGACCGGGACCAGCATGCGGCCTGCGTACGTCGCGTCCTGACGCTTCTCGATTACGTTGTCGTGCGCTACGTCCGTGGGCGCGAGCCAGGCCGAAACAAAGTAGTGCTGCACCACCGCCAGCCAACCGTCCTTCGTTTGCTTGACGTATTCCGCCTTGCCTTTATCGACATCGGACGGCGGCACCTTCTGGAACTTGTGCTCATCGCTATAGATGGCGAAGCCGGTGAAGCTTTGCGCGCCGAACGTTTCGGCTACGGCATTGCGGTTGCCCTCCGGCTTGCCGTCGTGCGTGAGCTGGAAGTAAGCAAAGGTCGTGAGCGGCTGCGCCGCCGCATTGCGCACGCGCAGCTCGACATCGATGACGTAGCTGTTGCGATGCAAGCGATAGACCTTCTCCACCTCGACGCCGTCTTTGCCCGCCGCGCTGAGGCGCAACTCCAGCGTGTCGGCCGAGCCCTCGAGTGTCCGCGGCCCTGCCGCCGCACGCCATACCGTGCGATGGTTCGGCCCGCCATCGCCGGTGAGTCCGCTCTGCGCCTCATAGTGATGGGCCGGGCTGATGAGGACGAAATTCTTGTCCGGATCGTTGGAATCTTTGTGCCGCAGGAGCTCGAGCCGCTTCAGCGTGCCGCCGAGCGTATCGACTTCGGCCAGCACCACGTCGGTCGTCAGCCGGATCGTCTCGCCTCGCGCTTCCGCTGCGACGGCGGGAGCGACAGCCTGCGATGGCGCGGCGGCACCCGCAACCGGCTTCTCGGGCGCAGAAACGCCGGGCTGGGCTGCTGGCTGCTGGACGAGCGGCGGCGGCTTCGGCCGATTCTCGCGATCCCATGACTCCCACAACATGAGCACCGAGAAGCCGAAGATGAAGAGAAGAATGAGGCGTTGGGTGTCCATATCAGGGGACCGGATCGTAGCCGCCCGGATGCCAGGGCGCGCAACGGCACACGCGGCGGGCCGCGAGCCAGCCGCCGCGCAGCGCGCCGTGGCGCTCGATCGCGTGCTCGGCGTATTCGGAGCAGGTGGGATAAAAGCGGCAAGCCGGCGGCAGGAGCGGCCGGACCGTCCACTGATAGCCGCGCACCATTGCGCCCAGCGCTACGCCGAGGACGCGTTCAAGCTGCATAGGAGTTTGCGCAGGTGAGCGACGGCGCCGTCCGATTCACGCCACGCAAGAGGCGGCCGGACGAGAAGATCGACGGAGCCAAGCTGTCTCTGTTCAAGTCGGAAGGCTTCCCGAATGCATCGCTTGATGCGGTTGCGGTCGGTGGCTCGAGCAGCGTGCTTGCGCGAGATGAGGATTCCCAGCCTCGGCGCGCCCGCCGGGCGCCGCTCGATGTAAAAGGTGTAGCCGGATACGTTGCGGCGTATGCCCCGGCGCAATAGCCGCTCGAACTGCGCCTTGCGCCGCAGGCGGCGACGGGCGCCGAGACGGAATTGCTTTTGCGCCGTTAAGGGAACTACAACGCGAGCCGCCGCCGACCGCGCGCGCGGCGATTGCGCAAAACTTTGCGCCCGCCGGCCGTTCGGCTGCGCACGAGGAAACCGTGCCGGCGTGCGCGCCGGGTCTTCGAAGGTTGGTAAGTGCGCTGCGTGGCCATGGCGACCGATCCGAAAAAGGCGGCTATTAGAGCGTCGCAACAATGCAATGTCAAATCGAAAACACGCGCCTCGCGAGAGACGAAAGCTGTGGATAACCCATCTCCCTCGCGGTAAAATTTGGACTCGTTTTAGGCCAACTAAAAGATGCAAAACCTCTGGGACGCCTGCTTGCGTCGGCTCGAGCAGGAGCTGCCCGCGCAACAGTTCAACACGTGGATCCGGCCGCTGTCGCCCGACATGGGCGCACCGAGCGACACCCTCACGTTGACCGCGCCCAATCGTTTCGTGCTC
>Ga0136846_1228765_pt1 | contig 12705 bp, 13 predicted proteins | sample HopSoiMetagenom2_FD_96841 | JGI IMG/M metagenome (GOLD analysis project Ga0136846, IMG submission 96841) | Grasslands soil microbial communities from Hopland, California, USA - 2 Assembly 2016 (version 4) | ecosystem: Environmental > Terrestrial > Soil > Grasslands | place: USA: Hopland...
CATTCCCGCCGCGCCGCATCTGCAGTACGGCGTGTTCGCGCCGATCCTGCCGCAGCTCGATGCCAGCCACGAGGCGCGCATCAAGAGCGATCGCGAATACCAGTGGCTGCTCGACGATCTCGCCGAGTTCAAGGCGCAGAAGGCCAAGCACTATCTCTCGCTGAACGAAGGCGAGCGCCGCGCCGAACGCGACAAGAGCGAAGCCAAGCTGAAACAGCGCCAGGCCGAACGCAAGCGCCTGGGACTGCCGCTTGATCCGCTCGCCGACGACGCCACCGATGATGGTTTGGCCGGCAACGAGCGCGACATCGCCAAGGAAGCCGCGCGCGAGAAGCTGGCGGAGAATCGCCCGGATCCGCTGCTGCGCGAATCCGCCGCGATCCTCTCCGACGCGATGGGCCTGCTCGCGCACGACGCGCGCCTCGCCAGCCAGGTGTTGCCGCAGTCGGGCAACGCGGTGACCTGGGTCCGCTGATCCGTTCGGTCAGCGCGATGCGCGGGTTGGCAATGCCAGCCCGCGCTTGACGGTATCGAGCACCACGCGACTCTCGAAGCGCTTGATGTTCTTTTGCGGTTTCAGCAAGCGCTCGAGCAGGGCGCGGTATTCCTGCACGCCCGGCGTCGCCACCATCAACAGATAGTCCCAGTCGCCGGCCAGCGTGTAGCACTGCTGCACTTCCGGCGCGGCGCGCATGCGCGCGTAGAACGTCTTGATGTCGTGCGCGGATTCGTGCTCCATCCGCACCCACACCATGATCAGCGTCGCCGAGGCCAGCGCCTGCGGGTCGATCAGGGCGATCCGGCGCATGCCGTGTTCGCGATAGCGCTTGATCCGCCGTTGTACCGCGCTCGGTGACAACCCGACCGCCTCGCCAAGCGCATCGAGGGTGAGGTCGGCGTCCTGTTGCAACAGTTCGAGCAGGCGCTGGTCGAAGCTGTCGAGGACGTGTGGCTGGTTTTTCTTCATGCAAGATTCTTGCGCCAAAACGCATGATTTTTCAATCGGCATGCGACCTGCAGGAGTAGCCTCGGCAAGATGAACAGGCCTTCCGAAGCACACGCGCCCACCGGTACCGCAATCGTCCTCGCGCTGGCCGCGGTCTATGTGATCTGGGGATCGACCTATCTCGCGATCAAGTTCGCGCTGGAAGGCGGGTTCACTCCGTTCTGGCTCGGCGGCATCCGCTTCCTGATCGCCGGCGGCGTGATGTTCGCCTTCCTGCGCCTGCGCGGCGAAGCGATGCCGACGCGCGCGCAATGGCGGAACGCGGGAATCATGGGCATCCTGTTGCTGGTGTTCGGCAACGGGTTCGTCAACTACGCCGAACAGAGCGTGTCGTCCGGGCTGGCCGCGGTCGCGGTCGCATCGGCGCCGATCTGGATCGCGCTGTTCGCGGCGATGAAGGGCGATCGCCCGACGCGGCTGGAATGGGTCGGGGTGATGATCGGTTTCATCGGCGTGATCTGGCTCAATGCCGGCAGCAGCCTGCGGGCATCGCCAGCGGGATTGATCGCGCTGCTGATCGCGCCACTGGCGTGGTCCTACGGTTCGATCTGGAGTCGCGGCCGCGACCTGCCGTCGCCGTTCATGACATCGGCGGTGCAGATGCTGTGCGCCGGCGTGGTGATGTGCATCGTCGCCACCGTGCGCGGCGAACAGCTGCAATCGCCGGTGAGCCACCACGCGATCGCGGCGGTGGCCTATCTGATCGTGATGGGCTCGCTGATCGGCTTCAGCGCCTATGTCTGGCTGTTGCACCACGTGCGTCCGGCGCTGGCAGGCAGTTACGCCTATGTCAATCCGGTGATCGCGGTGATGCTCGGCGCGTTGCTGGCACACGAACGCTTCAGCGCAAAGGACCTCGTGCCAATGGCGATCATCGTGTTCGCGGTGCTGGCGATGACCCTGGGCAAGGCCGCGCGCGGCAAGTCGGCGCCGGTGAAGCGATGAGCAACGCGACCGATCGCGAAGTTTCGCGCGGCACATGGGCCGCCGTCGCCAGCTTCGTGCTGTGGGGCGTGATGCCGCTGTACTGGCATGCATTGAAGTCGGTGCCGTCGTTGTCCATCGTCCTCCAGCGCATCGTCTGGAGCGCGGTGTTCGTCGGCGCGTTCCTGGTCTGGCGCGATGGCCGCGGCTGGTTGCGTGGCGTGCTGGCGCAACCGCGGTTGCGGAAGATGCTGGCCGCCAGCGGTGCGCTGATCGCGTTCAACTGGGGCCTGTACATCTGGGCGGTCAACGCCGGGCATGTTGTGGAAACGGCGCTGGGCTATTTCATCAATCCCTTGCTCAACGTGCTGATCGGCGTCGTCTTCCTGCGCGAACGCTTGCGTCCGCTGCAATGGCTGTCGGTGGCGATTGCCGGTGTCGGCGTGTTGTGGCTGGCATTCAATTACGGGCGCCTGCCGTGGATCGCGCTGGCGTTGGCCGCCTCGTTCGCGCTGTATGGCCTGATCCGCAAGCTGGCGGCGGTGGATTCGGTCAGCGGCCTGGGCGTGGAAGGCGCCTATCTGTTCTTGCCGGCGCTGGCCATGCTGGCGTGGCAGGCCGGCCACGGCGGCATCGGTTTCGAGCAGGGGGCATGGATTGGCGGGTTGCTGGTGTTGTCCGGCATCGTCACGGCGCTGCCGCTGGTCGGTTTCGCCTATGCGGTGCGGCGGGTGCCGCTGACCACCGTCGGCCTGATGCAATACATCGCGCCGACCATCCAGTTCCTGCTCGGCGTATTCGTCTTCCACGAAGCGTTCGACGGCACCCGTCTTGCCGGCTTCGCGTTGATCTGGATCGCGCTGGCGCTGTTTGCGGGAGAAGGCGTGTTGCGCGCGACCGCCGCGGGCGCGAACAAGGTCGCGCAGTCCGACTGACCAGCGGGCGAGCGTCGCTGGTTCGGCGTTACTGATTCGGATCGGCCGGACCGATCGTCAGCAAGGTCATCCCGACCGGCGCGGCGGCGCCATCGCCCTGCTCGGTGGCGAGTGCGCCCTTGGCGCGCACGCGATAGCCCTCGAGCTTGAACATGTCGACGATGTCGCTTTGCGCGACCAGTTCGATGTCCTGGATGTTGTCGACGCGCTTGAAGTCGGCATGGCTGCTCGCCAGCGGCGACACGCAGGCCGGCGCGTCGAGTTTCATCATCAGTGCCTTGCGCGTCATCTTGCCCGGTGCGGTGACGTCCTTCGTGTAGGTCTTGCCGACCAGCACGGTCTGCGCCGGCGAATAGTGCAGGCAGCCGTCGTTGACGGCGGGGTCGACGGGCGCCTGCTGCTGGCAGGCGGACAGCGCAAGCGCGGACAGCGGCAATGCGATCAGGAACTTGTTCATGCGATCTCCTTCCAGACTTCGCGGGTCAGGTTGATCGGGGCGTCATTGGTGCAGGCGACGTCGTCTTCGATGCGGATGCCGCCATAGGGCTTGAAGCGTTCCACCGCGTTCCAGTCGACGCTGTCTTCCAGTCCCTTGGCCTTCAGTTCGTCGAGCAGCATGTCGATGAAGTAGATGCCGGGCTCGATCGTCACCACCATGCCGGCGGCGAGCGGGCGGGTCAGGCGCAGATACGGATGGCCATCCGGCTTGGGCAGGGTGCCGCCGCGATCGCTTTCGGCGAAACCGGCGACGTCGTGCACCTGCAGGCCGATGCCGTGGCCGATGCCGTGCGGGAAGAAGGCGCTGCTGACGCCGGTCGCGACCGCCGCTTCCGGCGACACCGTGATCACGCCGAATTCCTTGAGCACGCCGGCCAGTGCGAGATGCGCATCGAGATGGATCTGGCGGTAATCAACGCCCGGGCGCACCTGCGCGCACATCGCCTGCTGGGCGGCATCGACGCGTTCGATCATCGCCGCGAAGTCGTCGTGTTGTGCCGAATAGGTGCGGGTGATGTCGCAGGCATAACCGGCGTGGCTGGCGCCGGCGTCGATCAGCAGGCTGCGATACGGTTTCGGCGGCAGGCGATCGAGGCCGGTGTAGTGCAGCACCGCGCCGTGCTCGTTGAGCGCGACGATGTTCTGGTATGGCAGCTCGAGACTGTCCTGGCCGGCGGCCTGGCAATACGACAGGTGGATGCCGAACTCGCTGGCGCCGGCGTCGAACGCGCGCTTGGCCGCGCGATGGCCGCGCACGCCGCGTCGCGTCGCTTCGCACATCATCGCGATTTCGTAGGGTGTCTTGTAGCCGCGGTGATATTCCAGGTACTGGATCACTTCGGCCGGGTTGTTCGGCACGAAGGTATTGCCGAGCGCGCTCTGCGCTTCGCCGAGGATGGCCTGCCGTGTCGTCGCCGACAGGTGTTGCTTTGCTTCGTCGGCGCTGCGGATGATGACGATGTCGAAATGATCGACCCAGTATCCGTTTGGCGCCTGGGGCACCACATGCCAGTAGTCGCGCGGTTGCAGGAAGACCAGCTTCGGTTTGTGGCCTGGCGTGTACACCAGCCAGCTGCCCGGCGCGCGCGTGACCGGCAGCCAGTATTTGAACTGCGGATTCACCGCATACGGATAGTCGCGATCGTCAAAAAGCTGGTAGTGCAGGGTGCCGCTGGGCACGACGAGCTGGTCGAAACCGCCGCGCTGCAATGCCGCGTCGGCGTGATGCTTGACGGTTTCGAGATGGTCGGCGTAAAGCCCGGCGAGGGACGGGTCGGACATGGTCGGATCCTGGCGGAGACGGCCCATTGTCGCGCAACGGGGATTCGTCTGGCGTGGACGCCGGAGATCACGCCGGTGCGCGTTCCCCGGCCTCGCACCAGCGCGCGATCCGTTCCATCGTCGCCGGTTCGATCAGGATGAAGCGTGCACCGACCAGGTCGCCGCCACGCCCGGGATCGCGGCCACCCCACATCACTTCGACGCCGCATTCGACCTGGCCGCCACCGAGCTCGGCCGGCAGCGCGAACGTCCACTGGTAAAGCGCACCGGGGCACAAGGCTTCCGCCGCCGCGCCGCTCCCGCGGACCACCTGCAAGCCGGTGGCACAGAGATTGCCGACGCGACCGACCACGGCACCGGTGAGGGCATCGACCACCGGGATCATCATGGTCACGTCGCGGCGTGCCGTGTAGCGCTGGTCGCTGCTCATGACGCCACCGCTGTCGGTCGCGCGAACAGCTTCCCGAGGCTTTCCAGCGTGCCGAGCGTGCTCGTCCAGGCACGATCGAGCAGGCCCATTTCATGCTTGCGGGCCACCCGTACCTGGCCCGTCGCCATCAGTCGCGCCAATTGGTCGAGCTGCATCTCGGCGACGCGCGCGCCGCGGCGATTGACCAGCAATGCGTTGCCGGTGATGCGGCTGTACCACGACAGGCGCCGCCGTCGCACTTCGCCCTGCTGGTTGATGACGAAGTCGAGCCAGCAACCGAAGGGCAGGGTGCGCAGCTGGCGATAGCATTCCTCCTCGCGCGCATTGCGTGGTTCCGGCATGTCCTCTGCCAGTTGCAAGGTCTTCGACGACCCGCCGAAGCGCGGGCGGGCGCGGATCACCGTCACCAGCTCCGTCATCGACATGCGCGCGCCCGGGCGCGGCAACGACGCGCTGCGGCTGAGCGTCTCCGCGACCTCGTTGGCTTCATCCGAGTGGTAGCCGGTCCGCTTGAGGATCTCGAAGATCGAATCGCGCAGGTCGATGTCCTCGATCGCATCGGTCGCGGAGACCACCTGCAACATGCGACCGGTCAGGCGTTCGTGGCGCTGCCACAGTGCCGAGTGATCGTCATGGCGCAAGCGGATGAAGGTCAATGCGTCCTTCCAGGCGGTGCGGATCAGCAGTTCGATCTGCGGGCGCAAGGTCATTCCGGCCAGCTTCCCGTCGAGCAGGGCCTGCGCGGCGTCGCGGGCGATGGTGATGCATTCCTGGCCGCGCGATGCTTCGACCTGGTGGCGCTCCACCGCCTCGCTGCGTTGCGCGTGCGCCTGGTGGGCATCGGTGAGTTCCTGATGGATGTTTTCGAGGATCGCGCCGTCGCCGCGATATTCCTGCTCGACGCGGCCGACCGCATGGGCCAGCGCGGCATCGAATTGCGGATCGGCATCGGCTTCGTCGGCGATGATCGCGCCGGACTCGGCGACGCGACTCATGATCTGGCGTCCCGGATGCGTAGGCTGCTCGAAGAACTCCTCGCCCGACAGGGCCATGCGCAGCAACGGGATCTGCAGGCGCCTCAGCAGTTCCGCCGCCCCCGATTGCGCGCGCATGTCATGGCTGACGGCGTCGTAGAGCATGCCCAGCAATTCGATCGAATCGCTTTGCTGCTGCGACAGCTGGGCATTGCCGCCATGCATCGACTTCGCGCGCGCCTTCAGTTCGTCGTGCAGGTGGCGGATACCGAGCGGGCGACCGTTGGCATCGTGTGCGGACAACGAGTCGAGCATCTCGGACACGATGTGCGGCGGCAATTGCACATGCGCGCCGGACGGGCGCGGCATGGGCCCCTTGGCGCGCGCCAGCAACGAGCGCGCGTGGGCGAAATCAGGCGCGCTGCGCGCGTCGGCGAAACGGTCGCGGGGATCGTGCCCGGGCTGTTCGAACCAGCCGGCGGCATCCTGCGCTGGCGTGGTGGCGAGCATGGCCACGGCCGCGGGCATGTCGGCAATTGCCGGGCGCTCCAGCGTGGCGGCGCGCTTCAATGACGGGATGAACGTCAGTCCGGGCAGGATGCTTGCGCCCTCGAGTTCCTTGTTGATGCGATTCACCAGCGCCGGGTAATCGTGGAACAGCGCGCATGCGACCGCATCCGTCACCAGCATGTGCGGGAAATCGTCGCCGAAGACGCGGCGCGACGCTTCCTCGAGGGCGCGGATCAATCGACGCGGCCCGACCGGGATGCGATCGGCATCGAAGGCCGGGGTGCCGGCCAGCACGCCGAAGCGCTGGCCGAGCAGATACAACGGCAGCTTGCACTGGTTGGTGACCTGGCCGATGCCTTCCGCCTGCGGTGGCGCGACATCATCGCCGGCATCCGCCAGTGTCCAGCTCTCGGACGACGACCACAGGTCCGCCTGTTGCGGGCCATGGCCGTGGTCGCGAATGGCGATCAGCTCGTGTTCGATGCATTCCAGCAGTGTCGGCAGCACCTCGCCGCAATGGATCGACAATTGCTTGCAGTGCGCGAACACGATGATCTCGCGTTTCATCGCCATCGGGTTGCCGATCATCAGCGGCATTTCCTCGCGCAGGCCGGCCAGCGCCTGGCGCACCGGATGGGCCAGCCCATCGGCGCATGCCGTCATGACTTTGGAAATCGCGTTCTGCACGCGCGGCGGCAGCGCATTCGGCTGCCCGTATCGAGGATGTTCCATATCCCTTGCTCCCGGTCCCGTCCGTTGGGTCCTTGGGGCCGATGTTACCGCGCGCCGCGGCTACAGGAACAGGCCGATCACGTCATTTGTGAACCGTCGTCCCAACTCCGTTGGGATCACGTGGGCATCCCGCACTTCCAGCCAGCCGCGTTCTGTTGCGATGCCCAATTCGCGGGCGATGCCGGCGGCCGCCAGCCCGGTCCTGCGTTCATAGAGCCGAAGGTCGAATCCGGCGTTCAGGCGCAGCGCGTTCAACATGAAGTCGAACGGGCGCCGCGCCGGCAGGATGTCCTCGTCACCGCCGATGGCCGCGGCTGTCCCCGCATCGCGCAGCCAGGCGTCGGGATGCTTGGTTTTCCAGCGACGGAGGATGCGTTGCTCCGCGCCGAGCGTGAGTTTGCCGTGCGCGCCCGCGCCGATGCCGAGATAGTCGCCGAAGGTCCAGTAATTGAGGTTGTGCGCGCATTGGCGATCGGGCTTGGCGTAGGCGCTGACTTCGTACTGCGCGAATCCGCCATCCGCCATCAATGCCTGGCAGCGTTCCTGCATGTCCCAGGCGAGATCGTCGTCGGGAATGCCCTGCGGCGGTTTCGCCGCGAACAGCGTGTTCGGTTCCAGCGTCAGCTGGTAATGGCTGAGATGCGTGGGCGACAGGGCGATGGCGCGTTCGACGTCGTGTTCGGCCATCGCCAGCGTCTGCTGCGGCAACGCGTACATCAGGTCGAGGTTGATGTTGTCGTAGCCGGCGTCCTGCGCCGACTTCACCGCGCGTTCGGCATCGCCGCTGGAATGGATGCGCCCGAGCCGTTGCAGGCAGCCATCGTCGAAACTCTGCACGCCGAAGCTGAGGCGATTGACGCCGGCTGCGCGATAACCGGCGAACGGGCCGTGTTCGACCGTGCCGGGATTGGTTTCGAGGGTGATCTCCGCGCCGGGCGCAAAGGTGAGACGCGCGCTGGCCTGCTGCAGGAAGCGGTCGATCCGTTCCGACGAAAAGAGGCTGGGCGTGCCGCCACCGAAGAACACCGAATGCACCACGCGCCCCCACACCAGCGGCAGGTCGTGCTCGAGGTCGCGGACCAAAGCGTCGATGTAGTCGTCGTAGGGCGCATCGCCACGCAGCCCGTGCGAATTGAAATCGCAGTACGGGCATTTGCGCACGCACCACGGCAGGTGGACGTAGAGCGAGAGCGGCGGAGGCGTGAGCGCCAGCGCGTTCATCGCGATTGCAGCAGTTCGTGCAGTCGCGCCATCGCCTGGCCACGATGGCTGCGGCGATGCTTGTCGGCAGCGGCGAGTTCCGCCGCGCTCAAGCCCAGGCTTGGCACCAGGAACACCGGGTCGTAGCCGAAGCCGCCCTGGCCGCGCGGCGCGTGGAGGATGCGGCCCTCCCAGGTGCCTTGCGCGATCACCGGTTGCGGGTCGTCGGCATGGCGCAACAATGCCAGCACGCAGACGAAGCGCGCGCTGCGGCGCTCGTCGGGAACATCGCTCAATTCGTGCAGCAGCTTCGCGGTGTTCGCGGCGCTGTCGCCGTGGCCACCGGCGTAACGCGCCGAATACAGGCCGGGTGCGCCGTCCAGTGCATCGACGCACAGGCCGGAATCGTCGGCGAGCGCCGGCAACCCGCTGATGCGCGCGGCATGGCGCGCCTTCAGCAGCGCGTTCTCGACGAAGCTCAGTCCGGTTTCCTCGACATCGTCGACACCGAATTCGGACTGCGGATGGAAGTCGAGGTCCAGGTCCGCGAACAGCTGGCGGAATTCCGCGAGCTTGCCGGCGTTGCCGCTGGCGAGCACAAGCCTGTTCAGAGCCGGCTTCACGAGCGTGCGAGCGCCGCCTGTTGTGCGGCGAACAATTGCTTGCAGCCCGCCTCGCCAAGCGCGAGCAATGCATCGAGTTCGTCGCGGCGGAAGGCGTGGCCTTCGGCGGTGCCCTGCAGTTCGATGAAGCCGCCGCCGTCGTTCATCACCAGGTTCATGTCGGTGTCGCAGGCGCTGTCCTCGGCATAGTCGAGGTCAAGCACCGGCATGCCGCGCCAGATGCCGACCGACACCGCGGCGATCGCGCCGATGATCGGCGAACGGTTGTTCGACAATTTGATCGCGCGCGAGTCGATCAGCGTCTGCACCGCATCGACCAGCGCGACGTAGGCGCCGGTGATCGCCGCGGTGCGGGTGCCACCATCGGCCTGCAACACGTCGCAGTCGAGGGTGATGGTGTGTTCGCCCAGCGCCTTGCGATCGACGCAGGCGCGCAAGGCGCGGCCGATCAGGCGCTGGATTTCCAGGGTACGGCCGCCCTGCTTGCCGCGCGCGGCTTCGCGATCGCTGCGGGTATGGGTCGCGCGCGGCAGCATGCCGTATTCGGCGGTGACCCAGCCTTCGCCCTTGCCGCGCAGGAACGGCGGCACCTTGGCCTCGACGCTGGCGGTGCACAGCACCTGGGTGTTGCCGAATGCGACCAGCACCGAACCTTCGGCGTGGCGCGTGTAATGGCGGGTCAGGCTGACATCGCGCAGTTGGTCGGGGGCGCGGCCGCTGGGGCGTTCGAGGGCGGTCATCGCGGATTTCCTGCGGAAAGGCGCGCGAGTTTACCATTCGCCTCCTGTCTCCCCAGCACACCCAAGGCTCCAAGATGCCGATTCGCAGCATGACCGCATTCGCTTCCGCCGAAGTCCCGACCGAGGTCGGCACGCTCGGCTGCGAACTGCGCGCGGTCAACCATCGTTTCCTCGAACTCGGCGTGCGCCTGCCCGACGAGTTGCGCGTGCTTGAACCGCAACTGCGCGAGCGCGTCGCGGCGAAAGTCTCGCGCGGCAAGCTCGAACTGACCCTGCGCCTGCGCCCCAACGACGGCGGCGAAGCGCTGGCTATCGCCGACGGCGTGGTCGCACGGCTGTCAGAACTGGCGGGTGATCTCGCGTCGCGCTTCCCCAATGCGCAAACCGACATCACCGACGTGCTGGCGTGGCCGGGCGTGGTGCGCCGTCGCAATATCGATGCCGGGCAATTGCATCGGCAGGCACTGCAACTGCTGTCGACCGTGCTGGATGAATTCGCCGCCGCCCGGGAACGCGAGGGCGCCAAGCTCGCCCAGGTGATCCGCGATCGCGCCGACGCCATCGCCGTACAGGTTGCCGAAGTGCGCACCCTGCTGCCGCTGCTGCGCAACGCCCAGCGCGACAAGCTGCATGCACGCCTGGCCGACTTCGCCCCGCCCGCGGCGCCGCTGGAACCGGGCCGGATCGAACAGGAATTGGTGCTGGCGCTGCAGAAGCTCGATGTCGACGAGGAACTCGATCGCCTCGACGCCCATCTGCAGGAACTGCGCCGCGCGCTCGACCAGCGCGACCCGGTCGGCCGCCGCCTCGATTTCCTGATGCAGGAATTCAATCGCGAAGCCAACACCCTGGGTTCGAAATCGGTGGATCTGCGCAGCACCAATGCCGCGATCGAACTCAAGGTGCTGATCGACCAGGTGCGCGAGCAGGTCCAGAACATCGAATAGGACTCCACCGGGTCCGGGCCGCAAACGCGGTACGATCAGCTGCCGGACCCATTTCGATTCCACATGCGCGGAACCCTCTACATGGTCGCGGCGCCCTCCGGTGCAGGGAAATCCAGCCTGGTGAACGCCGTGCTGGCCCGCGACCCGGCCCTCAGCCTGTCGATCTCGTTCACTTCGCGCGGGCCGCGCCCCGGCGAGCGTCACGCCGAGCACTACCATTTCGTCGATGGCGCGGAGTTCCAGCGCATGATCGATGCCGGCGACTTCTTCGAGTACGCGCGCGTCCACGGCGACTGGAAGGGCACCGCGCGGCAATCGGTGGAGCCACAACTGGCCACCGGCCGCGACGTGTTGCTGGAAATCGACTGGCAGGGCGCCCGCCAGGTGCGCCAGAAGGTGCCGGACGCAGTCAGCATCTTCATCCTGCCGCCGTCCCGCCAGGCCCTGGAAGACCGCATGCGCCGCCGCGCCCAGGACAGCGAGGAGACCATCACCCGCCGCCTTGCCGCCGCGCAGGAGGAAATGAGCCACTACGCCGAGTTCGATTACGTGATCGTCAACGAGGATTTCACCGCCGCCGCGGACGAACTCGCCAGCGTCATCACCGCCAGCCGCCTGCGCCGCGAAGCCCAGGTCGCCCGCCACGCCCGCCTGCTGACCCAGTTGTTGACCGATAACGGCTGAAGGGCCATAATTCGCGGTCAACCCCGATTCCGGAGGGCGGCACCGGCCGCCGCAAAGCCCATGGCGCGTATCACCGTCGAAGACTGCATGGACGTGGTCGACAACCGTTTCGAACTGGTCATGATGGCCGCCAAGCGTGCCCGCCAGCTGGCCAAGGGCGTCGAGCCCAAGCTCGACAACCGCGAGCAGGACGACAAGCCGACAGTGCTGGCCCTGCGCGAAATCGCCGCCCGCAAGATCGACAACACCTTCATCGATGCCGTCGAGAAGTCCGAGAAGGAACGCGCCGAGCGCGAAGCGATGGAATGGGCCGCCGCCGAAGTGGTCGGTGATGACGACATGTCCAAGGGCGACGACTGATCCGTCAGTCTCCCCGGTGTGTTTCGACGGCCCCGCATTGCGGGGCCGTTTGCATTGGAGGATGCCGGATTGCCGGCATCGGGGGCGTTTTCGCCCGCGTCGCGGCAGTGTAGGCTCGAACCATGGGGTCACGAATGCTGCAATCGTCCGTTCCGCCGCCGTCCGATCTTCCGGAAGACATGCGTGCGCTCGAGGCCGCAGCGAGCTATCTCGATGACCACGACCGCAGCCAGTTGCACAAGGCATGGCGGATCGGTGCGGCCGCACATGCCGGACAGACCCGCAAGTCCGGCGAACCTTACATCACCCATCCGGTGGCAGTGGCGCGGGTGCTGGCCGAACTCGGGCTGGACGCGGAAACCCTGATCGCGGCGATCATCCACGACACCATCGAGGACACGCCGCTCAACCGCGATGATCTCTCCGCGCAATTCGGCGAAACCGTGGCCGAGCTGGTCGAAGGCGTCACCAAGCTCGACAAGCTGAAGTTCCGCGATCGCCAGGAAGCCGCGGCGGAAAGTTTCCGCAAGATGATGCTGGCGATGTCGCGCGACCTGCGCGTCATCCTGATCAAGCTCGCCGATCGCCTGCACAACATGCGCACGCTCGGTTCGCAGTCGCCGGAAGCGCGTCGGCGCATCGCCCGCGAAACGCTCGAGGTATACGCGCCGATCGCGCAGCGCCTGGGCATGAACCTGGTCAAGGCCGAATTGCAGGATCTCGCCTTCAAGGCGCTGCATCCGTGGCGTTACGCCGCGCTGGAGAAACGCATCCGCCAGCAGCCGGCGGTGCGCCGCGAAGCGGTGGCGCAGGTGGAGGCGCAACTGGCGCAGCGATTGACCAAGGAAGGCCTGAAGCATC
>Ga0136846_1210599_pt1 | contig 12704 bp, 9 predicted proteins | sample HopSoiMetagenom2_FD_96841 | JGI IMG/M metagenome (GOLD analysis project Ga0136846, IMG submission 96841) | Grasslands soil microbial communities from Hopland, California, USA - 2 Assembly 2016 (version 4) | ecosystem: Environmental > Terrestrial > Soil > Grasslands | place: USA: Hopland...
CCGCCGCGGATGGCACGCGGTTCATCATTTGCCATATGCAACGGCACCTTCGCGGGCAGGCGGACGATTGGGACATCGCGGTCTTTGGTCATACCCATAAGCCGCGGGTCCGGCAGGACGAGCTTGGCCGGCTGCTCATCAACCCGGGCGAAACCAGTGGATGGACATTCGGTCAGCCGACGATTGCTCTGCTCGATACAGTCACGGGGAAGACGGAAATCATCTCGCTGCTACCTGCTGATGGTGTCGAAACGCCGGAATTGATCAAAAGAAATTGACGCCGGGATTCGGAAGTCCTCCGCGAGGGCCGTTCATGTTAGGCATGCCGGGATTCAGCGGATTCATCGGCGCATTCATCGAATTGCCCCCACCATTCATCGGACCCATCCCGCCGGGCGTAAACGTATTCGGCGGAGGCTGAACAGGAACGACAAGGTCGCCGACCGGATAGACTTTCGTCGTGAGCTGAGCAGCGGTGTCTTCCGGAGTTGTGATTTGTATCACCTCGTCCTGAATCAGATACGACAGCTCGAGATCCTTGAGCAACAGTCGTAGCGCGGAACGAAGAGTCACGCCGCGGAGCGTCTTGGTTACCGGCACGTCGGGTCTAACGCCGGCTTCTTCGAGCTTTTTGGCCGACAGAACGATTGGGATGCCGTGTAGGTCGGACAGATAATGAACGACGTCTTGGAGCGGCATTTCGACGACATCCAGATTCGTGGTCTTGTTCAACTCGCTCAGAATGCGTTGTTCCGCGCTGCCCGGCCGATGCACATCGACCGATTTGTATTTTGCGCGGAGGTCAGTGATTTGCTGCCATTCTTCCAGAGGCATAAACGTGATCGGAGGATTATCTGAAAAGGCGACTGCGGCCGATTCGACGCCCGTGAGCGCGCGAACGTAATGGTCGTGTCGCAGTCGCCAGAGAGACTCGTTTTCGCGAGCCGCTCTTGTCAATTGACCTCCGAACGTCAGCGACGAATCGAGGCTTGTGTTCGGGGCCACGCGACTGATTTCTGTGGCTGCTTGGTCCTGGGCAATATCAAGACGTCCTTCATCCACGAGGGCGTTGAAACGATCGACGAGCTGCTGGAGTTTCTGTTGCAGAGAGACCGTGCTTTGATTCACGCGCTCCAGCTCGTGGGCCGCTGCCGCCGCCGCTTGCCGGTCAGCCAGGCGCTGATCCGCCTCTGCTTTCTGCAGTCGGGCCCGTCGAATGGCAGCCTGGAGCTGGCGACGAAGCTGATCGCGAAGCGGCGGCTCGATGTCCGGCGCTCGGTCGAGCGTTTCGAGGCTGAGTTTCAAGTCCTGTTCGGCCCGACCGGGGTCTTCAAGCATCGTACGGCGTGCGACGCTAAGGCTGGTTTCAACTTCCGCCCGCAGTTTGCCGACGATAACGAGCCGCTCTTCTTGAAGAGTGCCTAACAAGCCGGATGGCTCTTCGGCGCGGACATTCGTTGACCACATCCCGAAAAGATAGAGAGCGGCTAAGGTCCAGCGGCGGAAGAAACTGCGCAGGGACATCATAATGAAAATCCTGAAATGGCCCCTGAGCAGCTTTGGTCGTAATCGCATGTCGTGTGCCAAACGGGAAATTCAGGAAACCGCGGATTTTCCGCCGGCGATCGATCGTTCCCTGTTCGATCTTGCGGCAGATCGTTTCGAAAGGTGAGGCGGGAGCGAACAAATGGGTGATCTGCTGGTAAAATCGTTGCATGCCGATCCGCCAATCAACGTTGTTCAATGCTGAGCCTGATCAGTGGGAGCTTGATGCGACGCGGGAAGTGCTGGCGGCGACCGTCGTTTTTGCCGAGCGGCCGCTAGGGCCATACGACTATGCGGTGCCTGCGGGGCTGGCGGCGAAGCTCAGGCCTGGACAGCGGGTGCAGGTGCCACTGGGTCGCGGAAACCGGCCGATGGTTGGCTACTGCACGGCGGTAACTAACAAGGCCGTGGGTCAGCGGCCACTGAAGCCATTGGCTCGAATTGTGGACGTCGAGGCGCTGCTTTCGCCGGCGATGCTGCGACTGGCTCAGTGGATGGCCGATTATTATCTCTGTCCGCTGGGTCAGGTGCTGCAAGCGATCGTTCCAGCGGGCGTCCGCGGCAAGGCGGGAACGCGGGAAATGACATTCCTCAGCGTCCCGTCACAAGTCCTTGAGCAGCTTCGAGCCGGCACACTGAAGCTGGGCGAAAAACAGCTCGATGCGCTGCGTGTCTTGGCGGCATCACCACGGCCGTTGACGCCGCCAGAGCTGGCCCAGGCCGCGAAATGCACCTTGGGGCCGATCGGCGAGCTGCGCAAAAAGAAGCTGGTGAAAGCGGAAGTCCGGCGGATTCAGCAGATGGAGGTCGAGGAAGTCGCTGTTCCGCGCGAGCAGCATCTGCGGCTCAACGATGATCAGCAAGTAGCGCTGAATTGCATTTTGTCGGCGCTTCGCGAGCGGCGGCACGAGACGATTCTGATGCATGGCGTAACAGGTAGCGGTAAGACGGAAGTTTATATCCGCGCGATCGACGAAGTGATTCAGTATGGTCGGCAGGCCATTGTTTTGGTGCCGGAGATCAGTCTTACGCCGCAAACGCGGTCGCGATTCAAGTCGCGATTCAGCAGCGTTGCGGTGCTGCACTCGCACCTCTCGGATGCCGAGCGGCATTGGCACTGGCAGCAGATCGCCCGCGGCGATGTCCAGGTTGTGGTAGGGGCGCGTAGCGCCGTTTTTGCGCCGACGCCCAACCTAGGCCTGATTGTGATCGACGAAGAGCACGATGGATCGTTCAAGCAGGGCGAATCACCCCGTTATCACGCCCGCAATGTGGCGTTGAAGCGATCCGAGATGGAAAGCGTACCTCTCGTGCTAGGCAGCGCGACGCCTTCACTGGAGAGTTGGCACCGGGCGGTCCTAAGTCAATTTCGATTGATCGACATGCCACGGCGTGTGGAGGATCGGCCGTTGCCGGCCGTGGCGACGATCGATTTGCGCGTAGAGTTTGCGAGCCGGTCGAGTCGCGGGGCGGTGAGCCGCTCGCTGCACCGGGCGATGGATGAGGCGTTGCGCGAAGACGGGCAGGTCATTTTGCTCCTCAATCGCCGCGGCTATAGCACGCAAATTCAGTGTCCGGCTTGCGGGCACGTAGTTCGGTGTCCCGCGTGCGATCTGGCGCTGACGCATCATCGGGCCGACTCGCAGGCAATTTGCCATTATTGCGATTTTCAGATGGCGGCGCCCGTCCGCTGCCCGCAGTGTGCTTTCGACGGCATTCGCTTTTCCGGCTTTGGCACGGAGCGGCTGGAAGCCGAGATCAAGAGCCGCTTTCCCAATGTGCCGATGGTGCGGATGGACAGCGACACGATGCAAAAGCCCGGCAGCCACGAGGCGGCGCTGGCAAAGTTCCGCTCCGGCGAAGTGAAAATCCTGCTGGGCACGCAGATGATCGCCAAGGGGCTCGATTTTCCCAATGTCACACTAGTAGGTGTGATCAACGCGGATACGACGCTTCATTTTTGCGATATCCGGGCTGCGGAGCGGACGTTCCAGCTTGTGACCCAGGTTGCCGGCCGTACAGGCCGTGGTGACAAAGGGGGACGCGTCCTGGTCCAGACTTTTTCGCCCGATCACTACGCGATTGAGGCTGCCATCGACCATGACTATGCCCGCTTTGCTGCCGCCGAGTTGCCCAGCCGGAAGGCCCACCTCTATCCTCCTTTTGCGTCGTTGATTCGCTTTATCGTCCGCGGCGAAAGCGAGACGGCGACCGAGCAATTTGCGGAAGCGACGGGCGAAAAGTTGCGAGCGGCGATTGAGGCGTCTGCGATTGAGCACCGCGTGCTCGGCCCCGCGCCTTGTCCAATCGCGAAGCTCCGCGGACTGTTTCGTTATCATGTGCTCTTAAGCAGTCCCGCCGGCGAAGAGCTGCGAGCTGCAGTTCGCAGCGTGATCGAGAACCTGGAGCCGATGGAAGGTGTCCAGTGGGTCGTGGATGTTGATCCGGTGGATTTGCTGTAAGTGGGGCAGACATTCTTGTCTGCCTTTTTTTAACGGCAGGCAGGAATGCCTGTCCACGTATCGATTATGCGAAGCTACGACGTCATTGTTCTCGGCACTGGAGGAGTCGGCAGCGCCGCTGCGTATCAGCTCGCGCGGCGCGGGGCAAAGGTGCTGGGAATCGACCAGTTTCCGGGCGGACATGACCGGGGCAGCTCGCACGGCGAGACGCGCGTCATTCGGCAGGCGTACTTTGAACATCCCGATTATGTGCCGCTGCTCTTGCGGGCCTATGAGCTGTGGCGGGAATTGGAGCAGGAAGCGGACGTTGATCTGCTGCATCAAGTAGGGCTGCTGCAAGTGGGCCCGCCGGAGGGCTGCGTCGTCCGCGGCGTGCTGGAAGCAGCTCGGCTGCATGGGCTCGATGTCGAATCACTCCGTCGCGATGAGATTCCGCGGCGTTTTCCGGGGTTTCAGGCGGCGGAAGACGCGGTGGGCGTTTTCGAGCCGGCAGCCGGCTACTTGCGCGTCGAGCGATGCGTATTGACGCACCTGGCGGCGGCGAAAGCGCGCGGAGCGGAATTTCGATTTGGTATTACTGCCCAGTCGTGGCAACAGGATGGAGGCGGCGTTCACGTGGTAACGACCGAAGGCGCTTTCACCGCATTGAAACTGATCGTCACCGCGGGGCCATGGGCGCCCCAGCTGCTGGCCGATGTCGGTGTGCCCCTCACCATCCGCCGCAAGCATCTGTACTGGTTTTCGGCGAATAATGCTGTCTATCACGAAGCTCACGACTGTCCGACGTATCTCTATGAATTGCCGCATGGTGTCTATTACGGCTTTCCGCAAATCGACGAGCTAGGTGTGAAGGTCGCGGAGCACAGCGGCGGGGCGGTGGTCAATGATCCGACAACCGATTCCCGGCCACTCGATGCAGCCGACCTGGCGCGCGTGGAAGATTTTCTTACTCAGTATCTGCCCGGCGTTGGCCGACCGATGCAGAAGCGAAGCGTTTGCTTCTATACAATGTCGCCCGACGAGCATTTTCTGGTCGATCGCCATCCGAAGCACCCCAATGTGTTCTTTGTCGCCGGGTTATCGGGCCACGGATTCAAGTTCACGAGCGTGCTGGGCGAGGCGCTGGCTGATTTAGCTATGGAAGGACGCACGAAGCTTCAAATCGGGTTCTTGTCGTTAGATCGGTTTCGTCCCCAGTAATCGACGGCTAAATGGACGCAGACCAAGCCGCAAGTATCGGTCGCGGCTTTAAGGCCAGCTTGACACTTTTTTCCCTCACCGATATTCTTTCTTGAAGTTGCGAGCTGGGCGCAAGTCCTTCGCGCACAACAATTTTTCGAGTTAAACAGCGCGAGCTGCTCGAAAGGGTAGATCGCGTTTTTTTATTGGGTGAGCGAAACTTTGCGGCATGGCTGGCATCGAAATCCGCGGCCTTTCCAAGGCATTTTCCGCCTGTCCGCGGGCCTTGGAGGCGGTCGATCTCGATGTGGCCAGCGGCGAGCTGCTCGTGGTGGTCGGACCGAGCGGTAGCGGCAAGACGACGCTCTTGCGGCTGATCGCGGGGCTTGACGAACCGACGGCCGGCGAGGTTCGGATCGATGAGAAAGACCTGACGCGTGTTCCGCCGCATCGGCGGAACGTGGCGTTGGTTTTTCAGAATCTCGCGTTGTACCAGCACCTGCGGGTGCGAGAGAATTTGGCGTTCCCATTTAAAGAAACAAAAGGAGAACAACAGGTCAGTGCGGTGGCTGAGATGCTCGGCATTGGCCACTTGCTCGATCGCTATCCGGCGGAGTTGTCGGGCGGCGAGCAACAGCGAGTGGCGCTTGGTCGCGCGATCGTGCGGCAGCCGGCGGCCCTGCTGCTGGACGAGCCGCTGTCGAGCCTGGATGCCCCGGTGCGACGAAACCTGCGGCAGGAGCTGAAGCGATTGCAGCGGGAGCTCGGAGTGCCGACGATTTATGTCACGCACGATCAGGCAGAGGCTTTGTTACTGGGTGACCGAGTTGCGGTGCTCGATAAAGGACGCATCCAGCAGGTCGGGTTGCCCGATGAGGTGTACCATCGGCCCGCCAACCGCGTTGTGGCCGAATTTTTCGACCTGCAAGAGCTGCACACGATTGCAGAAGGGTTTCGACGCACCGACATAGATTGAAATAACCGCTCAGCGAGACTGAATTGAAAAATCGAAAATCCAAAACTGAAAATCCTCGTCCTGAGGGCCTGACTATGAATCCCGCTGACATGCTTCGAATCGTCGATTCGCTTCACCGCGAGAAGGCCATCGACAAGGAGATTGTCTTCCAGGCCATCGAGGCAGCCCTCATCACTGCCGCCAAGAAACACTATGGCGAGTTGGAAGACATCGTCGTCACCATCAATCGCGAAACGGGCGAAATCTCCGGCACCCACAACGGCGCGCCGATGGACGAGGCGGAAATCAGCGGCCGCATCGGGGCGCAGACGGCCAAGCAGGTCATCATTCAAAAGATTCGCGAGGCCGAGCGCGACTCGCTGCTCGGAAAATTCGGCGCGGAGATCGGTACGATGGTCACCGGCGTCGTGACCCGCAATGAGGGCCCCGCGACGATCGTTTCGTTCGACGGAATTGAATCAATCCTGCCCCGCAGCGAGCAGATCCCTGGCGAGACGCACCATCCCAACGAGCGCGTGCGGGCCGTGATTTTTGAGGTCAAGCCGCAGGGCAGCCGCGTCAAGGTCGTCCTCAGTCGCACACGGCCGCAGCTCGTGCAGCGGCTGTTTGAGCAGGAAATCCCGGAAATTGCCGACGGCGTGATCACGATCCAGGCCATTGCTCGCGAGCCGGGCCACCGCAGCAAAGTTGCCGTCAGCAGCAGCGATCAGCGGGTCGATTGCGTCGGCGCCTGCGTCGGCGTGCGTGGCAATCGCATCAAGAATATCGTCGATGAGCTGGCCGGCGAGCGGATCGACATCGTCCGCTACAACGAAGACGCCGAAACGTTGATTCGCGCGGCCCTCCAGCCGGCCGAAGTCGATCAGGTGCTGCTGTGCGACATGATCGGTCGGGCCATTGTGCTCGTCCGCGAGGATCAGCTTTCGCTGGCGATCGGCCGCAAGGGTCAAAACGTCCGCTTGGCCAGCAAATTGTGCGGCTGGGACATCGAGATCATGACCAACGAGGAGTTGGAACAGCAAATCGAGCGGGCCGTTGGCGGATTCATGCAGATTGACGGCATGAATGAGGAGTTGGCTCAGCGGCTGGTCGAGCAAGGCTATCTATCTTACGACGATCTGTCGGTCATAGAGCCCGATGCGCTGATGGAAATGGGCAGCATGACCGAAGAGCAAGTCAACCACATCGTCGAGCAGGCTGACACGCTCGCTCAGCAAGCGGAGAAAGCCGCTGACGACGAGCGCCGCCGCAAGAAGGCGGAGGATGCGGCTGCCGCGGCGGCCGCAGCGAGCGGTGAGACCGTCGCCGCGACTTCCACAGCGACGCCTGCTGCGACCACGAGCAGCGAAGCTTCGGCGCCAGCCGCGCCGAGTGAAAGCGCGGAGACATCGGCGCCGCCGGCTGACACGGCGAGCTGAGCGGCGCACGAATTGGCGCCGCTGGCGCGCTGATTGCGCAAAAATAAAATCGGCGCTTCATCGCAACAAAGTTATTGCCAAGCGTAGCGCGCGTTGATTACGCTAAGCGCATGAGCGTGTGAACCTTGTTGAACGCGGCATGTCGGACGTGCCGCGACGTTACACGCGGCCCTTGAGAGCCATGAAATGCAACGTCAACTCGCTGCGTTCGTTGAGCAGCCTTGCAAAGCAACTTATCTGGCCGCTCGTGACGCTGTGCTCAGCCAGTCGCCGTTCCCGCTGATGGCGGCAGAAATGGCCAACTTGGACTTTCTCTTGGAGCACGAGGAGCATCAGGCGCTTTTGGACCGGCTCGACGCGCTACCGGCCTCGAAAGTACTTTCGCCGCGCATTCATTTTTTAGCCGCGGAAGCGGCCGAGGCGCTGGGATATACGTCAGATATTGAATTGGAGCGCTCACTGTTTGTGCTGACGCTGCGGGGCCTGCTGGCCACGGGCGATGGAACACGAGCCAATCCGTATTTTGTTTGCCATGCCTCGGATGAGCACGATGTGCTGGCCGCGCTCGGTCACGAGGCCGCGGGCCAGTCGCTGGTTGCACATGAAGGGCGTCTCTGCGACGTACTTGTCTGCAGCGACGGGCGCGAAGTGTGGTTCGATGTGACCGATTTGCTCGTGCGAAAATCCGTTCGAAGGCCGCACTTCGCCAAACGGCTGCGTCCGAAGCGGCCGAAGTTGCGGGCAAGCCGCTCCTCGCGCTAGAATCGTCGCGCTAGAACCACTGCCTCGCTAGAGTTTGCCGCGCTAAGTTTAAGGCACCTCTTCGTCCCGCCGCTCATCCAGGGCCCGAAGGCCGAGCATGACCAGCAGCAGCAGCGCGTCGATTACCAGCAAAATCAGTGCTGCCATCGCGCACCAGAACAGGCCGTAGCTGCCGGCAGTGTCGCCTAGAGCACCCGTTAGAGACGACGCTCCCAAAACCACGCCGAAGGTAATGACGAGGATTGGCAGGGCGAAAACGAGCAGCGTCAACAGTCGGCGAGAAATCATTGGCGGGCTCTCTTGAGGGAGGTGCGATTGTCAACGGCCGCAAAATGCCTGTCAATGCAGGCGATTCATGCGTTGACACGCTTGCCGGCCATACGACAATGAAATACGGCGGCTTCGCGGGGCGGCTGCTGGCCAGACAGGAGTCTCTCATGAGGGCAAAATTGCGCTTGGCGCGCGGCGCTGCGTTTCTCGTGTTTGCCGCCGGCGCTTCTCTTGTGCAATTGGTTTCTGCAGCGGACATCGTGACGCTCAAAAACGGAATGATTCTGGAGGGCGATCCGCAGCCAATCCCCACTCTCAAAGCCGATCCCCTGGCGCCCAGCGGTGAGCTGACACAAATACTGGCGATTGACAATCGCTTGACGCGAACTTACGTGGCCACAAAGCAGCTCGCCAAGGAGCTGGGCAGGCCGCCCGCCGTAGCGCTCGAGCGAATTCCGCTTCCGCAGCGAATTCCGGTCAGCGGCAACGCAATTCAAGTCGTGGGCATGCCGCAGCGGATTGATCCATTCGACGAGTGGGGACGCCGCACGTTCGCCATGACGGGCCAGCGCGGCAAGACGCTCGAGATTGTGCAAGGCATTACCGAGATCACACCGCGGTGGACGACGGTGCAGGCGATCGAGGGCATCAACCATTACATCTGGACGATGAAGATCGCCACGAGCTCAATTCCGCGTGAGCAGCTCACCAAAATTCTTACCCGAACGCTCGACGCCAAGGATCCCGAGCAGCGCAAACGAATTGTCCGGCTGTACATGCAGTCGGAGCGGTTTCAAGACGCGCGGATCGAGCTCGAGCAGCTCATCAAAGATTTTCCCGATCTCAAGGATTTAAACGATACGGTAAAGACGCTGCGTCAGCTCAACGCGCAGCGGGCCGTTAAGGAGATTGAGCTAAGGCGCGATGCAGGACAGTTTCGCCTGTCGGCGGCCATGCTGGAAGCGTTCCCCCCGGAGGGCGTAGCCGGCGAGACGCTGCTCAAGGTCCGCGAGCTGCTGGACGAGATTCAGGGCTACGTGGCTGCGGGCGAAAAGGTGCTCAAGCTGATCGACGCCAATGTAACGGCGCTGCGTTCTGATGCGGCTCGTGCGGACGTAAGGACAATTGTTGGGGAAATCAAAAGTGAGCTGAATGTTAACACGCTCGATCGGTTCGGCCCCTTCATCCGCTTGGTCGATGACCCAAAGATGTCGGCAGAGCAGAAGCTTGCGCTGGCCATCAGTGGCTGGCTGATGGGCAGCGCCGCGGCAATCGACAATCTCGAGACCAGCATTGCCCTGGCGAAGCTACGCGACGTGGCTGGACAATATTTGCAGGCAACGCGCCAAGCCGACCGCGCGAATCTCCTTGCGCAACTTCCGTCGGAGGCCAATATCGGGCATCTGGCGGCAATCATCGCACATATGAAGCCTCCGCTGCCAACCCAGGTCATCGCCGCTCAGGCTCCAGACGTGGGAAATGCTGCGGCCGTGCTGGGTCTGCCGGATGGCCAAAGGCCGCAAGCCGTTAATGGCAATCACACGGGTGAAAAACCAGCGGCGGCTAAGGCAGAAGATGCGAAGAAGGAAGGAGACGGCAATGACCAGTGCGCCCCGCCCAAGGACGATGGTTCCTCGCTGCTAAAAGGGACGCCAAAGCCAATTGGTCCGCAGCCGAAAAATGAGCCGGAGCCACCGGTAGAAGTGCCGCCGCCGCCCCCCGCGCCTTCCTCAGGTGCTGCGCAGGCGACCGGCGTGCCCGGTCTCTATGAGCTAACGGTCAATACGAAGCTGTCGGAAGATCCACTGGTTAAGTACTGGGTTCAATTGCCCCCAGAATATGATCCGTATCGGCTCTATCCCTGCGTCGTGACGCTCAACGGTGGCGCCACGACGCCCTTGCAACAGATCGATTGGTGGTCAGGCGGCTATAGCCCCGAGTCGCTGACGCGGTTTGGCCAGGCGACGCGCCACGGTTACATCGTGATCGCGCCGCAGTGGACGCGCGAGCACCAGGGACAGTACGAATTCTCGGCACGCGAGCATGCGGCCGTCTTACAGCCGTTGCGTGACGCCTGCAAGCGATTTTCGATTGATGTTGATCGCGTGTTTTTGAGCGGGCATTCGATGGGCGGCACAGCGGCCTGGGACATTGGCCTGTCGCATCCTGATCTGTGGGCCGGCCTCATTCCAATCGTGGCGAAGGGTGGCAAATACATCAAGCAATATCAAGAAAACGGAAAATACGTCCCCATGTACTTCGTCGCTGGCGAGAAGGACACCGCGACATTCGCCAACCTCGACTTCGGTGATTGGGACTACTATCTAAAGCACGCCAACTTTGGTTATGACGTGATGATCGTGCAGTATCTGGGCCGCGGCCATGAGCATTTTTCCGACGAGATTCAAAATCTGTTTACCTGGATGAATCTGCATAAACGAGATTTCAATCGCAAGGAGTTTTTGCTGGAGTCGCTGCGGCCGTGGGACAATTATTTTTGGTGGGTAGAGGCGGGCGATCCAAAGGAAATCAACATGATCTTGCCGGCGGAATGGGGCGAAAATCCAATTCCGGCGAAGAAGCCGTTGCCGGCAAAGATCAAGGCCAATCCGATCGCGCCTAACGGCGCCCGTGTAGATTCGGGAAGCAGCTTTGGCAGGATGACCGTTTGGCTCTCGCCGGAAATCGTTACTTTCAATAACACGCTCAAGCTCGTCATTAATGGCAAGACGCAGAAGAACGTGCAGCCGAAGATCGAGACCCTGCTCGAAGACGTTCGGACGCGCGGCGATCGGCAGCATCCGTTTTGGGCGAAGGCGAGCTGGCCCGATTAAGGTAGTTGGGCCAGCTCCACAAATCGCACGCCAACGCGCTTTCCGCTGGCTTCAATCCAGGCTTCAACTTTCTGTGGCCCCATCGGCAGGTTTTGGCCACGGAACGTATGCTCGGTAGCTTTGGCCGCAAGAGGCGCCGACGTATCGAGCGAGCCGATGCGAAGATGGAGCGTGCGGTCGGCATCGGCGGGGAAGACGATGAGCTTGATATCGTAAGGACCGGCGCGGGCGGCCTCGATCAGCCAGTGGCCCTCGTCAGTCGGTCCCCAGGCCGCGCCGCGCCAATCCTGCCGCGTCAGCACGGTCGTTTTCTCGTGGGGCGAACCAACGGTGATTCGCGGCGGGAGATAATTGTCCTTTCGCGTGCTGCCAACGTCTTTAAACCAGGCTTCATATTCGGCCTTGAGTTTCGCGACGATGTCCGGATACTGCGCGGCCACATCGTGCTGCTCGTACGGGTCTCTCTCAATGTCAAACAACTCGAATTTGGGCCCGCCGGACGGCATCGTCTCCCGTTGGAAGCCGGTGGCGCTGACGAGCTTCCATTTTTGATTTCGGGCAGCGAAGTTATGGTACAGCACCGGCTCATCACCGCGGTGGCTTTGGGAAAACAGAGTACGGTCCGGCCAGTTCATTTGTTGCCGCGTCAGCAGCGGCCAGATGCTGCGCCCGTCGAGCTTAAGATCAGTCGGCTTGGCAACGCCACAGATCTCCAGAATTGTCGGGATCAAGTCGATGTGCATGGCGATCCGATCGGACGCAACGCCCGGCTGCAGCTTGCCGGGCCAGTAGGCAAAGAATGGTGACTTGATTCCCCCGTCATAGACCATGCTCTTGTTGCCGCGCATGCCGGCGTTATAGCCAGGTGTTGCCCGGCCGTTGTCGGTCATGAAGATGACCAGCGTGTTTTCGGCGAGCTTATTGTCTTCGAGCCACTTGAGAAGCTTGCCGACATTGCGGTCGATATTCTCAATCATGGCATAGACGCGGGCCTGCGTATCGGCGTCCATGTTGCGAGGGACCGGATTACCGTCAGTTTTGGGAAACTGAACGGCGCTGATCTTTTGCTCTTGGTAATGGGCGTACGCGATCTGCGGCACGTCGGCGAACGGGCCGTGCGGGCAGTTCGTCGGCAGATAGAGAAAGAATGGCTGCCGCTTGCCCACCGCGTTGCCGATCCAAGCCATGGCTTCGTCAAAATAGACGCTAGTGCAGTACCCCTTGGTCTGCTCGGCCTGGCCATTGCGAAAGAGAATAG